>Ga0137398_10000373_pt1 | contig 15558 bp, 13 predicted proteins | sample czorhiz216metaG_FD_106659 | JGI IMG/M metagenome (GOLD analysis project Ga0137398, IMG submission 106659) | Vadose zone soil microbial communities from Angelo Coast Range Reserve, California, USA - czorhiz2.16 metaG | ecosystem: Environmental > Terrestrial > Soil > Vadose zone | place: USA...
GCAGCTCAATGAGCGGCAGGAAAAAGCACTCCTGCGGATGTTCCGGGAAGGCCCGGAAGGGTTCCGAGGGGGGCTCACTGCCGGAAAATACAGCACGATCACCAGGGCGTCACCGGCGACGACCACACGGGACTTGGCGGATCTGGTTGCCAAAGGCGCGTTGGTTCGCGAGGGTGAACGGCGTCACGCCCGCTATCGTCTCAGTGCCCCCTTGCGGCCAGTCCCACGCGTGACGCTCAACGAACGAGGCGAAATTTCATTCCATTAAAGCAAGTGGTTATTTACACAGCACTTATTCTCTGAATAAACTTGACTGACGAATAAGCCCAGTCGATAGTCGTTTCAAATGTTTCCCGTAAATCTGATTCGACACCTGGACCCAGAGCTTTTTTTTGGCATTGTCGCTCCGGTAGGCGCAGATGTAGAGACGGTATGTGCCGGCCTGGAGCGTGTTTTGAGCCGATTCAAATACGGCCAGCACACCATACGAGAACAACTACCTCTCGGCGCTGTATCGGCGCATTGCTGCTCGGCGCGGAGCCAAGCGCGCGGTCATGGCGGTAGCTCATGCACGGCTGGAGATTGCCGATCACATGCTGAAGCGTAAGGAAGACTACCGGGAACTCGGTGCGGACCACTTTGACCGAATCGACGTGAACCGAATCCGCCGATCCTTGGTCAGGCGGCTGGAACGCCTGGGCCACAAAGTGATCTTGCAGCCGCTCGCTCAGACCGCCTGAAGGTATTTTCGCAGGAGTAATAGAGGAACATTGATTCGTGAAGAGCGAGCGGCTCTGGAAACTCTCAACTCTCACTCTGCGCTTGACGCGTGAAGTCGCGTGCTGGAATTATAAAATTCGTTTGGCGATCGGCGCCAATTGGGGGACGGCACATTCGGAGACAACTCCGATGGCGGTAAGCGCATAGTCCTTGAGCCTAAGTACAAGTTACGGACAACTAAGAGAGGGGAAATAACGCTTCCAATCCCGTAAGCGACGCCAGATAAAGCGTTTATGGGATTTAGGTACTTGGTTCGGGCCAGGAGGTCGAAGGTTCAAATCCTTTCGCCCCGACCACTTTATTTCTGTACAGTCCGGACACATAGGTGACACAACGTACCGATCACATAGGTAACACTTTTGGGCCGAACGGATTTTCCAACGGTTCCAACCCGCGCCTATCCAGATCGTTCCAGACTCGCCTTGGCTTTGCTCGATGGCTCCGGATCGTGGAACGAAAAAACACGCACGTAATCGGGCCAGCACTTTGCCGGTTGGGTCCAGTCATTGCGATTCGGCACTAGGATCCAGTTCGCTTTCTCGAAGTCACGCTCCAGTCGCGCCAAGTCTGGTAGCAACAATGTGTAGCAACAATGTTGACACGCCAAGAATATTTGGGCATCATGTGGATACAAAGTAGGTACAAGGAGATCAAGCGACATGAGGGCCGTGGTTAAGAAATGGGGAAACAGCGCTTCGGTGCGGATTCCGGTCGCCGTTTTGCGGGCGGCTCATTTGGATCTCGATGAGCCCGTTGACGTGCGCGAGGAATCGGGACGCATTGTCATCGAACCAGTGATACGCAAGGAATATGATTTGGCCGAACTTGTGAAGGGGATCACTCGCGAGAATCTGCATGCGGAGGTCGCTTTCGGCGGTCCTGTTGGCAAAGAGGTTTGGTAAATGGCACGGCCCTACGTGCCAGACGCTGGCGACATCGTTTGGATCAGTTTCAGTCCGCCAGCGGGACATGAGCAAGCCGGACACCGGCCGGCGGTTGTGCTGAGCCCAGCCGCCTACAACGCGAAGACGAGTCTGATGGTCTGCTGCCCTATGACGACACAGATCAAGAACTATCCGTTCGAGGTGCTTGTAACCGGCGGCAGTCCGAGCGCGGTGTTGACGGACCAAGTGAAGAGTCTCGATTGGCGGAAGAGACGGGCCAGGCGCAAAGGGACAATATCGGCGGCAGAGCTGGCGGATGTGCGGGCCAAAATCCGCGCGCTGATAGGTTAAATCCATCTAGACTTCACCTCGATGGCATCCTGAACTACTGCCGCACCAAAGTACGCTTCGGAGTGGTGGAAGCCATCAATGGCAACATCAAAACCCTTCTTCGAAGGGGTCGCGGCTACAAAAACCTCTCCTACCTGTTGCTCAAGGCCCAACGCATGGCGGTCACCAAGACCGAATTCATCGTGCTTAAGAAAGCAGCCTAAAAGCGAGCCTCTACGAATTCTTGTGCAGAACCGAAAAAACAAACCGTCCATCTGCACTACGAGCCCTATTGCAGTTCGCTGCGATAGCCAGGCTACCGAGAGCGTTAGGGTGAGCGATGAAAACCGAAGAAGCGAGCAGATCAGCATATGCGGGAGTGGTGAGAGAGGCGCCTGGCTTGGAAACTCTGGTGGTTACGTCACTCGGGAATACGAACCACGCGCACACCGCTCTGATCGGAATAAGCGAAAAAATGCGGCTCTAAGAAAGCCACCGGAGAGCGGGTGTAGCGTGGCAAATATTTGCGGAAGACCTCACGGCCTTCGGAGGCGCTCAGGACATAAACTGCATCCTGCGCATTTCCGATGTTCAATGATGTGCCAACGCTCACCGCGATCCACTTGCCGGCAGCGTCGAAAGCTGCCGAATGGATGGCCCGGCCCAGGGGAACCTGATGGGTCCCTGATCCTGAAGGCAGCGACCATTCCATCAAATAAGGTTCATTTTCCCGATATGCGTCCCAAGCCAACCAGTAATTTCCCATCTCCCGGTAAGTGGTTTGCTGCGGATGCACTGTAGCTGGCCGAGGAAATTCTCTCTTCAGCTTGCCATCAAAATCGACGGAGATGAGCCGGTCAGTCTTCCACAGTATGATTTCCTCGGCCGTCATGTCGAGCCTTTCGAGCATGTACCTCGCGGGGCCTAAGGAGCTGAGTTCGACTATTTTTTCCTTTTCTCTCGGATCGCGCGGACGGAGAAAGACGCGATTCAGCACCGGCGGGCCGGTGTCCGGGATCACGGCAAGCCAAGCCACCCAGTTGCCGTCAGTCGAGAGAATGGGTGGGTCGTGACTGCCAGGGTCGACAACGGGTGGTTCCAGTGGAAGAGGGGAAGGGTCGCTCTTGGCTAGGGTACCCGGAATCAGCCACCAGGACTGTTTGGCTTGTTTGTTCTCGTACCTTTGCATAACCGCGCGCCCACCGAAAATAGTGGAGGTGAGGTCGATCGTGAAATCGACACCCATACCAGGAGTGAATTTTGGCTGGGGCAGGTTCACAGCGGTGAGTTGGCAGCCCGGCATCGTCAACATGGCATAACGGTTCGGCTCGGTGCTGTAGCGAACCCATAGTTCCGATGCCGTCGCCAGATTCGTCTGGTAAACACCGAGCGCGGTGCATTCCGATGGCCAAGAAATCTTTTCACCAGCGACGTCGGGTTCCTCCAGGTACCTTGTGGGAATGAACACGAGATATACCCACTGCAGAGCTAAAAAGATGAACGGAAACGCAAACGGCAGCAGGATTCCCCGGCGCCAGCCAGGCTTAGTGAACAACCAATAGAAATATGCGACTGCCAGCAACTGGAGAAGAAGAGCAACAGCACAGTTGGCGCCGGTCCACAGCGGCGACCTTCCGGCCTCACGCTCAAACAACACCTGTCCTAGCAACCAGGCGCCGTGCGGGGTCACCAGAGGAATGAGATAGACCAAGAAGGAAGCGGCAAAGGCAAACCAAGCCACTTTGCGTCGTGTCATGCGGGTACTCCGAAGATGCGTATTTCGCGTTTCGCACGCTGCGGTCACTCATTCTCTACAAAAATGGAGCGTTTCAACAAATCTTCTTTGAATCCTTCGTTCGGCTGCGCTGAGGCCGTACTTTGTAGCTAACCGCCCGTGTCGTAGCAATCGCCGGAGATGCGATTGGTTGCGGTATCTGGAGTTAGGGAACTAGTCGGGCAGGGTTATTGGCGAAACACCATCGGAATAGACGCTTTGTGCCAAGCGGTTGCCGTAGCGGTCATTGGGCTCGGAAAGGCCCCAAGCCGGATAATTGGCTGAGCCTGTCGTGACGGCCCTGGTTAGGCGGTACAGCGCATCGTAGATTTTGAGTTGTATTCGCGCCCCCCTCAGCCACACCCGGGGACTGGAGACGGGAAGTTGCCCCTTAGAAGTAATCGGAATCCAACGTATTTTGGGGTCGCAACTGCGCCGAATGGAAGTGCGCGCTTGACTATGTTGGAACGGTTGCAAGCTATACTCGGCTCGAATCTCAGCGTTGGGCGTCATTCAGCCCGATCGGAAAGACTCATTTGCGAGGCTTGTGGAGTGTGATCTGAAGAATATTCTTGTAATTCTCGAAATCAGGGTCGTTTGTAAAGACCGACCAGCCGCGAGTTAAGGCGATGGTACAAATTACCATGTCTGGAACGGAGACAGCTATGCCCTTCGACCTGCAGCTATCGCTCGTAATGTTCCCAGAAAACTCCGTTCATACGCACGGCCAGAATCGCCGAAGAACGAGTGAGCGCAAATCTGAGACAAAAAAGTTACAAAGAAAATACAGCTGGGCGCGTTCTCCCCCCGGTGCTTATTGTCCAATCGTTGCGTCCCCGCTGAAGCTGTCAAAAGCAAGTTTTGTGATGTTCCCGCTGCCACCAGTTCACGTGACAGAAGAAACCGTCTGCGACAATGTCCGCTCCGCGACACGGCGTTTGCCGACCCGTGAGACCGGACATCTTTCGGGAAATCACAGAGAAGGAGAAAACCATGACGAAGCGAACGCTCGCGTCCCTGTTGATTCTCTCGGGCTCACTACTTGTAGCGACAAACCCTGTCGGTGCCGATGATGAAGGTTCGATTTTGCAACGGCTCAAAACAGTTCGCACGCTCGCTTCTACCGTTCCGAGCAATGGTGATGTGAACCCCTACGGCATCTTCGAAGTACCTCGTGGTATCGGCGATCTTCAGCAGGGCCATTTTCTGGTGAGTAACTTCAATGCAGCCTCGAACCTGCAAGGCACTGGCACAACCATTGTGGATATCTCCCCCAGCGGCGCCATGAGTTTATTCGCTCAAATCACAACGAGTAGGCTGCCCGGGCAGTGTACCGGCGGGGTCGGACTGACCACGGCGCTGGTTGTACTGCGAACGGGATGGGTCATCGTTGGCAGTTTGCCGACAACGGATGGAACCGCCACGACAGCAAAGGCGGGATGTTTAATCGTTCTGGATCGAGAAGGCGATCCCGTTGAGACATTTTTTGGATCGCTGATCAATGGGCCTTGGGATATGACCGTGCAAGATGGCGATCACGTTGCCAAGCTGTTTGTCACCAACGTTCTCAACGGCACCGTTGCGGCGAACGGAAAAATCGTACACACCGCCACCGTTTTGCGCATTGAGTTGCATGTTTCAGAGACCGCCATGCCGTCAATCGAATCCATGACCGTTATTGGTTCGGGTTTCCCGGCCCGTACTGATCCTGCGGCACTTGTGATCGGACCCACCGGCGTAGGCCTCAGCACGGACTGCAGCGCCGATGATGGCGATGATTGCCCTGTCGGTCACGAAGGAACGCGCCGTGTCCTGTACGTTGCCGATAGTTTGAGCAACCGCATCGCGGTTATTGCGGACGCCACAACTCGAACCACGTCCGCTGGCACAGGGATCACACTCAGTTCAGCCGGCAGTCTGAATGATCCACTGGGTCTCATAGTTGCACCTGGTGGACATATTCTCACGGTGAACGGCGGCGACGGGCTCATTACCGAAATCACGTCCCGCGGCCAGCAGATCGCCAAGAAGCTCCTAGACAACACAGGGATGCCGCCGGGGAGCGGCGCATTGTTTGGTCTGGCATTTGATCCAGATCTCGGGATCGTATTCGTGGACGATGCCACCAACACGCTGAACGTGCTGCACTAGGACCTCACGGACTGCTGCTCTTTTACCCGGCGGTGGTTGCCCGCAGAAGCAGGGCGACAGGCGAGATTGCAGTTTGGCAGTGTCGTCACCACAACGGAGAGTTTCCCGGAATGCCAATCTGCTACCTCGATAGTGTGTCTCGGTCCTCCTCGCTATTGTCGTGCTCCCTCAAGTGACTGCTGGTACTGCTCGGAGCTTGCTTAGGCGGATCCAATACGGCAGGTTGTATGCGTCCACAGCAATTCCATCTGCGCCTTTGCCAAGCCCCGCACATGCAATTGCCGCAGGTCCTGCTTGCTCTTGATCCTCGCGTGCCCCTCGCTGCGGTGCTTCCTGGAGGTTGAAAACGATATCGGACTAATTTAGTCTTATATCTCTAGTTGAAAACGAATTGCAGGAGAGAATCTTTGAAGTCTGTCTATCCTAAGTGTGCATCCGGCATCGTCGTCTTTATCGCGCTCATTTTCGCCAGTCCGCTCCAGGGCCAAGAGAGTCCTTACGTAGTCACCTATGACCACTATCTCGAAGAGCCCGGAAATCTCGATATCGAATACTTTTCGACGTTCGGTACGCAGCGCGCGGGCAACGACTTTCATGCCTTTTGGGTCGAGTTTGAATACGGGGTGAAGGCCTGGTGGACCACGGAGGTGTACGTCGAAGGCCAGACCACGTTTGGCGAGAGTACCCTGTTCACCGGCTATCGCTGGGAGAATCGAGTCCGCCCGCTCAAGCGCGAGCACCTGATCAACCCCATCCTTTATTTCGAGTATGAGCGACGGAGCGGTGCGGACAAGATTCTGAAAGAAGTCGAAGGTCGCGATGTCGAAGCCGATTTTCTGACGCCCAATGCGCTAGCGCGCAAGGAGCACAATCACGAAGTGGAATTAAAACTGATCCTCTCCAGCACGGTGAGGGCATGGAATTTCAGCGAAAATTTTGTGGCCGCCAAAAACCTTGCAAATGCTCCCTGGGAATTCGGATATGCCCTCGGCGCAAGCCATCCTCTAGGGATGAAAGCCTCCGCTGCACGATGTAATCTCTGCCGCGAGAATTTTAGCGCCGGGCTGGAAATGTTTGGAGGTCTTGGCGACCGCCACAGCTTCGGTCTAAAGGACACCTCGCAGTATTTGGCGCCGGCCGTGGCCTGGAATCTGCCCTCAGGTTGGACGCTGCGGTTCTCTCCGGCGTTTGGACTGAACGACAACAGTCACCGGCTTCTCCTGCGATGGGGAGTTTCGCGGGAGATTTCTAGCTTCGGGGAGATGCTCGGCCGTTTCTTCGGCGGCCGCTGATGAAGGAATACATGTCGCCAATCTCCGTTACGGTTGCACTGCTGCTCGCCTCGCTGGCTGTCACACAACAGGACACGTCCTTTGCCGACAAATACTCGCGAGAAGCCGGAGTGTACGCGGAGCTCGCCAAAGCGCCGGAAAAGACTCGGTCCAAACGCAACCCTTTTGAGAACGACTCGCAAGCCATTGCCGCTGGACAGAATCTGTTCGCGCGGCATTGCTCCGAATGCCACGGCAACACCGCCGAGGGCTCAAAGAGAGCTCCCAGTCTGCGGGCCGAAGAAGTTCAGAATGCCGCGCCGGGAGCCATCTTCTGGATACTAACCAACGGTGTGGTCCGCCGGGGCATGCCGGTCTGGTCCAAGCTGCCCGCATCGCAACGCTGGCAACTGGTAAGCTTCATCAAGTCTCTGGGTACGCCATCAACGTCTCTCCTCGATTGAGCGCCGCCGCCGTGCGCTACGGTTCCGCCGCGTCGGGCACCGTGTTGGTGGGGAATGCTTTATACCTGCGCGATTGTGGAGGGGGATTCGAAGATGAGACTTCGGTCCCCTTAGCAATTCCTCAAACCGGCCTAAGTTCCCTGCTCAGTGTGGGAATCCGGCCGCGTCACGGAGGATTTGTATGACCAAAGTGGGGCCCTCGCACCTTCAGGGCAGCGCTGCGTTTCTGGTTCAAGCTGGGAGGACTTTCAACAGACCTGTGGTTGTTCGCTATCGCACATGCTGACCCCTTTTATTATACGAATATCGTTAGTTACATTTCTGTGACCTAATTGTGACCGGCCAATAGAATAAACACCTGATTTACAGAAATCGTGAAGTAAGAGAAATAACTCGCGGCTGATGTCTTTGTATTTCCCGCCCAGACGATCAGCTCGGTCTAATCCCCCGATGAATGCCTGCTAGGTGTGTCTGTTCGAGAACACTGGGGCTTTGTTCGTCCGACAAACTCAATTAACTCCTAGGAGAGTGGAAATGTTCAAACACTGTCGGAAGTGGTGGTGTGTTCGCAATATCCGTGCAGTAAGTCCCTTGATGCTGCTTCTCTTGCTACGGAGCGTGCCAGCCTCCGGGCAAGTACCGAATCCCATTACCGGCATCGACGACACTGCCAACACGCAGTGGCAGGGTCAAACCGCTAACGGTGCTTTCTTTGGGGTCGCAAATATATCGGAAGGCTCCCAGCCTTACACACACACCACGGACGGTCGCTCGATTCGGTTCGACTTGGGCTGCAGCACGGCTCCGTGCAGCTATGGCTTGGCGCATATTTCCAATCCGTCGTATGGCACCAGCGCAGCGACCGACGGCGCGAACGCCATTACTAGCGATCTGTTAGCAGAAATGGACAGCGTCGGAGTGGGTGGGAGTCAAGCGCTGGAGTTTGGCATTGACCAGTCCATGTGCACCGCGAATTGCGGAACGAGTTCGGCGCAGTACACACGGTTCCGCTACGCGCTGCAGTGCGATTTCAAGAACACGGGCCGATGGCGGGTGTGGGACGCCAGCGCGGGCTGGGTGGCAACGCCGCATAACTGTGTGGCGTTCACGTCGCTCGTTTTTGTGCACTTCACATTTCACTATACCCGGCCGGATTCAGGACATGTGGGATACCAGGACATGGTGATCAACGGCGTGACGTATCCAATCAACATGACACAGGCTGCGCAGTCGCTGGGCACGGCGGTGACGCACGAGTTCATTCCGTGGGCCAACCTAGACGGCGACTCCAGCACCGATCCTTATTCCATGTGGGTGGATCAGTGGAGCGTAAGCTACGGTGGAACTACACCCCCACCGCCACCTCCCGGGCTGCTACCTACGCCGCCGTCCAACGCAGTGCATCTGGCTGATCTCGAGAAAGATCCGATCAGCTCGACCCCTACAAATGCGGCCATCGGGACCTGGGGACACTGCACAACATCGAATTGCGGCAAACCTCCAGCGCAGCTCTCGCTTACGCACACCAGCAATCCGTCGGTTGACGGAGACGCGTTGGATGCGTTCGATTCAGGCAACGCATTCTGGGGCGTTCTCTACTATCACAAGAATGGGCAGCAGAACTTCGCCACTCACTATGAAGTGGAATGGCAGTTCAGGTTGGACGTGCCGTTTACCAGCACACAAGCGATCGAGTTCGACTTCCCGGTGTCGATCGGGCAAGGCTTCTTCTATTTTGGCAGCGAATGCGATAATGGCGGGAACTGGCGGATTTGGAATCCCAACCCCACTAATCATGGCTGGTTCTCCACGGGCATTGCGTGCCCCAATTTTACGGCCAACCAATGGCACACCGTCCGCTGGTACGGCACTCGGACCACCACGGATTTCACCTATGTGGCGCTCGAAGTCGACGGCCAGCAGTTCAGCATCAACACGACACTTAGCAAGTCGCCGTGCTGCAATGGATGGGCTGACGAGTTTGTGGTGCAGTTCCAGCCGGACGGCAACTCGGCGGGCACTGGATACAATATGTACGTGGACACCGTGAGCGCGTGGTTGTGGTAGCGGCGTAGTGCGATGACCGCCGGCAGCGTTTGTGACGGGCGCTGCCGAGCGGCATCGTTGTCTCTGGTCTCGGCGATTCCCCGCGATTTGTCGGAGGCTCTGGCCAAGACCGACTTGCCGGAGAACGAAGCCAGAGCGTGGCAAGGCGACTTCGAAGCTGCTCGCAAGAGCCTCAAGGCACCGGCCGACAGATGGCGATAATCCTGGACGCGGACGTCGTCGTTCGGGGCGAGAAAGGCACTTTTGACCTGAATAGCGGGGTCACCTCCCATCCGGACGAGCGATTTGAGATTGCTGCCATCACGGTTGCCGAGCTAGGGCATGGAGTGGAACGAGCGACCGGGACACATAAAGTGGCGCGGCAGCTGCCTACCAGCGTGCACGTATCTCGGCCGAATTGGGGCCTCCGGGAAAATGATTGGCTTCTATGACCTGATTGTCGGGGCAACGGCTCTCGAGCGCGGTAACCAGGTAGCCACGTTCAACAAACGGCATTTTAGTCAAATAAGAGGACCAAGCGCCATCGAACCAAAATAGTTCCTTGCGAAATGTCCGCCTAGTTCTCAGCACACCATGGCGCCTCCTTCACCCTCCTCGCAGAAATCCGTCGATTCTTAGGAGCTGCCTTGAGGGCCACTAAAATCCGGCGTTGTCTTGTCCTCTGCTGACCGCTCGACTTGGCGCCGAACTCGGCTTCTGCGTGTGGCACGCAAAGCACGAAAAATAAGGGCAAAGACAAAAGTGCCGCGCTTCTGACGGATGGCGTGAACAATGGCGATCCCTCCGCAGCTTGCAGAAGCAAACCTTCGGCACGAATCCGCCATGGCAGGCGAGGATGGACGCGGCCCTGGAGAAAGGGTTGGTCATGGACAATTGCAGTTCTGTTGTTTTCACCTGTACCACAACTAGCCTTCGTGCCAGTAGTAAAGATACGGAATTCTGGCTATCACAGGTAGTGAGTTCTGGTGGCTGTCGGAGTGCCTGTGGCAAACGCGCGGAATTTTATCGATAACCTCAGAAACCTTCGACTGGTTATGCTCGTTGCTTTGGAGCACGTTCAAACGAATTGCGACCAATTTTCGAAAACTGCCACCGGGAATGAACTGCGACAAGTGGAGGGGTCGGTCAGTCAGATCCGCACGCTTGCAGCGCAGCTAGAGAAGGAATTCAGCACGCTGGAATATTTGGCGGCCAAACGCGAGCGCGGTGTGAGTTAGTTGCGAGTTGCGGTTGGAAAAGAAGATTAGCAACCCTAGAAAGGCCCGCTGGGGTAAGCCGGGCGGGCCTTCGGATTTCTCTCAATCTTCGCCTAGAACTCGTAGCGCAGCGCGAATTCCATTACGCGGGGCTTGGTGGACAGCCTGGTGTAGTCCATGAACGTCGATCCGTAGACATCCAAGTAGGAGTTGAGGCTCAAAGGATCAAAGCGCTTGGAGTTGGTGACATTGAAGACTTCCCAGCGCAACTGCATGTGATGGGTGTCTTTCCAAGGCATGCTCCAGCGCTTGGACAGGCCCATATCGATGGTGAAGAAACCCGGGCCACGAAGATTATTGCGCTGGCCGGCTTCGCCGGGGAAAGGCTCGCGGAAAGAACTGGCACCCGCTGCGAAGTTGGAAAATGCGCTAACGGTGCCAATTGTGCCGGGGTCATAAAATGTACCGGTCTTGACGGGGGCGACTTGGATTCCGTTGCCGGAGAGGTCCCAATCGGTAGGCCACTGGTATCCGTTGCCGACGCTGAAGGGGAACCCGCTGGTCCAGCGACCGAGACCGGAAAGCTCCCAGCCGCCGATGACGGCATCCACGGCACGGTTGACGTTCCGGCCGACGTAACGGTTGCGGCCAAAGGGGAGGTCCGCTACCCAACTGGCGGTAATTTGGTGGGCGGCGTCGAAATCCGATACGCTGCGGAACTGGAAGGGGCTCCAGGCATTCTGGACCTGAGAGCCCGTGCCACCGATGGTGCCCACGCGCTCGGCGTCGGAAGCCAAATCAATGGACTTAGAGTAGGTGTAGCTGAAATCGAACTGTATGCCGTGGGACATTTTGTGTTTCAGGTTGACTTGCATGGCGTTGTAGTTCGAGGTCCCCATGGACTTCCAAACGTACAGCGTGGCGTATTGCGGGTTGTAGAACGTAAATTGCCCTCCGGCCGGCAGATAGGAGTTACCGGAAGCGCCAGTCAGGCCGTAGTAGTCGAGGACCAAGAGTCCGGTGGTTTCGTTCAGATTATTGCCGCAGAAGAGGTCATAAATGGCGATCACCGGCACGGTCGTGTTATTGGTGCCGCAGGAGCCGGTGGTGAAGGAGTCGCCGGCCGCTAAAGGCGGCATGATGTCGGCCCAATACTGTGCGACGTTAGCGGGGACCATGGAGGCGTTGAAATTATCAGTGGAGACGCCGGTGCGGTAGATTTTAGCGAGGGCGGTAAGAGCGGAAAAATAGTCAACTCCGCTCTGGGGGTCTTTGAGGTCGAGGGGCGTGGCCACGTCCAATTGAGTCAGGAGACGGTGCGCGAGGCGACCCACGTAGGAGACTTCGAGAGTGAAGCCGCTGGGCAATTCGCGGCCGATGGAGAAATCAATGGTATAGGCGTAAGGACTCTTGACGCCCGCGTCAACGCTATGGGCGATGGCAAAGTTCCCCGGCGGGTACGTCTGAGGGAAGACCGCAGGCGGAGCGGAGAGAAAGATCTGGTTGCCGTTAAGGTCGGTGGTCGGAATGCTATTGAGACTGGCAAGCCGGGGAGCGTTGTAAGGAGACAGAAAGCCCGCGGGATTCGCTAACTGAGTAGAGAGTCCGAACGAACCGTTTTTGCTGAAATCGTCGGCAATGCCTTGTCCGAAGCGGTCGTACACCATGCCGAATCCGCCACGGATGGTGGTCTTACCCGAACCCAGGACATTTCCGAGCAGGCCGCTGCCAAACCTTGGCGCCCAAGCAAAGGCTACGCGAGGCCCGAAATCCTTCTTGTCCATTTTGTAGTAACCGGGCTTACCGTTGGCCGATCCAGACCAGTCAAACGCCAGAGGGGTATCCTGGTTGGAGGGAAGCCCACTGGCGCCTTCATTGCCGCGGGCCAGGTAGAAGGAATCGAGATTGGTGGTGGGAGCGACTTGCAGCTTGTTGGTTTCCCAAGGCGGAGTGAACAGGGACCAACGGAGGCCCAGGGTAAGTGTGAAGGTAGGCTTAATCTTCCAACTGTCCTGCCCGTAGAACTCGTAACCATCGATCGCGAAGCGGCGCGTGATGGGCGAACCATCGGGAAGAGAACTGCCGTCGCGCTTGAAGTTATATTGTGCGTCCACCTCCGTGACCATTCCGAGCAACGCCTGGAGCGGGAAATCGTAGGAGTTGGCGAAACTGGGATCCACGAAGGGCGTACCGTTGGCGACGCAGGAATTCGAGGCGGAGTTTGCGCAGGTGTACGCGGGGTTGAGCGGGGACTTCTTTTGGGCATAGCCGGACAGCGTGGTCCAGGAAGCGTTGGCGCTGCCGTCGCTAAACGAAGTTTCGAAACTGATGCTGGGGGTGCGGACGAAAGAGATCTGCGTTCCGAACTGCCAGGTATGCCTCCCGCGAATCCAGGAGAGGTCGTCGGCAAAGGTGTGCGCGGGGCGCTGAAAACTGTGCGTGCGCGTGACCGCGCCGGTCTGGTCGTTGAGTCCGCGGAAATAATTCCAATCGACGCTGGAGTTGCCGATAATGCCGACGCTTTCGCGCACGAAACCATAGCGGAAGTTATTGACGATGGAACTGGTCAGCACCCCGCTGTAATTGACGATGAGACCTTTGTTGAAGTTGACGATGTTCTGCGAAGGCGCTTGTCCGGGAAGGAAGGGCGTCTGGGCATTATTTTCGTTGCGCAGCGCGCCAGTGAGGGACAGGCGGTGCTTGGCGTCGCGAGTGATGTTGTAATCCATGCGGGAAATGTATTCGTTCTTGATATCGGAGATGGGTGCGCTGAAATTGAAGCAGCTGTAGTTGAGGCCGTCGCCAGCGTTATTGCAGTTGGGCGCGGGGAAAGTGTTGAGATAGGCGAGAACCGGTTGGCTGGGTCCGACGTGCAATGGATCCATGTTGGTAATCTGACCCGGTGACGCGGCGCTGTTGCCAGCCGCCACATTGTAAGTGGCGCCGCTGATGCCCGTTACCGTTCCTCCTGGGCAGACCGTCGGGTCGGCGCAGTTGTATTGAATGATTCCATCTCTCATGGCCAGTGAGGGTACCGCTTCCGTCTGGCTCTGGGCTTCCGAGCGACGCGTCCCTTCGTAATTCATGAATAGATAGAGGCGGTCTTTCTTAATGGGACCACCGAGGGAAGCGCCAAAGATATTGCGGATGAGCTTGGGCGCTTTATTGCAACTGGGCTCGCTGAGGGGAGTCCCGTTGGCGATACAATTCTGAAGTTCGCTGTTCTTAACGAAGAAATCGTTGGCGCTGGTGTAGGTGTTGCGGTGATATTCGTAGGCCGAACCATGAATTTCGTTGGTGCCGCTTTTGGTAACCATGGCGACCTGCGCGCCCGAAGAGGTGCCCTGATCGGCGTTGTAGTTGGTGGTGGTAACGCGGAACTCCTGCACGGAGTCCAAGGTCACCGGCAGGACGGAGGTGAAGGCGTGGCCTCCCTCGTCGTTCACGGCAACGCCGTCAACCGTGACGTTAGTTTGGTCACTGCGTGCGCCATTGACCGCGCCGTTCCGAGTATCCCAGGTGGGCACGTCGGGGCGATTGTTGGTGTAGGCGACGCCGGGCTGCAAGCTGAGGAGGTCCGGGACGTTCCGGCCTTCAAGGGGCAGCTCCTTCACCTGGCTCTCATTGAAGGCATTTCCAATCGAAGCGTCGGTGGCATTTAGCGTTTCTGCCTGTGCGGACACCTCTACGGTCTCGGTAGAAGTTCCTACTTCGAGGACCGCGTTCGAGGTGGTCGGCAAATTGACCAGAAGCTGCAGATTTCTCTGCTCGTACTTGCGAAAACCGGTCATTTCCACGACCAAGACGTAGTTACCCGGCGGAAGGGCGAGAAACTCATATTCGCCCGAGGAACTAGTGCTGGCTTCGCGATGTAATCCCTGTTGCGCGTTACTGAGAGTTACTTTCCCGCCCACGATGACGGCACCGGTTTTATCAGCCACGCTCCCGTGCAAGGAGGTTGTGCCGGTTTGGGCCGAGCCACAGGTCGCAGCGAGTAGGAAGATAAGAAAGCCGAGGAAAGAATTCCTCTTGTAAGAATTGAATGAATACCGGTTCATGAACTGCTCCTTTCGCGCACCCGTCGCGGGGTCAGTAAGGGAGGAAGGGACACAAAGCGGCACGTAGATCGTAAGTAACGCCGCTGTAACGTGCTTCGAATTCTCGAAAGTGCCCCGGGCAACCCTTCTTAACATCAACTACATGCGGAATTGATATAGCTTGTAAGCCAGCAGGGTGGCTTGTGTCAAGGAGGTGGCTAAACCGATTCTCAACTACTTCTGAACTAGTCCGTTAATGCACCGGTCGGGTTAGAAGTTCCGGTCACCAGGAGATGGATGACAAGCTTGAGGCGAACTTTGGATGGATTGGGGAAACCGGGAGCTAGAATCGCGCGGAGCAGCAACCCAAGTTGCTGAAGAACCCTGCCTCTGCCACCGAACTGATCGCACGCTGCGGTCAAACGAACGGGCCCGCTGGATTTAGCCAGCGGGCCCGTCCCCGTTTCTGAGGAATTAGTTCTTAGAACTCGTAGCGCAATCCGAATTGCATTACGCGCGGGTTGGTTAGCAGGCCGGTGTAGTTGCCGAAGCTGCTGGAGTTAGTCAGTGAGAGACTCATGCTCTGCACGTCAAACCGAGTCAA
>Ga0137398_10000376_pt1 | contig 15526 bp, 13 predicted proteins | sample czorhiz216metaG_FD_106659 | JGI IMG/M metagenome (GOLD analysis project Ga0137398, IMG submission 106659) | Vadose zone soil microbial communities from Angelo Coast Range Reserve, California, USA - czorhiz2.16 metaG | ecosystem: Environmental > Terrestrial > Soil > Vadose zone | place: USA...
CGGATTGCCAGGGATTCCCGGTCCCCTGGCTGGCGAAACCTGCGCTGCAATCGGAAAACTCGCGGCCATCGCCAACGCCGCCGCTCCCGCCATGCTCTGGACCATACGATTCCAATTCACCAATCCATCCTCCTCGTAACGGTTAGCCGCAACCCAGCCGCCGCAGTAAACGTTTTGCCTCAAATGTGCTTCATACTAACATGCAGGTGTGGGCGCTTGGCCACGGCATCGGCGTTACGTTGCCTAAATTCAACCGCATCTGGGCGACCGCGTCGTCCCGGGGGGCAAGAGTCAGCGCCAGTTTGAAGTTTTTTGATTGCTATCGAGGGGTGCATGATGAAGGCCATTTTTTCCATAGGTCTGCTCGCGGCTCTGGCGACCGGCCTGGTCTTGCCGCCGGTCGAGAATCCCGTCCTTGCCCAGGCCCCCACCGGCCCGCAGAGCGGCTCCTCGCCGCGGCAGCAGAACCCAACTCCGCCTCAAGCAGCACCCGGCACGGCGCAGCAGCCGCCACAAGCCGGGGTCACCATTGCCGTTGACGTGCCCATCGTCACGCTCGATGTGGTCGCCACCACGCAGCACGGTGACATCATCCCCGGTCTCAAGAAAGAAAACTTCCGCATCCTCGACGAGGGGGTGCCGCAGACCATTACGAACTTCGCCCCCACGGACGCTCCCATTACCATGGTCCTCCTCCTGGAGTTCAGCAGCCGTGGCTATTACAGTTTTTTTTCGCAAGTCGGGAAGTATTGGGCAAGCGCGCTCTTTCCCAGTTTGCAGCAAAAGGACTGGATCGCCCTCGCGACTTTTGACATGAAGCCCCGCATCGAAGTCGACTTCACGCAAAATAAAGATGAAGTCATGCAGGGCCTGTATCATCTCTATTTTCCCGGGTTCAGCGAATCGAACGTCTTCGACGCTATCCTTGATACCGTGGATCGCCTGAAGGACGTAAAAGGAAAAAAGTCCGTGGTGGTCCTGGCTAGCGGCGTGGACACGTTCTCCAAGCACACCCTCGATCAAACCATGAAGCAGCTCCGTCAGAGTGATGTCACGATTTTTTGCGTCGGCCTGGGCCGCGCCTATCAGAACTTCGTCGATGCGAATGGCGGAATGGGCAGCATGGCTCGAATGAATTACCTGCAAGCGGAAAATCAACTCAAGACCTTTGCACAGGAGACCGGCGGCTACGCCTGGTTCCCTCAATTCGAAGGCGAGATGCCTGGCGTGTTTCGTGATGTCGCCGCATTCCTCCGCCACCAGTACAGCCTCTCCTACTCACCGACCACCGGCGCGAAAGACGGCAAATTTCACAAGGTTAAAGTGGAGCTGGTCGCACCCGACGGTGGTCCCCTGACCATCGTCGACCAAAAAGGCAAAAAACAGAAATTCCAGGTGTACGCCCGCGAAGGCTATCAGGCGACCAAAGGTGGCGTCGGCGACTGAACAAACTGAAAATAGCGGAATTTTCTGCTCAGCGAGTCGTGAATATCCCTTTCCCATCAGTAACCGCGCGCAAAGTCAACGTGGTTGAACAATTCCCGTCCATCAAACCATCTCTCCAGCAATTCGATCAAAATCGTGGTCTGCCGGCCCCACAGCCTGTCGCTCACACCGCTGGTGTGCGGGGTGATAAACAAATTCGGAGCCTTCCATAACGGACTCTCGGCCGGCAACGGCTCGGTCCCTGTCACGTCCAGCGCCGCGCCGCCCAACGCGCCACTTTCGAGCGCCTGAACCAGCGCGGCTTCATCCAAAAGCGACCCGCGCCCAACGTTTACCAGTCTCGCCCCATGTTTCATCCTGGCGATTTGTGCCGTGCCGATCAGGTGTTTCGTTTCTAGTGTCTCGGGAGCTGAAATCAGCAGGTAATCCGCATCCGGCAACGCATCTTGTAGTTTGGCCGCTGAAAAAATCCTTTCCGCATGTGTGCGGTCTCCTTCACCTGACCGCGTCACACCCCACACGCGCATGTCCAACGACCTGGCGCGCTTGGCCACTTCCCGCCCGATCGAGCCGTACCCCACAATCAACAGAATCTTCCCATTGAGCTCGGTCAAGTGTTGCGGCTTGTCCCAGATCTCCTGCTGAGACCATCGGGAGCGGTCCTGTCCCCGCACCGAATCAGGAAAATTCCTGGCCAGTGCGAGCAGCAGACCCAGGGTGTGCTCCGCCATCGGCACGGAGAAAATTCCACTGGGATTCGTCACTATGATTCCGGAATCCCGCAGTTGCGGATACATCAATTGCGCCACGCCCGCCGCCGTGGAGTGAATCCACTTCAGCTTCTTCGCGCCCTGCAATTGCGCGGCGCGCAGCGAGTACCCCACAAAAATATCCGCGTCCGGCAGCTCATCCGCCAACCGCTCGTAATTCGGCAAATGCAAAACCTGCATCCCCGGCCATCGCTTTCGAATCGCCTCGGTCATGGCAGGCTTGGGCCGCCACTCCGTAAACGGATGCCAAACGCAAATCACAAGTTTTGTTTCTGTAGGTGTTGTACGGCTCATTATCGGGCTATAAAATGACGCGCAGATCAGTTCCCGTCATATCCGCGGGCCGGGGCTGCCCGAGTACGCCGAGCATCGTCGGCGCAATGTCCCGCAGCGAACCGCCCGGCTTCAAACGTAACTTGTCGTCATTGCTCACCAGAATCAGTGGCACCGGATTGGTGGTGTGATAGGTGTGTGGTCCGCCGCCTACCGGATCGATCATGGTCTCCGCATTTCCGTGATCCGCGGTGATAATCCACACTCCCCCACGGGGCTTTAGCGCCTGATATATCCGCGCCAGTCCCGCGTCCACTGCTTCGACCGCCTGGATGGCCGCTTCCAGTTTTCCCGAATGCCCCACCATGTCCGCATTCGCATAATTCATGATGATGGCGTCGAACTCGTCCTTCTCGATTGCTTTCACCACCGTGTCGGTAATTCCCGCCGCCGACATTTCTGGCTTCAAATCGTAGGTGGCCACTTTCGGTGACGGCACCAGAATTCGCTCTTCTCCGCTGAACGGTTTTTCCACGCCACCATTGAAGAAGTATGTCACGTGCGCGTACTTCTCCGTCTCCGCCGTCCGCAAATTCTTGTACTGCAGATCCGCAAACAACTCCGCCAGGAGGTGCTCCAGTTTCTCAGGAGCAATCACGTATTTCAGCCACGGCCAGTTCTTGTCGTACTGCGTGATGCCTACGTAGAACAGATTCTTCGGCCGCTGGGCGTCCACAAACTTGTCAAAGTCCGGCGCCGCCAGCGCGTAGGTTATCTGTCGTGCGCGGTCCGCCCGGAAGTTGAAAAAGATCACCGCGTCATCGTCGTGGATCAGCCCCACGGGCACGGCAGAGGCTGCGCTTCCTTTGGTCACCACGATCGGCTTCACAAATTCATCCGTCAGGCCCGCTTCATAACTTCGCTCGAGCGCCGCAACCGGATCATCCGTCCGCGTTTCCGCTTGGCCATGAACCAACGCGCGGTAAGCCAGCTCGACGCGCTCCCAGCGGTTGTCGCGATCCATCGCGTAATAGCGCCCCACCAGCGCGGCGATCCCGCCAACACCCAGCTCGCGCATCTTCTGCTGCAACTGCCGCAGGTAGTCGCGTCCACTGTTCGGCGGCGTGTCGCGTCCGTCCATGAAACAGTGCACAAACACCTTTTCCACTTTTTGCTGCTTGGCCATCTCCAGTAGCGCAAACAAATGCTGAATATGCGAGTGCACCCCGCCATCGCTCAGCAACCCCGCAAAATGCAGCTGCCGGGCTCGCCCGCGCGCCATGGCCTGCTGAAACAGCGGCACGTTTTGCAGTTGATGGTTGGCGATCAGCAGGTCGATCCGCGTGATGTCCATGTGCACGATCCGCCCCGCGCCCATGTTCATGTGCCCCACTTCGCTGTTGCCCATCTGCCCCTCGGGCAATCCTACAAATGGCCCCGACGTATGGATCAAGGTGTTGGGAAAGTCTTTGACTAGCTGGTCATACGCCGGCTTCTGGGCCAGTGCGATGGCGTTGCCTTTCGTCTCCCTGCGGTATCCCCATCCATCCAGCACGGTCAACACAATTGGCTGCGGTCGTTTGCTCATAGTGGTTAAGAATACCCGCACTTCACTGGCGGTGCCATTTTGACCGGGCTGGCACCTGGCCGTCGCGACAGGAGGGGTGTCAGGCAACAACTGAGCGCATGGTCTCGGAGAATCGGGTGATGAGTTCATGCTTCTCGGAAAGTTTGTTCCACGCGATTCCAATTTGCCACTCCGCTTCGGGCATTGGCAGTTGATGATAGCTGACTCCGGGCACGCTCATGCGCATCGCGGAGCGAGGTACCAGCGAGACTCCCAGGCCGGCGCGTACCAAATTGAGGATGGTAAACGTTTCATTCGCTTCCTGAATAATCTCTGGTATGAATCCGGCGCGGCGGCACACCGCCAGAACGTGATCATAGAAGGTCGTTGATGCGGCCCGGGCGATGAGCAGGAAGGGCTTGTCTCGCAAGCAGGCCAGGCCATCTTTGGCGCGGTACGGAGTTGAACGGGGAACCGCCACAACCAGCCGCTCGCGGATGAGCGGCAAGCTAGAAAGTTCGGGGCGAGCCACAGGCAAACGGATGATCCCAATGTCGATCTGTTCCTCCAGCAATGCTCTGGTTTGCGCCGGCGTGGACATATCGCGCATCTGTATTTCAACTCCCGGATAGGTCTTGCGAAACCGCAGGATCGTTTGCGGGAGAAGATCGGAAGCCGAGGCGATCCCGAATCCGATCCGGAGTGTCCCCGCTCGTCCCTCGCTTGCCTGGCGCACTCGGTCCAGCGCCGCTTGTGAATCCCGCAGCAGGCGCTCGGCCAGGGGGATGAGCACACGGCCGGCCTCCCTCAGCACGACCTTGCGGCGCGTCCTTTCAAACAGCGCTCCTCCGGTCTTTTCCTCCAGCTTGCGGATCTGCTTGCTTAGCGCCGGCTGCGATACGAACAAACGCTCGGCAGCCTTTCGAAAATGAAGCTCCGAAGCTAGCGTCAAGAATGAGCGCAATTCATCCAGGTCAAGTGTCATGCCAATAAGTTATCACAGAGGCTCCAGGGATTCATTGGACGAAACACAACGAGTCGTCCAGAATCTTCCCATGCACGCTGGAAACCACCATGGGCTCGCCAACAAGCGAAAAATCAGCGCCGTGATCCTCGACTACGGCGAAGTTCTTTGTTGTCCTCCGTCCCTTGAGCATCTCGCGCGCATGGCTGAAGTGTTTCATATGCGCCGAGAAGAATTCTTCCCCGCTTACATTGCCAGCCGGAATCCCTACGACGGCGGTGATATCGGTGCCCAAGAATACTGGCGTCAGTTCGCCGAATCGGCGGGCGTGGAAGTCCACCATTCGATGATCGAGAAGCTCCGCGAGTGGGATCTCGAGATGTGGAGCTCCATCAACGCCAAGATGGTCGAGTGGTTGGGAGCGATTCACAGCGCCGGATTCAAGACCGCACTGCTCTCCAACATGCAATCGGACATGGCCGGTTATGCTCGACGGAACTTTGAGTGGCTGCGCCACTTCGACTACCTCACGCTTTCCTGCGAGGCGCGCGCCATCAAACCCGATTTGGCCATTTATCGGCGCTGTCTCGCCGCGCTCGGCGTTCCACCAAGTGAAACCTTGTTCATCGACGACCGGATCAGCAACATCGAAGCAGCCGAGATCCTGGGAATCGTTGGGCTTCCGTTTCAATCTATCGAAAAGCTATGTGCCGATCTAAGGGGCCTGGGCTTCCCCATCTCCCCGGTTATCTAAAACATGCGGTCTCGGCATCCCGCTGCTGGTACTTCGCTGAAGACCGTCTTGGCCTCCGCTATCGAGCCGAAAACTCACCAAGCGCTGCGAGCAGACGATCCACTTCTTCGGCGGTGTTGTAGTGCACCAGCCCGACCCGCAGGACGCCGCCGTGCTGCTCCACACCTAGGCGCTCGGACAGGTTCAACGCATAGAAATTCCCGTCCCAGGTGAAAATTCCGCGCTCGGCCAGAAACGCAGCAATTTTCGTTGGATGGTGGTCACCCAGCCGGAAAGACAGCGTCGAGCAGCGTTCATCGAATCGCTGCCGATCGGTGATACCGAAGATGCGCATCCCCGGAATTGCTGGCAGCCCCGAAATCAACTGCGTCAGCAAACCGCTTTCGTATTGGTGCGTCGCCCGGTAGGCAGCTTGGAGCGCCGCGCGGCGGCTTTTCACACCGGCGTCCGAATGTCTTCCCAGCTCCGCGATGTAGTCGACGGCCGCGCCAATCCCGGCAATCAACTCTTGCACTTGCGTCCCGGTTTCCCACGATTCCGGTGGCGTGTTGGTCGCCGGCCGCACCTTGTAGGGCTTAAACTTTTCCAGATGATTGCGCTTTCCGTACAGCGTTCCCATGTGTGGCCCGAAGAATTTGTACGGCGAGCACGCCAGAAAATCGCAATCCAGGGCCTTCACGTCGATCAGCCCGTGCGGTGCATAGTGCACCGCATCGACAAACATCAGCGCCCCGGCCGCATGCGCCAGTTTAGTAATCTCCGCAACCGGATTGATCGTTCCCACTATGTTCGACGCATATCCAACGGCGACGAGCTTGGTCTTGGCCGAAAGTTTGTGTCGCAGATTTTCCATATCCAGCGTGCAATCGCTTTCGCGGATATCCACCTGCCGGATGACCACGCCTTTTTCTTCCAGCGCCCGCCACGGCGCGACGTTGGCATCATGGTCCAGTGTGGTCACCACAATCTCGTCGCCAGATTTCAGTTCCCTGCCAATCGCTCGCGCCAGCGCAAACGTGATGGTGGTCATGTTCTGCCCGAAAACAACTTCATCGCGGTCGCAATTGAAAAAATCCGCCATCGCCGCGCGTGCCGACAGGATCATTTCATCGGTTCGCCGGCTGGTCAGAAATGCGCCATTGGTATTCGCGTTGGCAGTCAAGAAATAATTCTGAACCGCGTCCATCACTTGCTTGGGCACCTGCGTCCCCGCCGGCCCATCCAAAAACGCTGCCGCATGCCCGTTCACCTGCAGTTTTAGTGAAGGAAATTGTTCCCTCACCCAGGCAATATCAAATGTGTTGGTCCCCGTTCCGTGCATCACTGGTGTGCTCATCTTTTTTATGGGCCGCCAAAGTGTGGCCGCATTCTCCGAGCCGCTAGTTTCTCATACGTTCCTTGCCCATTGTAGGGCGCGCTTCAGCGCGCCCCGCTTTTTCCGGGGCCCACGTGCGTGATTCGAACCGAACCGCAATTCTCTTTCGTTAAAGACACCCCCAATGGGAAGCCCCTTCTTGACCAACCGGTGGCCGGCAAAGCGCGGTGTTCCCGTAGGGCGTGGTAGCATATCTGCAGTTGTTCCTCACTCATGCCGCTTTGGCGCCGGCTATAAATCAAATGGGCAGCCGCGAAGCGGCCGGCTCCGCGCCAAGCTTCTCGGAAAGAAGAGGGGTGCCGTGCCCGAAACCGTCCCGCCAACCGAGCGCACGCGGGTCGTGCGCGAATCCCATCGCGGCGCGTACGACCGCGAATCGATTTACAAGATCCTCGACGAAGGTTACGTGTGCCACGTAGGATTCGCTGTTGATGTCCAACCCTATGTGATCCCCACATTGTTCGCGCGCATCGCCGACGCGATTTATTTTCACGGTTCCGCGGCGAGCCGCATGCTGCGCAATACAAGCGATGGGATTCCTGTCTGCGTCACGGTAACTCTTACCGATGGCTTGGTGCTGGCCCGCTCGGTCTTTAACCATTCCATGAATTACCGCTCCGTCGTGGCCCTCGGCAAAGCCACCCTCGTCGAACAGCCGGAAGACAAGCTCGAAGCACTGCATGCTTTCACGGAAAAAATAATCCCCGGGCGCTGGAACGATGCCCGCCAGCCAAATGAAAAAGAACTAAAAGCCACGAGCATCCTTTGCTTGCCGCTCACGGAAGTATCGGCGAAAATTCGCGTCGGCCCGCCGGAGGACGACGCCCCGGACTACGCCCTGCCGGTCTGGGCCGGTGTAATCCCTCTTCATCTCACGCCGGGCACACCGATCCGCGACGAGAAGTGCGATCCATCTATTCCTACTCCCGACTACGCGGCACACTATCGGCGGTGAGCCATGGCTGAATTCACTCCCGCACCCATCAAACCTATCGTCGGAATCACGGCGCTCGAAGCGCTGGACATTCGCGTCGGCACCATCGAGCGCGTGGAGGAAATCCCGCGCTCGGAAAAACTCATGAAGCTGACCGTGGATTTTGGCGACCATTCGCGTACCATTCTCGCGGGCATCAAGAAAGAGCGCGAAAACCCGCGCGAAATCGAAGGGCGCCAGGCGCTGTTTGTTGTAAACCTCGAACCTCGTCAGATGGCGGGCGAGGTATCCGCGGGCATGTTGTTTGACATCGGCTATGCGGACGGGGTCACGCCGGTTCTCTCCATGCCGGAGCGCGCCGTGCCGAACGGCACACGCGCGGGATAATTTTTGCTTGGCGCGTCACCAGGAGACCTTCACTTCGCGGCCGACAGTTTTTGGGCCGCGGTGGAAATGAGCTGGGCTTCATCCTGCAAGACACGCGCGACAACAACAATCCTCTCGTCGGCCTGCTTCCATTGTTTTTGTTCGATGGCTTCGCGAACGGCGGGTACGGTTTTCGCGGCGTAGCCGGTATAGAAACCCGGGGCATAAAGCTGGTGTTTGAACCAGGGGCGATTGGGAAGGCCCTCGGCGGTCGTGAGTTTGCGCTCACTATCGATGAGCAATTTGTTGACTTCGGCGAGCGACGCGGACCCCAGCATTGCTCCGCCGCTCGAATTGGCCTGCTCGACTGCCTTGCGATACTCCTCCGCACTGCGCGTGAGCATATCCACGGCGTTCTCGAAGGGCGCGAAATTCAGGTGCGGCGGAACCACTTCCGGGGAAGGCGGCACAAGAGGCTGCTTGGGGTCATTGGTGGCCTTGAAAACGCCTTCTTGGATTTCCTTGTTGCGTTCACGAATGTCGTCCTGCATCTTTTGCGAAAGAGTTTTCAGTTCCTTCAAGTAGGTCTGTACGGTGTCCGCAAAATCGCCGAACTCGAAAGGAAGCAAATCCGCGTCCGCCAGGCGCATCATGGCCGTGCCGCCGGTCTCGGCGAGGGCGCGGCCATACACGAAATCCGTGTCGCTAAAGTGCGTGAACCAATAGAAATCATCGTAAATGGAGTGGTAGATGCCGCCGCCATCTTCACCGCCGAACCCGATGTTGAGGGAGGCCACACCGTCGTGCTGAAGAAACGCGGTGTAGTCTGAGCCGGAGCCCAGCGCGGGGACACGAAGATCGGCGCGCTTGCGAATTTCTTCGCGCTGCTCCGGGGTTTTGGCATTGGAAATTTCTCGCAGTTGCAGGCGCTTCCACGTGCTTAGCTTTGTTTCCGGGTCGGATATGTCGCGGGCGATATCGTTGCTGAATTTTTCAAGCGTGTGCGAGCCTTCGATACCGAGATAACCGCGGCCATTGGCGTCAGAATTGATGTACGCGACGCCGTGGGCACGCAATTCGTCATAGTGCTGCTCGGCCCACTCGGTCGAGCCCAGCAGTCCGGGTTCTTCTCCGTCCCACGCGCAATAGATGATGGTGCGCTTCGGCTTCCAGCCGGACTTGACCAGCTCGCCGAGAGACCGCGCTTCTTCCAGGATGGCAATCTGTCCGGAGATGGGATCCTCTGCGCCGTTCACCCAGGCATCGTGATGGTTGCCGCGAATCACCCACTCATCGGGGAAAGTGGAGCCAGGAATTTTCCCGATGACGTCGTAGAGCGGCTTGATATCCCAGTTGGATTTCACTTTGAGGTGAACCTTCGCCGGGCCTGGGCCGAGGTGATAGGTGACGCTAAGGCCCCCGCGCCATCCTTCCGGAGCCACTCGCCCACTCAGCGCGGCAAGCAGCGGCTGGGCGTCGGAATAAGATATCGGCAGCACGGGAATCTTGGTGATCGTGGGTGCTTCTTCCACCTTCAGCCGCTTGGCGTCCTTGGTGGCTCCCACGCCCGGAGTGAGCGGATCCCCGGGATAAAACGGCATGTCCGCGACGCTGCCGCGCTGGACGCCATCCGGCGGGCGGTAGGCCCCGGAAGGGAACGTGTCTCCCGGGACAAATCCGTCCTCGTGCGGGTCGGAGTAAATCAGGCAGCCAATAGCGCCATGTTCGGCGGCAACCTTGGGCTTGATCCCGCGCCAGGAATGGTAGTAGCGCGCGATGACAATCTTCCCCTTCACGGAAATACCCATACGGTCGAGCTGTTCGTAGTCCTCGGGGATTCCGTAGTTGACGTAGACCAGCGGAGCGGTCACGTCGCCGTCGATCGAGTAAGCGTTATAGGTGGGAAGCTGCTCGGATTGCTGGTTTGAGGTGAGGTCCTCGGGAAGAGCGGGTTCCTGGAGCTTGGCGACAAACGTCGGGCCGCCTTCGACAAGCTCAACGACGCGTTCCTTGGGCGTTGGAAAGAGAACGTCGAACTGCTCGATATGCGTATCGAGACCGAACTCCTTGAATTTTGCGGCGATCCATTCAGCGTTCTCTTTGTCATAGGGAGAGCCGACGTGGTGCGGGCGCGCCGAGAGACGCTGCATGTAAGAGCGGAGATTGTCCGTGCTGGGGATGGCGCGGAGTTTCTCTTCCCACTGGCGCTCCGCCCGAGAAGATTCGGCAGAGTAGCCGAACAGAGGCTGCTCGTCGGCAGCGACATGGTTGCCGAGAGGCGCGAGCGAGAGACCGGCAAAAGAAAGGATCGCGAGAAGAGCGTGGCGGTTCATGCATTCCCCCTGAAGTGGAGCCCGTATTTTGCCTGAAGTTGGAAAGATTGAAAATGAGGGAATCCCAACACCCTTCCCCAATGTCTTTCCTTAAGTGTAAGCTCCTGCTTAGAAGGAACACTTCCATGCATTCTAAGAGTTGCTCGCAGATTTCGCAGAAGGGAGATTCGAACAGAATTTAGATTGTTTCCATGGAGCAGCGAAGAAGACTTCGGAGCGAGCGACGTAAGACGTTCGACTTGGGCAGGCAACAAGACACCTACTTTCGGACGAACCCGGGCAAGAACCAAAGCAGGTTTCTTTTCAATGTCCTACTGTTTGTTCAGCCGATCGTTTTGGACATGAGGATGTAGTAGCAGGGAACTTTGGCGGGCACGTCCGGAGCGAAAGGAGCGCTGCCGGTCTCGACGTAACCGAGGTGGCGATAAAAAGCGGGAAGGGGCGTGCGCGCGCTGATAACACGGAGGTCGATCGAAATACAGCCGGCTTCGCGGAAGAAATTCTCGGCGGCATCCATTAGCTTGCGGCCCAAGCCGGTGCCCTGGCGCGATGCGTCTACACCGAGCAGGCCGAGGTAGCCACGGTCACCGCGCAGTTCGACAAAAACGCAGCCGGCCAGGGCGGAACAGTCTTCGGCAAGCAGGAATTTGCCTCTTGCCATGTAGGCGCGGATGCCGTCAGGGTTCGTGCGGTCGCCTTCGATGAAGGGTTGCTCGACGCGGAAAGCGGAGTTGATCAGGCGGACCAGGGCGTCGACATCGCCAAGATCTGCCGGGCGGAAGCGCAGGGCATCCGATGGAGAGAGAGATTTGGCGGGTTCGCCCATACGCGCAGCTGCATTCTAACGCGCATTTCTCCCGAGAGAGAGGATTCTGCTATCGAACGCCATAATCCATTGCTCAAGGGCAGACAACCGCTGGGTGGCAATGACCAGCCAGGACAGGTCTGTCGGTGCAGCTAGAATCTAAACAAATGCAAAGGTCCATGAAACAAGAAGGATGGTTCATGCGGTGCGCTGCGCTTTCGGCATTCCTGGTGATGACCGCCGCCGCATCGGCGGCGCAAGCGAAGCCCGGGGAGTTGTCGGCGCGGCAGGAGTTCTCGCGCAAGCTGGTCAAAGCCGCGGTGGAGAGAACGCAACACGTGGTGCGCTACGATCCGGCGTATGTGCGGATTCCCTATCCCGGTGGCGACGTTCCCGCGGATACGGGTGTTTGCACAGATGAAGTGATCCGGGCGTACCGAGCCGTGGGAGTCGATTTGCAAAAAGAGGTGTACGAGGACATGAAGAAGAATTTTTCGGAGTATCCGCGCAGAGGGGCGAGGCCCCCAAAGCGCCCAGATGCGAATATCGATCACCGACGCGTGGCGAACTTGATGGTCTTTTTCAGCCGCAAGGGAGAAACGCTGGCGATTACCGAGCGCGCCGAGGAGTACGCGCCGGGCGACCTGGTCACTTGGGACCTGGGCGGGGCGGTGCCACACATTGGCATGGTGGTGGATCAAAAATCGCTGGCCAGCGGACGGTACATGATCGAACACAACATCGGGCGTGGGCCAAAAATCGAAGATGTCTTGTTAAGCTGGAAAATCACAGGCCACTACCGTTATTTCGGGCCGGTATCAGCGCGCAACAACTGAGGTCTGCTGAAGATGGACTGCGCGCCATCCTCGAGTTGTAATTACACCTTAGCTCAATCTTGGCTACCATCTCCAGAGTATGCATTTCCGTCTTCATCCGCGTTGGTAAAGACAAAGCGGCAGAGTGGCGGCACGTTCTCGATTCGGAAATGGAATAGATTTTCATCCCCTGTGGAGAAGCCAAGCGCAGGGAATCTGCATCACTGAACACCCCGGTGTACTCCGGACGATTGGCTTCACAACCGTCGGGAACACCAATCTAGCCGTCAAAATTTTCAGCGTCCGTGTGGCTAGCCGAGGGCGGCTTTGCCATGGAAGCGGGCGGCGGAGCCTAGTTCCTCCTCGATGCGCAGGAGTTGGTTGTACTTGGCGATACGATCGGTGCGGCTGGCCGAGCCGGTTTTGATCTGCCCGGCGGCGGTGGCGACGGCCAGATCGGCGATGAAGGTATCCTCGGTTTCTCCGGAACGATGAGAGATGATCGAGTTGTAGCCTGCTTTGCGGGCAAGTTCGATGGCCTCGATAGTTTCGGTGACGCTGCCGATCTGGTTGAGCTTGATGAGAATGGCGTTGGCGATGCCTTCCTTGATGCCGCGGGACAGGCGCTCGGTGTTCGTGACGAAGAGGTCGTCGCCGACAAGCTGGATTTTCCTTTTGGAGGACTTGTTGCCAATGCTCTCGGTCAGGGATTTCCAGCCGGCCCAGTCGTCCTCGGCCATGCCATCCTCGACGGAAACGATGGGGTACTTTTCCACCCAGTTCGTCCAGTACGCGACCATTTGCGCGGAAGCGTGTATGGACTTGTCCGACTTCTTGAAAACGTAGTTGCTGCTGGCTTTGTCGTAGAACTCGCTGGAGGCGGGATCGAGAGCGATGCTCACTTGCTGGCCTGGCTTGTAACCGGCGGCAGCGATGGCTTCCAGAACGATTTGAATCGCCTCTTCGTTCGATTTGCAGCTAGGGGCAAAGCCGCCTTCGTCGCCGACGGCTGTCGAATAGCCATGCTTCTTCAGAGCGGTCTTCAAAGCGTGGAAGACTTCCACTCCCCAGCGTAACGCTTCCGAGAAGCTCGCGGCGCCCACGGGCATAACCATGAATTCCTGAAAGTCGACGGAACTGTCGGCATGCGCTCCGCCATTGAGAATGTTCATCATCGGACAAGGGAGCAGATTCGCGGACGGATCCGTGGAATAGCGCGAAAGATATTTGTAGAGCGGCTGTTTGAGGGCCATGGCAGCGGCGCGCGCGACGGCCATGGAGACGGCCAGAATGGCGTTGGCCCCCAGCCGTGATTTGGTCGGAGTACCGTCGAGCGAAATCATCCTGTGGTCAACCGCCCGCTGGTCGGCGGCGTCGAGACTGACAATGGATTTGGCGATTTCGGTGTTGGCATTGGCAACCGCCTTGAGCACCCCCTTTCCGAGATATTTTGATTGGTCACCATCACGCAATTCGAGGGCTTCGTGCTCGCCAGTGGAAGCGCCGGAAGGCACCGCTGCTCGGCCAAGTGCGCCGCCATCCAGAAGGACATCGGCTTCGACGGTAGGATTGCCGCGGGAATCGATGACTTGGCGGGCGTGGACTCTGGCGATCTTGGTGGACATGTTGGTCTGGTCTCCTCGGACTAGATACGAATCGATGATTTTACAGAAGATTGCCAGGGAGTCACAGCGGCACGGAGAAATGAATGAAGATTGAAAAGTATGGTGGAGCGGTTGGCTCTAAGCCGATTCGGGTTCCTCGATGAGGGATTCCTGGCGAACGACGACGACGATGCCGGAATCGGTGACGTGGAAGCGGCGTTTGTCGGCTTCGAGGTCATAGCCAATCTCGGTGCGCTCGGGAAGGCTGACGTGACGGTCGATGATGGCGCGACGGATGCGCGAATGGCGGCCGATGTTCACGTGATTATAGATAATGGATGCGGAAACTTCCGAGTAGCTGTTGACGCGCACGTCGTTGCCGATCACGGATGTTTGTACGTGGCCGCCGGAAATAACCGAGCCACCGGCAACGATGGAATCGAGCGCCACGCCCATGCGCTCCGGATCGGCAAAGACAAACTTTGCCGGGGGGTACTGGTGCTGCCAGGTACGCAGCGGCCAGGCACTGTCGTACAGGTTGAAGACCGGCGACACGCTGACCAGATCCATGTTGGCGTCGTAGTAGGCGTCCAGCGTGCCCACGTCGCGCCAATACAGAGCATCCTTGCTGTTTTCATCGACGAAGTTGTAGGCAAAGACGCGATGCTTCGAAATGATGCGCGGAAGGATGTCCTTGCCAAAGTCGTGGTGGGACTTGGGAGCCTCGGAATCGGCCAGCAGGATGGGGATCATCAGCTGAGTGTTGAAGATGTAGATGCCCATGGAGGCGTTGCAATGCCCGGGATGGTGCGGGGACTGTTTTGGCTCCGCGGGCTTCTCCTCGAAGCCGACAATGCGCCAGTGTTGGTCGACTTCGATGACCCCAAACTGCCGCGCCGCTTGTTCGGCAGGAATTTGAATGGTGGCGACGGTGACCTCCGCTCCGGAGTCAAGGTGCTGCTGAAGCATCTTCGCGTAGTTCATCTTGTAAATATGATCGCCGGAAAGGATGAAGACGAATTTCGAACGCTCGCTGCCGATGGAGTAGATGTTCTGGTAGACCGCGTCGGCCGTGCCTTGATACCACTGCTGCGAGACGCGCATCTGCGGCGGGAGGACTTCGATATAATCGCCGAGGCCGGCCAGGGGCGACCAGCCGGCGCGGATGTGGCGGTTCAAGCTAAGGGCTTTGTACTGGGTGAGGATGAAGATGCGGCGGAGATTCGAATTGATGCAGTTGGAGAGGGTGATGTCGATGATGCGATAGAGAGCGCCGAAAGGCACGGCAGGTTTGGCGCGGTCGCGAGTAAGCGGCCATAGGCGTTCCCCTTGGCCTCCGGCAAGGAGTACTACGATGGCATCCCGCATATCGGACATTGGTTGCCCCCTGCGGCGCGGATAGAGAAGCGCTCATTCTAACAACAGAAACAGGGAAAAAGACAACCGAAGCCGGTGAGGGGCCCCCAGGCAGGTACCGAAGGCTCGCCGAGGAGCATCCCGACCCCCGTCCTTTCACAACG
>Ga0137398_10000377_pt1 | contig 15521 bp, 13 predicted proteins | sample czorhiz216metaG_FD_106659 | JGI IMG/M metagenome (GOLD analysis project Ga0137398, IMG submission 106659) | Vadose zone soil microbial communities from Angelo Coast Range Reserve, California, USA - czorhiz2.16 metaG | ecosystem: Environmental > Terrestrial > Soil > Vadose zone | place: USA...
CCGGCGTGATAACCGGCGACGTCGCGCAAATTGACTTGGCCGTCTTTGCCAAAATCCGCGCACGGAGAACCCTTCAACGCATCGATGGACACCAAGCGCGCGTCTTGGGTAGCCTCAAAAATTCTTCGGTGGCACGGCTGGCCACTGGGCCGCGCGGCATCAAGCCAGGTCGCCACGCCGCGGTTGACGAGCCCGTCGCCATAATCCGCATCCAAATCAATCTTCGGATCGTATGCCCAGCGCTGCGCTCCCGTTTGTGGATCGAGGGCAATCACGCGATTGAACGGCGTAGTGAGGTACAACGTGCCCTGCACCAGCAGCGGAGTACTTTCAAAGCCGCTGCGGTTGCGGTCGCCGCGGCCGTCAGAAACGTCTCCGGTGTGAAATGTCCACGCTACTTTTAACGCCGAGACGTTCTCACGATTAATCTGCGTCAACGGCGAGTACCGCATGCCGCCTGCGTCGTGCCCATAATACGTCCACTGTTCTCCGGCATCTTGGTCCGCAAGGGCTGAACCTTTCGGCACGCTTCCGCCAAAGGCGGCACCGAGGACACAAGCACCTAACACGCAGTGCTGCAGGGAAATCCATTTGTTCATCGAGGAGAACCTCAGGAGCGCAGCCGAGACAGATAGCCCATCAGCAATCGGGGCGGAAGCAGAAAGATGGAGTCACCAGAACAATCGAGAACCGACTCGCCACGATCACGGGGTTGTCTGCGCAATCTCTCGAAACGAGAGAACTTGATAGGGCAGCAGGGCTTGCGTGGTCTTTACCCAGTTGCTGCTGTACCGGATGCCCTGGCCGCCTCCGGTTTGAGTAAACGACGCGGCCCCCAGATTTGTCAGCAAATTCCCGGCGGCGTCGCGAGTGTTGGCAATGAACACGGCTCCATTGATTTGTCCCGTACCGTTTTGATTGGACACAAACACGCCTTTTCCGATGACCAAAATAACCCCGTTCCAACTGGCGTCCGGGTCATATTTCAGCTGACCGGTAACGAGCAATAGCCCATACCCGGAGTTATGCCAGGCATTTATGGTCAGATCCCCGTTCACCACCGTTATCGTCGGAGTTTCAATAGACATTCCGGTCGGAAAAATGTTGTGGGAATCAGATTGTGTAACTGGCCCGGTTACCACCTTGTCAGCATTTAGGGTGATCGCCTGGACCATGGCGTCGAGCCCGCTCGGTGTCTGTAGTGTCAAGGGCAGGCCACTCGGGATCTGTGGTGTCGATGGAGGTATGAGACCCACATTTGAAACTCCTGCCGGACTCAGATAATTGCTCGAGGCCGCCGCCGCCGACAGCCCACTATCGGAATTCGAATAGTCGTCGGAATTTGTGTATCCGATTGCTGGAATGCCGGACGGGCTGCCTGGAGGTGCGTTGAGGTCATTCCCACTTATCTGAAAGTTGCTGGGGTTTCCGCTTCCGCCTCCACTGCCGTTACCGCCGCTGGGGCCCGTGAAGCTAACGCCATTGCCATCCAAGGTCAGCGCAGAGGGAAACGTCGACAAAGCCGCGGCAAAAGCCGAAGGCGCCACGGTGTACTGCATCATGCGACGGCTGCCATACGGTGTCACCGCTAACGCCGTAACGGTCAGAACCTGCGCCGCATTCGGCACGGGACCGGCGGACGACACCAGCTGCTGTGTGCCATCGTAAAAAAGCGGATTCGGGTCGTCCGGCTGCCCGTTTCCGTTCACATCAATCTTCGACGAGAGTTCCGAACGCGCCGTGATGCGCACCCATTTAAAGAGAGGCCCGGCAATGCCTGCGCCGATCACCGCCGAGGTTGAATTGATGAACGGCTGCTGCACGTCGGCGTTGGCGTCGGTTACCGGTATTCCCCACTCTTGCTGAAATTCCGTATCCGCGTAGGGATTAGCGGCGCTCAAGTCCACGGGGTTTACTATCTCTCCGGACGACGGATTCACGATGTAGCACACGCGCGTCGCCGGGCTTGTGGGCATCGTCGCGCCTCCCGGGAAAACGCAGTTCGCGATGGAGTTGGGATTGTTGGCCCACAGCCGGCCGCGCCCTTCCTCTAACCCAGCTTTCGCGTCATAGAAGGCTTGCATCGCGGACTTGTAATTCCCCTTCACCGCCGTTTCGCTGCCGGCCATCAAAATCATAGCCGTGGCCACCACGCTGATGAGCATGAGCGTGAATATGGCGATGACCAACGCCGCCCCCCGCTCGGTTTGCCGTCGATGCTTGCCTGCCACTCTCACGGTCCCTTCACTGATTCGGATTAAATCGAACCGCCTGCCCTGTCAACGTAATCATGCGATATTGCCCAGTTTGTGGATCGGGCCGCGGCGCTTCGACCATCAAACAGATGTTCACTTGGCGAATGTTGGAGGGAAGCACAACTCCCTGGTCGTAAGAGAAAATAGCCATGGATTTGTCGCCGTTCATGACATTCTCAAGATAGGGGACCAGGGATCCCGTCGTCGCATCTACTGGATCTCTAAACTGCTCTTTGCGCGCCATGCCCCGCAGCAGTGTCCTGCCTTGCAGCGAATAGCGTATCCACTGAATGCCGCTGCCCAGGTCGGCTTCTACGATCAAATCGTAGGGTCCCGGAACCGTGCAGCTTCCCCCCACGCTGCAAGGTGTGAAGGGATAATTTGGCGCCCAAGCAAACGGCAGAGCATACGCTTCCGGATGCATGTCCGCGACGTCCTTACGCAGCGAGTTTCTGGGCGGGTAGCCTGCCGAATGCACGTCGCGGGTAATCTGATCAATAGCCACGTTGGCTTGCTGGAAAGTCTCCGTAACATTGCTCTCGCCCTGGTACCGCAATTGGGCGCTCACCAGGAGTGAAAAAACGGCGCCAGTGATGATCGTAAACAGCACGGTTCCCACCAGCAATTCCACCAGTGAGAACCCGCCCGCGCTGTCGTGCCTTCGATTCATGTCAATCGCCTGGAACTTACTTCTGCACCGAACTATCCAAGGTCACCGGCAGAAACAACTGTCCGCCAACGATATTCTGACTCCGACGGCAACCGATAATAATGCGTTTGGCCACTACCGATCCATTGTTGACCTGCGGGAACACCGCCCAGCGCAACTCAAAAGCCGAGCGGCTCGGATCATTCGCGTCCACGTAGGCGGGAATGTAGAACCCCGACGCGGGAGGATCGGCCGAAAAATCAACCAGCACCGACGGCCCGGACATTACTACCGCCGCGCCGCCGCTTGTCAAATTGACCAGCTGGCCATCACTATCGAGGAACGTGTCTGCGGTCAGCGGTTGGCTCAACATCTGATCCAGTTCGCGCTGCGCTATCACCGTGGCCAGAGTATCCATGCGGTTGCCAACGCTGTTCCTCAGGCTGGCGGGCACCAACTGCACTACGGAAACAATGCCGACCATCAGAATGGCGCTGGCCACAATCATCTCCAGCACGGAGAAGCCAGCGTGCCGCTTGCTTTCCGCAACATTGCCATTCGTTTTCGTTCGGCGCATCTGGCTCCTCACATCCACGTCCATGCGCCGCCCGCCGAAGCCTTCCAAGTCTTGGTTTGCCCCATGGCTATAACAGTGACGGCCCGGTACCCATACTGCGTTTGCGTCACATACCCGAGCGCCAGGAAATAAGGCGTAATGGCGCCGCCAGCCGGATAGCTCACCGTGCCGCGATAATCAAACGTAATTGTGTCCGTGAAATCCTGCGCGTTGTTCAATCCGGTGCTCGCCGGTCCCGGCGTTAACGCTTGCCCATTGGCAAGCTGCATGTCGCTCGGCACCACGATCAAAGGATCACCGGTGTCCAGCGCTCCATTCCCGTTCAAGTCGATATAGAAAACGGTGTTCCCATTTTGCGTCGCTTTATGCAAGCTGACCGTAGCGTTGCGCCGTATCGCGGTATATCGCGTGAGCTCGACGAGGTTCGCAGTTTGCTGCGCTATGCTGTTCAGTCGATACCCTTGAATCGCTCCAACCAACATCGGTAATGCCACGGTTACCATAATCAATCCGATGGCCAGGGTCATTACCATCTCGACCAGCGAATAACCCAATTCCCTGCCACGAAACTGACGGCGCCGTGGACTCATGATGGACTCCCGTTTCCGCGAAAGATTTGGGACACACCGAAGGTAGCGTATTATCCTAATCGGCTGGGCGGAAAGCAACTCCCCGGTGGTGATGGTCCTCTCGGGACTATGGGCCTAGTACTACTAAAACTATACTCCCTGGGCTGCGGACGCCCAGCGCCGCGATGTATCAGAACGCCTAGCTGCTTTGTTCCCTTCCTTCACCACTTTCAGTTCAATTGCCACTCGGTACCCCCGCCAAGTATCATTAGCCGTTCATGTCGCCGGCCCAGCTCTATCGAACCGCCCGCTCCGTCCGAGCCCTTTGCCTCGCCCTGCTCAACGCGTTCTTGCCGACCATCGCCGTAGCACAGTTGAATGAAACTCTCGCGCTCGATGAAGTTCGCCCGGGCATGCAAGGCTACGCATACACCATCTTCGCCGGCGACCGGGTCGAAAAATTCGATCTCGAAGTTATCGGGGTAATGCCCAATTTTCTCGGGCCGCGCCAATCCATCATTCTGGTTCAGCTCAAAGGTGCTAAAGTCGAGCGCACCGGCGTGGTCGCCGGCATGAGCGGCAGCCCGGTCTACCTTGACGGCAAACTCGCCGGAGCCCTTTCCCTCAAACTCGGCATCTTCACCAAAGATCCCATCGCCGGCGTCACCCCGATTGAAGACGTCATCCATCCGCCCGCCGAAACCGGCACGCCTTCTTCGGCAGCGGGGCTGCAACAATTTCCACTCGACACCTCCTCTCTTCAAAAAAACGCGCCGGCCTTCGCTCTCCCATCCAGCTCCACTCTCGCGCCCATCGAGACGCCACTGGTCTTTTCCGGCTTTCAGTCCGCGACGCTGCAACAATTCGCGCTGCAAATACAGACTTATGGCTTCATCGCCGCGCAAGGCGGCACCTCCGCGCCGCGCCCGGAAGACGCGCACCTCGTCCCGGGAGATATGGCCGGGATGGTCCTGGTCCAGGGCGACGCTTCCATCAACTCCGCCTGCACGGTCACCGCCGTACAAGCCGACCGCGTGTTCCTCTGCGGCCATCCTTTCCTGAATCTCGGCGATGTGCAGATCCCTATGGCGCGCAGCCGCGTGCTCACCACGCTTTCCTCCGATCTGGCCTCCACCAAAATCGTCAACGTTGGCGGCTCCATCGGCACCATCACCGGCGACCATCTCACCGCCGTCACCGGCAAGCTCGGCGCGCCTCCGCCCATGATTCCGCTGGATCTTGCGGTCGTGAGCAAGATGGCCCAGAAAAAACTCCATTTCGACATCATCAATCATCCGAAGCTCACTCCCCTGCTTGTGGCCATCACCGCGTTCAACGGTCTGACACAAAACTCCATCTACGGCGAAGGCACCACGCTGCATCTCACCGGCGAAATTCGCCTGCGCGGCCACACTCCTGTGCAAATCGAAAGCACTTACGCTCCCGGCGACTCGTTGCTGCCGGACGGCGTGCCCATCGCGCTCAGCGTGCAGAATATTTTCACCCGGCTCTTCGCCAACACCTTCGAAGTTCCTAACGTTGAGAGCATCTCCCTTCGCGTCGAGAGCGCGCCCGGCCGCCAATCGTTCATTATCGATAGCGCCTGGCTTGAAAAGGGCGAAGCCGCTCCCGGCGAAACTTTGCGCGTTCGCGTCCTGCTGCATCCCTATCGCGGCGCCGACCGCGTCGAAGAAACCACCGTGCACGTCCCCGATCAAATTGCGCGCGGCACTGCGCTGCGCGTTCTGGTCACCGATGGCGACACGCTCAATCGCGCCTCGCGGGGATTCGCTTTAAGCGGCTCCAGCGGACCTTCCGGGCTCGACCAACTCATCTCGCTCCTCAATCGTGAGCGACGCAACGACCGCCTCTACGTCGGACTCTTTATGCCCTCGCCGACCATCCTCTGGGAAGACAAAGAGCTCCCCAATGTTCCGCTATCTCAAATCAACGTCATCGACGGCCGCCCCACTCCCGGCAGCGTGCAAGTCTTGCGCGAATCCCTCGCCAGCGAATCCTCGATCCCGCTCGGCGGCCCGGTCTCCGGGGTAATTTCCCTGAACCTCCAAATCCGATAAGACCCTATGCCAACAACCACGAGCCATACGAAGCACCTCGACGTACACACATCTCCAAGGCGCAAGTTCGCACCCGCCCTTCCATTCCTTTCCTTCTTCTGCCTCCTTTGCCTGCCGTCCGCAATCGCCGAGCACACCCGTACCTGGCGTCAAGCTTCCTACGACGACTTCCAGAAAGGCACGCCCCACGGCATCGCCGTCCGCAGCGACGGACGCCTCGAACTCGCTCCGAAGTTCACGTTAATCGCGGACGCGGACGCATCTTACCTTTGGTCTTTGCGCGTCGATCCCCACGGAGTGCTTTACGCCGGCGGGGGCTCCCCTGCAAAAGTTTTTCGCTTCGATGGCAGCGGAGGCAAGCCCGCCACGGTATTCGAGTCCAGCGATCTAGTCGCCCAGACCATCACCTTCGACGCCAAGGGTGCGCTCTACGTCGCCACATCTCCCGATGGCAAGGTCTATCGCATCTCCGCCTCCGGCGAGAAAACGGTGTTCTTCGATCCCAAGACAAAATACATCTGGGATCTCGCCTTCGCTCCGGATGGCACGCTGTTTGTCGCCACCGGGGACAAAGGCCAAATTTTCGCGGTGGCCCCTGACGGAAAAGGCGAACTCTTCTATGCCAGCGATGAAGCGCATATCCGTGTCCTGGCCTTCGATGCCCACAAGAATCTTCTCGCCGGAACCGAACCAAGCGGCCGCATCCTGCGCGTCTCGCGTTCTGAAAGCAAAGGCGGCAAAGCGAAAGATTCTCCCGCGGCCGAAGGTTTCGTCCTCTATGAAACTGCGAAGCGCGAGGTTACCGCGGTGGCCGTGGCTCCCGACGGCACCATCTACGCCGCGGCGATCGGCGAAAAGCAACGTCCCTCTGCGACTCCCGCGCCCACAACCGTTATCAGCACACCGCAAGGTACCACCACCGTCAGCGGTGGGGCGGTCGTTCTCGGTGGCCAGCCGCAAGGCCAAACGCCCTTCATTCCTTTCCCCCAACAGCTTTCCAGCAGCATCTATCGGCTCTCGCCCGAAGGCGCTCCCGAAGAACTCTGGAATTCCCGCGAGGATGTCGTTTACTCGCTCGCGCTTAATTCCGATGGTCGCCTGCTTGCCGGCACCGGCAACAATGGCGCGCTGCTGGTCATCGATGGCCGCGGGGTTTTCGCGCAGCTCGCCAAAGCGGGCTCTGCGCAAATCACCGGAATTGCCCGCAGCTCGAACGGCAAGCTCTTCCTGTGTACCGCCAATCCAGGAAAAGCGTTTTCCGTAGGTCCCGAATACGAACCGGAAGGCACTTACGAATCCCGCGCCTTCGACGCGCAGCTTTTCTCGCAGTGGGGGCGGCTCGACTGGTGGAGTCCGCCGCCCGCGGCAGAGAAAGCCGCCTCAAAATCGGCTGGTGCGCCGCACCTCGAATTTTTTGTACGCTCTGGCAACACCGAAGATCCTGGGAAAGAATGGTCGCGCTGGTTCGGCCCGTATTCCAAGCCCGGCAGCGGCGCGGAGTGTCCGCCCGCTCGCTTCGTGCAGTGGAAAGCAGTTATTCATGATGGACGCCCGGGTGACGGCATCAACTGGGTCAGCGTCGCGTATCTGCCGCGCAACGTAGCGCCGGTGATCGACGCGATAGCCATGCAAGATCCCGGCGTGCGCGTACAGTCCAATATCATCATCCAAAGCGGGCAGCAACCCAACATCTCGCTGCGCCAGCCGCAGGGTTCCAATCCGACCGGTGTCGTCATTACGCAAACCTCTCCGGCACGATTCGAGCAGCCGCCGCAAGGCTTCCGCGAAAAAGGCTATCAGTCGGTGTTATGGAGCGCCCATGATGACAACGAGGATGAACTGCGCTTCGCCGTCTATTTCCGAGGAGAAAACGAAACCTCGTGGAAGCTCCTGAAGGACAAGCTCGAACAGAAATTTCATTCCTGGGACAGCACGGCCATGCCCGACGGCGCCTATTACTTGAAAATCGTGGCTACCGACGCAGCGTCAAATCCTCCCGCCCAAACGCTAGTCGCCGAACGCGAATCCGAGCGCTTCATCGTCGACAACACCCCGCCAGTCATCGAGAACCTCCAAGCGGAGGCGGTCAACCGCTGCACAGGCGTCTGCGGAGATAGGAATGCGGTCATCAAGTTCACCGCTCGCGATGCCACCACTAGCATCGAGCGCGCTCAATACAGCGTCGATGGCGGCGATTGGATCATCGTCGTACCGGCCCAAGCCATCAGCGATGCCCGTGAGGAGCGCTACCAATTTACTGTCGGTTTCGAGTGGAAACCCGGAGACCCCGATAGGGAACACACCATTGCCGTCCGCGCCTACGACCATTTCGAAAACGTTGGCAGCGCCAAAACCACCGTCACTGTTCCGGGCGCGAAAGAATAGGATCGTAGGCGGCTTGACGCATGGGAAGATTGCTAGAGGACCAGAGTATCAAGTCGTCGGACAGGTTGTCCCCAGGGCCTCAACTGTAATGTACGGTAAGCGTGTTTCCGTGCAGGATTAGCAATCGGCGGCGCTAAAATCCGCCGCTCACGGCGAGTGATATTTCTCAATCTCCGCCCCGAAGCCAATTCGCCCGTCCCCATACGGCTCGTTGCGCACATGCACCACGCGCGCCGTGCAGCGGGTCTCTTGGGGCTTGCTTCCGGTCACTTCCACGGGCATGCGCAGCGTGGCGTCAATCGGCATGCCCACCTGCAGCGGCGCGGAGGAAGCAAAAAAGAATCCGCCGCGTGAAACGTTCATCGCTTCCGTAAAGTGCTCACTCAGGTCGGCAGCTACGTTCAGCGCGCGAAAGCGCAGCGGTGAGCGGATATTGTGGCGAGCCACTTGGCGTCGTTCGGAGCTCATCGTCTTTCCGTCCTTCCGCACCTGGTAGGATTGCGCGGTTTATCTGAGTTCGAAGGGGTGCGGTAAGGGTAGCAGAGCGAACCGGCGCGTCAAGTCACAAAAACCGCATGCGGCGGCAGTACGAGTTGGCTGGTACCGCCCTCGTTTCTTCCCCCTCTTGGCGGCGAAGGGGCCTCACTGTGCCATAATGCGGGGTGCGGACCGTCACCGATAAATTCCATGAGCGCAACGACACCAGCCAAGCCCTCGGCCTATTCCCACCTGACCTGGGAGGCCATTGTCGAAGCCCACAGGCGCATCGCCCCGCGCATTCACCGCACTCCGGTGCTCACCTCCGCGTCCCTCGATGCCATGACCGGAGCGAAGTTCTTCTTTAAGTGTGAAAACCTGCAAAAGACCGGCTCCTTCAAGATTCGCGGCGCCACGAATGCCATTTTTTCGCTCTCCGACGAAGAAGCTGCTCGCGGGATCGTCACCCAATCGAGCGGCAATCATGGCGCCGCGGTCGCCTGCGCTTCCACTTGGCGCGGCGTTCCCGCCTACGTCGTCATGCCCAATAACGCACCGCAGGTAAAGGTCCGCGCCATTGAAGCTTACGGCGGGAAAATCACCTTCTGCGAACCCAAGCTTTCGTCGCGCAACGAAGTCTGCGCCCGCGTGCAATCGGAGACCGGCGCCGCGCTGGTGCATCCGTTCGACAACGATCGGATCATTGCCGGGCAAGCCACGGCGGCAAAAGAGCTGTTGGAAGACATTCCCGACCTGGACGCGGTGTTTACTCCGGTCAGCGGCGGCGGCTTACTCAGCGGCACGTGCCTCGGCGCAAAGGGTTTGCGGCCCGCGATTCTGGTTTTTGGTTGCGAGCCGGAGCGCGCCGATGACGCTTATCGCTCGCTTAGTACCGGCAAACTGCAATCTCTGGAGTCGAGCGACACCATCGCCGACGGCCTGCGCGCCTCGCTGGCGCCAAGAACCTTCGCCATTCTCCGCGACCACGTCGAGCGCATTCTTCTGGTCAGCGAAGCTGAAATCATCGCTGCCATGCGCACGGTGTTCGAGCGATTGAAAATTATCATCGAGCCTTCTTCCGCAGTAGCCATTGCTCCGCTGTTGAAGCCCGACGCCATCGCGAACTTGGCGCTGCCCGCGCGAGCCGATGCCAAGCCCCCAAAACTCGGCGTGATCTTCTCTGGCGGCAACGTCGACCTCTCTTCCCTTCCGTTCTGATTCAGGTCCTATGCCAATCCCTGCGCGCGGTGCAATATCCGGACGATGCTCACGAACTCTCCTTGGATGTGGCAGACAATAACTCGGGCACAGAAGGAATCAGCGCCTCGCTATCCTTTGCCTGCTTTGCCTGCGCGCCTCGATGTGGGAATGATTTGAATGCGTCAGGTGCTTCGTAAATCCCACGAAATCAACCTAGGAGCGTTTTAAGGCGTTTTCTCAAACCGCTAGCGCTATCCGTTCGAGGTCATCGGCGGCCGCGAGAGTTCCGGCAAAGCTGAACCACGCTTGGTTTTGCTTCCAAAAATTGTTTGAGTCGTTTAGGCGCTTCTTCGTGGTAGAGCATTTCACGTCGTTCAACGTGGGCCAGGCCTTTCCAACTTCGCTGACACACCACTGGTCCTATGCCGGAAGGCTCGGTGAAAGATTCACTGGCAAGCAGCAGAGTTATTCACCGCGCACAGCAAAGCCCAAGTGCCGAGGGTTTAGTGGATGGCGTAGAGGTTGCCGTCCGTGCTGCCGACGCAGATGACGTTATCGGCAATCACGGGTGAGGAAAGGATCATCCCGGCCGCGTACAGTTTGTTGACGCCCATCACCATGTTCTCGAAGAAATTTTCCGTGAATACCGCGGCATAGTTCGGCGCGCCGTCTGGCTTCGACAGCGCCGTCAGATTTTGTCTAGAACCTTCGGTCTGAAATTCCCAGGCTGCTTTTTGCGTTTTCAGGTCGATGGCGTGGAGCTTTCCGTCGTGCGACCCGAAATACAGCACATCGCCTGCGATGGCCGGGGAGGAAAAGATGGGCCAGGTGAATTTCAGCGAGAAAACATCCGCGCCGGTTCTTGCGTCCACGGCGTGGAACAATGCGGTGTCCGAGGTGGCGAAATATACCCTGCCGTCTTTCACCGCCGGCGAAGTAATTACCCAGGAGCCCTTGTTGTTGTAGGCCCACTTTTTCTCGCCGGTGTGCGCGTCCACGGCATACAGGTTCGAATCGCGGCAACCGAAATACACGATGCCGTCCGCCACGGCTGCGGAGGACTGAATTCCAACTTGGTTATAGACTTCATGGTCTTCCCCGGTCTTGAACTTCCATTCCTCTTCGCCTGTCGCCGCGTCGATGGCGTAGAAATAGCTGTCCCAACTGCCCACAAATACCGTGCCGTCCGCGAGTGCGGGCGCCGCGTGCACTACATCGCCGGTCTGAAACTTCCAGTTCAACTTGCCCGACGCCGCATCGAGCGCGTACACGTTGCCGTCCCCGCTCCCGAAATACACGGCGCCGCCGGACACCACGGGAGACGACAAATAGCAATCGAAAGGATCCGGCATGGTCTCGCCTTCTGGAAGCGAGCCATGCAAATGCTTGGCAGCGAAGGGCCGCTCGCCGAGTGTCGCGAATTCCCATTTCAGCTGACCTGACGCGGCATCCACGGCGTAAAACCGTCCGTCGTAACTCCCGAAATAAACGGTTCCACCCTCTACCGCCGGAGACGACGTCACGCGGGCACCGGTCTTGAATTTCCATTTCTGCGCGCCGGTCTCGAAGTCCAGGGCGTAAAGGTTGCCGTCGGTACTTCCGGCGCAAGCCACGCCGTTAGCGATCGCAGGCGAGGAGATAACATAGCCGTTGGTGTGGAACCTCCACTTGACGCCGTTGAGCTTCGGCACGCCGGCCGCGACGTAAACACCGGTGTGGTTAGGATTCCCGCGGAACATTGTTGCGTTGTTGGGGGCCGGGTCTTTGGCCGAAATTGAGGGGGACAGGCAAAGACACAAAACCGGCACATACAAAGAAGAACGGAGTTTCATTTGTCAGGTAAGACGACCAAACGGCGCTAATGTTTCCGGCCCACTCACACTTGAGAAATACTTTATTCCGCTTTATTTTTCATAGCGGAGTTGCCGGCTCCAAGAACGAAAAGCGGGCACGGCGAACAGCGCGGCGAGGGAAAGGGTTCCAACTACTTTTCCTTGAGCTTGAGTTTGCCGGCGGCCTTGTTCTCCTCAAGGAAAGCGCGCAACGGTGTGCTGGCTTCGAGAAGCCGAATCCATTGTTCATAATATAGCGTGACCGGGAAACGACCGAGGCCGTACACGCTGACGCCTCCCTTTTCTCCAACGCGGAAGTCGAGCTGGCCGGTTTTGCGGCCGCTTCCCTGCTTTTCAAGTTCCGCCAACCGGGCTTTCAACTCTTCATAAGACGGTTCCGCCATGAATCCTCCTGGGATGCGAGCGAAGAAAGCATGCGGATTATACCTAGGTTGCGGCCGCGACGCTGGGGGCGGCCGGCCTTGTTGGCACCGGATGATAATCCTTGCACTTACATCCCGGAAAGTTGCAGCTCTTGGGGAGATTGTGGGGACGCATTTTGAAATACGTACGAGCGTGGATGCTCTTCGGATGGCCGCACTTGCAGGGCCGCACGCGGTTTTTCATGGCGCAGGGGCTTCTCCCTTCCGAGGGGTCGAAAGCGGCAGGGCATTGTACAGCCATTTTCAAGCGCGATCGGGGTGGGAACTAGGGAAAGTGTTCTTTGGGCGACCTCGAGGCGTAGCGACGCCAACTCAGGCGAGGGCTTGGCGGAGGAAGGAGAGCATGCGGTAGCCAGCGATGTGGCTGAAAGGGGGTAGCTCGAGCGAGTAATGGCCGCAGTGGAGGGCCAGGGTGCGGGGGTGGGGGATGTGGCGACGGAGGGCCGTCAGCATCTGCTCGGTTAGGGCTGGCAGGAAGGTTGGATCGTACTTGCCGTAGACCATGAAGGCCTCTTTTCCCGAGCCGAGGCCGCGCTCGACATAGGGCATGGGGCTGACGGGCGCCCAGTATTCGCGGAGTTCGTCCACGGTGACGTGCGGGCGCAGGGATTCCCAAACATGGGCGGTGGTCATGCCTTGGCTGACCACGTCGGCAAAATAGGTGGAAACGTGGAAGAAGCCGCCGGCGCGGACGGCTGAATCGTGAACCAGAGTGATATAGCCGACCGACGATCCGATGCTGGTGCCGAGGATTCCAAGGCGGGAAAAGCCTTGCTGTTCGAGCCACCGGAGGCAACGCCGGGCGTCCTGGACGGCTTGGCGATTGGCCTGGAGAGTCAGGCCAATGTTGGGACCGACGAGTTGATCAGCGCGCTCGTGGCCTGGGGCCATGCGGCGATCGTGGTAAGGGAGACTCATTTTAAGTGCGGAGATGCCGATGCGTTGGAGCCATTCGCCTAAACCGCGCTGACCGTGCCATTTAGCGTTCCAATTGGGGAGGATGAGGACGGCCGGGCCGCGGTCGTGTCCCCCGTGTGTTGTCGCCGACGCATTATTCCCGTTCTGGGGACCAGCGCAGTGCTTAGACAAATGACCGGCCCTTTTACGCGCCGGAAAGAACTGGGCATAGACGGTGTTGTTTTCTTGCCAGGGGGACGCAATCGAGCTGGTGAAGGTCAGAACGTTTTCAGAGTCCAGGCGGTAATCGTCGGCCGCGGCGGTGCTGTACCAGTCGTGGCTGTTTTCAATAGCTTGGCGGGCGTAGTCGCGAAGGAACGCTGGCGGATCGAGGTGATCCTCCGGCCCGCCTACATGCTCGAGTCCCCAGGCAAAAGGGCGGACCAGGCGGTTGTCGTCGGTTTTCCAACGACGCGTTTCGTAGTGTTGAATCTGACGTGCGAACCAGTTCATGGCAATCTCCAGTTTACAATTGAACGAGAGGAAGGGAAAACCGAAGAACAAGAACTTAATCGCAGGACAGTCACAGGAAGACGCCCTGCTGGCGCCGTTTTTTTAAGCCCGGCGCGACATTGACACCTGCTGAGCTCGGGCGTAGCGTAAATCGCAGACAACCATGGACCTGTTTGAAGAGATCGTGAAGATGCGACGGGCCGGGCAGCGCGGCGCGCTGGCCACCATCGTGCACACCAACGGCTCGATTCCGAGCTATGAAAGCTCGCGCATGCTGGTTAGGGAAGACGGGTCGCTGGCGGGCACCGTCGGCGGCGGCTGCGTCGAAGCCGATGTGTGGGCGGCGGCCAAAGAAGTGATGCAGAAAGAATCTCCGCGCAAAATGGTCTTCAATCTGAACAACGAGGCGAGCTATGACAACGGGCTGATCTGCGGGGGTACCGTGGAGATTTTCGTTGAACCCATCCTGCCACAGCCCATCGTGTATTTGTTCGGCGGCGGCCACGTCTCGATGGCCGTGGCCAAAGCCGCAAGCTCTGCAGGTTTCGCCGTCGGCGTCGTCGACGACCGCGCAACGTTCGCCAATGCGCAGCGGTTTCCCACGGCACAAGAAGTCGTTACCAGCTACGAGCACGCCTTTGAAAAAATTCAGCCCAACGCTTCCACTTATCTGGTCATCGTCACGCGCGGCCACAAGGAAGATATGCGCGTCCTGGCTTGGGCGGTGCGCACACAAGCGCGCTACATCGGCATGATCGGCAGCAAGCGCAAAGTGCTGTCGGTCTACAAGGCGCTCGAGAAAGAGGGCTACCGCCCCCGCGAGTTCGAGTGCGTGTACGCGCCGATGGGGCTGGAGATTGGGGCGCTGTCCCCGGAGGAAATTGCCATCAGCATCGTCGCGGAGCTAATCGCCATGCGCCGCAATGCTACCTCTGCGGCCCACAAAAGAGTACACCTGGAAGCGCGCCCCGCGGTGGGCGCCCGCTAAGCCGATGCTGGCCGCGGTGATTCTTTCAGGTGGCGCTTCCAGGCGCATGGGATCGCCTAAAGCTTTGCTCGCCTATCAAGGCCGGCCCTTCCTTGAGCACCTGTTGGAAATTACAGCGCACGCAAAAATCAGCGAGCGCCGGGTGGTGCTTGGCGCGCATTCTGAACCCATAGCGAAAAACATCGCGCTCCCCCCGGAAGAAGTGGTCATTAACGACCATTGGGAGAGAGGCCAGCTCAGCTCCATTCAAGCCGCCATTTTAACCTTACCCGCCGGCACGGACGGTTTGCTGTTGTGCTTGATCGACCATCCGCTCGTCAGCGGCGCTTTGGTGAACGAGCTCATCGAGCAGTTCTACGTAACGCGCGCGAAAATTGTGCTGCCCGTATATGAAGGACGCCGCGGACATCCGGTGATTTTTTCCGCCGCCCTCTATGACGAGTTGTTGCACGCGCCGATGGAAAAAGGCGCGCGCGCGGTGGTGTGGGCGCACGCGGAGGAAGTCCTCGAAGTGCCCACCAATGAAGAAGGCTGTGTGCTGAACCTGAACGATCCAGAGACATTGCTCCGCGCGACCGGAGCGGAATAACCAGAATTTCGCGAAGCCGCGGCGTCGGTAGCGACGCGAGCCGCACCCGGACCTCAGCCCCGCTTACCC
>Ga0137398_10000378_pt1 | contig 15484 bp, 20 predicted proteins | sample czorhiz216metaG_FD_106659 | JGI IMG/M metagenome (GOLD analysis project Ga0137398, IMG submission 106659) | Vadose zone soil microbial communities from Angelo Coast Range Reserve, California, USA - czorhiz2.16 metaG | ecosystem: Environmental > Terrestrial > Soil > Vadose zone | place: USA...
GAGATGACGGTATTGCTGCCTCTGCTGAGCGTCACCCTGCCCCCGCCGTTAGCACGCGTGCTTTTCGACTACGAGCTCGCTTGGCGGAACAAGGATGCCGCGGCGCTCGCCGCGCTGTTCGCCGAGAACGGCTTCGTCCTCTCCAATGGAGCTCCTCCAGTCAGAGGTCGCCTTCAGATCCAGAAACAATATACAGGCGCAGGTGGGCCGCTTGCGCTGCGTGCCCTGGCCTTCGCGGCAGAGGGTTCGGTGGCCTACATCATTGGGGGCTTCGCGAGACAAAAGGGTGAGCCCGACACCGGGAAGTTCACGCTAACCCTTCGCAAGGGCGCCGACGGTCGCTGGCTGATCATGTCCGATATGGACAACGGTAATTCTCGGCCTTGATGGGCTTGTGGTCGTGTCGGCACAAGCTGCCGAACAACCCGCTGCACCTGCCGGCGGGCGTGAAGTGCGGGGTTGAGTCAGAGGGGATATTCGCCCGCCGCAGGTGAGCGGGAGCGTTATGCGTACTGAACGGCCATAAAAGGGGGGTGCCATGGAGTGTCCCGCGTGTCACCGGACCCTGCGAACCAAGACGGTTGGTGGGGTTACGGTCGACGTCTGCAACGATGGCTGCGGCGGCATCTGGTTTGACCAGGGCGAGTTCAAGAAATTCGACGAGCCGAACGAGGTGGCCGGAGAAGCATTGCTCGACATCCCGCGGGACCCGGACGTGCGCGTTGATCAGAGCCAGAGGTACCGGTGTACGAAGTGTCCCGACAGCGTGATGATGAGACATTTCTCAAGCGCGAAGCGGGCCGTCGTGATCGATGAGTGTCCCACATGCGGGGGTGTCTGGCTCGACCCTGGTGAGCTGCGGCAGATTCGGTCCGAATATCCGTCCGAGGAGGCGCGTCGTGAGGCAGCCGAGGCGTACTTCAAGGAGGTTCTAGGCGACAGAATCGACGCGGAACGGAGCCAGGACGCCAAGCGCTGGGCGATATGGCGGCGCATCGCGAACATTCTCAGATCTCCCTGGCCGTTCCTGTAGCGCACGTGCGTGCAGCGGGATCGAACAGGTCGCCTGCATGAAGCGCAAGCGCCGCGCCAGGCCGGTCCACAATTTACGCAAGCGTCAGACCGCCAAGAGAAGGGAAACAATGCCTGCAACTGCGGAGACAGACCAGCACAGCCTCGCCAATCTCGAAGTCATCTCTGTCATGCTCCCTCCCATCGGCGCGCCAATTGGAGGTGCTGACGCTCCCTCTCGCGGGCTCCAAGCGCACGGTCCCTCTGACGCCTCACTGCTGGTCGACGTGGAAGCCAAGCTTGCCCAACTGTCGATCCCGATCGTCGCGGAACGCGAGGCCTTCTTCAATCCGTACGGCGGCAGTTTGGTCTTTGAGAGACGGTTTGGCCAGGGGACAATGTTCAACCAATCGTATGGCGTTCTTGTCCGTTTTGAGCGCCACGTCTGGATCGGGCATGGAGATGCCAACCGACGCAGGGCGGTCACCTTCGTAGACTTCTCCTGCGGCATGGCCCCACGTTCGAAACTGGGGCCAGATCTTCGCGCCAGGATCGGAATCCTGATGGACCGGTTCGTGTCCGCAGTCAGTCAGGCGCGCGGCGCCAGCCGATGATGACGATCCGGCGCGATAATCCGGTTGCTGCGGGGAGCCGGAGAGTGACACGGTCCAACGAGCGCGTGCAGCGGATGCACTCCCGCACGGAGAGAACGATGGCCGAAGTACACGCAACCAAGGGGGCGGTCGGTAAAGGCGGGCGATCCACCGCAACCAAAAGCAGGGGTCCGTCGGGGGCCGCGAAGCCGGTCCTCCTCGCAGGCGGCAACCCTCAGATCGAGAAGGCCGACGGCGACGCCCCCGTGCAGGCCTACATCGCGGCCATGCCGGGCTGGAAAAGGGACGTCGGGCGCCGCCTCGACAGGCTCATCGCGCGCACGGTCCCCGGCGTGCGCAAGGCGGTCAAATGGAACTCGCCCTTCTATGGAATCGAGGGCCGGGGCTGGTTCCTCAGCTTCCATACCTTCACGAACTACGTCAAGGCGACCTTCTTCCAAGGCACGTCGCTGCGACCCGTTCCATCCGGAGGCAAGGCCAAGGAGGCGCGCTGGATCGATATCCACGAGAACGATCTCGACGAGGCGCGGTTGGCGACCTGGATCCGGCAGGCGGCCGCCCTGCCCGGCTGGGGTAAGTCGTAGGAGGCGCGTCCCGATCACCGCCGACTCGAGGTATCTTCCGGGCAATGAGGGAGGGTGGATGATCTCGCAATCGGGGCCGGTGCTGGAGATTCTCGCGCAGCTGCGTCGGATTAAATGGACGGCGGTGCGCGTTGCGGCGAAAGCCCGCTTCGAGCTCCAGCGCAAGAAGCGTTCGGCGCCCCTCTCCGAGGAACAGGTCGGACAGTTTCACCGCGATGGCTACCTGCTCGTCTCCGGCCTGATTTCGGAGGGTCTCGCGAGCGGGGCCGAGTCGGCGATATGGCAGGGGCTGGGGGCTGCTCCCGATGCACCCGAGACATGGGCCATCCTCGGCCCACAGCCGCACCTGCTTCCGGACGAGCGGTTCGTCGTCAGCTACACGGACGCGATGCTGGCGGCCGCTGCGCAACTGGCCGGCGAGGATGTCGCCGCCTTCAGTCGGCCCAAGCGTGGCTTCATCGTCAACCGGGTTCCGGTGTCGAGAGACTGGCGCCATCACCAGCCGCACCTCGACTGCTCGCTCCCCGAATTGCGCCACAGGACACTCACCCGCTCGTTCTGGATCGGCTCCCTCACCTATCTTACCGACGTGCCCAGTCATGGCGGCGGCACGATCGTCTGGCCGGGCTCCCACCTCAAGTTGGAGGCGCTCGCTCGCGGGGACCCCAGGAAATACAAGTACCTCTCGACACTCAACGCCGATCTCGACCGGGTCGCGCTCGGCCCCGCCGTCGAATTGACGGCATCGAGGGGTGACGTGTTGTTTCACCATTACTTATGCGTCCACGCGAGCAGCGACAATGCGAGCGGCACGCCGCGGCTCGCGATCAAGCACAAGTGGTAGTCCGCCCCAGGCCTCGTGGTGATCGCGGTGCCTCACACTCGGCCGAATCCGACGTCGCGCGGGAGGCCGGAGGCGTCGTTTCTCCGGCGCACGCGCGCCGCCGGGGCGCCTCACGTTGAACCCGTTCCATAAGGAGGAAGCATGAGCTCGACCCGCAATCCAGGGAGAGTGGCCGGATTCTGGTACCTGCTCCTTGTCGTCATCGGGCCGCTGCGCCTCATCTACATACCGAACAAGCTGTTCGTGGACGATGACGCGGCCGCTACGGTCGGCAACATCGCCGCTCACGAGTGGCTCTTCCGCTTCGGTATCGTGGGTGACCTGGTCTGCGGGGTGGTCTTGATCCTCCTCGTGCTGGCCTTTTATCGACTGTTCAAGGGTGTGGACCAGAACCTCGCGGTGCAGGTGGTGATCTTCGGGGGCGTGATGCCGGCCCTCATCAATTTCGTCGGCGTCGTGAGCGACGCGGCCGCCCTCATGGTCGTGCACGGAGCCGATTTCCTCTCCGCGTTCGACAAGCCTCAGCGGGACGCGCTGGTCATGCTGTTCCTGAATCTGCGCGACCATCAAAACACCGCCGCCGAAATTCTCTGGGGGGTATGGCTGCTGCCATTGGCCTTGCTCGTCTACAGGTCGCGTTTTCTGCCGCGGTTTCTGGGAGTCTGGCTCGCCACGGGCGGTTTCGCTTATCTGATCCTGAGCCTCACGGGCGAACTGATGCCGCAATATCAGGGCAGGGTGTTTACCTACGCTCAGCCGGCCTTCTTCGGGGAGCTGGCGGTCATGCTGTGGCTCGTCATCAAGGGTGCCAGGCCGCCGGCGGACGCGACGGGCCCATTTGTCGGGGCGCCATGAAGACGACCACGAAGGTCGGGCTGGTCGTCGCCGGCTATGTCGCCGCGATCCTGGTCGCCGTCGCCGTCGTCGCGATCCATGTCGTCTTGACGAGCGGCCCCGACTCCCAGGGCGGCATGTACGCCTTCGGCGACTGCCTCCTCTTCCTGGCGGTGTTCGGGTTATCGGCGGTTCCGCCAACCTGCGCCATGTTTTATTTTCTCAGGTCCCAGCGCTCATTCTGGCGCCCGCTCTCCATCACGGCTCTCGTCATCGCAGCGACCGGCCTCGTTGCTTTCGTCGATGACCTTGGAGCCGGGGAGGCCGGCACGGGCTCTCTCCTCGGCTCCTGGTCCGCCTTCGGGCTGTTGAGGATTCTTGTCGCTCCGTTATTCGCAACGGGCTTCCTTCTCTCCAGTTTCTTTGCATCGGACCGCCTGTCCCGTGCCGCCCTCCTGCTGGCGACCTTGGTCGAGGTGTCGGTGTTTACCTGCCTTGCTCTACGATGGGTTCTGTCGATGCGGATTTATTGATGCCGCGGTGCCACGCGATGGCCCGAGGGCAGCGGTTTGGATCCGGGGCGATGCGCAACATTCAGGTCCGGCTGTCGATGCCGGGGGCCGTCGTTCTCGGAGGGCTCGCGGGGGGCGCCTGCTGGCGGCTCGGACAAGGAAGGTCGAAGCCGGCAGGGCCGGCCGCGGTCGGCCGTTAGGCCGCGTCACCGGGAAGCGAGGGTCGTGCGATGTCGCATGAGTGGCACCCGGAAGCGGGGATCGGGTTCGTCGCCTTTTTCGTGGTCGTCTGGTGCGGAGTCTCCGTCCTCATCGGAATCGTCGGCGGATGGAGACGCCTGGCCGAGACATACCGCGCCCAGGGGGATTTCGATGGCCCCCGCTGGCGGTTCACGTCGGCCCGGATGCGCTTCAGTGTGAACTACAACGGTTGCCTGATCCTGGGCGCGAACGCGGGCGGTCTTTACATGGCGACGCTCTTGCTCTTCCGCCTCGGGCACCCCGCGCTGTTCGTTCCCTGGTCGGACGTCGGCGTGGTGGAGCGATCGGGGCTCGTGTTCAAATATCTCGAGTTCAGCTTTGTCAAGGCGCCCGGTGTCACGCTCAGGGTGCGGCGCCGGCTCGGCCTGGCCCTGCTGGAGGCGGGGCGACAGGAGATCGGCAAGCTCGGGGCGGCGATCGCGTGACGAGGGCGCAGCTCGGGTTGGCGGACACGCCGGGAGACATGCCGGTCGGCATCATCGGCGGCAGCGTCTACATCGCCGGGGCGGGATTCGGCGAACCTTCGAACTTCTGAAGATGGCGCCACGATGCGTGCGCGAAAGCGCCACCGAGCGCGTTTGCCATCCCGGCGGAGGGAGAGCTCCATGAACGGACGGGGGGCGCTGGCTTTCGTGAGACGGCACGGGGTCGTCCTGATGTCGGCGCGGGGGCCCGTCCCGAATCTGGCGGAAGCGATCGCGGGCGGGCCGATCCGGGGGAGCTGGTGGGCCCACCCCGAAGCGCGCCGGATCTATCGGGTCCTCGAGGCGGTCTCCGGCTCGCGGCAGATATTGGTCTGTCGCCTGGTCGGAGGCAAGGTTACCTTCGTCCATCGGCGTTTGTGGCCGGCGCTCGTGCGGCTCGCGGAGCGAATCCCGCGCCGGGGCCTGGCGGCGGTTCGAAACGAGCACACGGCACGCGGCCGTCATCGCGCCGTCGTGACGGCGTTTCCGCGCTGGGTTCCGAAGCCGGTCCTGAAGCAGGCAACGAGGCTGAGCGTCGCCGAGGCGACGTCCAGGTTCGGCGCCGATCTTGTCGTGAAGGTGTCGGGGCGGAAAGTCGAGTAATCTGATGCCGGCCTCTGCCCGCCGTCGCGAAGCGCGGCGGCCGGCATCGGGACGATGTGACGATGTTCTCCGGGAGCAGGTCATGAACAAGCGATCTCTCTGGGCCGTGGTGGCGGGCGTTCTGGTCATCATGGTGGTCACGACGTTCGTCGACATCGTGCTGCACAGCGCCGGCGTCTTCCCGCCGATGACCCGGCCGATCGACGATGCGCTCGCGGCGCTCGCGACCTCGTATCGGGTCGTCATCAGCATCGGCGGCGCCTGGCTGACGGCCCGGCTGGCGCCGGAGAACCCGATGAAGCACGCGATGATCCTTGGCGTCGTGGGCGTCGTCCTGGGCCTCGTGGGGATCGTGATGACCTGGAACCTCGGCCTCGGGCCCCGCTGGTATCCGATCGCGCTCGTCCTGCTGGCGATACCGCAATGCTGGGCGGGCGGCCGGATCTACGAGATGCAGCAGGCTCGAAGGTGAAAGTCGCCTTCGGCATGAAGGCCCACTCGGGCTGGGCCGCCCTGGTGGTCCTCGGCGGAGCCGGCGGAAAGTTGCAGGCGATCGACCGGCGCCGGATGGAGCTGGTCGATAAAGAGGAAGGGTCGTGGGCGAAGCAGCCGTATCACGCCGCCCTCGGCCTGGACGCGGGCGAGGCGCGCGATCTCGTCACCCGGGGCATCGCGGCCGCGCGCCGCATCGCGGTCCGGGAAATGCGCGCGGCCGTCGAGCGAGCGGAGGGTTCGGGACACGAGGTGGCCGCCTGCGCGGTGCTCGTGGTCGATCCGATGCCCGACTGGACCGTGGACGAGGCGCTGGCCGCGCATTTCAGGATGCACAAGGCCGAGGGGGTGCTGTTCCGCGGCGCGCTGGCTCGCGCCGCCGAGGCGTGCGGTTTGACCTTCTTCGGGATCCCCGAAAAGCAGCTGGCCGAGCAGGCCGAGAGGGCGCTCGGAATCCCCGCGGGCGAGGCGCGCAAGACGATCGCGTCGCTGGGCAGGTCGGTCGGCCCGCCCTGGGGGAAAGATCAGAAGGACGCGGCGCTCGCCGCCATGATCGCCTTGCGGGGCCGGGCGAAATGAACCGCCGTTGAGGCCGTGGAGAAACGATGCTGCTGATCCATGCCGCGGCGACGCTGTTCATGGTCGGCGTCATCTGGTTCGTGCAGGTCATCCATTATCCGTTGTTCACTCTGGTCGGGCGGGAGCAGTTCCCCGCTTATGCCGCGCGGCACCAGCGCCGGGCGCTGGCACTGCTGGGGGTTCCGATGGTCGCCGAGCTGGTGAGCGCCGTCGCGCTGACCCGGCGGCTCACGACCGGCCCGGGCCGCGGTCTTGCGATGACCGGGCTGGCGCTTCTGGCGCTCATCTGGATTTCCACGGCCGCGCTTCAGATCCCGCGGCACCTGCGTCTGCTGCGCGGCTTCGATCCGGCGGTCCAGCGAGGGCTGCTGATTTCGAACTGGCTGCGAACCGTCGCCTGGACGGCGCGCGGTTTCATCGCGCTGGCGATGATGACATGCTCTGTAGGATGATGATCGCGCCTGCGGGGGGTCGGGTCGAATGGCCGCGGTTCAATTCTGGTTCGAGTTCGCGAGCAGCTATTCGTATGTCGCCGCCCAGAGGATCGAGGATCTGGCCCGCGCGCAGCAGGTGCCGATCGAATGGAAGCCGTTTCTCCTCGGCCCGCTCTTCCGGCGCCAGGGTTGGAACGATTCCCCCTTCAACCTGTACCCCGCCCGCGGCCGCTACATGTGGCGCGACATCGAGCGTCAGTGCCGGAGACAGGGGATTCCATTCAGGAAGCCGTCGGTCTTTCCCAGGAACTCGCTTCTCGCGGCGCGCGTCGCCTGCGCCGCCGACGGGGAGCGCTGGATGCCCGAGTTCGCACGGGCGGCGTTCCGGGCGAACTTCGCCGAGGATCGGGAGATCGCCGACGTCGCGGTGATTGAAGGAGTTCTCCGGGATCTCGGCCGGGACGCGGATGCGGTGCTCGCACTGGCGCAGTCGCCGGGGAACAAGGAACGTCTTCGTCTGCAGACGGAGGCGGCCTGGAGCTCGGGGGTCTTCGGCGCCCCGAGCCTCCTGGTCGACGGTGAGCTGTTCTGGGGCAACGATCGTCTCGAAGAGGCCTTCCTCTGGTACAAGGATCCGGGGAAGCGGGGGTGACGATGCCGCAGGAGATGAAGCCGGCCCCGGTGAAGAGCCCGATCACGATCGCCGATCTCGAGCGGGTCGATATCCGTCTCGGTCTGATCGAAGAGGTGCGCGAGGTTCCCGGGTCGGAGAAGCTCGTCGAGCTGGTCGTCAGTTTCGGAGATCACCGGCGGACGATCCTGGCCGGGATGAAGCAGGAGCGCCGGGACCCGGGCGAGATCAAGGGCCGGCAGGCGCTGTTCGTCGTCAATCTCGAGCCGAGGCGGATGATGGGCCGGGTCTCGCAGGGGATGCTGTTCGATCTCGGCTCGGCGGACGGCCTGGCGCCGGCGCTGGCGATTCCGGAGCGGAGCCTTCCGGACGGGACGCGGGCGGGCTGATGCCGATCGGGACGAGATGGGGACGGGTGGCGACGGTGGCGTTTCTCGTCGTGCTGATGTTCCCTCTGACGCGCCTCGGTTGCGAGCTGGTCGAGTTCCAGGCGCGCAGCTACGCCACCTACGCCGACGCGCAAGGCGACGGGGCCGTCGAGCGCGGCTGGCTGGCCGGGTTCGTCCCTGCCTCGGCGCTGCGAATCCGGGAGGTCCATTCCGCGGACACCCGGGCGCAATGGCTGGTCTTCGATCTCCCGGCCGGAGCGACCGGCACGATGACGTCGGAGATGGAGCCGATCACGCTGGCGGAAGCCCGGCGCACGGGGGTGAACCGTCCCTGGCGGGCGGGACCCGGCTGGCCGGCCGAGCTGGGGCGGATCGTCACGGTGGCGCCGCGCGACAGCGAGCGGCTCGGATTGTTCCGCACGGGCGACGGCGCCTTCTGTCTCGCGATCGACCGGGCGGAGAACCGGACCTTCGCATGGCGGTGCGACCATGCCGGATGAGAGCCGGAAGGGATGAATGCCAGGGGTGACGCGCGCGGATCGGCGACCAGGATGCCGGTGCTGTTCATCGGGCACGGGTCGCCGATGAACGCCATCGAAGAGAACGGATTCCGGCGGGGCTGGAGCGAGCTGGGGCGGATGCTGCCGCGGCCGAAAGGGGTGCTCTGCATCTCGGCCCATTGGGAGACGCGCGGGATCTTCGTGACGTCGTCCGATCGGCCGGAGACGATCCACGACTTCTACGGGTTCCCCCGGGAGCTCTTCGCGGTACGCTATCCGGCGCCGGGCGATCCGGCCCTCGCCCGCGCGGTGGCGGAGATGGTCACGCAGGCTTCGATCGGTCTCGATGGCGAACGCGGGCTCGATCACGGCGCCTGGAGCGTCCTGTGCGCGATCTTTCCGAGGGCGGAGATTCCGGTGGTGCAGCTCAGCCTCGACACCGCCCGGCCCGCTTCCTTCCACTTTGCGCTGGCCGAAGAGCTGGCGCCCCTCCGGGACCAGGGGGTGCTGCTGCTCGGCAGCGGCAACATGGTCCACAATCTCGGCATGATCGATTTTCACCGTCCGGACGGCTACGACTGGGCGGTGCGGTTCAACGACGAGCTCAAGAGGCGGATCCGATCGGGCGACCATGCGGCGCTGGCGGACGAGGCGGCGCTCGGAGCGGACGGGCGCCGCGCGGTGCCGACGCCCGAGCACTACCTGCCGCTGCTTTACGCGGTCGCCCTCAAGGATGACGGAGACGATCTGACGCTGTTCAACGATGCGGTGACGATGGGTTCGATCTCGATGACTTCGATCCTGATTCGCCCGAAAGGGGAGGGGGCGAAACGGACATGACCTTCACCAAGGCGATCGTCCGCCGGCCGGGCGCGAGCTTCAGCGATGGTCTGACGACGGCCCGGCTCGGGGCGCCGCTCTTCGAGAAAACGCTGCAGCAGCATGACGCCTATGTCCGGGCGCTTCAGGCATGCGGTCTCGAGGTGGTCGTCCTGGAGGCGGACGAACGGCATCCCGACTCCACCTTCGTGGAGGACACGGCGGTGCTCGCCGGCCGTTCCGCGATTCTGACCCGCCCGGGGGCCCTCAGCCGCCGCGGCGAGGTCGCCGCGATCCGGGGCGCGCTCGCCGAGCGGTTCAACGCGGTGGAGAGCATCGAGGCGCCCGGCACCCTGGACGGAGGCGACATCTGCCACGCGGGGTCGCACGTCTTCATCGGAATCTCCGAGCGGACGAACGAGGATGGGGCCCGGCAGCTCGCAGATCTTCTGCAGCGGGACGGCTCCACGACATCGTTCGTCGATGTCCGCCGGACAAAGGGAATTCTCCATCTGAAGAGCGGCGTGGCGTTCCTGGGAGACGACCGCCTGGCGCTGATCGAGGCTCTGGCGGACCGGCGCGAGTTCGCGGGTCGCGATCGCATCGTTGTGACGCAGGGCGAGGAGTACGCGGCCAATTGCGTCAGGGTGAACGACAAGGTGATCATCGCGGCGGGCTTTCCGGAATTCCAGGCGGCCCTCGAGCGGCAGGGGTACCGCGTCGTCCCTGTCGAGGTTTCGGAGTTCCGCAAGATGGACGGCGGCTTGAGCTGCCTGTCGCTGCGCTTCTGAGGCGTGCTCGGAACGGGGAGTTCGAGCGAGGAGGAGCGCGGATGAGAACGCGACCGATGACACCCGTCGTGCTTGCCCTCGCTGCTCTGGCGCTTTGGTCGCTCCGGGACGCGGGCGGGGCCGGTGCGGCCGGCAGAAGCGACGCGAAGGGCGCGAGCGAGCCTGCCGGCAAAGGGGAGGCGCCCGCCGGGACCGATCGGCCTTCACCGATGGTCCTCGAGACGGTGTTCGCCGCCGCGGATGAATCCCTCTGGGACGGGCCCGGCTGGTTCTCGCTGCCCGAGTATCACGACCTGGGACGGGACACTTGCGACGGCGTGGCGCTTCGCGCCCGCTACGACAAGCGGAGCGGCACCTGGGACCCGGGTCTCGAGATGTCGGCGCATAGAGGTCGCGACGGGCAGATCGAGGTGAAGGTCAGGGTGATCGTCAACAACCGGCGCCACAACCACGACAAGAAAGTCAGGGTCGATCTCGAGGTCCTGGATGGCGATCGGACGATCAGGAATGGAACCATCGGTCCCTTCGAGGCCGAGGACGACGGGGACGACGTGACGCGGCACACGACGCTCGTCTTCCCGGACGGCGTCCTCCGGACCGACCCGATGACCAGGCTGCGCATCGTGATGAGCGCGACGGACGATTAGAGATGGAAGCGTCGCGCCGGCCCGTCCGGCGCGCGCGCGCGCTTTCGTTCGCCGGTCTTTACCTGCTGCTTGTCATCGCCCCGGTCGCCTCAACCGGACTGGTGCTGCTCGTCGGTGCGGGGCGCCACCCCTCGGCCGCTCCGTCTGGCGGGCCGACCGTTTCTCCGCGACGCCTCCCCGTGGTGGATCCCGGAGCGGGGATCCCGGATCTGCTTCTGCTCCTCGGACAGATCGTCGTCATCCTGGCGGTCGCATGGGGGACCGGACGCCTGTTGCAGCGCTTCGGTCAACCTGCCGTCGTCGGTGAGATGGCGGCCGGCATCATGCTCGGGCCGTCGCTCTTCGGGCGTCTCGCGCCGGGCCTTTCGGTCGTGCTCTTTCCCGTCGCCAGTCTCGGTCACCTCCAGGCGATCAGCCAGATAGGGTTGGCCCTCTTCATGTTCGCGGTGGGGCTCGAGCTCGACCCGAAGATGCTGCGCGAGGGGCGCCAGGCGGCGATCCTGACGAGTCATGCGAGCATCAGCGCGCCATTCTTCCTCGGCAGCGCTCTGGCACTCGTGCTCTATCCGTCCCTGGCGGGGGCCGGGGCCAGGTTTGCGCCTTTCGCCCTGTTCATGGGCGCCGCGATGAGCGTGACCGCCTTCCCGGTCCTGGCGCGCATCCTGATGGAGCGCGGTCTGGTCGGAAGCCGGCTCGGCGCCATCGCCATCGCCTGCGCCGCCATCGACGACGTCACGGCCTGGTGCATCCTGGCCGTCGTAGCGGCCTTGGTCCGGGGATCATCCTCGGGGCTCCCGATCGGGGTCACGCTCGTCGGAACCGCCGTCTTCGCAGGCCTGATGTTGACCGGCGTCCGGCGCGCCCTGTCGCTTCTGGATGGCGCCTTCGTCCGTGACGGGAGGCTGACGACCGGGATGGCGGCGGTGGTGGTCGGAGCGGCGCTCGGAGCCGCCTGGGTGACGGAGTGGCTCGGGGTCCACGCCCTGTTCGGAGCCTTCATCGCCGGTGCGGTGATGCCGAAAAGACCTGAGCTCGTGCGCGCGATTCTCGATAGCCTCCGGGATCTGCTGGTCGTCCTGCTGCTCCCCTTGTTCTTCGTCCTGACCGGCCTGCGTACTCATCTCGAGCTGATCCATGGCGCGCACATGTGGGTCGTCGCCGGCGTCATCGTCGTCACCGCCATCGCCGGGAAGCTGGGCGGGTCGGCCCTCGCTGCCAGGCTGAGCGGATTGACGCCGCGTGAATCGGTCGCCCTCGGCATTTTGATGAATACGCGCGGGTTGATCGAGCTCGTCTTCCTGAATATCGGACTCGAGCTGGGGATTCTCTCGCCGGCCCTGTTTGCCATGATGGTGATGATGGCGCTCGTCACGACCCTGATGACCTCTCCGCTCTTGCGGAGGGTCTGGCCGGGGGCCGTCGCTCCGCCCGGGTCAGGAGCGCCCGACCCGCGAAGCCCAGCGTCAGCAGAAGCGGCAGAAGGCTCATGAAGCTCCCCGGCCAGAGGCTCTCGCCGAGATTGAACGAGTTCCACGCCGCCTCCTCGGAGCCGGGTGGATAGAGATCGAAGGCGAATTTCTCGCTCGTCCCTTGAGGGTTCGCCGACACCGGCCCTTCGACCCATCCCGGCGGACGCGCCACCCTGGAGCCGGCCGCGAGCGGGAGGAGGTAGCCGGTCCAGGTTTTCCGGATCTCGAACGGCGCCTGGGGATCGACCGCGGTCGCCAGCAGGATCAGGATCACGGAGAGAAACGTCAGGCAGAAGCCGATCGTCCGCCGGCGCGCCAGCACGGGCGCGAGCGGCAGGGCGAGAAACGGCAGGGCCGGGATCAGGTAGCGCGGCCCGAACGAGTAGCCGCCATGCCAGCCGTTGAACGAGCCGTTCATCAACAGGTAGGCGGCGCCGATCGATCCGAACAGCGACGCCTCGACCCGGGTCGATCGGACCCGGGCCATCCGCCAGATCCCGTACGCCCCCAGCAGCAGCACCGGCGACGAAATGAAGAGACCGCGATAGGGGGAGAACAGGAGCTTCAAAATAATATCCGGCCGCGGCAGGTCGAACGCCCCGAGCCAGCGCGCGCCGGCCGTCGCGAACAGCTCCGACTGGTGGCTGGTGGCGAGCGTCCACGGACTGCCGAAGCAGGCCGCCTGGTAGGCGCCGAGCAGGATCGCGGCCGGCGAACCGCCCGCCAGAACGAGCAGGACGTTGCGGCGCGGGCGGACGACGACGATCGCGTAGAGCACGAGCGCCAGCGCGGTCAGCACCGCGGCGTAGTTGCACAGGACCGCCGCGCCAATCGCCAGGCCGGCCGCGGCGAGTCGCACGGACGCGCCCCGTTCCCGGCCGCCCCGGCCCGCTCGCAGCAGCGCGAAGGCGAGAAGCGACAGCACGGCGACCGGCAGGTGGTCGAACAACAGGGTCGCAAATGGAAAGTAAAGCGTGCCCAAGCCGAGCGCGAGCGCGGCCAGCGCATGGTCGGCGGAGGGGGTGCCGGGGAAGAGATCCGAGGAAACGCGGTAGAAGAGCGCTCCCCCGAAGGCGCCAAGAAGGCCGACCGACAGCAGAGTCGTCAGGTAGAGATTGAGGTTCCCGGCCCGGAAGCCGTCCGGATCGATCCGGGCCAGCCGCTCGTACGAGACGATCGCAAAGTAGGCCGGGACGGCCAGGAAGGTGGCGCCGGGCGGTTTGTTCGGGAAGAGATGACCGGCGAAGGTCGAGGTGTCTCCGGTGTTGGCGACCGTCCGCGCGCCGGAGGAGGAAGCCAGCGCCGCCTCGCCGGGCGGCAGGCGGCGCGCCGCGGGCCGGCCATCGATCGTTGCGGGAACATAGGTGAGATAGTCATCGATCGACAAACGGCCCGTTTCGACGACGGCGCGGACCTGGTCGAACCGGCTGTTCTGGTTCCAGCCGCCCCCCTGATAAAACCAGGCGTAGGCGACGAACAGCGTCAGCGCGATAGACCGCTCGGCGCGCACGGTGCTCATCGGGGCTCTCCGGCTTGCGGCCCCGGAGGGTACGAGCCCGCGTGGCGCTTGTCAATCGGGTGCGGCCGATGGGACGGTCGACGGGGCCCCCGGACCGCCCGGGGGCCCCTCTGGTGAAGTCCGTCCGGAGGCCCGGACGAACTTCGAGCGGCGCGCGACCGCTATGTCACGATCCTGCCGCGTTCGGGGACCCGAGCGCGCAAACCGTCATCGAGGGCGGCCCCGCCCCGGCGACCCGGCGCCGGCCAGGGCGACGCGCACATGATCGAGCAGCTCCTCGCGGCGGAACGGCTTGGCCAGGAAGCTGGCCGCGCCGCGGGCCAGGGCGAGGTCGTGAAGCCGGTCGTCGGCATGAGCGGTGATGAAGATCACCGGAAGCCCCGGCGCCGACCGCCTCACCGAGGCCAGGAGATCCAGGCCATCCATGACCGGCATCTTCCAGTCGGTCACCACGACGTCCGCCCCCTCCCCGAGCAGCTCGATCAGCGCCGCGAAGGTGTCGGCGGCGCCGGCCGTCCGGTATCCCTCCTCGAGCAATGTCTCCTCGATCAGCGAGCGCATCTCGTCGTCGTCCTCCACCACCAGCACCCGCTCCGGCCTGTCCGTGGCAAGAACCGGGCGGGGCGCGGATTCGAGCCGCCCTCCCGGGAGGACCGGGTCCATCAGCAGTTCGGCCATCGGCATCGTCGTCTCCTCTTCGCGTGGCGCCGGGCATCCGATTGGTCGGCATGACGCTCCGGACGTCCATTTCCTTTGCGAAATTCCTGCCAGGTGGCCCCGCGACTCAGATCCCTGTCGAATGCGGGGTTTCGACCTGCCGGCACGCTCCCGCTCCGGACGCGACGCGGGGCGCGAATCCCCGGGTGGGGCGAAACGGGACGTTCGCCGGGATCGGGCCGGAGGCGGGCTCAGGGAAGCGAGAGGCCGTAGGTCTTGAGCTTGCGATAGAGCGTCTTTCGATCGAAGCCGAGCAACCTGGCCGCGGCGGCTTTGTTGCCGCGCGCGCTGCGGAGAGTACGGAGGATATGCTCCCGTTCGACGTCGGCCAGCGGGCGCGGGCCCCCCTGAGGGGAGGCCGCGGCGCCCGGTCGGGGGCGCAGGCTCTCGGGCAGGTCCTCGAGCCAGAGCACGTCGTCCCTGCCGAGAACGAGGGCGCGTTCGATCGCATTCTCGAGCTCGCGCACGTTGCCGGGCCAGGCATGACGCATCAGGGCCTGGATCGACTCGGGCGCCAGGGAGCAGGCGGTGCGTCCGAGCCTCCGACCATGATGCTCGAGAAAGTAGGCGACCAGCGGCACGAGATCCTCGATCCGCTCGCGCAAGGGCGGGATCCGCACCGTGATGACGTTCAATCGGTAATAGAGATCCTGTCGGAAGCGGCCTTCGGCGACGAAGGCTTCGAGGTCGCGGTGGGTGGCGGCGATCGGGCGGACGTCGATCGGCACCGGTCCCGGGGCGCCCAGCGGGTGCACCTCCCGTTCCTGCAA
>Ga0137398_10000379_pt1 | contig 15480 bp, 11 predicted proteins | sample czorhiz216metaG_FD_106659 | JGI IMG/M metagenome (GOLD analysis project Ga0137398, IMG submission 106659) | Vadose zone soil microbial communities from Angelo Coast Range Reserve, California, USA - czorhiz2.16 metaG | ecosystem: Environmental > Terrestrial > Soil > Vadose zone | place: USA...
GACTGATCTTGGCGCGGCGCACACGCTCTAGAACTTCGCCGAAGCAGGGCGCGGCGAGAAGCAGAAAAACGCCGATTGAACATAGCCCGGAGTTATACCCAGGTCTCAATCGTGAAGGCCGAAGCGAGTTTGCATTTCACGTCGGCCAGCTCTGGTGATGGTCAACGCGCGACTATCGAGATCCCGGATCACCCATTTTTGTTGCAGGGCCGCGTTCAGCACCGCCGCTCCGACCGCGCCACCGACATGCGGTCGTCGCTCACTCCAGTCTACGCAGGCGTAGGCGAAACGACGTCGCAGTTTCCGAGTTGCCTCGATATCAATACCAAGAGCTTCGAACGCCTGCACTCCACCTGGTGTGAGGTCGTAAGGGTTATCGGCACTTGAGCCGCCTGACAGCCAGCCCAGCGCCTTGAAGCGGTCATGCAGCGAGACGCCCAGCGTGCCCGCGATGTGATCGTAGCAAGTTCGTGCGGCGCGCAGCGCATTGGGCGTGTTCGGCACAAATACGTCGGGGGATCCGCCGGCCAGCACGCTCAAGGATTCGAGCGCGACGGCCACATTGGCTCCTTCCAGGCTGTAGTAGCGATGTTTCCCCTGCGCGAACACCTTCACCAATCGCTGCGACTTCAGCCGCTGCAGGTGCACGCTGGCGGTTGACGGCGTTACGCGAGCGACCATCGCAAGCTCGGTGCTCGTTCGTGCGCGGCCGTCCACCAGGCAGTACAGCATGCGGGCGCGCGCCGGCTCACCGATGGCCGCGGCAATTCCGGAGGCCGCACGGTCCACATGATCTTCGACATTCATACTTTGATGGTAGACGAAGCGTTCATGTCAGGCAACTGCCATGCTGCTGCGATGCAACCAACAAAGCCCACAACCGTGCCTATCAGCCGCCGCGAAGCCATCGGCGGCATCTTGGCAACGGTCGCGGCGCTGACCGCTGGCTGCGATGCACCGGCCAGACCGGCCATAAAGGGGATACCAATGACGATAATATGCGTCATACGCTACCAGATCGATCCATTCCAGCGAGATGCGTTCAAGAAGTACGCCGAGAATTGGGGCCGCATCATTCCTCGATGCGGCGGACATCTGGTCGGGTATTTTCTACCCCATGAAGGAACGAATGATGTTGCATGGGGGTTGATCGCATTCGACAGCCTGACTTCATATGAGGCGTACCGCATACGCCTAAAGGCGGATTCGGAGGGGCGTGAGAATTTCGCGACGTCGCAATCAAAACGCTTCATTCTTCGCGAAGAAAGAAACTTCGTTGAAGTGGTCGATGGAACCTTTGGCGTTCCCGCTGCACTGCCAGCCGCACCGTAAGGTCCAACATGTTGACGCAAGCTGAAAAGGGTGCGGCCTTTCATGCGCTTCACGCACGGGCTGGCGCATTCATCATTCCGAATCCATGGGACATCGGCACGGCACGGCTGCTGGCTCGTCTGGGCTTTGAGGCGCTGGCCACCACCAGTGCTGGTTACGCCTTCTCCGTCGGGCAACCCGACAGCACCGTTGGTCGTGACGAGACCATGGCCCACGTGGCCGCCATCGTCTCGGCGACCGACCTGCCTGTCAGCGCCGATCTCGAGAATGGCTTCGGAGACACCCCTCGGATCGTAGCGGAGACCATCAAGCTCGCCGCGCAGGCCGGGCTTGTTGGCGGCTCGATTGAAGACGTGTCCGGGCGCGTGAATTGTTCGGTGTATGAGCTTGGGCATGCCGCCGAGCGAATCCGCGCGGCCGCGGAAGCGGTGCGCCACCTTCCGTTTCGCTTCACATTGACCGCGCGTGCGGAAAACTTCGTTGTCGGAAGGCCTGATTTGAACGACACGATCAAGCGTTTGCAAGCCTACCAGGAGGCGGGCGCCGACGTCCTCTACGCCCCCGGCGTCTCTACCAGGGATGACATTGCCGCGGTCGTGGGGTCAGTGGATCGCCCCGTGAACGTGGTAATGGGTCTAGAAGGCGTTCAATTGTCTCGCGCGGCCTTGTCAGCCCTCCACGTCAAGCGGATCAGCGTTGGCAGTGCCCTAGCACGTGCCGCCTTCGGAGCCTTCCTGCGCGCCGTCCGCGAGATGCGCGAGCGCGGCACGTTTGAATTCGCGAACGAAGCCGTAAGCTACCGCGATATTAACGCCATGTTCGACGATTGACTCCGGCAAACACTACCGTGCCGGGCTTGCGCTCGCCACGGGGTCCCCGGGCCGATCACCACGGTGCCAGAAATGCCGCCGACTCGGATTTTGCTGCCTAGCCGGGGCAAGGTAAGATTCCCCCTGACGAAGGGTCAGCCACCGGCCAATGACTAAAGATGACATTCAGCTGCTCTACGAGTACGACCGCTGGGCCAACAAAAGGGTTTTGCAAGCGGCCTCCGCGCTCACCGCCGAACAGTTCACGCGCGATCTGGGGGGCAGCTTTCGTTCCGTGCGAGACACGCTCGTGCACATCATCGGAGGGGAGTGGGGTTGGCTTGCGTATTGGAAGGAGCCGTCCCATAGCTTCGCCTTCTTGACAGATTTGAGAACGCGACGAGACGCGCTGTTCAATCCGGATGCATTTCCGAACATCGCCGCGGTGCAGTTAAAGTGGGCGGAAGTCGAGAAAGAACAGGTCGAGTTCGTGAATCGCGTGACCAACGAATCCTTGGACAAAATGCTTCCTTTTCGCAAAACACAAATCAGATTGCTGCATCTGATGCAACATCTGGCGAACCATTCGACTTACCATCGAGGTCAAGTGGCACTGATGATGCGGCAGCTTGACGCCGAACCCCTGGCCACGGACTTCCATGTGTTCCTGGTGGAAGGCTCCCCTGAGACTGCGGCTGCACGTTAGTGTACACCGGCTCTTTCGCTCCCATCGTACCAGCCAGACATCAAGCCGGCATTCACGCGCTTCTCATTTCCGCCCAGATGGCACTACGACATCCTCCGCGCGCTCGATTACTTCCAAACCGTCAACGCGCCTGGCGACCCGCGTCTAGCTGAGGCCATCGACATCGTCCATAGCAGCCAGCGCAAGGACGGACGTTGGTCGCTGCAGCACGCCTGCAAAGGGGGGACGTATTTCGAGCTTGAACGCCTCGGCGCGCCGAGCCGGTTATCATCCCATTGAACGGCGTACCCACGTCGGCTTTCAAGTACCGGTTGGTGATCCGTTCCCGCTCGAGATGTCGAAGTCAGCCCTCACCAAGCCGTCGCAGCTAAACTTCAGGAGCAGATGTGATGGCGAGCGAACGTTTCAGGACTCCGGCCGAAGCGACTTTGCCATTTCCAGAGTGACGCGCTCTTTGCGGCGATAAGAGATGTTCGCCATGTGCGCGGCAATGGCCGAGCGGTAGCCAATCTCAACTGGCGCATTCGGGATCTTACGGGTACGCACGCAATCGATCCAATTGGCCATATGATCTTGACTCGGAGTCTCTCCGGAAAGCGTAGTCCCTTCACGCCGGTTGGCCTTCTCAGGAAAATAACGAATGCCCTCTGCAGACCTTCCGGTCACCATGTCGGTTACCCCGGATATATGTTCGATGGTGCCGTCGCTTCCGAGCAGGCGCTCGCCCAAGCCGTAATGGCTGTTGCTGAAAGTGGATTGCCAGGTGACAACTGTGTCCGTGGGATACTCGAGCGTAACTACAATCGTGTCCGGCACTTCGCGTCCGTCTTTCTCGGAGAACACGCCCCCAGACATAAACGCTGCGCTGGGTTCCGGCAGATCGAGGGCCGTCATAATCCAAGCGATTTGGTGCACCATGTTCTCGGTCACGTTTCCGCCTGAAAACTCCCAGTACAACCTCCAGTTGATAAACTTGAATGGATCGAATTCGCGATCGGGGCGCCCGTTCAGAAAAGCTTTCCAATTGACATTTTGCGCCGTGCAGTTCGAGGGCACCTTGCGCACCCACTGACCTCTGCCGTGGGGCGTGTTGCGGCTCATCCAAGACTCCACTTGGGCAACTTGCCCTACAATTCCGTCCTTGATCCACTTCCGGGTATCCGCCAGTGATCCAGAACTCTCAAGCTGTAGTCCGATTTGAACGACCCGGTCGGAACTCTTCGCCGCTGCCAGGCATTGCTCCGCTTCCGGGATGGACCACGTCATAGTTTTTTCGGAGTAAAGGTCTTTGCCGGCCGCCAGCGTATCCACAAAATGCCGGCAGTGGATGTGCAGCGGGCTGGCTACAATGACAGCGTCAATATCCTTCATATCAAGCAGACGGCGGTGATCATCAAGGGTCTGAATACCGGGCGCCATCTGTTTGGCTTCCTCGCGGCTTCCCGTGTAAACGTCGGCAATGGCGACGAGTTGTGCGCTCGCAATTCCCAACACCTGTTTGAGCAATTCTTGTCCGCGTCCACCCACACCGATCATTCCCACACGCACGCGATCATTTGCGCCGAGCACTCGCGAGGGTGGGTAGACGAGCATCGCCACGCTACCCAAGGCGCTCCGTTTTATGAAATTACGCCTCGTGTTCTCCGCCATTTTCGGCCTCCTCGCCTAAATCGCTCCAGCCTCTTGCAGCTCTTTTTTCATCCCTGCCCAACTCTGCCGCGTCGATTCTTCCGGCGTGCCCGCTCCGCGCCAGTGAGTCTCCAGGCTCACGGCGAAATGATAGCCGTCCCGTTTGAGCGCACTAAACTGTCCGGCCCAATCGATGATGCCCTGTCCCATGGCGGCCCATCCATACGTCTTGCCGCCGGGCTTTTTCACCGCGTCCTTGCAATGACAGTGGCCAATTCGCGCTTTCGGCAGAAGATCATATCCCTCCGGATAAGGCTTCTCACCCTGGGTGGCTGCGTTTCCGGGATCCCAGTTGAGCAGGAGGTTGGGCGAGGGAACCGCGCCAAGGACCTTGGCTGCTTCCGCCGCCGTCGCCGTATTACAAGCAGGTTCATTCTCGAGAACTAGAATCACATCCTTCTTGGCGGCCGCTTCAGCCGCATTCCGCAGCTTTTCATTTATGGCCGTGCGATACGGCGCCTGATCATCGAGCCGCCAGAAATCGAAGAATCGGACGCGATCGGTGTGGAAGGCCTTGGCCAGCTCGATACTTCGTTCAAGCACTTCATCCTGCTGCTCAAACGTAAAGTCTGCGTTGAATTGATCGCGCTTAGGGCTGTACTTCGACTTCGGTGCGCCCGGCCAATCCACCTTGAAAAGGGGGCTAGCGATATCGGTCACACGCAACTTGCTTTTTTCCAATATGCGCCGCGCCTCTTCGACTTCCTTGGCGTCCAGCTTGAGCAGGTTCTTGTTCCACATGCCGCGCAGCTCGATCCATTCCATGCCAAATTCCCGCGAGGCCACCTCGCAGGCGTGGCCGAAGTCCTGGCTGATCTCGTCATTGATTACCGCGACTCGGAACGGCGAATTCATACGGTCACCCCGAGCTTTTCTGCGAGATATTTCTTGCTAATGGCTCCCGACTCTTTGGGTGTGCGTGTCTTGTCGGGCACGACGTCTAGCTCGACGATAGCCCAGCCCCGGAAATTCACCTTGCGCAGGGCCTCGAACACGGCAAGGAGATCCACCTTTCCCCGGCCGAGCTCGACAAAACGATAGGGACGCTTGGCAGCCGTGTTGGGGGGCGCCGGCTCGACATCCTTTATATGCAAGAACAGCAGCCGGTCACTGTATTTCTCAATCGCCTTGGCCGGATCGCCGCCCCCCTGGAAGTAGTGCGCCACATCCAACTCCAATTTGGCATAGCGCGGGTCCGCGGCTTCGAGGATTTGCTCCACTTCTTCGGGACGCTCTCCAAGTGAGCCCATGTGGTTGTGATATCCGAGCGAGACCCCCAGGTCGGCGGTACGTTTCCCAATTTCCGAAATCAGCCGTCCCAGCCGCTTATAGTCCGCCGCGGTGATGGCGCGGTCTTTAGGACGTTCGTCGGTGACTTGCAGATACAGCCCTCCTACATCGTGCACAAATTTTGCATTAGCTGTGTGCTTGGCAATTTCTTCGGCTTGGAGTGCCGGGTCGATGCGCACGCCCCCGCTGGAGAGCGCAATCATCTTCAGTTGGTGCCTTTCGAGCAAGTCCCGCAATTCCGCTGCGCCGCCAAATTCCTGGATGACATTGGCACGCAATTGAATTCCAGGGAAGCCCAATGACCGAATGTCTGCGATCGCCTGCCGGTCGTTTCCGCCCCAGGTGATGGACGCGTATCCGAAGAGAATGTCAGCCGGCGCGGGCGAAATCGGCGTATCAAAATACGACAAATCCATTGGCGGATAGAGCGGCGGATTCCAAGATGCATAGCCTGGGACTGCGGGAAGGGCAGTCGCGGCAGTCATCACCCCAAGACCACTGAGAAACGCACGACGTGAAACGTGAAGCGCCATGTTGGCTCCTCCTACTCGATGCCATCGATGTGGGGATCTTAATTTGCCAGCAATTCCACATTCCCTGAACCGTTAGTCAGAATGTCGCGCGCAACGGCCACTGGGGCCGTCCAGCCGGCACCTTCCGAACGTCGCTGCCGGCCCGATCAGAAGTTGAACTTTGCGCCCAGTTGAAGTTGGCGGCCGCCGCTGGCACTGGTGATCTGGCCGAAGCTACTGCTGGCCAGCGTTATCCCCGCCGAGTTGCCGCCGTTAGCGGCGAAGAAAAACTGCGGCGTATTGGTGGCGCCAAAAGCCTCCAAGCGCAGATCCACATTGTAGCGCTCCGTAAACCGGATGGACTTAGAGAGTGCAGCATCCAGGTTGAAAAAGCCGGGCCCGCTCAGATAGTTCCGCCCCACATTGCCGAAGGTAGCGGCCGCCGGAGCGGCGAAGCTCGACGTGCTGAACCAAGGATTACCGGGGCCGATACCGTGAAGGATCTGCACGGGAGCAACCAAATCCGGCGTTTGGGTGTTGCCTGGCGCCAGAAGGGAGGCGGGACTAGCGTTAAAGTAAAGCGGAAGACCCGACATCAGCGTGAGAAAACTGGAGATGCGCCAGCCACCCAAAACTGCGGCGCCAACTCCCGAAGAAACCAAGCGTTTGCCCCTTCCAAACGGCAGATCGTACACAATACTCTGCACAAAGGTATGCGTGCGATCGAAGTCGTTCCGGGCGTAATTGCGGCGTTGATTGACATAGAATGCCAGGCCGCCATCGTCGCCCGTTTGAAAGCCCATGCCTTTGCCGAATGTGTAGGCCGTGGTGGTCGCGAAGCCGCCCGAGAAGTGCCGGTCGAATTTCACCTGCAAAGCGTTGTAGCTGGATGAGTATCCCGCAAAAAGGAGATTCGTGTTTGCCGTGCGCCCGAAGGAGTTAAACTCCGGCTGTCCCTTGTTCCCGAGGCCAACGACCGTAGCGGCGTTGAGATTGTAGTTGACCACGGTGTCGACGCTGTGACTCCCCACGTAAGCTAAATCGAGAACGAAGCGCCAAGGCAGCGACCGCTGGATCGCCGCGTTCCACGATTCCACATAGGGGTTCTTGAAATTCTGATTGACCACAAAGTAGGTGGAACCTACAGTCGGGTTGGTAATGATCCCGTTCGATGGAACCACCGGGAGAATAAGGGAGGGAAAACCATTCTGAAAAGTCGCCGTTTGTCCACTCGGCAGCACTGCCGGGCCATAGCTGGCAACCGCCGGATTGAAGGAGTTATTGGCCCGCACAGGGAAATTGTAAGCGTAGCTATTGTCGGGAAACGGCGTATAGCTAATCCCGAATCCAGCGCGGAAGACGGTCGATTCCTTTAGACGGTAAGCCAGCCCCAGGCGCGGCGCGAAGTATTTGTAATGCGTGGTGATTCCCAAGTCATCCGGATTACCTCCTATGCCGCTGACGACCAGCGTATTGTCGGCAGGATGGTAATTTGAAAATCCTCCCTGGGCAGCTGGTGTGGCGGGCGGATAAAACTCCCAGCGGACTCCCATATCCGCCGAGAATTTGGAGGTGACCAGCCACTTATCTTGCACGAAGGCGAAGAATTGAGAGGCTCGATAGTTCGGGAAGAAAGTGGCCAGATCGCGCCCCGCCTGACCCGGCACGTCAAGCAGAAAGCTGGCGAAGTCGTTCGTAAAACTGGTCGGAGACGTGCCCACCTTCGGACATTGTGGAAGAAACACGGCTGTGCACTTGAGTCCCGTCTGGCCATCGTTGAAAGTATAGAGGCCGCGCGGGCTGAACGTTTGCTCCTGGAGCAAAGCATCGCGAACCCGGCGAAAGTCGGCGCCAAACTTAACCGTATGATTGCCGAGAATCTTGGTCCAGGTGTTCGCAAAGTCAATATTGGTTTCCGACCGGATCCAGGGCAGGCTCGCCGAAAAGCCAATCAACGGATTGGAAAACCCGCCGTTAATCGTAATACCCACGATCCCGCTGGTTATCTGATCGAGGTTAACGCCGGGAATACCGAGAGTTTCCGAAGTAGTCGCGCCGAAATCGGTGTTGTGAGCCTCGTTATGGTACCACCCAGCACCAACGCGGAACTCCGCAACCAAAGTATTAGAGAAAAAGCGATTGTAGTTGAGACCGGTGCTATACGTGTTTTGAAAGCCGGTCCCTTCAAAATTGTTTTGCGCTGGTCCGCCCGCTAAACCGAATATGGGGGCTTGGAGAGTAACTGGACGCTGGAAGCTGAATCGCGCGCTCAGGCGATCTTTATCGGTAATGTTGGCGTCTACTTTGGCATCCACGAAATCCGTGTCTTTGTGGAAAGCCAGCAGAGCAAAGTAGTTGTTCGTGTTGCCAGGAAGATTTGTGTTCGGTAGGAACGCCAGGAGCTTGGCGGAGATGGGATTAATCAAGGCCGTCGGAACGACGTTGGCGCAACCAGCGGCATTGCTGCAGACAGGATTGAACGCGTCAACTGGCCCGTTAGGACCCGGTACCGTGGCCACGCCAGGAGCGGACGCGGCCACCAGCGGCTGGCGGCCCGTGCCATCCGGATTGCCGCTAAAGGGATTGTAGATTGTCGTCGGCGTGGTGGACGATGAAGTCGCAACGTTCAAATTGCCCGAGCGCAAACCCGTGGTAGGGATGGTGACTCGGTTTGTATTCGCCTCGTGGTCATAGACTTTCAGATAGTCGGCAAAGAAAAAGAGCTTATTCTTCTTGATCGGACCGCCAAAATTGCCGCCAAAGTAGTTGTAAGCGAGATGCCCCACGGAGGGATCGAAATAGTTGCGGGCATTGAAATAATTGTTCCTCACAAATTCATAGGCAGCGCCGTGGTAGTTGTTGGTGCCGGACTTCAAAATAACGTTTACAACGGCGCCACTCGCACGACCCAGCTCCGCGTCGTAATTGCTCGTCGAAACGTCTACTGTCTGGATGGCCTCGAGCGGCGGCACCAGGATCTGCAGAAGGCCGGTACGTTCGTTGTCGTCGATGCCCTCGATCTGGTAGTTGTTGCCTTGGCGCAGTTGGCCGTTGACTTCCGTCTGCAGCGAACTACTGGCGTTGAAGAACTGTGAATGCTGGAAAGTGGCGCGAGTCGTGCCGGGCACAATGTTTAGAAGACTTTGGAAATTACGATTGGTGCCGAGCGGTACGTTCTCCGTTAACACGGATTCGAGCTTACGCCCGGTGTCCGCTCGCTCGGTCTGCAGGATGGGCGTCTCCGCCTCCACGACGATAGTTTCCGAGCTGCTTCCAGGCTGAAGGACAAGGTCGACGCGCCCGGTGGTGTTCACGATCACATCAAAGCCGGCTCTCGAGGCCCGTTTGAATCCAGGCTGTTCCGCGGTGACCGTGTACGTGCCCGGCGGCAGGTCCGGGAATACATAGTTGCCGCTATCGTTCGTTTGCGAGGTACGGCTAATCCCGGTGTTTGTTTCCGTGATGGTTACCTTCACGCTGGCGACCGCCGCCCCGCTCGAGTCCGTCACCGTTCCGAGCAAAGTTGCATTCACCGCTTGCCCCAGGATGGGTGCAGAAGATCCCAGGAGCATGGTCCCGAGCAGTACGGCGATGCTGCAATTCCACCGCTTGATCAGAGCGGTTACGGCGAGCCCGGTAGATCGTTGGGCATTTATCGCCGAAGACTTATCCCCGCGAGACAACCCAAGGAGAGACCATCTGGACAGGTTTTTCATGACCTCACACCCCACGCGATTCGAAAAAACCTCACACCAAATCCAAAAAGAGCCAAAGAAAGCTTGGAACTGGTTCCACACCCTAACCGAGCGAAAACCCGCTGTCAAGTCAGAATCTCGTAAAACCAATGGGCTGGATTGGTTTTCCAACTTCTTGGCACAAGCGCGCGGATCCCGCGATCATGCTGAGAATACCATCGCTGTTTTGGTGTGATAGACTGGCCGAGGGATGAGGGTTGCCGGTTTCTCACCGAACCGGGCGAGAGGCCGAAGCGACAAGAGACCACATTGTCATGGAAGTAGTTCCAAGAAAAACGACCATTCGCGAAGTGGCGCAGGCCGCTGCCGTGGGCGTCGGAACGATTTCCCGGGTGCTCAATTCCAGCTCGCAGGTGAGCCGGGAAACGCGGGAGCGGGTACTTGAGACCATCCGGCGTCTGGGGTTCCGCCCCAATGCCCAGGCCCGCCGGATTCTCAAGCGGCGCGCAGAAATGGTCTGCTTTCTGCTGAGCAACCGCGATTTTCTCCACCCCTTTCATGCTCGCATCCTGCAAGGCGTCGAATCTTATGCCAGCGGCTTGAAACAGCACGTGCTGTTCGCCGCTCTGCATTATTCCCCGAGAACGCCTCCCGACAGGATCGACCTGCCTCCCGTTCTTCAGGAGCATGGCTTGATTGACGGACTCATTCTGGCGGGGACGATTTATCCGAATCTGCTCCGCAAGATCGAATCCATCCATATGCCCTTCGTGGCCTTCAGTAACAACGTGGTGGGAATGAGCGACGAGCAGCAATTCGATCAAGTAGGCTTTGATGACTTCAACGGGACGCTCCGTGCCACGCGTTACCTTATCGGCAAGGGTCACCGCCAGATTGTCTTCGCCGGAGGAGATATCTCCTACCCGTGGCTCCGTCGGCGATTCGAAGGCTACCGGCAAGGCATGCGCGAAAACAAACTAAAAGCCGTCTTGATCGCGGCCCGAAGTCCTCAGAGCTTCGTCGATTTCGGTCAAAAGAGCATCGGGCGAATCCTGTCCCGACAGCCGCGACCCACTGCTGCCGTTGCTGGCAACGACGAAATCGCTTACGGGCTTTGGCGCTCCCTGCAGCGACACGCCATGAAAGTGCCGGACGACATCAGCCTGGTGGGTTTCGACGACCGTGAGGAGGCCGTTTTGATGGACCCGCCGCTTTCGACCGTGCGGGTCCACAAAGAAGAGATCGGCGAAACCTGTATGAAGATGCTGCTCGAGCGGTTGCATCATCCGCGAATGACCTTCAGCCATCGGATCCTACCAACGGAATTCGTGAACCGCGGGACCGTCCGCCACCTGTGAGTAATGACCTCAGGAATCGTAAATCTGGAGCGCGGCCATACCGAGTACCAATGCGGCCGACAGCTGTCGTGATAGCGTCTAAAGGCCTTGTCATTCTCGAACTGCTCGTATTACCGCCTCTGACCTGTTTGCCGGCCAGCTTGATCTGGACGGAACCCTCCGCTTGTTAGAGAATCTCACGCATGTCCAAGCAGCTTCTGCGGTATAGCCTTGTTGCCCTGCCATTGCTATTGAGTCGATGGCCCGCCGCGGCACAAATTCGGACCGCTTCTGCGGTGAACGAGGTAGCGCGCGCTCCCTATCTGGATGCCAGTCTGTCCACCCAAGAACGTGTAAACGATCTGGTCTCGCGCATGACCCTCGAAGAAAAGGTTTCGCAGATGCAGGACGTCGCGCCAGCGATTCCGCGCCTGGGCATCCCCGCCTACAACTGGTGGAACGAGGGTTTGCACGGCGTCGCACGCTCAGGAAATGCAACCGTTTTCCCCCAAGCCATCGGTCTCGCCGCCACCTGGGATACCGATCTGATCCATCGCGTCGCCGATGTGATCTCCACCGAAGCACGCGCCAAATACAATGATGCAATCCAACATGGAAACACCGCACGCTACTACGGCCTCACCTTTTGGTCGCCCAATATCAATATCTTTCGCGACCCGCGCTGGGGACGCGGTCAGGAAACCTATGGCGAAGATCCCTACCTCACCAGCCGCATCGGCGTAGCATTCGTTACCGGCCTGCAAGGCGACGACCCGACCTACTTGAAAACGGTCGCGACGTCCAAACACTATGCCGTCCACAGCGGTCCAGAAGTTCTGCGGCATCGCTTTAACGTGCCGGTATCTCCGCACGATCTGGCGGACACCTACACTCCTGCGTTTCGCGCCACGATCATGGAGGGCCGGGCCGATTCGGTTATGTGCGCGTACAATTCCGTGCGCGGCGAACCGGCCTGCGCAAATCACTTTCTGTTTGACACGCTGCGCAATAAATGGGGCTTCCGAGGCTATGTCGTCTCGGATTGCTGGGCCATCAGTGACCTCCATCAAGGCCACGGTTTCGTCCTCACCGTCGAACAGGCCGCAGCCCTGGCGGTGAAGGCCGGGACGGACTTGAGCTGCGGCCCCGAATTCGGCGCGTTGCCGTTCGCAGTTCGGAATCGCCTGCTTGCCAACGAGGATATCGATCGCGCTGTGAAGCGCCTGTTCGAAGCAAGGTTCCGTCTCGGCATGTTCGACCCGCCGGAGCGCGTGCCTTGGTCGAAACTATCGATCGCCGATAACGACACTCCTGCCCATCGCCAGCTGGCCCTCGAAGCCGCTCACAAATCGATGGTCCTCTTGAAAAACGAACGTAACACGCTGCCTCTGAAATCTTCGGTGAAAACGATTGCGGTCATCGGCCCGAATGCCGATTCACTGCCTGTCCTCCTGGGCAACTACAACGGCAACCCATCAAGCTACACGACTATTCTCGAAGGCCTTCGAAAGCGGTTTCGCAACGCGAAGATTCTTACGGCATTAGGATCTCCGATAACCGAAACAAGCGCGGTTATCCTTCCCTCTGAGTACCTTCGCACCGGCGGCAGGAACTCCCAACCTGGTCTCAACGGGGAATACTTTGCCAACCTCAACCTTTCAGGTAGTGCGGTTCTGAAGCGCACGGATGCCAACGTGGATTTCGAGTGGAACAATGTCTCGCCGGGGCCCGGCGTTCCTGCGGGGAATTATTCCGTGCGCTGGACGGGCGAATTGGTCCCGCCCGTAGATGGTGACTACCGCTTGGGCGGCAGTACCGACGGTGGCTATCGCATTTACCTGGATGGAAAAAAGTTTGTGGATGATTCTGGGCCGCACAGCGCTCGCACGATGACCACACTTGTTCACCTGCAGGCGGGCCACGCTTACCCGATCCGCATGGAGTACTTCCACACCTGGTGGGAAGCCACTGCGCGGCTTCTGTGGTTGCCCCCGGATCTGTCTCAAGAAGCCGTGAACGCCGCCCGCAAGGCGGATGTGGTTATCGCCGTGGTCGGCATCACTCCGCAGTTTGAGGGAGAGGAAAGCGATTCAAGCGATCCTGGCTTTTTCGGAGGCGATCGTCTGGACCTCAACCTTCCCCGGCCTCAGCAAGAACTTCTGGAGTCTGTGGCAACCACCGGAAAGCCTCTTATCGTAGTGCTCACTAGCGGAAGCGCCCTGGCCGTGAATTGGGCGCAGCAACACGCCGCCGCCATTCTCGAAGTCTGGTATCCGGGCGAAGAAGGTGGCACCGCCGTAGCCGATGTCCTTTCCGGCGAATACAATCCTGCCGGAAGGTTGCCGGTAACTTTTTATCAATCCGTCGTCCAGCTCCCGCCGTTTGGCAACTACTCTATGGCCGGCAGGACTTACCGCTATTTCACCGAGCCGCCGCTCTATCCTTTCGGGTACGGTTTGAGTTTCTCATCCTTCAGCTATTCGGACGCGAAAGTAAGCCCGGCCCAGGTGGCCGCCGACGGCACCGTCACCGTCTCCGTGGCGGTGACGAACACCAGTTCCCTCCCCGGGGATGAAGTGGTGCAGCTTTATCTTGCGCATCCCGGCGTCGATGGCGCTCCGATTCGCGCGCTCGCCGGATTTCGGCGCATCCGTCTCGACGCCGCTGCTTCCGAAACCGTGAATTTTCCCCTGCGCGACCGTGATTTGAGCATCGTGGACGAGGCTGGAGTTCGCCGCATCGTTCCCGGCGCTGTCGAGGTTTGGATCGGCGCCGGTCAACCGGTCGACGCGCCCGGTCAACGGCCAACCAAGGGCTTAGAGACAAGATTCACGATCACATCCAGCGCGACCTTGGACGATTGAGGATTAAGCACCAACTCCCAATCGAGTTCAAGCGCAGGAAAGGCGGCGGGGTCCAACCAATGAATCGAAAGCGTGTCTCCGTTTGGCTCTTTCTTCTTCTTGTCGGCGCTCTCCTCGAAGCGCAGGCACAAATCAAAGGCAAGTCTCTGGCCGAAAAGCTCGGTTTTGCCCCTGATGCAAGACTCCTGATCGTACACGCCGACGACGTTGGCGTGACTCATTCCGTGAACGCGGCGACCATCACAGCTCTGGACACCGGTTTGGTTAACTCCGCCAGCATTATGGTGCCCTGTCCATGGTTTCCGGAGATTGCCGATTACGCCAAATCTCATGCCCATGTCGATTTCGGCCTGCACCTTACATTGACGAGCGAGCGGGTTTACTACCGCTGGGGTCCTGTCGTATCAAAAGACATGGTTCCAAGCCTGGTCGACGAGAACGGTTATTTCCATCACGACTGGACGGCCGCGAAAAGGATCAATTCGAAAGAAGTTGACCTGGAGCTTCACGCGCAAATTGACCGCGCTTACGCCATGGGCGTCCGGCCCACGCATCTCGATTCCCACCAATATCGTCTCTTCGAAAATGGCAAAGATCTATTCGAGGTTCTTCTGCGCGTCGCTCACCAGTACAATTTGCCGGTATTCGTCGCGCGGGACTGGTTCGCGGACCATCCCTATCTGGAATCCGGCCTGACTGCCGCTGACATCGTCCTGGAGCACACCGTTACCATCGATCCCGCCGTTCCGCCCGAGAAATGGGCCGATTTCTACAAGACCGCCCTCAAGAATCTTCAACCTGGCGTCACCGAATTCGTCATCCACCTGGCCTTCGCCGATGACGAAATGAAAGCCGCCACGCGCGAGCGTGACACCTGGGGCGCCGCCTGGCGCCAGCGCGATTTCGATTTTTTCACCAGCCCCGCATTCCGGCAGTTGCTCCAGGAACAAGACATCAAGCTCATCACCTGGCGGGAATTGGCCCACGCCGTCCAGCATTGAGTCCTGAGGCTCGCTTCATCTTTCCTTCGCACGCCATTCCGCGCTATTTTCAATGTCGAAGATCACGTTACGATGGAGTGCCGGCATGCTGACTCTGCCAGGTCCCGAAACCAAGTCCGTCTTTAAGAATCCTTTCCTTTATTCCTGGGCCGTACTCGCCATCGGCACGCTCGTCGTGGGCTGGATCCTGTTCTCCCGCTGGCAGGAAAACCGTGACCTGGACAGACACGCTAAAGAAGTAAGCC
>Ga0137398_10000380_pt1 | contig 15468 bp, 10 predicted proteins | sample czorhiz216metaG_FD_106659 | JGI IMG/M metagenome (GOLD analysis project Ga0137398, IMG submission 106659) | Vadose zone soil microbial communities from Angelo Coast Range Reserve, California, USA - czorhiz2.16 metaG | ecosystem: Environmental > Terrestrial > Soil > Vadose zone | place: USA...
CCGCAAATTCTAGCATGCCCGGTTCCGCTCCCGGCACGACCGGATCTGTCCAAGAAATGGCGGCCGGGCGGCGCCTTTGGGCTCGACACCGTGCGCGAAGGGCCGTTCAACTATGCCGTCATCGACGACGTGACCAATACCCTGTCGGTGTATCGGCTGGAGGATCGATAGCCCGAAAGCCGGATTCCAACCCGCCGCGGGCACTCAAATCCCGCTTCGGCAGCCGAGATCCCGTCGATATTCGGGACTCGGCTGCTCTTGGTCTATAATATCCCGATCCCGAGACGAGACCGGTACCTCGGCGAGGCCGAACCACCAGCTGAGGCCAAAGATCAGCGCAACAGGACAGGACATGAGCGAGTACAAGACATTATTTCTGCAGGCGCCTTCGTTCGACGGATTCGACGGCGGCGCGGGATCGCGCTACCAAGCCAAGCGCGAGATCAAGTCATTTTGGTTCCCGACCTGGCTGGCGCAATCGGCCGCTCTGGTACCGAACTCGCGTTTGCTCGATGCCCCGGCCGATGAGCTGACCGTCGAACAGAGCCGGAAGATCGCGCGCGACTACGACCTCGTCATCATGCACACCAGCACGCCGTCGTTCCCCACCGATGCGAAATTCGCCGAGCTGCTGAAAGAGGACAATCCCAACATCAAGATCGGTCTGGTCGGTGCCAAGACCATGGTTGATCCGGAGGGCTCCTTGAAAGCCACGCTTGCCGTGGATTTCGTGTGCCGCGAGGAATTCGACTACACCTGCAAGGAAGTCGCCGAGGGCGTGCCTCTGAAAGACGTCAAAGGGCTCTCCTATCGCAGCGACGACGGGCGCATCGTGCACAACTTGCCGCGCGCGATCGTCGAGAACATGGACGACTTGCCGTTCGTCGCGCCCGTCTACCGGCGCGATCTCAAGATCGAAAACTACTTCATCGGTTACCTGAAGCATCCCTACGTCAGCTTCTATACCGGCCGGGGCTGCCGCTCGAAGTGCACCTTCTGCCTGTGGCCGCAGACGGTCGGCGGCCACCGCTACCGGGTGCGCTCGGCAGAGAACGTCCTCGCGGAGGTGCGCTGGATCAAGGAGAACATGCCGGAAGTGAAGGAGATCATGTTCGACGACGACACCTTCACCGACACGTCGAATTTGCCGCGCGTGGAGGCCATTGCGCGCGGTATGGGCGAACTCGGCATGACTTGGAGCTGCAACGCAAAGGCAAACGTGCCCTACAAGACCTTGAAGGTGATGAAGGACCACGGTCTGCGGCTGCTGCTGGTCGGCTACGAATCAGGCGACGATCAGATCCTGCTCAACATCAAGAAGGGGTTGCGCACCGACATCGCACGGCGCTTCACCGAAGACTGCCGCAAGCTCGGCATCATGATCCACGGCACTTTCATTCTCGGATTGCCCGGCGAGACCAAGGAAACCATCGAGAGCACGATCGAATTCGCCAAGGAGATCAATCCGCACACGATCCAGGTATCGCTGGCGGCACCCTACCCCGGCACGACGCTGTACAAGCAGGCAGTCGACAACGGCTGGCTGCAGGAAAACGACGCCGTCAATCTGGTCAACGACAAGGGCGTGCAGCTCGCCGCCATCAGCTATCCGCATTTGTCGAAGGAAGAGATATTTCACAGCATGGAAGTGTTCTACAAGCGCTTCTATTTCCGGCCCAGCAAGATCTGGGAAATCGTCAAGGAAATGCTGACGAGCTGGGACATGATGACCCGGCGTTTGCGTGAAGGGGTCGAGTTCTTCCGCTTCCTGCGGGCTCACGAGGCCTGAGGGAGCGTCGATTTCATGCCGTCCATTCAAGCGGTGGTAACCGTCGTCGGTTTCGTGTGTTTGGGCCTGGCCGCCGGCTACTCCCTGGTGACCGTCGTTGCCGTACTCGCCTGGCGAATGCAGCGCAGGCCGAGCAAAGCACGCTCGATGCCGCCGATCACGGTGCTCAAGCCATTGTGTGGCGCGGAACCGGGATTGCTCGAGCACCTGCGTTCGTTCTGCCGGCAGGATTACCCGGAATTTCAGATCGTGTTCGGCGTGCGCGATGCGGGTGATCCCGCCTGTGCGCTGGTGAAGCGGCTGGCGGCGGAATTCCCCTCGGTGCCGATCGAGCTCGTGATCAATCCGCAGCTTCACGGCACTAATTTGAAGATCAGCAACTTGGTCAACATGCTCCCGTACGCCCGTCATGACATCCTGGCAATGGCGGACAGTGACGCCTTCGTGGGTAGCGACTATCTCGCCACCGTGACGGCACCGCTGCTGGATCAGGACGTGGGCCTGGTCACCTGCATTTACCGCGGCGCGCCGACCGGGGGGATCTGGTCCCGCCTCGGGGCCATGTACATCAACGAATGGTATGTGCCCTCGGTGCTGCTGGCGTGGCTCTTCGGTTACGAGGGCTATGTTTCGGGCCAAACCGTGTGCCTGCGGCGCGATACCCTGGACGCGCTCGGCGGCCTGCGGGTGATGGCGAACCATCTTGCCGACGACCATCGATTGGGCGAACTCGTTCGCGGGCTGGGGCTGCGGATCGTGTTGTCTCCCTACGTGGTGGACGGAGAGCACCACGAGCCGACTTTCCGTTCGCTTACTCGGCACGAGCTACGATGGATGCGCACCATACACGTGCTGCGCCCGCGCAGCTTTCGGCTGATTTTCATCACTTTTAGTTTTCCTCTGGCAGTTCTTGGCCTCATCGCCGCCCTATCAGAATCGCCATTTTCGGCGGCGGCATGCGTGCTTTTCGGGATCTCGCTGCTGGCGCGGTTGGTGTTGCATTTCGTGCATCGGTTACGCGATGATCGGGCGCTGGTATCGGATCTTTGGCTGCTGCCTGTACGCGATGTGTTGATCTGCTGGGTCTGGTGCCGCAGCTTCTTTACCTCCCATGTCACGTGGCGCGGTAAGGAGTTTGACGTGGGCTCCGACGGCGTGATGCGCCCGCTGTCCTGAATACCGAGCCATCCCGTCCCGGATTCATCGTGCGGGAGACCCGATGAAGAACGCGGCCTACATCGGTGGTCTGCTGGGGCTGGCCTTGTTGGTCACCCTCGTGGTTCGCGCGGATTTTTCCGCGATGCTGCACACCTTGAATTCGGGCGGCTGGCGGCTGCTCTGGCTGGTACCGTACCGCTCGCTGTTCTTTTTCCTCTATGCCGCCGGCTGGCTCATCCTGCTTCGTCCCTACGATCCGACGCATCGCGCCGGGCTGGGCTATGTATTTTGGGCCACTACCGTGCGCGATGCGGTCGACCGGCTGCTGCCGGTGGCCAGTGTCGGAGGCGGGGTGGTCGGGATTCGCTTGTTGCGGTGGCGCGGGCTGGCCGCAGCACCCATCGGTGCCACCGTGATCGTCGAGATGGTAATGACCATGGTCGTGGTGTATGCATTTACCGCCGTGGGTCTGGTGCTGCTGGTGGAGCTCAGCGCCACAGGCCAGGAATACCATCGTCTGCTGCTCGCGTTCCTGCTGACCCTGCCGGTACCGGTGATGACCGTGTTGCTGCTGCGCTACGGTTCGGCTTTTGGGCGCCTTCAAAAATTCTTGGGTCCCTTGGTGGGCGCGAGCACGATGTCCGAACAAGCGGCGGCGCTCGATCATGAGCTCCGCGCCTGTTTGCGGCGCGGGGGGAGATTGCTCGTCGCGAGCATCTTACAGTTCGCGGCGCTGGTCTTCGGGGCCTTCGAAATCTGGTTCGCCTTGCGCCTCTTTGAACACCCTGTCGGCTGGGGCACCGCCGTGGTGCTCGAGAGCATGACCCAGGCAGTGCGGCATTTGGCGTTCGTCGTGCCGGCCGGAATCGGCGTACAAGAAGCCGGCCTGGTCCTGTTCGGGCACGCCCTCGGCATCAGCAGCGAATTGGCGCTGGCCGTCTCCATGGCCAAGCGTATGCGCGAGGTGCTATGCGGTCTGCCGGCCCTGATATCCTGGCAATGGCTGGAGGGTCGACGACTCCAAGGGTCGATGCGCAATGCATCCCAGTAGTTCAATCATTCGGCTGCCGTGGAGCGTGCAGCGCAGGCTCGACGCCGCCGCGTGCGCTCTCTTGAATCCGCGGAACGGCCGGGCAATCGATTTCACCCGCCCGCCGGGAGAAGCCGCGCTGTACCCGCCGGATTCTCTGTCGTGGCATATCTTCAAGAACCCCGTCGCGCTCCTCATCGGCGGGATAGCCGCCGTCATTCTTGAATTGGCGGAGCCCGCCGTGCGTACCGGAGTGTGGGAACACTCCTCGTTTCGCAAGGATCCGATGGGCCGCTTGCAGCGAACTGGGCTCGCCGCCATGGTGACCGTGTATGGCGCGCGCAGCGTTGCCGAACCCATGATTGCGCGCATCGTGCGAATGCACGCCAAAATCGCCGGAAGGACCCCTGCCGGAGTACCTTATTCTGCGGGCGACGCGCAGCTGCTGGCCTGGGTGCAAGCAACCGCCGCATTCGGATTTGCGGAAGCGTACAGCCGCTTTGTCGATCCGCTCAGCGAAGGAGAATTCGACGCCGTGTATGGTGAGGGAGCGCCGGTCTCGCAGCTCTATGGCGCGTTCGGCACGCCGCGGTCCGATGCGCAGCGCCGGGCTCTGTTCGATTCCATGCGGGGCCGATTGGAGCCATCCGCCGTCATATTCCAATTCCTCGAAATCATGCGTGAAACGCCGGCCTTTCCACGTCCCCTCCTCTGGATGCAGCGAATGCTCGTGCGGGCAGCCGTGGAGATCATCCCGGAGTGGATACGCGAATGTCTCGGCCTCACCGAATATTACGGCCTGCGATCGCACGAAGGGTGGATCGTAAAACTGGCCGGCGGGATATCGGACAGGATCGTGCTGGCGGAAAGTCCCGCCGCGCAGTCCTGCCTTCGGCTCGGGCTGCCGGTGACTCATCTCTACGCGTAGGCGCTAAAAAGAGAATCTTACCGCTGGGCGCTCCGCCAATTCCGCGTCACGTAGAACGGCGCATCCTCGGGCGGGGCCATGCCGCGCCCCAATATATGGTCCGCAGCCTTCTCGGCCAGCATGATGGTGGGCGCGTTGAGGTTGCCCGTGGTGACCGACGGCATGATGGACGAGTCCACCACGCGCAAGCCCTCGAGCCCATGGACGCGGGTGTCCGGATCAACCACCGCCAGGGGGTCTTGCGGACTGCCCATCCTGCACGAACACGACGGGTGATAGGCGCTCTCGACCTTGGCGCGGATGAAGGCGTCGATCTCCTCGTCGCTCTGCACCTCGGCGCCCGGCTGAATCTCCCGGCCCCGATATCGATCGAACGCGGGCTGAGCGAAGATCTCGCGTGTCAGCCGCACGCAGGCGCGCATCTCGGTCCAGTCGTCGGGTTCGCTCAAGTAGTTGAACAGGATGCGCGGCTTGTCGAGGGGGTTGGTCGACGCCAGCCGCACCCAGCCGCGGCTCTTGCTGCGCATCGGGCCCGCGTGCGCTTGAAAGCCGTGCTCCTGCGCCAGCGTCGAGCCGTCGTAAGCCACGGCCATGGGCAGAAAGTGATATTGGATGTCGGGATACGGCACGCCGGGCCGGCTGCGGATGAAGCCGCAGGTCTCGAAATGATTGCTGGCGCCCAACCCGTCCTTGCGCAGCAGCCAACGCGCGCCGATCAGGGCGCGATTCCAGAGATTGATGGACGAGTACAATGTGATCGGTTCCTTGCAGGCCACCTGGAAATAAAATTCCAGATGGTCCTGCAGGTTCTCGCCGACGCCGGGCAAATCGTGAATCACGGGGATGCCGTGCGTGCGCAGTTCCGCCGCCGGACCGACGCCCGAAAGCTTCAGCAATTGGGGTGAATTGATCGGGCCGCCCGACAGAATGAGCTCGCGCCCGACGCGCACGCGGCGAGTGGTACCGCCTTGAACGTACTCTAGGCCGGTGGCACGCCTACCCTCGAATACGATGCGCGTCGCCAAAGCATGCGTCAGCACCTTGAGGTTGGGGCGCTGCATGGCGGGTCTCAAGTACGCATTGGCGGCGCTGCAGCGCCTGCCCTCGGCGACGGTCATGTCCATGCGGCCGAAGCCTTCCTGCTGAAACCCGTTCACATCGGCGGTGTGCGGATACCCCGCCTCGCGGGCAGCGGCCAGCCATGCGGCATGCAGTGGGTTGCTCACGGTGCCGTAACGAGTGTGCAGCTTGCCGCTGCTGCCTCGATACTCGTCGCCCCCCTCTTGCCGGGTCTCGGCGCGCCGGAAATACGGCAATACATCGCGATACGCCCAACCCTTCGCGCCCTGCGCGCTCCAACCTTCGAAGTCTTGCGCGTTGCCGCGGATGTACACCAGCCCATTGATCGACGAGGATCCGCCCAGCACTTTGCCGCGCGGCGTGTGCATGCGCCGCCCGTCCAAATGCGGCTCCGGTTCCGTGTGGTAGAACCAATTGTACTTCTCCATATTCATCGGTATGGACAGCGCGGACGGCATTTGAATGAAGATCGATCGATCGGAGCCTCCGTATTCCAGCAGCAGCACGCGGTTCCGCCCGTCCGCGGTCAATCGGTCCGCCAGCACGCAACCGGCGGACCCCGCCCCCACGATGACGTAATCAAAATTCTCGTCGCCCAACTCTTGCTCTCCTAGTAATTCGCGTCCACGTCGCCCATCGCGACATAGACGCTCTTGAGCTGTGTGTAGTGCTCGATGGCGGCGCGCCCGTTCTCGCGGCCGAGGCCGGAGAGCTTCACGCCGCCGAAGGGCAGCTCGATCGGCGTGACGTTGTACTGATTGATCCAGCAGGTCCCGGCCTGCAATCGCGCGATGACCCGATGAGCGCGGGTCAAATCGTTGGTGAACACGCCCGCCGCCAGTCCGAACTCGGTGGCGTTGGCGCGCTCGATGACTTCCTGCTCATCCTCGAACTCCAGGACCGACATCACGGGACCGAAAATCTCTTCGCGCACGATGGTCATGTCGTCGCGGCAATTGTCGAACACGGTGGGTGCCACGAAGTATCCCTTCCCGAGCTCGCCCGTCGTCACGCGCATGCCGCCCGTCAAGACGCGCGCACCCTCGGCGCGCCCGCGGTCTATGTAGTAGAGCACCTTGTGCATGTGCTGCTCGGACACCAGCGCGCCCACCTGCGTCTCCGGGTTCATGGGGTCGCCGATTCGCATCGCGCCCACGCGCTTGACGAGGCGTTCCAGAAACGCCGCCCTGACCGAGCGATGCACGAACACCCGCGTGCCGTTGGAGCACACCTGTCCGGATGAGTAGAAATTCGCCAGCAGAGCGCCGGCGACCGCGTTGTCGAGCTTGGCGTCCTCAAAGACGATCAGCGGCGATTTGCCGCCCAATTCGAGCGTGACGTTCTTCAAGGTTTGCGCGGCATCGCTCATGACTGCTTTGCCGGTGCCGACTTCGCCGGTGAGCGAGACCTTGCGAATGTCGGGGTGCCGCGTCAACAGGCGGCCCGTATCGGCGAAACCCTGCACCACTTGGAACACGCCGGGCGGCACCCCAGCCTCCAGCAGAATCTCCTGCAGCTTGACGGCGGTGAACGGCGTCAGTTCGGCGGGTGTGAATATCATGGCGTTGCCGCAAGCGAGCGCGGGAGCAGCCTTCCAGCAGGCGATCTGCAGCGGATAGTTCCAGGCACCGATGCCGGCCACCACGCCGAGCGGTTCACGCCGCGTGTAGCCGAAGGCCTGAGTCCCGAGATCGATATGCTCGCCGCTGAGACTCTGCGCGAGACCGGCAAAGTATTCGAAGCAATCGGCGCCCGAGGCTACATCCACCACCCGCGTCTCTTGAATGGGCTTGCCGGTGTCCCGAGTCTCGAGCTCGGCGAGTTCCTGATTGCGCGATCTCAAGAGGTCCGCGGCACGGCGCAACACGCGCGCACGTTCGGTGCCCGTCATGCCCCCCCAACCCGCCTGCGCCTTCTGAGCGGCGCGCACGGCGGCATTGACTTGTGCGGCGCCGGCGGCCGTGACGTAGCCCAGCACTTCTCCGGTCGCGGGATTGATGGACGCAAACCGCTCGCCGGCGGCGGGAGAACTTCGCGCCCGCGCTGCCGCGCCCGCGCCGTCTGCGGCAGGCGCCGCGGGGCTTAGACGTGCGTCGACGAATTCAGTCAGCAGGGCGCGCGCGCTTTCACTGTCGGCCTCGCGCCAGCCCGACAGAGCGGCCCGGAGCCACACGCCGTCGATCATGGCCGCGATCATGGATGCCAGGCGCTGCGCTTCGTCCTGCGGCACCAGTTTCCTGAGGGAGCTGCGCAGGTTCGACAAAGTGCGCCGTTGATACACGGATTGCACTCGCTTCAGCGACTCGACCTGCAATACCTGGCCCCAGAAGGCGAGCCAGGCAGTGCCCGTGCGTTGCTCGAATTCCTCCGGCGCGAGGTTCGCGTCGATGACGGCCTGAATGCGCCCGCGCGGGGTGCTCACCTGGCGCAGGCGCGCACGGACTTGATTGCCCACGCGCCGCGCCAGCGCTCGAAATGCCGCATCCAGCAAACCATCCTTGTCGCCGAAGTAGTGAGCGACCAAGCCCGGCGACACGCCGGCGCGGGCGGCAATTCGCGCGAGCGTCGTGCCCACGTACCCAAGTTCCGCTAGGCTATCGATGGTGACCTCGACCAATTGGCGACGCCGTGTGTCCTCGATCGGTGCCTCGGTGCCTTCGACGGAGGTCATTGATTGATTGTTCAATTTCGCAGCTCCCAGAACTCCCGAAGCATGAGTGGACGCCCGGCCGAAGTTGTGTCTAAGATACGTAACAATAGAATTTATGCGTTAATTTTCAGTCTACTAGGGAAGCACGGGTGAGCGCTAACCAGACCTCGTTAAACGCCTATTCAAGGCTTGAGTCTCTGATTCAATCATGCCGCTCGCGAGGACGCCCGGTCAAGCCCCCGGAGCCCCTCTCCGGGTACTCTGCCAAAGCTTGCTGGAGTCTCGCCGCCGCCCTGTCGAGCTACGCGCTCATGAGCGCTTTCACCCTGCCGCTGGTCGGTTCGAGCGCTCACGCCGCGCCCGCCGGCGATGCCGCGCCGCAACTCGGCGATGCCGCGGCGCCACTCAGCGATGCCGCGGCGCCGGCCAGCAATGCCGCAGCGCCGGTCGCCGGCAAACGCGATCCCGTCACCTGCCAAACCGTGCGCTTCTCCGACGTCGGCTGGACCGATGTGACCGCGACCACCGCCCTCGTCACTCAGCTATTGCGCTCCATCGGCTACTCGCCGACCGTCACCGTGCTGTCCGTTCCCGTGACCTTTGCTTCCGTGCAGAACAACGACATCGACGTGTTCCTGGGAAACTGGATGCCGGCGCAGGAGGCCGACCGAGCCCGTTACGTGGAGGACGGATCTGTGGTGGTGATCGGACCGAATCTGACCGGCGCCAAATATACGCTGGCCGTTCCGGCCTACACCTACGCCGCGGGCCTGCGGGACTTCAAGGATATCCAGCGCTTCGCGCCGGCGCTCAACGAGTCGATCTATGGCATCGAACCCGGCAATGACGGCAACCGCCATGTGCTGGAAATGCTCAAGCAGAGTCAATTTGGGCTGGGCGGCTTCAAATTGATCGAGTCCAGCGAGCAGGGCATGCTGGCGCAGGTGGAGCGCGCGTACCGCGACAAGAAGCCCATCGTGTTTTTGGCGTGGGAGCCGCATCCCATGAACATGCGCTTCGACTTGAAATATCTCGCGGGCGGCGACGAAGTATTTGGTCCCAATTTCGGCGGCGCCACCATATATACCGTAACCCGCAAGGGCTACAGCGCCGAGTGCCCCAACATGGGCCGGCTGCTCGCCAATCTCAAGTTCACGCTGCGCGGCGAGAGTGAAATGATGGCGGCGATCTTGGATCGGCATGAGGCGCCCGAAATCGCGGCGACGGAATGGCTGAAAGCCAATCCCACGGCCACCAAGGCCTGGCTCGAGGGAGTCCTGACCTTCGAGGGTCGGCCGGCGGCCTCCGCGCTGGCGCACACCGTGGCGCCGCCGCGTCCCGGCGGATTCGAGCAATGGGTCGTCGGTCACAAGATTCCCGTGGGCGATGGGATGGCAGTGGCGATCGATTACGTCAAAACGCACGGCACTTATCTCTTTGATGGAATATCGATCGTGATTCGCGGCATGGTCAACGGCGTCACCGCGCTGTTGCGCGCCGTGCCCGCTCCCATTCTGATCGTGGCGGTCGCCGCGCTGGCGTGGGCACTGCGCCGTTCGCTGTCCCTCGCCCTCTTCGTCGCCCTGGCGCTGCTGTTCATCCTCAACCAGGGCTATTGGCTCGCAACGCTCGAGACGCTGTCGCTGGTCATGGTCGCGACCTTGGCGTCCACGGCCATCGGTGTGCCGTTAGGCATAGCGGCCGCCCACCGGCCGCGCCTGTTCGCGGCGCTGCGGCCGGCGCTCGATCTGATGCAGACTCTGCCGACCTTCGTGTACCTGATTCCAACTCTCGTGCTGTTCGGTCTCGGCGTGGTGCCGGGGCTGATTTCGACGGTGATATTTGCCCTGCCCGCCCCGATCCGCCTGACGCATTTGGGCATTTCTTCGGTGCCGAAGCCGCTCATCGAGGCGGGCGAGGCTTTCGGCGCCACGCCCATGCAGCTCCTGTGGAAAGTGGAGCTGCCGAGCGCCGCGTCCACCATCGTCGCCGGAATCACTCAGTGCATCATGCTGAGTCTGTCGATGGTGGTGATTGCCGCCCTGGTCGGTGCCGGCGGGCTCGGAGTCCCGGTGGTGCGCGCGCTGAACTCGGTGCAGGTGGGGATGGGATTCGAAGCCGGCTTCACCATCGTACTGCTCGCCATCATACTGGACCGCATCAGCAGACCCAAAGAACGCGGGGTATCGCGATGAACTCGGCCGTGGAATTCAAGGACGTCGATATCCTGTTCTCCCAAGCCGGGCGGGATGGACGCAAGAGTCTGCGCGAGGCGCTCGCCGCTCTCGACGGCGGCGCCGCCCGCGCCGACATTCACAACAAATTCGGGGTCATCGTCGGCGTGGCTGGAGCCAACCTGAGCGTCGCTCCCGGCGAGATTTCCGTGCTGATGGGCCTCTCGGGCTCGGGCAAATCCACGCTGCTGCGCGCCGCGAATGGCTTGAACCCCGTCACGCGCGGCCATGTGCTGATTCGCGACGGCGAGTCCTCCATCGACGTCGCGACCTGCGACACCACGCAGATGCGCCGGCTGAGGCGCGAATGCGTCGCCATGGTGTTCCAGCAATTCGGCTTGCTGCCATGGCGCACCGTGCGCGAAAACGTCGGCTTCGGCCTGGAGCTGCGCGGTGAAGCCGCCGCGCGGCGGAAAACCATCGTCGACGAGAAATTGGAGCTGGTCGGCTTGTCGCAGTGGGCCGAGCGCTACGTCAGCGAACTGTCCGGCGGCATGCAGCAACGCGTCGGATTGGCGCGGGCGTTCGCGACGGATGCGAATATTCTGCTGATGGACGAGCCGTTTTCGGCGTTGGATCCGCTGATTCGCGGCAAGCTGCAGGACGAACTGCTGGCGCTGCAGGCGCGCGTCAAGAAGACCATCCTCTTCGTCAGCCACGATATGGACGAGGCCCTGCGGCTCGGAGATCACATTTCCATCCTGCAGAACGGCCGGATCATTCAGACCGGTACCGCCGAAGACATCGTATTGGCGCCGGCGGACGACTATGTGGCCGAGTTCGTGCGCCACATGAATCCGCTCACGGTCCTGACCGGCGGCATGATCATGCAGCACCGCGCATCGATGGCCGGCGACGGCGGCAACGTGTGGCTGGACATCGGCCGGCGCTATCGGCTGTCCCTCAATTCCTCGGACGAGGCTCTGGGTCTGCACCTCGACGGCGTCGCGCACGGGTTTTGTCATGTCCGGGACGAAGCCGACCTCGGTCACCTAGAGCCCGGAGTCGCCGTGGCGCCTGCCTCGCTGTCGCTGCAGTCCATCATTCACCTGCGCCAGACCACGGGGCACCCCGTGCTGCTCGCCGAGGGGGGCAAGATTCTCGGCGTCTGCGGCGAGGTGGAGATCATCCGGGCGCTTGCCGGCGGCCGCCATACGGGCGCCGCTGCCACGGAGGGGGCAAGTTGAGAAATTGCGGGCCGCCATCCGCTTGGATCTTACGGAATATCCGCTTGGATCTTACGGAATCGCCACGTTTCCGTTGCCGTCAGCTGGCTTAAATATTATCATCAAGATAATATAACGGAGCATCGCAGCTCAATCTCGGGGGGAATTCCATGAATCACGACGTCATCATTTCTTGCGCCGTCACCGGCGACGACACCAAGGTCACCAAGAGCCCGCACTGCGCCATCACCCCGGCTGAGATCGCCGCCACCGCCATTGCGGCCGCCCAGGCCGGCGCGGCCATCGTGCACATTCATGTGCGTGAACCGGAGACCGGCGCGTTCAGCATGGAAACCAAGCACTACCGGGAAGTCGTCAAGCGCATCCGGGAAAGCAAGGTCGATGTGATCGTGAACCTCACCTGCGGCATGGGCGGCTACATCGTCGTCGGCGATCACGGCCTGAAGGACACTCCCGGCCCCGGCAGCGATTTCGTCAGCCAGGAAGACCGAATGCGCCACGTCATCGATCTGTGTCATGAAGGCCTCTACCGGCCCGACATCGCCACCCTGGACTGCGGCAGCCTGAATTTCGGCGACGGCAATCGTGCCTATGTGTCGACACCGAATTACCTGCGCCAGGGCGCGGGCATTTGCAAGGATCTCGGGGTCAAGCCGGAACTCGAGGTCTTCGACACCGGCAATCTCTGGTTCGTCAAGCAAATGGTAAAGGAAGGACTCCTCACCTCCCCATCCCTCATTCAATTGTGCATGGGCATTCCCTACGGAGTCCCGGCCGACGTGGGACACCTCCTGGCCATGGTCAATTCGCTGCCCGAGAAATGCAATTGGGGCACGTTCGCGATCAGCCGCATGCAGATGCCGTGGGTGGCGCAGTCGGTGCTGCTCGGCGGCAATGTGCGCGTCGGACTCGAGGACAATCTCTATTTGAGCAGGGGCGTGTATGCCAGCAACGCTCAGCTCGTGGAGAAGGCGCGCACCATCATCGAGGCCATGGGAGCGCGGGTGCTGACACCTGCGCAGGCGCGCGAGAAGCTCGAACTCCGTTGACACTCCGATGACGAGCGCCGCCCCAGTGACGGAACTTCCCGTTTATCGCGCCACGATCGAACCGGACTGGATCGATTACAACGGGCACTTGCGCGACGCCTACTATGGCCTGGTGGCGAGCTACGCCGTCGACGGTGTGATGGACATCCTCGGTCTGGATGCGGCATATCGGGAGCGCACGCATTGCACCCTGTACACGCTCGAGGTGCATTTACACTACCTGCACGAGGTCAAGAGCTCGGACGATCTCGGGGTGATCTCGTCGGTGTTGGATTTCGACCGCAAACGGATCCAGGTCGGCTGTCGATTCATTTGTTCGCGCGTCAGCGAGCCCGTCGCGACCGCGGAACTGATGCTGCTGCACGTGCGTCAAGGGGACAAACCCTCGGTTGCCTCATTTCCCGACGAGGTCACGGCGAAGCTCGAGGCCCTCAAGATATCCCCCGACGCGCTCGAAGCCTTTGGTCCGAGTTCCCGCAAGATTGAATTGAAGCGTCGCTGAAGCGTGCGGCCGCCGGCGGACATTCATCGACTCATCGCGCCGCGCAGCATCGCCCTCATCGGCGCCGGCGCGTGGACCGACGCCGTTGCGGCCGGCAACATCGCGATCGGCTATTCCGGCACCCTCTGGCGGGTTCACCCGACCAGGCGCTCGACCGCCGCCGCCACTTACTATCCGTCGGTCGCCGATCTCCCGGGCGTTCCCGACGCGGCGTTCCTCGCGGTGCCGAATCACGAAGCCCCGGGCGTCGCCGGCGCGCTGGCGGCGCGCGGCGCCGGAGGATTCGTGTGCTTCACCGCGGGCTTCTCTGAGACCGGCACTGAATCCGGCAATCTGCTCACTCGGGAGCTCGTCGGCAATGCCGGGGCGCTCCCCTTCTTCGGACCGAACTGCTACGGCTTCGTGAATTTCTTCGACAAAGTGGCGATGATGCCGGATCAAATCGTGGGGCCGCCCGTCGAACGCGGCGTGGCGCTCATTTGCCAGAGCGGCACGATTGCGCTCACGCTCATGTTCAATCATCGCTCCTTACCCATCGGCTGCCTGTTCACGGTCGGCAATCAGACGCGCTTGGCGGTGGAAGATCTGATCGAGATCCTTTGCGAGGATGCGCGGGTGACGGCGTTCGGCCTGTATCTCGAGGGCATCAAGGATCCGGAAGCGTTTGCGCGCGCCGCGGCTCTGGCGCGTGCCGCGGGCAAGCCCATCGCCGTCATCAAATCCGGGCGTACGGCAGCGGCGGCACGCACCGCGCACAGCCACACCGGCGCGCTGGCGGGCGCCGACGAGGTGTTCGAAGCGTTCTGCCGCCAGGCGGGAATCGCCCGTTGCGACACCTTGGGTACCCTGTGCGAAACGCTCAAGCTGTTTCACACGGGAGGACCGCTTCCGGGCCGCAAGGTGCTGGTCATGGGAGCGTCGGGCGGCGACATGGCGATGACCGCCGACGTATCCCGCGATTTGGGCTTGGATTTCGCGCCCTTACCGCAGGAACGCGCCGCGTCCTTGCGCGAAGTGCTGACCGATCGCGTCACCGTCGCCAATCCCTTCGATATTCACACCTACCTATGGTTCGATCCGCCGGCATTGAAGCGGGTTTTCAGCGAGGTTCTGCACTCCGGGTACGATGCGGCGGGCTTCATGCTGGATAGTCCGCCGGAGGGTAAGGCCGATTCGGCAGCCTATGACGCCGTCATCGATGTGTTCATCGAGGCCGCGCGCGGTGCGCCGACGCGCGCCGCGCTGATCGCATCGCTGCCGGAGACCATCAGTCCGAGAATTCGGCAGCGTTGTCTCGACGGCGGCGTCGTCCCATTGCAGGGTCAGCGCGAAGCGCTGGAAGCCATCTCGCTGTCCGGGAGTATCGGCCCCGCGTGGAAGAGCAATCCGAGCGTGCAATTGCATCTGCCGCCTTCACCCGTATCCGCCTTCTCCCACGTCCGCTCGCTTGGCGAACATGAGGGCAAGGCCGCACTGGCCGAATTCGGCGTACGCGTTCCCCAGGGAAGGCTCGTCCCGGCGCATGCCGCTGTCCAGGCGGCGCACGCGCTGGGATTTCCGGTGGCCATCAAAGCCTCAGGCGCTCATCTGGAGCACAAGACCGAGGTGGGCGGTGTAGTGCTCAACGTCCGCTCCCAAGCCGAAGTAATAAGAGCGACAGAGCGGCTGGCGGCGCTATCGGAGACTCTGTTGGTGGAAGAAATGTTCACCGACGGCGTCGCCGAAATTCTGATCGGCATCATCGTCGACCCGCAGTTTGGCCAGGTGCTGGTTCTCGGCGCGGGCGGCGTGTTCTCGGAGCTCCTGTCCGACAGCGTCAGTCTGCTGCCTCCGTGGACTAGGGGCTCCATAGAATCCGCCC
>Ga0137398_10000381_pt1 | contig 15467 bp, 8 predicted proteins | sample czorhiz216metaG_FD_106659 | JGI IMG/M metagenome (GOLD analysis project Ga0137398, IMG submission 106659) | Vadose zone soil microbial communities from Angelo Coast Range Reserve, California, USA - czorhiz2.16 metaG | ecosystem: Environmental > Terrestrial > Soil > Vadose zone | place: USA...
CAGGTGAACGTGGTGGAGACGGTGCTCGAGGAGATGGGATTGTACACGCCCGGGAGTGGGAGGGAGGAGGCGGGCAGCGCGGGACGCGATCGTAAGCGAGTCGTGTACGTCTTCAACAAGGCCGACTTGATCGGCGACCCCGAAGCGTTCCTCGCTGGCGTTCGGGAACGTTACCCGCATGCCCTGCTCACGTCGGCGCGCTCCGCATCCCGCGCCCCGCATCCCGCGCTCGGCGTGGAAGGGTTGCGGAGCGTACTCCGTGCCTCCGCCCAAGCCCTCCGACCAGTGGCCCGCATCCACGTCCCCGTCGAGGACGGCAAGCTGCTGGCCGCTTTGCACCGCGACTCGGAAGTGCTGCACGAGTCCCAAGTGGACGGGGTAGTGGAGGTGACGGCGCGGGTCGAGGCCTGGCTGTTGGGCAAGCTCCGGCGCGAAGGAGTCAGCGTCCAAATCGGGTCATGAAGCGATCGTCCGCAACCGGGTCAACTCTCCCGGTTTCAAAGAGATACATCCCACCACTTGTTGCCGCGGGGATTATGACCTGCGTCACGGTCTGAATCCCCCGGGGCCGCCTAGGTTGAGGGCGTAAACCACGCTGCTCAGAGCAAAACCGCCGAAAGGCGGTGACGCAGAGCTACGGGGCTAACGCGGACCTCCGCCATGCTCGCCGGGCCGCCAGCGATCGACCACGGGTCGACGTTGGCGGCCCGGTTCGCCTTTAGACCCGTCGAGGGCGTGTGATGACGTTCAAGCACAAGCTGGCGCACCGTCTGGCCCTGCTCAGAGACCGCGGCGTTGTCGTGGCTGTCGCTGGGCTCGCGTTGCTGTGGGTCGCGAGCTGCGAAAAGCCCGTCAGCGTCACCGAGCCGAATTCGTCAGTCGCACAACTCGTCGTCTCTCCTAAAGTCGTCACGCTTCAAGAAAACCAGGTCCAGGACTTCCTCGCCGTAGGCTTGACCGCCACGGGGGATACCGCGGACATCAGCGTGACTTGGAGCGCGACCGTAGGGACCGTCGACACGAGCACGAGCGGCAAGCGGCATTACGGCCATTACCACAACGGCGGCTGCGGCCCCTCCAAGCTGGTGGCGAGGAGCCATCCCGGGGACTTCACCGATACCGCCACGATCACGGTGGCGTGTCCCCCGGCACCGGTCGCCTCAGTGAGCCTGACGCCGGCGGCGGCGAGCGTGCTCACCGGCCAGACGGTGCAGCTCACCGCGACGCCGAAGGACGCGAACGGCAATCCGCTGGGCGGCCGGGTGGTGACGTGGTCGAGCGACAACACGACCATCGCTACGGTGAGCGCCAGCGGTTTGGTGACGGCGAACGCTGTCGGGTCGGCGACGATCACCGCGACGAGCGAAGGTCAGAGCGGAGCCTCGGCCATCACGGTCTCGACCGTCCCGGTCGCATCGGTGGCGGTGAGCCCCGCGACGGCGAGCCTAAGCGTGGGGCAGACGGCGCTGCTCACGGCCACGCCCAAGGACGCCAATGGTAATCCGTTGACCGGCCGGGCAGTGACCTGGTCGACCGACAACGGCTCGGTCGCGACGGTCAGCGGCACCGGGTTGGTGACGGCCGCCGGTGCCGGGTCCGCGACGATCACGGCCACGAGCGAGGGAAAGAGCGGGACCGCGAGTGTAACGGTGACTGCGCCGACCGGTCAATTCGCCATCGGCGACAGCGTGCAGACGACGGTTTCTACGTGGGTACGGAACACCTCACAACCGCCCGCGGACCCGGCGACCGGAACGCCGCCGAGCGTCATCGGGACGCAGCCGGCGGGGGCGCGGGGCGTGGTCGATTCCGGGCCGGTGCTGAACACGACCGCCGGGGGCGACGGCGCAATCCGCTACCACGTCCTGTTTGCGTCGGGCACGAGCGGCTGGGTGGTGCAAGGCAATCTCGCGAAGATCGTTCCCACAGTGCCCGTGGCATCGGTGACGGTCAGCCCGGCCACGGCGAGCCTGACAGTGGGGCAGACGGCGCAGCTCACGGCCACGCCCAAGGACGCCAACGGCAATCCCTTGACCGGCCGGACGATCACCTGGTCGTCGAGTGACAACACGATCGCCACGGTGAGCGGCAGCGGGCTCGTCACGGGTGTCGGGCCCGGTGGACCGGTGACCATCACGGCGACGAGTGAAGGCCAGAGCGGGACCGCGGCCGTCAACGTCACTCTCGCGCCGGTGGCCTCGGTCACGGTGGCGCCGAGCACGGCGAACATCGCGATCACCGGGACGGTGCAGCTCACCGCCACGCCGAAGGACGCCAACGGCAATCCGCTGACCGGCCGCGCGATCAGCTGGTCGTCGAGCGACAACACTATCGGCACGGTCAATGGCAGTGGGCTAGTCACGGGCGTGGCGGCCGGGTCGGTGGCCATCACCGCCACGAGCGAGGGCAAGAGCGGCACGGCGAGCGTCACGGTGGCGGGTGCCCCGGTCGCCTCCGTCACAGTCACCCCGGCGTCGGCGAGCGTGCAGGCGGGCCAGACGCAACAGCTCACCGCGACGCTCAAGGATGCCAACGGCAACATCCTGACTGGCCGCACGGTGACGTGGTCTTCGAACAACACGTCCGTCGCCACGGTCTCGAGCAGCGGGCTCGTGACCGCGAAGGTGGCGGGCTCGGCGACGATCACGGCCACGAGCGAGGGCAAGAGCGGGACGTCGGCCCTCACGGTCACGCCGGTGCCGGTCGCGTCGGTGACAGTCGCCCCGGCCTCGGCGAGCGTGGCCGTGGGCGCTACGCTGCAGCTCACTGCGACCCCGAAGGACGCTAATGGCAATCCGCTGACCGGTCGGGTGGTCACCTGGCAGTCGAGCAATAACACGATCGCCGGCGTGAACGGCAGCGGGCTCGTGAGCGGGGTCGCCGCGGGCGGCCCCGTGACGATCACCGCGACGAGCGAGGGCAAGAGCGGCAGCTCGTCCATCACCGTGACGGCCTCCAGTGGCGGTTCCCAGTTCGGGCACGTGTTCGTCGTCACCGAGGAGAACACCGATTACTCGAGCGTCATCGGCAGCTCGTCGATGCCGTACCTCAACGGGTTGGCGCAACAGTACGGGCTGGCGACGCAGTACTACGCGAACACGCACCCGTCGATCGGCAACTACTTCATGCTGGCCACGGGCCAGATCATCACGAACGACGACAACTTCTCGACGGTGCAGAACGTCCCGAACATCGTGCGCAGCTTGCTCGCGGCCGGGAAAACGTGGAAGTCCTACGCCGAGGATATTCCGAACGCGTGCTACCTCGGCGGCGATACTGGGAACTACGCCCGGAAGCACAACGTCTTTCCGCTGCTCTCGGACGTGGCGAACGACCCGCTGCAGGCGTGTAACAACGTACCGTTCACGCAGTTCGCGACGGATCTGGCGAACGGCACGCTCCCCCATTTCTCGAACATCGTGCCGAATCTGTGCAACGATGCGCACGACTGCGGGCTCTCGACCGCCGATACCTGGCTCAAGAACAACATCGACCCGTTGATCAAGAGCGCGACGTTCCAGCAGGACGGGCTGCTCATCATCGTGTTCGACGAAGCGGGCAGCGACAACACCAACGGTGGCGGGCGGATCGTGTGGGTGGCCGTCAGCCCGAAGTCGAAGCTCGGCTACCAGTCCACCACGCTGTACCAACACCAGAGCACGCTCCGGCTGATCCTCAAAGGCCTCGGCATCAACGTGTTCCCGGGCGCGGCGGCGAACGCGCCTGACATGAGCGAATTCTTCACGCCGTGAGGCGGACCCGAATCGAGGAATGGATTTTATGACCTTCAAGCACAAGTTGTCGTGCCGTCTGGCACTGATGAGAGACCGCATCGTGGCGTTCTCGCCGGCGCTCCTCGCGGCAGCGGTGGTGTTCGCGTGCGAGATGCCGGTCCGGCTCACCGATACAGGAAGCGGCACGGTTTCGCAGCTGGTAGTCTACCCCAAAACGATGATGATCCGGACGGGCCAGGCGGCCGATTTCATGGCCGTCGCGCTCACGAGCACCGGTGATACGGCCATTGCGTCCGTGAACTGGAGTGTGACGAGCGGCGCCATCACGGATACGAGCACGAGAGGCGGGCGCCACTACGGTAAGTACAAGGCCGGCCCCGACACGGGCAAAGTGAAGATCATCGCTCGGGGTCAGGGCGGCGCCGTGTCGGATAGCGCGACGGTCACCGTTACCCTCCCGCCCGTGGCCTCGGTGAGCGTCAGTCCGGCGTCCGCCAGTGTGCTGCCGACGCAGACGGCGCAGCTCACGGCGACGACGCTGGACTCGACCGGCGCCGTGCTGAATGGAAGAACGGTGACCTGGTCCAGCGGCAACACGGGTATTGCGACGGTGGACGGGAGCGGGCTGGTCACCGGGGTGGCCGTGGGTTCGACGACGGTCACGGCGTCGAGTGAGGGGAAAAGTGCCTCTTCGAGCATCACGGTGACGAACGTCCCAGTGGCGACGGTGACGGTCAGCCCGGCGTCCGGGAACTTGTACGTCGGACAGACGCTGCAGCTGACGGCGACGCCCAAGGACTCGGCGGGGAATCCGCTGACCGGCCGCGCGGTCACCTGGTCGAGCAGCAACAGCGCGGTCGCGGGGGTCAACGCTGCGAGCGGCCTCGCGACGGGCACAGGTGCCGGCTCGGCGACGATCACGGCGACAAGCGGAGGAAAGAGCGGCACATCTGCGATTACGGTGGCGAACGTCACCATCGCCTCGGTGACGGTCAGCCCCGCGTCCGGGAGCCTGTACGTCGGGCAGACGCTGCAGCTGACCGCGACGCCGAAGGACTCGGCGGGCAATCCGCTGACGGGCCAGACCGTCACGTGGTCAAGCGACAACACTGCGGTCGCGACGGTGAGCACCAGCGGGCTCGTCACAGCGAGAACCGCCGGCGCCGCGACGATCACTGCGGCGACCGGAGGAAAGAGCGGGACATCCGCGATTACAGTGGCGATCGTCCCCATCGCGTCGGTGGCGGTGAGCCCGGCGTCGACGAGCGTCGGGGTCGGCGGCACGGTGCCGCTGACCGCAGTTGCCAAGGACAGCGCCGGGAATACCTTAACAGGTCAGACGATGACCTGGTCCAGCTCCAACACGCTGATTGCCGCCGTGACGTCGGCTGGCCTCGTGACGGGGGGCGCGGTCGGCTCGGCGACGATCACGGCCGCTACCGGCGGGAAGTCCGGAACGGCCAACGTCACGGTTACCACGGCGCCGCCCGTGTCCAGCTGCGGGTCCACCGGCTCCGGCAGCTGCTACTATGTCGATGCAGCCACAGGCAACGATGCCAACCCGGGCACCAGTGGCCAGCCATTCCGTACCCTCCAGCAGGCCGCCAACGTGGTGAGCCCGGGCGATGGCGTGCTGGTGAATGACGGCGTCTACACCGGCGGCGCGACCGTCCTCGGCATCAACCGGAGCGGTACGGCGACGAACTGGATCGTGTTCCGCGCGGTCCATCGCTGGGGCGCGATCATCGACGGGCAGAACAACAGCTCGTCGGCGGGCGTCAGCGTCTCAGGGAACTACATCGCCGTCGAGGGCTTCGAGATCCGGGGGATGAGTCGCTCCGGGATGGACGCCTACAACGGCAACGAGCTCGTTGCCGCGAGCCACGACGTCCGGTTGGCGCGGAACCACATCCACGACATCGGCAGAATCTGCACGGATGATACCGGCGGGCGGGCGGGGATCGACGCCTACGCCAGCAACATGGTGATCGAAGAGAACGTCATTCACGACATCGGTCGCCTCTCACCCGGGGAGCAGGGCTGCCAGCCGAGCACCACGAACTGGCAGAACCACGACCACGGCATCTATCACGGCGTGGGGGACAGTATCATCGTCCGGAACAACCTGATGTACCGGAACATCCACGGCTGGTCCTATCACCGGTACAGCGGTCCTGGCGCGACCGCCCGGGGGCTGTACATCGTCAACAACACCTTTGCCGTCCCGAACCCCGACAAACAGGGCCAGATCGTCATCGCGGGGGTTACGAACAACCTGGTGATCGAGAACAACGTGTTCTACCAGCCGAATACGACGGGGATCTGGTTCGATGCGGCCGACGGCGGCACTTGGTCCGGCGCGCTGGTCGCGAACAATCTGTCGACGAACGCGGTCTCCTGGCCCAGCGTCTCGGGGTTGACCTCGGTCGGTAATATCGAGAACACCGATCCCAAGTTCGTGAACGCCGCGGGCTTCGACTTCCATCTGGCGGTCGGTAGTCCGGCCGTCGATGCCGGCATCACGGTGCTCAGCGTGCTCAAGGATCTGGACGGCGTGCTGCGGCCACTGGGCCTGGGTTATGATATCGGAGCGTACGAGTCCCGGTGAGCGCGTGAAGGCTGGGACGTCGCGCGGGCGGGTTTGCCGGGGTTCGCCTCCAGCCAGGCCTGGAACATGAGCACCGCCCAGAGGTCGTAATCCCAGCGGGTCCGGCCCGAGGCGTGCTCCATCCACTTGGTCCGGATCGGTCGGGCATCGAGAATCCCCTCCCGGCGGAGGCGCTGCTCGTCGAGCAGGGCCTCCGCCCAGGGGCGCAGTGGGCCGCGCAGCCACGCGGAAATCGGTACGCCAAACCCCATCTTGGGCCGCGCCGCCAACGCCGGCGGCAGATACTGCTGCACCAACCGACGCAGCAGCCACTTGCCCACGCCGTCTCGCAGCTTGAGCCCCAGGGGCAGGCGCCAGGCGAACTCCATCACGCGATGATCCAACAGCGGGACCCGACCTTCGAGGCTGACCCCCATGCTGGCGCGATCGAGCTTGACCAGGATGTCGTCCGGGAGATAGGTGACGAGGTCCAGATACATCATCTGGTGCGCCATCCCGGGCACGTGCGCCCAGCGGCGAGGGTCGGTGTGGGCAATAGGCGGCTCGGTGGCGCCGAGCGCCACCGTCGCCGGTTGCTTCCAATACGACATGAGATAGTGATACAGGGCGGTCGACGATGGAGCGGAGACCACGTCCGCCGCTTGCCGCATCCGCTCGCGCAGGCTGCGTGAGCCGGTGAAGCGCCGGGCCACGTCGTCGACGGCGTTCGAGAGCCGTCCCGGCGCCCCACGCGGCCGGATTAGGGCAGCCGCGCCTCGGCGCAGCCGGTGAGGGATCCAGCCGAAGCTGCGCCACAGCGCGCGTCCCAGCCGGTAGCGCCCGTACCCGCCGAAGAGCTCGTCTCCGCCGTCGCCCGACAGGCTCACCGTGACGTGCTGCCGTGCCAGCTCGGAAACGAGGAACGTCGGAATCATGGACGGGTCGGCGAATGGCTCGTCGTACAAGGCGGGCAGGCGCGGAATCACCGCGAGCGCTTCCACCGGCGTCACGTACAGCTCCGTGTGCGCCGTGCCGAGGTGCCGTGCGACCGCCCGCGCGTGCTGGGCCTCGTTGTAGCCGGCCTCGAGGAAGCCGATCGTGAAGGTGCGAACCGGGCGATCGCTCTGCGCCTGCATCAGCGCGACCACGGTGGACGAGTCGATGCCCCCCGAGAGAAACGCGCCGAGGGGCACGTCCGCCTCCATGCGGATCTTGACGGCGTCCCGGAGCAGCGTGTCGAACTGCTCCAGGGCTTCGTCCGGCGACCCGCGGAAGGGATCGGCGCACCCCTGTTCGACGGCCTGACGCGCGGACCAATAGGGCACTGGAGCCGGTAGCTCGTGGCCGTGGTCGCTCCGGAGGCTCAGGAGCGTGCCGGGCGGCAGCTTCCAGATGCCTCGGTAGATGGTATGGGGGCAGGGTACGTACCCCAACCGGAGAAACACGGCCAGCGCATCGTGATCGAGCGCGGCGGTGAACTGGTCGTGGGCCCGCAGCGCCTTGAGCTCGGATCCGAACAGCAGGGTATCGCCCATCCACCCGTAGTAGACGGGCTTTTCCCCCGCGCGGTCGCGCGCGAAATGGAGCACGCGATCGTGCCGATCCCAGAGGGCGAATGCGAACATCCCGTTGAAGCGCTGGACCGCCTCGAACACGCCCCACTGGCTGAACGCGGCCAGCATGACTTCCGTGTCCGAGTGCCCGCGGAAGCGATGACCCAAGCCCACCAGCTGGCTATGAAGCTCCCGAAAGTTGTAGATCTCGCCGTTGAAGATCAGGACATAGCGTCCGCAGGCGGACGCCATCGGTTGGTGTCCGTTGGGCGTCAAGTCGAGGATGGCGAGCCGGCGGAACCCCAGCGCGATCCCCGCGCCAGCGTCCACCCAGGTGCCACTGTCGTCGGGCCCGCGGTGACGAATGACGTCCGTCATCGCCGCGAGCGTCGCGTCTACGCGGCTTGGGTCCAGCCCGCCCGGTCGAAAGTAGCCCGTAATGCCGCACATGGGTGCTCCCTGTCTACCCCGCCTGTCCCCGTCGCGCAAAGGCGAAGATGGTGGGCTTCAGCATGGTGGGCGCGATGTGTTGGTGGATGACGCCCCAGAAATAGAAGAAGCGCGAAAACGAGAGACTCGAGGGCTCCGATTGGTAACCGTACACGTAGTGCTCGAACCCGAACCGGCGCAACAACCGTCGCACCTTGAAGAGGGTGTTGCAGCGGTACAGCGTGGGGAAGACGTCCACCTCGTCGCGGGGACTCTCGGACACGCGACGAATGATCGCGGCATGGTAGCGGTTCGGGATCAGGCGCGCGACGACGCCGAAATAGCTCAGGACGTTCGTGGTCCGCAGGCAGAGGTAGCCCCCCGGCTTGATGACGCGGCGACATTCGGCGAAGAAATGCTCCGGGTCCTCCACGTGCTCCAGGACGCTGACGCTCACGGCGACGTCGATGGAGGCGTCGTCCACCGGCCAGCGGCCGTTCGCCGGCTCGAGCCGGCGGAACTCGTCGAGGAATGGATGCGCCGCCGCCGCCGGGTCGACGTCGATCCCGATGACCCGGCGGCCTTTGCCCTTGAGAATCCGCAGTTGCCGCCGGAACGCCACCGGGTCGTCCGCATAGGCGCCGCGTCCGCAACCGATATCCAGCACCACCGAGTCGGGCGTCAGGAGCGCGTTGACCCGGGCGTAGAAGACGACGTAGGCGTCGCTGTCGGTGAAGCCACCGAAACGGCTTTCCGGGTAGAACAGGGCCTTGCAGTTCATCGTCGGGCTACGGGGTGCGGGTGAGCACGAAGACGTCGAAGAACGGCGCCGTCTTCGGCGGCGTGGGCGTGCTCCGGCCGAGCGGGACCGGGGGATTGACGCCGGCCATCGATACGACGATGGGGCTGCCGTCGTAGGTACCCGTCGTCACGGGGACCCCGAAGAAGTCCTGGGCGTTGTGCACCTCGTAGTGGTCCCCGGTGTGCAGGAGTCCCGACACGTTCACGAGGGTCGTCGCCTCCCCGCTCCAGTTGTATACGATGATGTGGGCGCGCCCCGGCTCGTACTGGTTCGCCTGCACGAACACCGCTTGCCCGGTCGGGCCGTCCAGCGTCGTCTGGTCGCTCGCGCCCAGACCGGTGGCCGTCCGCCAAGCGTCGAACGAGTAGGGGGTCGCCTCGTAGCGCCAGGCGGAGGCGGCCGGGTCGCGATACCACGTGTTGCCGCCCCAGGTATACGCCGGGGCGGCGGCGGCGGCGGCGGTCAGGTATACCATGTCCTCGGCGCCGAGCCAGGTGTTGTTCTGCACGGTGGCAGACTGCCAGCTCTCGAGCTGCAGGGCGGTGGCCCCGCCGACCACGTAGTTGTTCCGCAGCTCCACGTCCTCGTTGGCTTGCCCCGCCACGCCGAAGCGCGCGTTCGATCCGGTCGCACCGACCGCAAAATAGAGGCGGTTGTCCAGCGCGTGCATCCCCTTGGTCGGCTGGTCTCCCCCCATGACCAGATTCGATTTCGCCATACCGTGGGTGGAGATGGAGCCGTTATTGAAGGAGACATTCCCTTCGACGTGCACGTCTGCGAGCACGGAGTGGTCGGGTGTCGCGAAGACATGGATCCCGTACGCCAGATTGTTGAAGATGATGTTGTCGCGAATATACTTGGTGCCGGCGTCGTTGACCGCGTAGACCCCGTGGTCGAACTCTTCATGAGTCCCGTTGTTGTAGATGATGGACCCATACAGCTCGGACACGCCCCCCGCGTCGTAGAAGCTGAAGCCCTGCTTCCCGGCGTCGTGAATCACCAGGTTGATGAACCGCTTGCTCGGTCCCGTGGCATCCAGGGCGTCCTCCCCGGTCGCGACCGGGTCCGACTGCATCAGCTCCAGCCCCCAGTACACGGCGTCGGCGCCGAACACGTTCAGCCGGCCGTCGATCGTGGCCCGCTCGCCGGAGAGGCCTCGGACGATAATCGGGCTGCGACCGCTGCCGGTGAGGGTGCTCGTGAACTCGCCGCTGTACGTGCCGCCGCGCAACCAGATGGTGTCGCCCGGGCGAACGGCTCCGTTCCCCCCGAGCAACGCGGTCGACAGGCTCCATGGGCTGCTCAAGGTCCCGTCCCCGTTGGTCGAGCCGGAAGGCGCCGTATAGTAGCCGCGGGGCGGGACCAGCGGGATCGGCGCGGCCCCGCCGCAGCCTAGGGCAATGGTGCCGGCCAGGTATGCCAGCCTGCGGGCGTGCACCGGCGTCACCCTGTTCGAACCGTCTCGGTCGCGGGGGGCCGCCCGGTGCGCCGTGCAGCGAATCCGCTCACGCCCGGGCGAGGCTGGCGTGCGGCGCCACATCCCCCCGCCGCCGCCGCGGCGTCGCAAAGGTCTGGCGCAGCGCGTGCACATTGTGGAACGCCGGATCCTGGTAGCTGCGGAGCGCCGGCTGACTCTGCACCGCGGCCGCGACCTCGCGGATTCCCTCGGCCACGGTGAATTCCGGCTCAAACCCCAGGACCGTGCGGATCTTCTCGAACGAGACGCGATAGTCACGAGGATCGGCCACATCCGGCTGGCGGATGACTTCGACGCCGGGGATGATGCCCGCGACCATTTCCCCGAGGTCCGCGATGCGGTGGTTCAGGGCGTCGCCGCCCACGTTGAACACTTCACCGGCGACCCGCTCGGCCGGTGCCACCAGCGCGGCGATGAACGCGCGCGCCGCGTCCCGGCAATGAACGTTGGGTCGCCACTGGTTGCCGCCCTGGATCGGGATTCGACCCTCCACCACGCCGCGCACCGTGAGGGTGTTCACCACGAGATCGAAGCGCATGCGCGGCGAGAGGCCGAACACCGTGGACAACCGCAGCACTACGGGCTCGACGTCGCCCGCGCGGTCGAACAGGAGGTTCTCGCTCAAGACCCGAGTCCTCGCGTACAACGACACCGGGTTCAGCCGCGACCGCTCGGTCAAGAGGTCGAGGTTGCTGGCACCGTACACGCTGCAGCTCGAGGCGAACACGAGGCGGCGCACGCCGTAAAAGTTGCACGCCTCGATGAGCACTTTGGTCGCGGTGTAATTGAGATTGATGGTCTCCTCGGGATCGAGGTTGCACGCGGGGTCACCGACGATCGCGGCGAGGGCCAGGACACCGTGCACGTCGCGCAGCGCTCGACTCACGTCTCGACTGCTGCAGATGTCTCCCTGGATGACTTCGAGGCGGGGGTGGTGCAACCCTTCGACGCCGGCGCGGCCGTAATCAAAGCGGTCCAGCACTCGAACGTGGTACCCGCGCTCCAGCAGCATGCGCGTCAGGTGTGAGCCGATGAACCCGGCACCGCCGGTGACCAGCACGCGACCCGCGCCGTCGGCGGCGCCCTGGTGTTTGAGAACGGGCGACCCGGCGTCGAGCAAGTCGCGCAGCGTCGCGGATCCCGGGCGATGGAGGTCGCCGCCCAGCACGAACCGCTCGATGCCGCGCACGGCGCGAACCCGCACACCCGCGCCCTCGAGCTGTAGGCCAAACGTGCGGACCGCGTCGGGTCGGGCCGAGGGCATGGCGACGATCACCTCGCTCACGTGGTGCCGTTCCGCCAGCGCGAGGGCGTCCTGCAGCCGTCCGAGGACGGGAACACCGTTCAGCGCGGCGCCGAGCTTCGCCGGATCGTCATCCAGGAACCCCACGAGCTCCACACCGGCCGCCGCACTCACCAGCAGCTCACGCCCGATCGAGAGGCCGTGCTCCCCGGCCCCGGCGATGAGGACCCGGCGCGAGGGGACCAGGCCACCCGGCGCCAGGCGCTCCCGCCGCTTGGCATCGGCCACCGACCAGCGGCGCAGAGCGCGCGCGCCGACGCACAGAAACAGCAGCAGCAGCGCGATCAGCAGGTTGGTCGCGCCGGACAGGTCGAGAAAGCCCAGGGATTGTCCGGCGAGCAGCACTCCGAGCACCACCAGGCTCGAGAACCCGACCGCCATAACCTCCTTGAGACTCGTATAGCGCCAGATCGTGCGATAGCTGCCGCACAGCGTGTCGGCGGCGACCACCAGCAGCCCGACTATTCCGGCGAGGGTCGCGGTGTTGCCCGGGCCGAAGCGGTTCACGCCCTCGCCCACGGCCACCGCGGCCACCACAGCCCCCACCGCACAGAAGAAGTCGACTCCGGCTTTCGCCACCCGCCGCGCCATAGAGCTCCGCAGCAGCGGGTCCAGAGTGTGAGTCACGGCGGCGAGCGCCCGCACCGGCCACGCCACGCTATAGACGAGTTGCTCCAGTTCGAGCCGTGCGGAGGTCATTGCACCATCGGTTCAGGGTTCGAGACGCCTGCGGTACTGCCCTCCATATCAGGTCTCGTGCCGGGCCGGGGTTCTCGTGATGTGTGTCAACATAATGTCACTAAATGACTTATGTGCCAGCTCCAGGCATGGGTCGGGCCGGATATCGGGGATTGCCACAGATCGCCAACACTTTAGCATCGGCTGTGTGACGGCAGGATGTCTTAGGGGAGACAGCGGACGATGCGTGGGCCTAGAGCCGTCGCCAGCGCAAGCGGCAACCGCTTCCACAGCCGGGGGCCCCAAGCCAAGGCCGGATCCTGAGGGGAGGGCGTGGTTGCCCCGTTGGCAGACAGGTCGTACCACCACAATGGCTCATCGCGGGATCCCCAGCGGCGCTTGAATTCGTGGGGGCCGGAGCCCGGAGTCGAGCGGCCGAAGTTGAAGGTGCGCAGCCCTTCCGTGGCCGCCCGCTCCATGAACGCCCAGTACAGCAGCACGTTCGGCCGCAGGTCCGGGGCGCTGGCGATGGCCGACGCCCACGTGACCTCCACCTCGCCCGCCCACCGTAGGGCGCACCCGCACGCGACGGGCCGTCCCTCGTAGTAGGCGCAGCCGAACCACGTATCCTCGGGGAACACTTCCGCGATCGTTTCGAACAGCCGGCGGTGATGCGTGGGTGTTCCGAGCTCATGCATGTGCCGCGAGAACACCTGGAAGAAGGCGCCGATCTGATCTGGCCCGAACCGCACGGTCACGCCGCCTTTTTTCGTACGCCGCACGTAGCCCTTGAGCCTGGGGCTGATCTCCTGCCACACGGCCTCCGGCGCGCCCGGGACCAAGTCGAGCACGACGCCCACCTTGCGATGACTGACCGGAAGGGTGATAGGGAGCGGGCCACGGCTGCGGAGCTCGAGCAGCTTGGCCTTGTCTCGCTGGGCCAACTCTATGGCCCGCGCGACGAGCGCTTGCACGGCCCCGTCGCTGCCGAGCGGCCCGCCCTGGTTCAGGAACGGCATGGACACGAGGTAGTGTCCGAAGGCCAGGCTCCGCACTCGTACCAGCGGCAGCACGCCCACGAGGCGACCGGCTGGGTCGCGTGCGGCGAGATATAGGCACTCGTGCCCCAGCGCACGTGTCATGACGGTCTTCCATCCGAACAGATGGACCTGCGTCCATTGCGGCTGGGCGCGGACGAAAGCGTCCCACTCGGCTGGAGCCCCCTGGAAGTCCTCGACGGCGACGCTCATTGAGGCACCCAGTCCTGGGTAGTGCGCCGGACGTAGAAGCGGTACAGGGCCGGAAGACTGCGCCGCACCACCCCTTTCAGGCGACGCTCGAGGAGGGCGCTCTGCCAGCCGTGGAACCGCACGAGCGCGCCCACACGAGCCGGAGACGTACCGACCTTCGGGCCGAAGCGCCCGAGGATCCAGGTGCCGTTCATCTGTCGGGGCGCCGTCCACGGCTCGGACGTGAACAGGTAGCGCAGGCCGGCGGGCGCCGCCGAGCGCAGCACGGCGGTCGAGATGTCGCCGCCGGGCACCGAGGCTATGCTGCACGGCTCGCCCAGCAGGTCGGCCAGGATCCCGCAGCTCGTGCGCCACTCCTCGATCATCCGCTGGGGCGTCTCGTCGCGAAAGATGTCGGGGTGGGTGTGCGAATGGCTGCCGACGACATGGCCGCTGCTACGCAGGTACCGGATGTCCGCCGCATCGAGGAACGTGCGGGTGCCAATCAAGCTGGTGACGATGAAGAAGTGCCCCCTCCACCCCCGCCGGGACAGCTGGTCCGCGACGTAAACGGCGCTCTTACCCCCGTCGTCGAAGGTGAGCAGGACGTGCCGGCCGGGGCGGGTGAAGTCGATATCCCCGATGAGGCCGGGGACGAACGGTCCGGCGGCGACAGTCGCGAGGTGCTCGGCAAACGCACGGGGCGTGTGCTTGAACGGGAGAGCGGCCGGCCGCTGGAAGCCCGACATCGTGGGATCGTCCGTCACCTCGTGGTAGCCGAAGCTCGCGATCCGCGGTGTGCGCGTGGACAAGCGGGAGTCTCCTCGGCTACCGGGACAACGAGATAGCGGCCGCGTGCGGCCGCCGGCGTGTGAGTCGGAGCATGTGCACGGCGATGCCGTGCAGGAAACCTAGGCCGTAGCTGAAATGGATCACCGGAAACACGGTCGTCAGCGCGGCGCCGGCCCGAACGCCGAGCCGCCGCACGCCCCCGAATGCGGCCCCCAGCACCACGGCTGTGTAGCACCCCAAGATCGCGGCGCCCGCCCAGGCCGCCGGCGTCCACCAGAGCCCCGTCACAGCCGACACGAGCAGGCTCATGAGCAGCGCGGTGGGGACGAGAGGCCGCACGGTCATGACGCGACCGAGCTTCCGGACCACCAACGGCTTGAAGTAGCCGTACTGGTAGAACATGCGGGCCACCTGCCGCAGCGAGCGCCGGGCGTAGTAGCGCGCCACCACCTCCGGCACCAGGAGGACGCGCCCGCCGTGCTTGATCAGGCGGAGATCGAACTCGTCGTCTTGATTGCGGACCAGCTCCTCGTCGTACAGGCCGATACGGTCGAACACGTCGCGTCGGTAGCAGGGGAACGACACGGCGTCGGCCCAGCGCCGCTCCCGCGAGCCGATGCGAAAATACGAGTTGCCGACCCCGAGGGGGTGAGACATCCCAAGGGCGATGGCCCGCGCGGTGGCGGAGTCGTCGGCGGGGAGGGTTTCGATGACCCCACCCACGCAATCGGCCCCGGTCTCCTCGAGCGCCGCGACGAGCTGGGAGACGTAGGTCGAGGGGTACAGGACGTGCGCATCCATCCGCATGATGACGTCTCCCCGCGCGGCCCGGATCCCCACGTTGAGCGCGGCGGGCGTGATCCGCTGCGGATTGTCCAGCCGG
>Ga0137398_10000382_pt1 | contig 15460 bp, 12 predicted proteins | sample czorhiz216metaG_FD_106659 | JGI IMG/M metagenome (GOLD analysis project Ga0137398, IMG submission 106659) | Vadose zone soil microbial communities from Angelo Coast Range Reserve, California, USA - czorhiz2.16 metaG | ecosystem: Environmental > Terrestrial > Soil > Vadose zone | place: USA...
ATTGATCCTGCAGAGGACCGTAAACCTGCGGCAGGATCCGGTCCTGCGGAAGGAATCGCACCGGCTGATCCAGCTGAAGTTACGGTGATGTTGACACTGGTCGGGATTGGATACGGACTGGATCAACACCCCTAACCCGGATGTCTCACAGAGGGGGAGGGGGAGCGGCGAAAAGTAGCTCGATCCGGCGGCCGAGGCAACTCAAGATCCGGAAATCATCCTACGGACCTTCCCCGGCGGCCTTGCTCGCCGTCTCGCCCTGAAAGTTCCGATTTTCTGTTCGGGCAAGACGCACCACTCCCGCGACTCGGCGTGCTCCCCAATTGGTCTCGCTACTCCCTCCCTTTTTCAGCAGCGCAGGGGGGTGACTTCTAAATTCCGGTGCACCTGACGGAACAGCTCCAGGTACGGATAGCCGGTCGACAGCGACACCCAGATTTTGCGTACCGTGATACGAATCTGCGCCCCGATCTTGAGCAACTTTAAGCGCACCGTGTTGCATTGCGCCTTGGCCAGTTCGGTGCCCGCCAACCCCAACCGCCGCAGCCCCTGCATCAGCTGATAGGCGACCGTCGAGAAGTACAGCCGGATTTGATTGCTCCGCATCCAGGACGTGCTGGCGCGATCGGCAAACAACATCATCTGTTCCTTGATTCGGTTCTCCATGTCTCCACGAGCGCAATAAAACTCCTCATACAAACTCTGCGCCCCCCCGCGCGGTGGATCGGGAAAGATCATTTCTTCCGGGCTCAACGAGGTCACCACAAACCGCGGATTGCTCCCTTTCTCCAACTGTTCCGCCTTGGCAATCACCCGCCGGGCTCGCGACCAACTCTTTTTTGTTTGATAGACAAACTCGGTGAACACCCGCGCCGCCTTTCCATTTTGCTGATATTGGCTCGCCGCTTGTGCGCCCGCCTCCGCGATCTCCCGTAGCAGCCGGGCATTTTGTGCCAAGCCCACCACATAGTCCACCCCATGTTCTTCGCACCAACTCAGCAACTCGTCCCGACAAAATCCCGAATCGCCGCGCAGGATAATCCGCACCTCCGGCCACGCCTCCCGGATCTGCTCCACTATGCGCTCCACCTCCGCCACGCTGCCTTTGGCTCCATCGATATTCGACGGCCGCAGGCGCGCGCACAACACATGCTCGCCACAGACGATGTACAGCGGCAAGTAGCAGTAATGTCCGTAGTAGCCGTGGAAGAACCGATCTTCTTGCTCCCCGTGCAGCGGAATGTCGGTGCTATCTAAATCCAACACGATCTCTTTCGGAGCGCCGCTATGCGCTTGCAGAAAAATATCCACCAGCATCCGATCGACCGCGGTTTCGTCCAGGATGATCTTCTTATACCGCTCCTTTTCCCTCATCTTCGCCCCTCCGAGTTCCATGCGGTTGAGGGTGCTCTTGCCTGCCAAGGCAGTGCCCTGATCGCTCGCACGCCGCCGATCTTCTCCCGTCAGGTCCTCCTTCTCCACCAACACCGCCAACAACGGATCCCGCCGCATCTCCTCGTGATCGTTCAGGTCCTCATACCCCAATGCCAGTCCGTAAATCCGCTGCCCCACCAACTCGGCCACTCCGTGTTCCACCAGTTCGGCATCCCGATAGTCGGTAAAGCAACTCGCGAATTGGCCGATGATGTTCGTCCGCTTCTCGACTTCCCGCAACAGCAAACCCCCGGCATCGCTGGTGATGGCGCCCCCGTCAAATTGCCCGCGTACTTCTCGCTGATTTAGGGGATGAAATGCGAACGGTTCTTGGGTACACTCTGTTTTCATAAGGCTGTCTCCCTTCGTTGGCCTAACTTCTTCTCTCAAGAGCTGTTATGCCACGAAACGACAGCCTTTGCTATTTTTTTAATGAGAAATTGCGGCTAGGAACTCCGAACGGTGCTGCGCTGCTGGCAAAACAGGTGCGCTCCATCGTTGGCGATCGATTGGATGTGCTTGTGCTCAACGCCGGAATCAGCAAGGCGGCACGCATCGCGGATTACACGGTAGAGGATTTTGACAACCTCTTTGCGACGAACGTCCGAAGCCCATTCTTCCTGGTGCAGCAACTTTTGCCAATCCTTGGTGAGCGCTCAAACATCGTTCTTATCTCTTCCGCTGTAGCTCGTACGGTGGTGGGCAAGCCCGGCTTGGAAAATCCTTCAGTTCTTGCTTATGCCTCTACCAAAGGAGCAATTGAGACTCTGGTCAAACACTGGGCCGCCATTCTCGGGCAAGTGGCATACGAGTAAATGCTGTCGCACCAGGAGTAATCGACACGGTATGTCGAATTTTACGAAGACAGAAGCGGGCCGCGAGGTCACGTTGGGGATGCAAGCATTGAAGCGGACCGGCAAGCCTGAAGACATCGCCGACGTAGTCGCTTTCGTGGCGTCCGATGGAGCGCGCTGGATCACAGGTGCGAGCATTCCAGTCGATGGCGGCTCGAAGCTGTAACTAGTGTGGAGGTTTTGTTAGGCACTCTTAGGCGAAAGATGACCCCAGCGGACGACGCTTCAGCCGCGATACTGGCGATCTTCCCACTGCGGGGATGTGCGACAGATGCACGCGTGGGTACTTATTCATTTAAAAAATCGAGTGATCCTCCCTGTTTCCGAGAATCCGCTTGACCTTGAAAACCGGAAGGCTTGTCGGGATGATGACTCCGCAGGTCCTGCAAATTGCTTCGCCCAAGGATTCGCTCGCCCGACTGGGGATAGTCACAAATGGCGTCGTCATGGTAAATATCGTGTTCCGCGTTTACGTCGCCGACTGCCGACGCGCGCCAGTGCGCATTCAGGGATTCCCGTATTTGTTCCTCTTCCATGGACTGCTCCAGTTGTTGTTCGGCTCCCATGTTCATCTACCTTGTGCGATGAAACCAGGGACGCCTGTTTTCACCACTTCATTGAGTCTCTGCCTGGGGTCGACACAAGACCACAATCGATCTTGGAGCCAGTAGGTATTTCGTCTGCTCTAAAGGGATTTCGTCGTCCGAGAAATCATCTGGACTGGGCAAAGCGGTATCCACGATTTTTTTCCACTCCTGTGCTGTTCCCTCTTGCACATTGAACTCCAACTCTTCCCAGTACGCGTTGATCATCACGTAGATGTCGTCATCACCTTGAGAAGCCCCGTGCAGACAGAATGCCAGGCTGTGCGAGTCGTGGGACAAATCGACCGTGGGGCCGACGCCATACCAGGAAACATCCTCCCGCCAGAACCTGCTCCGGCTCAGCGACGGATGATTTTTTCGGAACGCAATCATACGCTTGAAGAACCGGAAAATGTCCTCGTTGGATCGGAGTTGACTCCAATCTAACCATCCAATTTCGTTGTCTTGGTTGTAGGGATTGTTGTTGCCAAATTGCGTGTTCAGGAACTCGTCCCCGGCCCGAAACATCGGCGTACCGTTAGATAAGAAGAGCAGACAGCAGAAATTCTTTACTTGCTTGCGGCGCAACGCGCGGACAGCCGGGGATACATCCTCATCCCCTTCCTGTCCACAATTCCAACTGTAGATCGCATCAGTGCCGTCCTGATTATTATTTCCGTTTTGCCAATTGTGCTTGCGATCATAAGAAACAAGATCGAAGAGCGTGAAGCCGTCGTGGGATGTTACGTAATTCACACTCTGATACGCGTGATAAGCGTCGGCGCGCCTGTCTGGAAACAAATCATCGCTGCCATAGATACGTGGCATCACTTCAGGAACCATCCCTGCGTCGCCTTTAACAAAACGGCGAATGTCATCACGAAACCGCCCGTTCCACTGCAGCCAAGTCAGGCCGGGGAAGCCGCGTCCGAGCTGATAAGCGGCGGTGTCCCAAGGTTCCGCGATCAAACGCACGGGTCCTAATTCCGGATCCGCGGCAATTTCACTGAAGATGGGCGCTTCTCCCCAGTTGAGCGACCCATCGGCGTTGCGGCTGAACACCGACGCCAAATCAAAACGGAAGCCGTCGATGTGCATTCCTCGCTTCCAATAGCGCAAGCTGTCAATCACCATCTTGCGCACGTGTGCCTGACCGAAATTCAAGGTATTACCTGTGCCCGAGTAGTTGGCATAGGGGTTGGCCGGATCGGAAGAAAGCATGTAATAACCGGCGCTGTCGAAACCCTTGAAGCTGTAGATCGGCCCTTTGTAGTCGCCCTCGCAAGTGTGGTTGTACACGACGTCCAGTACCACATCGATATCAGCCTGATGAAAGGCCTTGACCATGTTCTTGAATTCAAGATGCTGCTCATCCGCACGGTGTGTGCTAGCGTACTGGGCATGAGGTGCGAAGAAATTCAAAGGCATGTAGCCCCAGTAGTCGCCCTCCTGTGGATCACGCTGAAAAACCGGCATCAGTTCGACAATCGTCACTCCAAGTTCCTTTAAGTATGGAATCTTTTCCACCAGACCGGCGTACGTACCGGCACGCGATGCATCTATGCCGGAGTTTGGGTTCTTCGTGAAACCTTTCACGTGAAGTTCGTAGATGATCGCATCCGACTCATGATGCGGCCGCCGATCCCCCGACCAGTCAAATGTCGAGCGGTGATCGCTCAGCACTCCCAACGGCGCGCTGCCAGCATTGGATCCTTCTCGCATGGCCAAGTTCCGATCAAAACCGGGTGGGAAGAAAATGCACTTCGCGTAGGGATCGAGGAGAACCTTCTGCGGGTCGAAGCTATGGAGTTGAGGAATCGTCTCTCCTGACACGGAATATGCGTAATAACAAGCGGCACCAAGCTTTGTGACTGGGACGCGGTAGTGCCAAATCCGTCCCGACTTGTTGTGCAAAAAATCCAACTGAAACGTCAGAAGAGGATTCACCAGATCGGCTGGAGAATAGAGTAATAGAGTGACGCTCTCCGCATGTTCCGAGTGAACGGCAAAATTGAACGCTTGCTCCTCTTCGATCCACTTGACACCAAGCGGCAAGGGGTTGCCCTCAGCTTCCTCCCATGTCGGACGTCTGATAGGTGGCGCCGCCACGGAACGGGCAGCGTCAGCGGAGTAGTTGGCGTGCACTTCGAGGTTTAAACTGTTCGTAGGTGTCTCTTTTTTCATCCGCATCCACTTGCCCTATCACATATCCGCCTGCCCATGGTCAGCGGAGGCTCGTCGCACCTTCGCGGTCCACTTGCGCCCTGACGGGTGTTGCAGGACTGACCGAGCGCTTGGAACTCTCCGTCAAATCCTGCAGCCGTTGAAAAGCCTGAGAGGATAGCATGTCTTCTCGGACGCGCCAGCGCCAGTTCCCATCGGCACGACCAGGCACGTTCATGCGAGCTTCGCTTCCCAAGTTGAGCAGATCCTGCAACGGAGCAATCGCGAGCACCGCTGGTGACGACCATGCCAGCCGCATCAACTCCGGAGCGGCATCCGCACTGGTTCCCGGCGCACGCTTGAGGTAGCTCCACAAGTTCTGCCGCTGGTAGTCGGGCAATTCCTCATACCATTGTCGAGTACTGGCATTGTCATGCGTGCCAGTATAGGCGACTGTATTGTGGACAAAGTTGTGCGGCAGATATGGATTGTCCGCATGACCATCGAAGGCGAATTGCAGGACGCGCATCCCCGGCACACGCAACTGGTCGCGCAGGGCCTGTACGTCGGGGGTAATCAAACCCAAATCTTCTGCGATGAATGGGAGATGGCCCAGCTCTGTTTGCACTGCTCGAAAAAAGCTGGCTCCCGGACCCGCCACCCACTCCCCGGTCTGAGCCGTTGGCGCTCCGGCTGGAACGTGCCACGCAGCCGCGAACCCGCGGAAGTGATCCAAGCGAATCACATCGACGTGAGCCAGCAGAGCACGCACCCGATCGATGCACCACCGATAGCCAGTCGAACGCAGGGCGTCCCAGTTGTAAACGGGATCGCCCCATAATTGTCCTTGCGCGCTGAAATAGTCGGGAGGAACTCCGGCGACAAAGCGAAGGCGCCGTTGCTCATCGAGCAGGAAAAATTCCGGGTTGGCCCAGACATCGCTGGAATCCGGAGAAACGAAAAAGGGCAGGTCGCCGATCAAGCGGACGCCTTTGGAGTGAGCGTACGCTTTGAGTTGATCGGCCTGGCGGAAGAGCAGAAATTGCGCAAAGCGAACCTGATCGATTTGATCGGCCAACTCGTGCTGCGCATCGGCTAGAGGATCGAGTTTGCGTTGAACCAACTCTGCCGGCCAATCGAGATAATAAGCGCCGTGATACATGGCTTTCAGCGCGCGGAATATAGCGTAGTCATCCAGCCAATGCTCCTGCGTGGCGCAGAACTGTTCGTAGTCGAACTTTAGGTTCTTGAATTTACTTTGTGCGCTTTTAAAATTCGCCCATGCGGTTTCGAGCAGCCCCTCTTTGAATGCGATCACAGAATCGAACTCGACTACGTCATTCGAGAAGTTCGATTGAGTATCGCTCGCTCGTAACAATCCTTCCGCAATGAGAGAAGCGGGACTGATCAGCAGCGGACTGAGGGCGAACGACGAGAGCGATTGATACGGCGAATTTCCGTAGCCAGTCGGGCCGAGGGGAAGCACTTGCCACCACGCTAGGCCGGCATCGTGGAGACGATCAATCCACGAGAACGCGGACGATCCCAGATCGCCGACGCCATACGGAGACGGCAGAGAGGTGACGTGTAACAGCAAGCCAGAAGCACGATATTCAGGCGGAAACGGCGGCGCAACCATCAGCGCGCCATTGCCGCTCATGTCCGGCCTCCCTGCTCAGGAACGACTGCGGACGAACCCAACGCATGATTCACCATGCCCTCCGCCTCGCTGAGGATCGCGTTCAGATGGGTCTGGCTCTTGAAACTCTCGGCGTAGATCTTATAAATGTTCTCGGTACCGGAGGGTCGCGCCGCAAACCAACCGCTCTCCGCCACAACTTTCAAGCCGCCGATTGGGGCATCGTTGCCTGGGGCTTTGGTCAGCTTGGCAGTGATTGGCTCACCCGCCAGATCTGACTCCTTTACCGCGTCCGGGGTGAGTTTTTCCAACTTTGCTTTCTGCTCGGGCGTGGCGGGCGCGTCGATGCGCGTGTAGTACGGGATGCCGAACTCCGCTGTCAGTTCGCGGTAATGTTCTCCGGGATTCTTGCCAGTGCGCGCGGTAATCTCCGCAGCCAGCAAGTCCATGATTGGCCCGTCCTTGTCGGTCGTCCATACTGTGCCATCAAAACGAAGAAAACTCGCTCCAGCGCTTTCCTCTCCGCCGAAACAGTACGAGCCATCGACCAGGCCCGGCACAAACCACTTGAAACCCACTGGCACTTCGCGGAGCTTGCGGCCGAGCTTTTTGACAACCCGGTCAATCATGCTGCTGCTCACCAGCGTCTTTCCCACTGCAACTGTGTTACGCCACTGGGGCCGGTGCTGGAGCAAATAGCGGATGGCAACGGCAAGATAATGATTCGGGTTCATCAACCCCGCAACCGGAGTTACGATCCCATGCCGATCAGCGTCGGTATCGTTCCCGAACGCCACCTGGTACTGATCTTTCAGCCCGACCAGCCTGGCCATCGCATAGGGACTCGAGCAGTCCATGCGAATTTTGCCGTCGTGGTCAACGGTCATAAACGAAAATGTCGGGTCGACTATTGAATTGGTGACGACGATGTCCAGCCCGTAAATCGAGTTGATTGGTTCCCAATAAGGCAGCGAGGCTCCTCCTAACGGGTCAACGCCAAGTTTAAGATGGGCGCCGCGAATCGCATCCATGTCAACGACATTTTTGAGATCACGAATATACGGCAGGACGAAATCCTCCTGGTGAGTGGTCGCGGACCGGATCGCCTTAGCAAACGGAATTCGCTTGACCGCTGCATTCTCTGCCCGCAACAATTCGTTGGCGCGATTCTCTACCCAGCGGGTCACGTCGGTATCAGCCGGGCCACCGTTGGGCGGGTTGTACTTGAAGCCTCCATCCTCCGGCGGATTGTGCGATGGCGTAATCACGATGCCGTCGGCGAGATGTTCCTGGCGGCTACGGTTGTAAACCAGAATCGCTCGCGAGATAACCGGCGTCGGAGTTATCCCGTCGTCTTGCTGAATGATCGTGTCCACGTTGTTTGCCGCCAGCACCTCGAGGGCGGTGCGCTGCGCGGGCTCCGAGACTGCGTGGGTGTCTTTCCCCATATAGAGCGGGCCGTCGGTACTGTGCTCGTGCCGGTATTCGCAGATCGCCTGGGTAATCGCCAGGATGTGCGCTTCGTTAAATGTGCCACGCAGGGGCGAGCCGCGGTGTCCGCTGGTACCGAAGCTGACTAGCTGGTTTGGATCATCCAGGTCTGGACGCCGTTCGAAATATTCCTTCTCCAGGCGAGCCACGTCCACCAGCAACTCCTTTGGCGCTGGTTTGCCGGCAAGGGGCGAAATGTTAGGTTCGCCTGTCAGGGAGTATGTTTCTAGAGCACTGGGCATGGTTCCACCTTCCAAATCTCGCTTGCGTATTCCGCAATCGAGCGATCGCTCGAAAACTTCCCGGAGCTGGCGACGTTCAAGATTGTTTTCTGCGCCCATGCGCCGGGTTCGGCATAGAGCGTACCGAGCCGTTCCTGCGCCTGGCAATACGAGGTCAGGTCCGCCAGGTGCATGTAGTGATCGCCCTGGGTCAGAAGCGTATCGCGCAAGGGAGCGATTTCTCCTGGTTCGTTGCGGCTGAAGTGGTCAGAGAAAATCAGGTCCAGAGCGGCTCGCGTCTCCGGCTCATTTTCATAATGCCAGTGCGGATCGTACCAGGCCCGGCTGTTCTCGACTTGCTCCACTGTGAGCCCGAACAGGAACATGTTCTCTTCTCCGGCTTCCTCCGCCATTTCGATGGTCGCACCGTCGCGGGTTCCGACCGTTAAGGCTCCGTTCATCATAAATTTCATGTTACTTGTTCCGCTGGCCTCGTAGCCGGCGGTCGAGATCTGGTTGGAGACATCGCTGGCCGGAATGAGGCGTTCAGCCAACGAAACGTTGTACTCGGGGAGAAAGACGACGTTGAGCCGGCCGCGCGCCGCCGGGTCGCCATCAATCGTGCCCGCCAGGTTGTTGATGAACTTTATGATGAGCTTGGCCAGCTTGTAAGCCGGCGCCGCTTTACCCGCAAAGAAAAATGTTCGAGGCACTATCTTCATGCCGGGATTTTCCCGCAGCCGGTTATAAACAATCACAATCCGCAGCGCATTCATCAATTGCCTTTTATATTCGTGAATGCGCTTGATGTGGCAGTCGAAGATGGTATCCGGGTCCACGACACGGCCCGACGTTGACTTGAGCCAATCGGCAAACTGCACTTTGGCCTCTCGCTTTGACTTGAGGAAGCTTTCGCGAGCATTGGCATCCTGCGCGAATGGCTTGAGCTGTTTAAGTTGGTTCAGATCCGTAATCCAGCGATCTCCGATGACTTCCGTGATTTCGCGGGCCAGCGCGGGATTGGCCTCGAGCAACCAGCGCCGGGGCGTCACTCCGTTTGTCTTGTTGCTAAAACGCTCGGGAAACATTTCCGCTAGATCCATGACCGTCGTCGTCCGCAGTAACTTGGAGTGGACAGCAGACACTCCGTTGGTGCTATGCGAGCCGACAATGGCAAGGTTGGCCATCCGGATTTTGCGCGCGCTGCCTTCATCCACCAAGCTCACCCGCTGCACGCGTCCCTCGTCGCCCGGGAAGCGAACCCGAACTTCATCGAGCAGCCGACGGTTAATCTCGTAGATGAGCTCCAGGTGACGAGGAAGCAGTATCTCAAACCACGCCACCGGCCATTTCTCCAGAGCTTCAGGCAGCAAGGTGTGATTTGTGTACCCAAGTGTCTTCTTCGTCAGGTCCCAGGCCTGGTCCCACCCCAGGTGCACATCGTCGAGCAAGATTCGCATCAGTTCAGGGACCGACATGGAAGGATGCGTGTCATTGAGTTGAATTGCGGCTTTCTCCGGAAACTTTTCCCAATCCGAGTTGTGGCGCTGGAAACGGCGCACCAGGTCGGCCATGGAACACGCGACCAGGAAATACTCCTGCAGGAAGCGCAGCCCTTGCCCCTTCGTCGTAGAATCGTCAGGATACAGCACGCGGGTAAGCGACTCCGCCTGGAGAGTTTCGCCGAGTGCACCCACGAAATCTCCGGTGCCAAATTTCTCAAAATCGAAGTAATCGGGCGCCGCCGCGGCCCAGAGCCGGAGCGTGTTGATCGTCTTTCCGCCATAGCCCACCACGGGACGATCAAACGGGATACCGATCAGGCTTGACGGTCGGTCGGGGAGTACTTGAAAATTACCCTCTCGCAACTTGAATGAGACGTTCAGCCTGATTTCCACCTTCTCGTGAAGCCGGGCAATCTCCCAGGGATCGCCGTTGCGGAGCCAGTTGTCGGGATTCTCTTTTTGCCAGCCATCTACGATCGATTGCTTGAACATGCCGTACTCATAGCGGAGACCATAGCCGGTGCCCGGGAGTTGCATTGTGGCCATCGAGTCGAGAAAGCACGCCGCGAGGCGGCCCAAGCCACCGTTGCCCAGCCCAGCATCTGGTTCCTGCTCAATCAATTCCAGCCAGTCGATACCATGTTCTCGAGCTCCATCCGGCAAAAGCGGATCTAGCAACAGGTTGGTGATGTTGTTGGCCAACGAACGTCCGATGAGAAACTCCATGGAGAGGTAATAGATGCGTTTGGCATTCTCTCGCTCATAAGTGCTCTTGGTCAGCACCCAACGCTGAGCGAGAATGTCTCGCACGGAATGGGAAAACGCCTCAAAGCGCTCACGCGCACTCGCTACTTTGGGATCGATCGCTCTGTCAAAAACCAGGTGCCGTTCATAAAAAGCGTTTTCCGACCCGATAAACGCCATCGCGCCGTACCCGTACTGTTGCAGAACATCTGAAACATTAGTAGCGCTGGTGGTCATGGGAACGACTTTTGCGGAACTCAGGCGCGCCACGCGATTGGTGCTCATAAGATGGTCCTTAGTTTTTTAGGTTGTGGAACCGTTCGTGTTCAACGTTCAAAGCTAGGCCACTCAAGAGTACAGATCCTCGTCTGGCCCGAGCTCAATTCCTGAAGCCAACAGGTACGCACGCATGGCCTTTTCGGCCGCGAACCAATCAATTTCCGGTGACCCAAGCGGACTGCCTCTTGTTTCCCAGTGCTGGTACGCGAGTTTTTGCACCAGTTCATGACGATCCTCTCCATAAAAATCGGTCAGCGGGTTGGGCCGTTGCACGCGGTCTTCGCTTCTGGGCTGTTCAGTCATGGAACCCTAGTCTTCTCTTCAGCACAAAAGCGGCATTGGGATGACCTACAGCGTTACGCGGTGATGAGTTGATGTTGAGGGTCATACGCTCACCTGATTGCTTCCGTTGACTTAATGCGACGAAAACCTGCGACTCTTGTCAAGCTTCCCTCTTCGAGGTGAAATCGAGCAGTTACCAGAGACCACGTCGAAATCCCCGGGGCTCACACTGTCGGCCTGGTGCCCTGACCTGTACCCTTCCGTCCCAGACCGATCATGCCGAGTTGCATCGCTAATCTCCTTTATGACCGCTTCGATTTACGGTAATACCTGATCAGGTTGTTGGTGGAACTGTCGTGCGCAAGCTGCGGTTCTGTTTTGCTCTCCAGTTCAGGGATGATGCGTTGCGCGAGAACTTTTCCCAGTTCGACGCCCCATTGGTCGAATGAATCGATATTCCAGATTGCGCCCTGGGTAAACACGGAGTGTTCGTACAGCGCCACTAGCTTTCCGAGAGTTTCCGGCGTGAGTTTTTCAGCCAGGATCGTATTGGACGGACGGTTGCCCTCGAAAACCCGGTGGGGAACGAGCCACTGCGGAGTGCCTTCCGCTTCGACTTGTGCCGGAGTCTTGCCGAAGGCCAGTGCTTCAGTTTGTGCGCAAACATTGGCAATCAGCATATCGTGGTGGCGCCCCAGTGGGTTGAGCGGCTGCGAAAAAGCGATGAAGTCGCACGGAATGAGTCTCGTCCCTTGGTGAATCAGTTGGTAGAAAGAGTGTTGGCCGTTGGTTCCCGGTTCTCCCCAATAAATTGGACTCGTGTCGTGCGCAACCTTCTTCCCGTGAAGCGTGACGTGTTTGCCGTTGCTTTCCATCGTCAGTTGCTGGAGGTAGGCCGGAAAACGTTTCAGGTATTGCTCGTAGGGCAGGACGGCGACCGTCTGCGCCCCGAAGAAATCGTTGTACCAGATCGCCAGAAGACCCATCAGCACGGGCAGATTTTGCTGGAAGGGAGCAGTGCGGAAGTGTTCGTCCATCAGATGGAAACCATTCAACATCGCCTGAAAATTCTCAGAGCCAATCGCGACCATGGTTGACAGGCCAATGGCGGAATCCATCGAGTAGCGTCCGCCAACCCAGTCCCAAAACGCGAACATGTTGGCGGTATCGATCCCGAACTTGGCAACCTCGGCCGTATTCGTCGAGACCGCCACAAAATGCTTTGCCACCGACTTTTCGTCCCCGCCTAGTCCAGCGAGAGACCACTCGCGAGCCGTGTGAGCGTTTGTCATCGTTTCCAGGGTTGTGAAGGTTTTCGAAGAGATGATGAAAAGTGTTTCCGACGGATCGAGGTCACCGACCGCCTCCGCGAAATCAGTGCCATCAATGTTGGACACGAAGCGGAACGTCATGGCTCGATCGCTATAGTGCTTCAGCGCCTCGTATGCCATGACCGGACCCAGGTCGGAGCCGCCGATGCCGACGTTGATCACGTTACGAATGCGCTTACCGGTGTGTCCCTTCCATTCACCACTTCGCACGCGGTTGGAAAAATCCGCCATCCGGCCGATCACGGCGTGCACCTTGGGCACCACGTTTTCACCATCGACCACGATGGATTCGTCTCGCGGCGAACGCAGGGCAACGTGCAAGACTGCGCGCTTCTCGGTGATGTTGATTTTCTCCCCGTGGAACATGGCATCGATTCGTGCCCTCAGGCCAGACTCTTCTGCCAGTCGAAGAAGGAGACGCATCGTTTCATCGGTGACGCGGTTCTTGGAGTAATCCAGGTAAAGACCAACGGCCTCGAACGCCAAACGCTCACCGCGCTTCGGATCATCCGCAAAAAGCTGCTGCAGATGGAGCTTTGAAACCGTTTTGTAATGTGACGCGAGTGCGCTCCACGCTGTCTGTCTGGTCTTCGACGGCTTCGTCAGTGGTTGGACCTGTGCTGCCATATGCATACTCCTTTTGTATTCGCCCGTTTTACTTTCAAGAGCTTCATACCTTTTGATTTAACTGACTGCCTTCAGGGTGCTGCTTTTGTTTAGCGAGGCACTAAGGAGTTGTTTGACCCGGCTTACTAGACCCAATCGGACCCAGATTTGGAGAGAATTGCCGCACTCTAATGATCTTGTCGAACGCGGAGCGCATCCGATACAGCATCTAGCGTTTATCAGTACCAATCGGAACGACGAGCCGAGACTGAGTCCGTTCTCAATGCAAGAAAACCTCCGGAGCATTCTTGGGAACAATGAATGGGGTCGCGGACTTTAGGTCCGGGTTGAACTTTCCAAACACCGCCGAGTTCTTGTGAAAATGCGCCTCTAACGTATGAACTCGATTTTGGTCATCGGGGTGATCCGATAAAAGCTGTGGTATCTGGCCAATCTGCGCGTTCTTAAAATCCTGGAACAGCCATACGAGTCCCCACGGGTTGTAGCCCGTAGCGGCGCACAAGTCGGAGCCCGTAAGGTCAGCGCGTGATTCGACGTCTCGCGAGTAGCCCAGCGAATGAAGCTTTCCGAGCAGAAGGATGGCGAGCACGTGCGCACGAGTCGGGCCCAGAAGAATGGCAGCTCCGACTTCACGCTTTTCCAGCTGTTGTTGTTTCTCCATCAACGTGACGGTGTCGTGATGGATGGTGTGCGAGACCTCGTGACACAAAGTTCCGGCAAGCTCCTCTGTGTTCTTCACGAAGTAAAGGAGCGAATCGACAACATACACGTTGCCGCCGGGAGTTGCGAAAGCGTTCGGTTGCGTTTCGTGAACCAGGTAAAACTTGAAAGGGTGGTTGTAGCGCGGTTGCGCAGCCTTCGTAATGGCATCGGTAATCGGCTTCAGCTGCTCGTATAGTGGGGACGATTCGATGATTTCGCCCTTCGTCTTCAGTTCGTTGAAGACCTCCTGGCCCATCTCCGCTTCCTCGTCTTGGTCCGGGCTCGGCTGTTCATCCGAAGCCTCTCGTCCTCCGCTTCCGCCTCCACAGGACGCCAGCCCCGTCAAGGCCACGAGGGAAAGCACCGATACGCGAATTAGTGTGAACACACTCATGGTCGCTCCCTTCGCTTACGATGTTGGACTCGAGGCTCAACTCCGCCGCACACAAGCGGAGAAGGCCCAAGCCCCAACATCTTCACACTATGTGGCTTGCCAAGCCAGCGTGGTCCCGGCCGCGAAGATTGCGGCTACGCCGCTCGAGAAAGTCGTTCCATGGCGGCGGCGCCACTCCGTATCTTGGTTGCAATCATGATCTTGGAAATTCCGCTCATCAGGACTGACACGCCAACCAGTGTCCCAATTGTCCAAATCGCGCTGGAGGGCCACTTGGCGAAAATCAGAATGCTCAGCAGCAAGCTGGTTGCGGCATCCGCCAGAAACCAACCCCAACCTTCCACTGGTTTCAGTTGGAACGCAATAGCAGTAAGCATTCCTGCGTGAATCAGCAATAGCGTTCCGAGCATCAGGGTCAAGACCGCGACCCCGGCGACCGGAAAGAACGCCAACGCGATACCGAAGATTCCATAAAGCACGCTCAAGAGAATCTTTAGGAAGAAGTTCCCGACCGTTTGCGAGTGAAGCGCGAAAACAAACAGGGCGATGCCCACGAAGATCAAGACCCAACTCAGCAGAACAGTCGTGATCGTCGCCGTTGCCAACGGGTAACCGATGAGGAACACCCCAAGGGCTGCGGTCAAAACGCCCATGAAAATGCTCCAGACGGAACGCTTCTTCAGTTCCTCAGCTAAGTCTTGTGCAGGCATTTGATCCTCCTCAGTTTCGTATTCTTTTAAAAAGGGGAGAGGCCGGGTTTCGGCCTCCCCTCTACAGAGCCTCAACCAGCGGGGCTAGAGAGCCTCGCGTTACGACGCTTTGCTTTTTGCAGCTGCTGCTTTTGCTTCGAGCACCCGGACTTTGCCCTGGGCCTGACGTTCCGCAGCCTCACGTCCGTCTTTGGCCTTTTGCAACTGCGCTTGAATCTTGGAGTCGAGCTGGTTGATCTTTTCCTGCAGCTTCGCCTTGCGGTCCGCGTGGGCCTTGGCGTGTTCTGCCTTCATTTGCGCGAGGTCGGCCTTCATGGCGGCGACGTTCTCTTCGTGGATGGTGTGTTTTACATCCGAAAGAGCGCGCCGGAAAACCAAACCCCCGATCGCTTCCATGCGAGTGTCGACCGGCGTCGTCCAGTCCTCTTCGATTTCGGCGACCAGGGCAACTTTGTTGGGCAACAGGAATTTGGTGACGTCTTCGATGAAGTCGTCGCCGA
>Ga0137398_10000383_pt1 | contig 15432 bp, 13 predicted proteins | sample czorhiz216metaG_FD_106659 | JGI IMG/M metagenome (GOLD analysis project Ga0137398, IMG submission 106659) | Vadose zone soil microbial communities from Angelo Coast Range Reserve, California, USA - czorhiz2.16 metaG | ecosystem: Environmental > Terrestrial > Soil > Vadose zone | place: USA...
AGTTTGGCGCCGAGCGTGGACTTGCCCGCGCCGCGCAATCCAATGAGCGCGATGCGCTGTCTTCGGGTCGCTTCTTCGGGAACGAAGTCGCGCGTAAGGCGCGCCACGACGTCCTCAAGACGAATGGGCGGCAACCGGTCCAGAAAATTTAGAATCGCCTGGCGCTCGACAGACGCTTCGGTTGGCACCGCGAACAAGTCGGCCAGAGAAACCTCTAGCGCGGCGGCAATTCTGCGCAGGAGCACGATAGAAACGTTCCCTTCCCCGGCTTCCAACTGGGCGAGGTGGCGCTCTGAAACATCGGCTTGCTGCGACACCATTTTGCGCGTCATCTCGCGGCGATTGCGCAGTTGGCGAACGCGAGTGCCAAGGGAGCGCAGAAAATCATTTTCGGTAAGCACGGAAAGTTCCGGGGTCGCAGGAGGTCTTTGTACGATAGTGGCCATCGAGCTTCTAGATTGCAGTATATTACATTTACCGAGGCCGGGGTCAAATCCAATGGGGCCCACAAAAATCTGGACATGACCAGGAACTGGCTGGGTCTTCCTAACATACTTATATTACACAGTTTATCTTACTAGAATTCCACAGACACGTCGGCCCTAACACTTTTGCGCTATCGCGGTTGCCATGCAGTATTGTGCAGATTACCATGGGCGCTGCGCCCAACGGCAATCCTTCTGTCTTTCACGCAACTTGAAGCGCTGGAGTTTTCCGGTGGCGGTTTTGGGCATTTCGGAGAGAAACTCGATCCACCTCGGACGCTTGTAGCCACCGATGCGGTCGCCGACCCACGCCTGCAGATCACTGGCAAGGCTGGCACTCGGCATGAACTCCGGCTTGGTTACGATATAGGCTGCCGGTTTGGTCAGCCCGGCATCGTCATCCCGAGCAATCACCGCAGCTTCCAAAACGGCGGGATGCGCGATGAGCGCGCTTTCCACTTCCGCAGGGCTAAGCCAGAGCCCGTTTACTTTGAACAGATCGTCGGCGCGGCCCGCGTGCCAGAAGTAACCATCCTGATCTTGCACATATTTATCGCCGGTTCGGAACCAATGCCCCACGAAGGTTTCTTTGGTCTTTTCGTGTTGATTCCAGTAGGCGGCACAGATGGAATCTCCCCGGACCCATAAATCGCCAATCTCATCGGCCGCGACGGCATTTCCGTTGTCGTCGACAATTTTAGCGTCATACCCCGGAAGGACTTTACCGCTCGAGCCCGCCCTGGCTTGGCCGGGCCGGTTGGAAATGACCATGTGCAAGGTTTCCGTGGAACCCAGGGCATCGAGAATCTCGACGCCGAAGCGCTGCTTGAAACGCTCGAACAGCGGCGCGGGAAGCGCTTCGCCCGCAGAGATTGCGTGGCGGACACTGCTGAGGTCAAACTCTTTGCCGTTTTCGCGGTGGTGCGCAAGCAGTGCGGCGTAGTTGGTGGGCACTGAGAACAACAGCGTAGGACGAAAACGGTCGATGTCGGCGTAGATGCTCGCAGGTGTCGGGCGAGCGGGACAGAGAATCGTCGTGGCGCCACACGACAAAGGGAAATAGCCCGCGTTGCCCAAGCCGTAGGCGAAAAACAAGCGCGCCACGCTGAAGCATCGGTCGCGCTCGTTCATGTTCAGAATGGCTTTAGCGTAGGACTCCGTGCACACCACCATGTCGTGATGCAGGTGCACGCAACCCTTCGAGACCCCGGTGCTGCCGGACGAGTAGAGCCAGAAGGCCGGTTCATCTTTGCTGGTCGGTTCGGCGTCCAGTTCGGAGGATGCGGAATTCATCAGTTCGTGCACGGAGCGATGTTCCCTGCTCGCTTCTCCGACCACCACGACTTCGCGGAGATATCGCAGGCGCTCGCATGGAATCGGCGCCAACAAAGGGAGCAGGCTTTCGCTCACTAGAGCTATGCGCGCGCGGCAATCGTTAAGGACATGCTCGTACTCGTGCGGCTTGTACTGGGTGTTGATCGGCACCGGAACGGCACCAATCTTGATGGCTCCAAAAAAGGAGTAAAGAAATTCCGGCGAGTCCAGAAGCAAGAGCAGTACGCGCTCTTCGCGCTGGACACCCAAACTCCGCAGAGCATTTCCGACGCGATTCGTTCGCTCCAGCAACTGCAGGTAGCTGACGCGCTCATCCCCGCATTCAATGGCTATACTCTGCGATCTTCCCTCGTGGATATTGCGATCAATGAAGTAGGTCGCGGCGTTGAAAGTGTCCGGCAGGGTAATCACGATGGTAGCCTTCGGTGCGCTGCGGTGAATGGAATCGTACTCGCGAAATCGGCCGGAGTATAGCACGCCGATTTCGGCATGGCGGGGCGAACCAGGATCAAAAAAAAGGGAGCGTCGAAACCCGATCGGCGCTCCCATCACTTTTGAATACGGCGGTAGGCTAGAAGGTGAATCGTACCCCAAGCCGGATGGCCCGGCCAGCCTGATACCTGTTTGGCTGACCGTACCCGCTGTTAACCGTAACAGGCCCGCAAACGCCGGTTGGATTTTGTTTAGTCGGACAATTCACACTGGACGGCGCCAAGTTCAGCAGGGCCGCAACATCGTACGGATGAAATGCGGCGATGTAGAAGGGTATGCCAGCAGTCAGAGTGTTAGTAGTACCCCCTGGCGCGATGAAGTTAGAGTTGAAGCCACTGGTGATATTTTCTTGTAGGGCAGTGACCGACCGCTCGTTCAGCAAGTTAGTGATCGTTGCCGAGAAGCCCAGGGTCTTGCTTTCGGTGATCTTGTAGCTTTGCGTGAGGTTGAAATCGGTCTGGTTATACCAGGGCGTGCGCTTGGTGAACGGGCTGCCCACCGTGATTGCGCCGGTATTGGGATCCTGAGTGACGTTCACAAACTTGCCGCGGTCGACGACGTCCACCGGAAACCCGCCGCCTGCGTTGGGAACGTTGAACCCGGTGGGAAAGGCGAAGCCGGAATCCAGGTAGCTGGTAACCGGTGCGCCTTGGTAGAGGACCTGGAAGATTCCCAACTGGGTGGTGAAGTGCCGCATCCACCCCAGCTCATAGTAGGCGTAGCCCTTAAACGTATTCGGGCGGTCCGTAGGCAAGAGACCACTGGAGGATTTGCCGTTGGCGTCCCATGAGAAGAAGGGTTCGTCAAAAGCCCGGCCGTTGTTGGGAGCGTTGCGACCGCCGCCGCCGTCCGCTTGGTCCGAACTGGTAAGTCCTGTGTAGTTCCCCCACAACCGGCTATAGGTGTAGGAAAACATTCCGGACCAGTGCTTGCTGGAAGCCTTCGTCAGCCGAAACTCCAGACCGTCATAGTCGCGCTGTGCCGGAATTATGTTGGGGCACGACGGGTTGCTGGTCGGTGTGCACGTCGAAGCTCCCACATCTCCTGGTTTAAGTCCGGCCAGGAAGTTATAGAAGCCGGAAAATGTTTTGTCGGTTCCTTGACCGGGATTGACGATGACGAAGGTCTCGCCGATGGCCGGATTGAAAATCGAGGAGTCCTCGATCACATTGTCCAGGCGCCGGCGGTCATAGCGGGCCTCAAAAGCCAGGGTTGGAGTCAATTGGTAGTCCACGCCCAAGGTCAACTCATGCTGTTTGTAGGGCTTCAGGCCCGGAGCGACGCCTTCTTCCGTGTTGGTACAAGTCGAGCACGTCGTCGGGAAGGTGCGGAAGTTCTGGTTCTCCAAGAAGGTCAACCCGGCGGGGGTCGTGCCGCCAAAGTTGGCCTGGCTCGCAGAGTTGGGGCCCACGCAATAACGTCCGTCGGAGCCGAACACCGGCACGATCGAGGCGATGTTCGCCGTGTCCAGAGCGTAGTAGCACTGCTGCCAGAACTGGCCGCCGAAAGAGCTAATGGCCAGGTTGAGCTTCATCTGGTCGTAGAATTGGCCGTAGCCGCCAAAAATCTTCATCTTTCCGTTGCGGAAGGGATCCCAAGCCGCGCCGATGCGGGGAGCGATTTTGTCCGCCCACCCGAAGTTGATGGGGGTGCTGACCCCGCCTGTTGGCTGGTTTTCGGCCGGCAGGCCCTCTTTTTCAATGCGTAAGCCGGCGTTTATGGTTAGGCCCCTGGCGATGGACCAGGAATCCTGGAAGAAGAAGGAGTTATTGTTGCTGGTTACTCGTCCGTTGGAACCGAAGTCGTAGACGCTGATGTAACCGAACTGTCCTGCGCACTGCTGGTAGAGGGCAACAAACGGCGCGCAATTTTGGGTACCCACGGACCCCTGCGGGGTGTAAGCGCTTCCGCTTCCCACAAAGAAATCGACGCGCGGAACGTTGTAGTGCTGGTTGATGGCGTTGGATAAATGGTTGAGCTGATAACCGAACTTGAAGTTATGCGTGCCCTTCCATCCGCTCTTGAACCAGGCTAGATCCACGTCCACCTGACTGGCCTTGTCGGCATTGTGGGTAGTGAAATTGGGGCTGTTCGCGACGTTGAAGAAACCGCCCGGTTTCTGATAATCCGGCGGCAGCGGATTATTCAAGTTGTCCGTGGCTCCCAGGCCGTTAGCGGTAAAATTTGTCAGGGCGCCGGTCTCGGGGAAGCCAAAATCGTGGTAGTTCTCAAAGTAGTAGCCGTATCGGCCGGTCAAGATCAAGCGTGAGGTAATGTTGTAATCCGCGCCGACGTTGGTGGTAGTGTTCGGCGACGTGTAGCCCAGGGCGTGCGCGTAAACCAAGGGTGTGACGGCGGCGCTAATGTTGCTTGTTTGGCCCGCTCCCGGAAAAAGCGGCAGATTGGCGGGGTCCGCAAACGGCAAGTTTTCGCCGCTCTGCTTCTGAAGCTGATACAACCAGGAAGCATAAAGGCGAAGCTTCTTGGTCACTGCTGCGTCCACGCGGGCGTTGGTGTAATAGGTCTGCGCGTTTTGGCTGAACGCGCGAACGCCGCCACCCGGTACGACCGTGCTGGCACTGGGGTACGTGACTTTGCGCTCCACCTGATTGAACTCTGGATTGAACGCCACAAAGCCGAAGATGCGATCCCTTAGGATAGGTCCGCCGAACGTAAATCCAGGGAAGATGTCGCTGGTTTTGTCTTTCTTCGGCACATACTGCTGAAAATTTGGATCGGTCAGAAACGTGCCGGGGCCAGGCCCGGCCAGCACTTGAGCGGAATTGGGATCGTAGCGCGTGAACGTGGACGGCCGGGCATCCATGGCGTCATTTTCGAAGTAGCTGAAAACCGAACCATGGTAGTTGTTGGTGCCCTTGCGCATAACCACGTTAACTACGCCGCCTAGCGCGCCGCCGTGCTCCGCCTGAATTCCGGAATTTTTGATCTCCACTTCATCGATGAAATCAAAGGGCACGCTGGTGCGCGAATAGCCGCCGATCAGGTTGGCTGTTTCCTGGCCTTCCACCAAGTAGGAGTTCTCCGAGTCTGAGCCGCCAGCCACCGAAAAGCCGTGGTCGCCGCCATTGGCCGTGCTGCCCGGGGAGGAACCGCCGCTGCCGTTGCCTGGATAGCCTCCCTGGGTCGTGTTGCCCATTAAGGGCTCGTTGCGCGCCGAAGGGGCGAACTGGATGACCGATTGGAAGGACCGTCCGTGGGGAATCGCTTCGATTACGTCTTCGGTTACGTTGGTTGCTGTCGCATTTGTGGTCACGTCAATCTGCGGCGCAGCGCCGCTCACCTCGACTACGGTCTGCGATATTCCGACCTCCAGCGCGAAATCAACGTTGGGCAAGCGCCCTACTTCAAGCGTCACCTCGCGCTTCTGGGTCGTAAACCCCTTTGCCGTCGCGGAAATGGTGTAGGTGTCCGGCGGGAGATTCGCGAACCTGTAATAACCGCTGGAATCCGTATCAACGCCTTTGGTTCCAACGAGGCTCTTTGCGGCGACAACTACCGTTGCTCCGGGGACCACGGCTCCCGATGGGTCCTTAACAATTCCCTGCAAACCGCCCGTCGTTTCCTGAGCAGCCCCATTGAGACTGAAGACCAGCAGCAAAGCGCAACAACACAATAGCAACGAAGAACGCATTCCCCCTCCATGACGGAAGATTTCCGCGAAGGCTCGCGGTTTTCCTTTGCGATGAAAACAGCTTGTGCAACTAGAAGCCCAATCGCCTAATTCGAATAAACCTTTCAGTACGTATCGTTTACATTTCTTTCGAAACAATCGACGAGCCAATTTGGCTTCAGCAAATGAAAGCTCATCCGCATACCTGTAGCGTTTACAAGCGACTTAGATAAATTTGTGGGAAATTACGCTTCCACACAGAGCGTGTGCACCGGCGTTATTTTCCGAGTGCCCGCGACTCGGCTGGGAACCCTTGCCGCGAGGCAATGTGGCCCTGACGTTCACGGAGGTCTTTCCGATCGGCGCGGTGGTCGCGCTTTCTCTCGGCAGGGATTCTCCGGAAGAAGGTGCGCAACCCTGCCAACGAGGGGAGCGAACATGCTGATCAAAAGTCTGACCGTTAGGACGATGCAAGGAAGTATCACGCGTCAGCGTTGAGTTGCGAACCACTTCGCGTCTGCCAGAACTACGGACGTGTCAGCCTGGCGTTCGGGAATGGTCCAATACCGTTTCAGGAGCCGGTCTTTCTCCTGGGGACTGACCATTTGAAAGCCGCGCCTTTCATAGAAGCGGATCGCCCAAACCGCAGCCGCCCACGTGCCGATCAACATCGGCCCGCTTGCCAGCTCCCGTAAGTGGGATAGCAAGCGCCCGCCAATTTCTCGCTTCTGGCTGCTGGTCCGAACATAGGCGTGGCGAACGAGAGTTACGTCCTGGACCTGCTGTATCCCCATAACGCCTAGCAATGTCTCGTGGTCCTCGTAGCCCCAAAATACAACCCCCTCATCGATTTCATCCCGCAATTTCTCCCTCGACATATACGGTTCGCTCCAGCGATCCGCAGGGATCGCCCCTTTATATGCCTGCGCGCCATCATTGATGATGGCCCAAATCAACTCAAGGTCGCGGTCGTTACATCGGCGAATCATGGGTACTCGGCCTCCGGGCTTGGCATCTCCATTAATGCAGGGACGGTCTTGATCACGTCATCTGCAGCCAACGAAAATCCTGCGCCGTACAATCGCACGATTTGAACTACCGTGTCTTGAAGGAAATTGCGTGACCGCACAGGATCAGGCGAAGGCGGCTCGATAACGGCCCGGCGTTATGCCGAGCAGGCGGTTGAACGCCCGGGTCATGTGACTCTGATCCGCGAAGCCGGCCAGCATGGCTGCTTGAGCGGGTGTTTGCCTGTCCGCCAGAAGACGCCGCGCCAAGCACACGCGCCGCTGAACAAGGTAAGCATGCGGCGTGATTCCTACTTCGCGTGCGAAGCCCCGCAACAGTTGGAAACGGCTTACGCCCGACAGCGCAGCCAACTCGGCCAGAGATATGTGCGCGTCCGGAGCAGAATCTAAGCGCTGCATCGCTTTTGCGACGCATGGCGACAAGCCCGGGGACGCAAGCCGCGCCATCCCATGCTGCCGCAGCATGTACATCAGCGAGCGAAGCAAGTTCTCGTCCCGCGCGAGACGATCCGACCGCGAGGCGGTGAGGCAGGCAAACAACCGAGCGAAGTGCCCGGCCAAGATTCGGTCGCGCGCCACAGGACGCACAATCTCGACGTCGCCGACGATTTCCTCCTCTACCTCGCGAGCCACGAGGACTGGGTCGAGATAGAGCATCCGCCACCCGCGCACGCTGCCACCCAGGGGCATCCCGTCGTGCATCTCGCCGGGATTCGCCATAATCACGTCACCGGCTAAGGCCTGGACGGTTCCAACCCCGCTCCATGAGCGCTGCGCGCCAAAAGCTATAACTCCGATGCCGAAGTGGTCATGTGAATGGCGCGGGAAATGATGGCTGGAAACAAGGGTCATTGCCTCAATTCCCGGAATGTTGGATTTGAGCTGCGCCACCTGATGAACGCGTGAGACCATAGTCGCCTGAGTATCCCTGATGGTGTCCTGTTAGATCACCGGTGGCGAGTAATTTTACTCGAACTGCAGCACAACAATTTCGGGATTCGATCCCAGCCGCAGTGGCGGTCCCCAAGTTCCTGCTCCGCTCGAAGTGAAAACCTGCATCTTCCCGATTCGGCTTAAGCCATACACAAACTGCCGGTAAATCCGGCGCGCCATCCAGCTCCAAGGTACGAATTGCCCAAGGTGCGTATGCCCGGATAGCTGCAGCGAAACCCCTGCGGCCTCCGCAATCTCCGGATTGTCGGGAGCATGCGTCAACAGAATGCTCGCACGCTCCTGATCCAATCGGATGCTGCGAAGCACTGACGCAAAGTGCCCGTTCTGCGTAGCTTGCCGGTACGACACGCCCACAATCTGCAAACCGTCCGCTTCCACTTTCTCGTTGCTCAGCACGCGAACTCCGGCCGCCTCGATGGCATGCAGATACTTGCTGTCGTCCCCAAATTGTTCATGATTTCCCGCGACGAAATAAACGCCGTGGGGCGCCACGAGCTTACTTAATGGCTCCGCTGCTCGCCGCGCGTCGATGGCCGTTCCGTCATACAGATCTCCGGCGATAAAAATCGCGTCGGGCTCTTCCTTCAAGATCTTCGCAACCATACGCCGCAGGAAACTCCCGTTTCTCACATGCCCAAGGTGTAGATCGCTGATCAGCGCCGCTCTTCGCCCCCGCCACGCCGCCGGCAAGTTCGCGAGCCGCACCGTCGCTCGCGTGATTCGCGTCCAGCTTGCGTTGAAGACTCCATAGAGTCCGGTCACTACCGCGGCGGCGAACAACACTTCCACGGTCCGATGGAAATTGACGTCCAGCCCCGTCAGCTGAGCAACGCCGAAAATAATCCAGGAGAAAACTGCTCCGACGAAAAGGAACGTCAGCATGCCCAACCAAACTGCGGAAGCCCGGTAAAACACGCGGAGCGCAGCGTTCGTATAGCGAAACGCGAGTAGCGAAGCGGCAATAAAGCTCACCGACAAAAAGCCGAGTACCAGTTTGATCCACAACACTCCAGGGACAGCGCCCTCTGTGGGCGAAAATGTCCACGCCTCATAGAGGAAAAGATGTGCCAAACAAAGAACGGACTGAATCACTGAAATGAAACCGATCAAACGTTTTCGTGTCATTCGCTTTCCCCGACCCGCGATTCGTGTCAAGTATACCAGATATCCTGTTATGGTATACTTAGTATGATTGGATGCAATGCGGATGAAAAGGGTTAAAGAAAGAGACACCAAGTCTAAAGAGATCCGTTCCCCCAAGCCCAATGCCATATTGCTAGCGGCCCTTGAGCTGTTTACGCGGTACGGATATCGCAAGACTTCCATCGATGACATTGCCCGGGCGGCGCAGGTGGCCAAGCGCACGGTATACCTGCACTTTGAGAACAAGGCGGCGGTCTTTCTGGCCATCCTCCAATATCTCGAGGGCCAAGTGCGACAGCGGTGCGTCGCCGCCGAGCGCATGAGTGGCACAGCGGTGGATCGATTGACCGGTTTGCTGGACGCCTACTTTGGAATGGCGTTTGAGCTCTTCAGTAAATCTGCGCACATGCCGGAACTGGAGGAGACTTTCTCAAAACTAGCACGGGCGAGGATCGGCAACCTGAATACGGAGTACGAAGCTCGGCTCGCAAGATTCTTGCGATCGCTTGAGAAAGCCGGCGAGATCAAAGGGCCTCCGCGAGGGCTAACCGTGAGGCAACTCATCCATATCGTGGTGAGGGCGGCAGAGGGGGCCAAACACGATCCAGAGGTGCAGGGCGATCGGAAAGCACTTAAGCGGCGCCTGCGGGAGCTAGCGATACTTGCCATCGCCGCGATGAAAAAAAACGTCTCTAGATGAGTTCGAGCTGGTGCCGCCAAAGTTTCGACCTGCTTTTTGTGACGCCTTCGCAGAGGAGGTCCGGATTCGTGTCGGATAGGTCGAGTGCAATAGCATTCTCGCGCCATCATTGAAGAGTGGCGCGCCCGGGGGACGATTTTAGAACTTCTCTTGATGATTTCGTTGCAGCCTTGCCACGGATTGACTTTCCCGCTGGACTGAACCTGTGGCGTGTCCGGTTACCCGAATGGGGTCGCTAAAAAGCGGACGGGGTGGCGGTTGATTTCATAGCTGAAATGCGGAACAGCTACCTGAAGAAAACCGGACAGGTCCTATTCATCAGTCAGAAGTCAGAGACGGAGCTTGAAACCGACCGTCCGCAGGGTTTTTATAAGTAGACCACCCCGTTGGCATCTTCCTAAACGAACTCCCCAATTTCATGGAAACGGCGCGATAAAGACTCGAAGGCGACCGCGCGAAAAAGGCAAGGGAGGATGCGTTTTGGGCGGCTAATCCGGGATATTGCGAGATGGCACAACGGCAGAAGGAAATCATGGGGCAGGGCAGGAAAACGTAACGTCAATGCCGACTTCGCCGCTGAGTCACTCCAGTCTCGCCAACTTTGAGGCATACGCGCGGCAAGTCTGTCTCTATTACAACGGCCGGGAACACGCAGAACTAAAACAACTGCGCTGCGAGTTGGGACGCATCCTCGGAACGAAGAATCAGAGCGAGACGGTCCTGAGAGCTTTGCGACGCATGTCTGAATGCGAAGTCGCAGTAGAGCGTCTGTTTCGCACATCACCGCCGTGTCGAGCTGGATCGGGCAGGGACACAGATTCTTCCCTTCAATGCCCCGTCGGAATACTTCACGGTGGTTAGCGCGCGAAACGGGAAATTCTTCAGGCGCGTAGCAACGAATACTTCTGGTAACCATTCCTCGGAACTTGTCGGCTTCTCACCAGTACTTAGAGACGTCGTTGTGCGGTTCTGCAGTTTGGCTTTTTGATTTGAGATCAGGTGCGTTTCGGAAACCGAGCGGTCTCCGGGCAAAATGTTGACCCTCCGTTGGAGCTCCTTAAGGTCGCCGGCATTGGCGAGCATGTAATGATTAACACCATCTAGTCACCCGCTTCGTCTTGGCTAGTAACATCGATTGAGGTTAAGTGACCGTTGGAGAAATCCATAGTGGCGACCGTTGCCGCACCGGATGAATCGACTTGTGATTTCCATGATGACTCGCTGGCATAAGCGCACCACTGCTTGCGATGATCATCGCCAAGAAGGAACAGCTTATCGGGCGGAGCTTGTGTGGATGCATTTTGGACTCTTGATTCGCCGCTAAAATAATTAAAACCGCGAGGATAGGTACGGTTTTGAGCATCAGCTGCCTCCACAGGCGGCAATCAAAGCAGGATCTGCCTTTGTACCTGCGGGTGGGAGTTGAAAGTGCACTAGATCTCGCTTCGGCTTGAAACTTCCTCCCCAAATTAGGTTGTGTCCAACCATTGCTTTCTTAATCGCGGGGAAGCTGGGATTCGCCAACCGTCTCTGGCGGGGGTTGTTTACATTGGCACTAACTTAGGACATTTGATTGTCCTAGCTGATCCTTCAATATGGCTAGCTGTTGGGTCACAGTGTTCAAGCTTTCAGTACACAAATGAGACGGATTGTAAGAATAACAACTATGTATCGGTGCCGACTCCAGCGGTGCTTACGAATGTGAAGGGAGCGGCCGGCCCCCTTACTGCTGTCTCTCAACGTGCGGGCTGTCGCGTTTTTCCTCCTCTTGACAATCAGTAGGACAGGTGTACTCTTCCTCTTGGTCCTCAGGAGGAACGTGTTCATGGCGGACAAGCCGAGTGATCTCGTCCAAGGCACTCTGGACATGCTCATTCTCAAAACGCTGGCGCTGGAATCCATGCATGGATATGGGATCGCCGTCCGGCTCGAACAGATGAGCAAGGGCGTTTTCCGCCTCAATGCGGGTTCGCTGTTTGTCGCCTTTCAGCGGCTGCAACGAGATGGACTGATCAGAAGCGAATGGAAAGCCACCGAGAATAGCAGGCGCGCAAAATATTACGCCCTAACAGACCATGGACGAAAGAGGCTCAACCGCGAAACACGAGAATGGGGAAGGCAAGTTACGGCGATCGCCAGAATCTTGGAGACGTCGTAGCGCAAGGGGAAAACCGATGTCGTTGCTGCGAAATATAGCGAGCGGCCTTCGTTCGCTGTTCCGAAAGGAGGACGTCGAAGGGCAGTTGGACGAAGAGCTGCGCGGCTTCCTCGATATGGCAGCCGAGGAAAAGATGAAGCGGGGCATGAGTCGCAAGGATGCGCTTCGCGCCGTGCGCCTGGAGCGGGGCAATCTCGAAGTTACGAAGGAAGAGGTTCGCTCCGCACGCTGGGAATCCCTTGTCGAGACGTGCTGGCAGGACCTACGCTTCGGCCTGCGGATGCTGCTGAAGCATCCCGGCTTCACTGCGCTCACGGTCATCACGCTGGCGCTAGGCATCGGTGCCAACACGGCGGTTTTCACGGTGGTCAACGGGGTGTTATTGCGACCGATGCCATTCCCGCAAGCGGACCGCCTGTTCCTCGTTTCGCTAACTCCACGAGGCGGACCCTTTGAATGGCAACCCGGAGTTTCCGATCGCGATTACCTCGCGTTTCGTGATCAGAACCAACTATTCGCAAATGTCGCTTCATTTACTACAGGGACCAAAGCAAATCTGACGGGTGCGGGCGATCCTGTCCAGATTCCAGTGGCGTATGTAACGGCGGAGTTTTTTGCCACACTTCGGACAAATGCAGAAATTGGTCGAACCTTTCTTACAGGTGAGGGCGAACCGGGGAACGACAATTTTGTTGTGATCAGCAAGGTACTCTGGAGAGGGCGATTTGGCTCGGACTCTGAAGTTCTAGGAAAAACAATCCGGCTTGATGGCGTTAGCCGCACCGTAATCGGCGTTATGCCCCCCGGATTTGAATTTCCCGGCGTGATGGTATGGATGCCGTTAACCATCCGCATCGACCAGCATAACTCCTTCACTCGACCTGTCGTAGGGCGGTTGAAGACTGACTTTTCGCCTCAGCAAGCGCAAGCGGAGCTGGAGACTTTCGCAGAACGCCTACCACTGGTTCCAGGCGAGAGCAAAAGAGACCGGATGCCGCAGATTATTCCGCTCAAAGATTTGTTGGTTGCCAACATTCGTCCGTCGCTGCTTGTGTTCGCCGGCGCGGTGGCATTCGTGCTCCTCATCGCGTGTGCGAACGTGGCAAACCTATTCTTGGCTCGAGGAACTAGCCGAAAGCAGGAAATGGCTGTCCGTCGCACGCTAGGCGCAAACCGCCGGCGCCTCGTGCGCCAGTTGCTGACCGAGAGCACGCTAGTTTCTCTCGCGGGCGGTGCGACTGGAATCTTGCTGGCCTTTTGGAGCGTTCCGGTTCTGACGGCTTTGGCGCCTGCGGGAAAAGTCCCTAGGATGGAGATGATTCGAATCGACGGATGGGTCCTTGCCTTTACTTTTTGCCTCTCTGTGTTTACCGGCATCCTGTTCGGCCTGGCGCCGGCCTTCCAGGCTACGCGGTCTGGAGCGCGCGAATCATTGGACCAGACCGGGCGCAGGATAACTGTGAGCCACGAAGGGATACGAGGCGCCCTTACGATTTCCGAAATCGCCGTTGCGCTCACCTTGCTCACGGGAGCCGGCTTGATGCTTAAGAGCTTTCTGCGGCTGCGGGCCGTGAATCCTGGCTTTTCGCCGCATAGCGTAATGACCATGACGGTGGACTTGCCGGATTCTTCCTATCGCACGGCGCTTCAGATGCAAACGTTTCACACGCAAACGCTCGCTGAGATCTCGCGGCTGCCCGGCGTGCTTCGGGCAGGCGCAGTGGACTGGGTACCTCTTGGCGGAGAGTTGGCGAAGGGGACTTTCCAAGTAGAAGGCGGCCAGCGGCCGCGGGGTTTCATGGTCGACAAACCGTGCATTAGCCCCGGTTATTTCAGGGCCATGGGAATCCAACTCGTGCGTGGACGCGAGTTCACGGAACGTGATAACGCTACCGCTCCAGGAGTTGTGGTCGTAAGCCAATCGGTCGCGCGAACCCTCTGGCCGGGCAAAGATCCCCTGGGGAAGCGCATTTCGATGGAAGATGAACCCAAGCCCGAAGATTGGCTCACCGTGGTCGGCGTGGTGGATGATGTTAAGCAGCAAGGGTTGGCGAAAAATTCGGACGCGGCCATTTACCAACCCTATCTTCAGGTCTCCAGCCCATTCTTCCTAAGCCACATGACGTTCGTGGTGAGAACTGCTCTGCCTCCGGAAACCGTCGGTGCCGAGATGAACGGCATTCTGCGAAATGTTGATAAGAATCAACCAATAGCGATCGCCTCTATGGACAGCCTGGTTGCAGCAACTACCGCCGAGTCGCGATTCCAAACAAGATTGCTGACCACGTTCGCACTGATTGCACTGGCTCTCACCATCGTGGGTACCTATGGCGTGCTGGCTTACTCCGTGGCGCAACGCACGCAGGAGATTGGTGTGCGAATGGCCTTAGGTGCTCGGAGCGCCGACGTATTGCAGATGCTCCTGAAAAAAGCTCTCGTCCTCATCTCCGCGGGAATCGTTTTAGGAGGGGCGGGCGCTTTCACCGTGACTCGCGTGCTCACGGGATTCTTGTTTGAAGTCAAACCGAGTGACCTGCCCACGCTTGCTGCGGTCGCATTGATCCTTGCCCTTGCGACCTTGGTGGCGTGTTATGTGCCTGCGCGGCGGGCGATGCGCGTCGATCCCATCGTGGCCTTGCGTTACGAGGAGTAAATCATGGTCCCCAGAGGCCCAGGAAGGATGAAAGTAGCCGTGAGCAGCTGATCTAGTATTTTCAGCGGGATACACGGCTTCTTTCGTAGAAGTAGGCCATGCGCAGCGTTTCCAGGTTATAGATGTGGTGCAGAAGCGCCGTGAACCGCAACTTCTTATCCTTTCCTGCTGCTTGACGTACGCGCTCCAGCGCACTCGGCGTGTCAGTCCGGCTCGGTGTCCGGGACGCGTTTTGCTGTGGCAGGTTCCCTTTGGCCAGACCCTTTCCCTCCATCCCCTCCGCAACCGGTTGCCCGGCCTTGTTCGGGGATTTCTCCGGTACTACTGGTCTGTCCGACTTCCCAGGTCCGTTCGTCATCGGCGTACGTCCTTAGACTTCCCGATGCGTCCCAAGGCCATTGCTGCCCTGGGCGAACCTAGGATCTCCCGGTTCCCGCGCGAGGTGTCTCGGTACGTGCACGTGGTCTCTGACCGCGCGGGACTCTGGCACACCTCGCGATATCGGTGCACCCGACTGGGACCTTCCGCTTTCTCCTACAGCGTCGGCGTCCCGGAGTGAGTTTCTTACGCGGCTGAATACCCGGCCCGCACGTTCCCCTGTCAACGCTTCGACGCTGCTCTTGCGAACAGCTCCGCATGACTCCGGGCCGATGTGGGTCGCTAGTCCACTTTCGTACGACTTTTGCATTCACTACACCTCGCCGGTTTAACCGGCGCACAGGAGATTCAACGGTTCTGAGCGAGAATTTGTAGAGGCCCAATAAGAGAGCAGGTTTCCGTGACGGGGGTGTTCGGCTAGACTCGGCGGAATGCGCGACAACGAGTTCACGAGAATCTTGAATTGGCCAGGCTA
>Ga0137398_10000384_pt1 | contig 15423 bp, 11 predicted proteins | sample czorhiz216metaG_FD_106659 | JGI IMG/M metagenome (GOLD analysis project Ga0137398, IMG submission 106659) | Vadose zone soil microbial communities from Angelo Coast Range Reserve, California, USA - czorhiz2.16 metaG | ecosystem: Environmental > Terrestrial > Soil > Vadose zone | place: USA...
CATCGAGCAACGCTCGATGCCTCACACCCTCACAGCCAGACTCCGGTAGCGGACGAATCCATTTTCCCTCGCTATCCATCTAGCAACGCGGCCGCGTTAAGGCATCGCCTCAAGCTGCCAGGTGCCAGGAAATGTGCAACAATCCTGAAGAGGTCGCACATCAACGCCAAACAGTTCTGTACGCTCGTCACACTTTTTCTGAGGTGTTGGGCGCTTGCATCAACGCTACTCAACGCCTAATCGGTGACCGAAGCCAACTACGCTGGTCAGGCGGCAGTCTTCATCGAACTCGTCTCCGCCGAGAGTCTCCCCACCAAATTCCTAGTTTGGACAAACTGCTCCAGTCTTCATCCATTCGCCGAGCAGCGTGCCCGCTTGCGCTTGCGTACCGGGAGCGGGCTGACGGCCGGCACCCGGCGCCCAGGCCCAACCGACCAGGTGATCGGTGCCGACATGTTGCACAATGTCATCGAGCGAGCGGCCGCCGTTGCGCGCGGGATCCTTGATCTGCGCGCAAATCTGCCCGACCGTCTTGCCTTCCCAGCCCATTTCGCCCGGCGCCAGATGCCAAGCCGGGTCGCCGGGCACGCGGCCGGGATCGAAATTCGCCTGCTGATGACAGACCGGACAGCGCAGCGCCGGAAGGCCGAAGCCGTCTTCACCGCGAACGACCGCCGGTTGATGCGGGCGGCGGAGATCGCCCTGGCGCGGGCGATCGCCGGCAGGATGGCAGTTCATGCAGCGCGGATGAGTGAGCACTTTGGCGGCTTCGGTGAACAGGGCCGCTGATCGCTCCGCAGGATCGCTGATCGCGGCAAAGCTGCCGACACTGGCAAGGCTCTCCGCCGATACATCTGAAATAGCTTGCACTGAGATCGCGAGCATAGCTGCGATCGCCAACAGAAATCCGAAATGCCGTTCAGCCTGCACGGTGCTTCCCCTTCCGGCCGTCTGCACTAGACAAGGTAGCGCTGCGGATCGGCCAACATCACGTTGCGCACCGCCTCGTGATATTTGATGTAGCCTGTACAGCGGCAGAGGTGACCGTCCAGCGCCTCGGCGATGGTTTTCTCGAGATCGGCGCGGGGCGCGCGTTTCTTCGCCAACCGTTCGAGCAACACCTGAGCTTCGTTGAGAAAGCCCGCGGTGCAATAGCCGCACTGAAAGGCGAAGTGCTCAATGAAGGCCTTTTGCAGAACCGAAAGCTCGCCGTTCTTGGCGTGGCCTTCGACTGTGCGGATCGACTTGCCATTGAAGCGCACCGCCGGAACGATGCAGGTCGGGCTGGTGTAACTCGTGCCGTCCGGACTATCCACGATCACCGCGCAGCTCAAACACTGCGCCGCCCCGCAGCCGAATTTGGTACCGGTGAGGCCGAGATATTCGCGCAAATAGTCGTTCATGGTGAGTTCGTCGCGAACCTCCGTCGGTCCGTATTCGCGGCCATTGATCGTCACGTTGAAGGTCGTCACGTCAGCACCCCTTTGAGCATTTGCTGCGTCACCGGCAGGGAACGGAAGCGATGGCCGGTTGCGTCGAAGATCGCGTTTATGAGCGCGGCCACGACCGGAATCATCACCACTTCCGCCATGCCCTTCGGGCGTTCGTTCGCGTCGACGGCCGGCAGCACCTCGACCTCGAGATCGCGCAGCGGCAGGTCCGACCCGCGGGCGACCAGGTATTGTCCGAGGTTCCATTGCCCGTTGCCGGGCCCATCCTCGTAAAGCGGCAGCGTCTCGAGCAACGCATAACCAACGCCCATCGCGAAGCCGCCCTGCGCCTGTCCCAGCACGATCTCTGGAACAAGAGCCTGGCCGCATTCCAGCACGCTGTATGCCTTTGCGATACGCAACGCTCCGGTTGCTCGGTCGATCTCGATGCGGACTAGCGTGCCGCACTGCGTCGTGTAGGTAGGTCCGCTCTGGTTGAGGTCGGCTGGCGGAAACTTCACGTTGGAGCGGTTGATGCGGACAAATTTTCCCGTGCCGCGACGCAAAGCCAGCGCATCGATGTCGGCCGTCCACGGCTGTCCGTCGACGGCGAACGTCGCGCGCGCCCAGGCCCAGCGATTGAAGGCGTGCGCCATCGCGCCGGTCACGCCATTGCGTGCGTGCGCCTTTGCGGCGATCGCCGGCAAAGACAATGGCGGCAGTCCCTGCATCACGAGTTGGCCATTTTGCCACCGCGCTTTGCTCCACTCGCTGGCCTTGCGATTATTCGGCGCAATGCCCCACAGTTCGAGCGCCGCTGGCCAGAGGCCGAAGCGGAAGATGACGCGCGCCGCCTCGGCTGCTGCGTGTGTCCCAACATGGGCGCCGGTCGAGGCGGCGGTCGCTGTACTGATCGCAGGCACCCAACGCGGATTGCGCGCAGCCGCGGCCTGCGTCTTCTGATCGATCGTGAAGGGGTCGCCGGAGCTCACGAGATCTAGCGGGCCGAATGTGTCGACTCGGAGGACAGCAACTTCGTCGGCGACGCCGCCCAGATAGGCTGCCACGCGACTGGCGGCTGCCGTCCCAATGCCGTTGCCCATCTCAGCGCCGTCGCAACAGATGGCAATCTGACCATCGGGCGCGATTTCGACGGATCCCAGCGCAGCATCGCCTCCGGTGCCGTAGTTCTTGGTCGCACACGCGACGCCGGTACCGACGAGGATTCCCGACTGCTGCCCGCGCGCCTTCTCTTCGGCGCGCTCCGTCCAGATCGGATGCTTCTCCAGTTTATCGAGGATTTCGGGCGTGCGGATTGACGCGACGTAGGTGTTCCCCGCCAGATTCCGGTTGCCGGGTGCGAGCGCGTTGCGGCGTCGGAATTCCATCGGGTCGAGCGGCAGCTCCCGGCAGATCTCGTCGACGTCCACTTCGAGCGCAGTCATGGTTTGCAGAGTTCCATAGCAACGCATTGAGCCGGCCGTCACGCCACGCGAGTGGAACGAGTACGTCGTCAGATCAACCTTCGGGCAATAGTAGATGCCGAGCGCGGCTAGAGCACTTACCGAACTCACCTGGGCCGAAAAATTGGCGAGGCCTCCGCCATCCAACGCATGGTCAGCGACGAATCCGACTATCTTGCCGGTCGCCCGATCGACCCCGATCTGCGTACGCATCTTGAAGGCGTGCCGCTTAATCCCGGATTGAAACTGCTCGAAGCGGTTGTTGGCGAGTCGGACTGGACGATTGGGCAAGAACATCCCTGCCAATGCGACGTAGAGCGGGAACGGCGTGTGGTCGCGTCCGCCGAATCCTCCGCCGCAAGAGGCGAAATTGGTGTTGATGCGCGCCGGCTTGAATGGCGCCTGGGCGTTGCCGAGAAGGTCCGCGATCGCTGTCGCCATCTCGGCGGGCGACTGCACACTGATAACGAGATTGAGATCCTTGCGCCCGGCGTCATACCAGGCAAGACCGCTTTCCGGCTCGAGCGCCATCGGGTCGACTGACTGGGTTTCGAATTCACGGTCCAGCACCAACACGGCTGGATTGTTGGCGGCCAGCTCCGCCCGAATTTTTTCGCCATGGTCCGCGGCTTTGGCGTAGGCACGCCCGCTCGGAATCGGCAGGCGTGGCCATATCGGGGCTCCGGAGTTCTCGACGAATCCCGGACTTACCCAGCCGTTCTTGACCGGCGAATACACATCGGGCGCGTCAGGAGTCGGACCGCCCACGCGCGTGAAGCGAAACGCGCCGTAGTTGGGCTGTTTAACGGGTCCGGTTTCTTCGCCGAATTTCAGGACAAGCGCATCGCGCAGAGCGAGCCGTGCCTGATCAAAGATGTCGAAGTCCTCAAAGATCAGCAACGCAACCGGCTGACCCAGATAGAGCGGCGTCTTGCCGAACGGGCAGAGCAGGTCGCCGGTATAGAATTCGGGAACGCGCGCGCCGATTCGCGCGAGGTCGTCGGCGGTCACAACCACGGACGGCTTCAACGCGCCGGTCAACCGTGAAAGGTCGATTCCAAACAAAACGTGGTTTGCGTCAGTCGCGCGGATGAGCATGGCGTGGGAGGTCTTCGCCGGCCAGCCGGGAAGATCGGCGGCGCGAAAATCGCCCGCGTAGAGTTTCGCCCCAGTGACCTTGACGACACCGTCGATGCGCCCGGCTCCGGTGGCGGCCGGATTCCAGTTTTGCCGACCCGGCAAGGTTTCACGCGCCGCGAAGTCGATTGCTTCCGCATAAGCCAGACGTGACACGGAAAGCGCGATGCCGTTCCATGTGAGCAATTTCACGAAATCGCGTCGCGAGGTCCTCACCAAGTCCCCTTTTGCCCAGCACTTATGTTCGCACAGCGCTTGCTATTTCGCCTTAAAGGTGATTCGTCGGAACGAAGTTTCTGATCAGACCAACGATGATCAAACACGCCGACAATAATGAACACCCGGACATTGCAGCGCTGTGATGACCATCATGTCAAGATCATTGGAATCAAAAAACCGATCGTGTTGTGATCATACAGGTTGCGCGACCCGTGCGCTGGATTATTATCTTCACCGGCTTGGAGTATTTCCTACCGTTTCCTGTTGAATAGCGGCGGCGCGTCCTTGCCCGCCGCCATTGCTGGTTGTCGCGACCACCAAAGTCCCGTCGCGAATCGATTGGGGGCGAACATGCGAAGGATCAACGCCAGTCGTCTGTGCGGCTTTCTGACCCTTGCCGCTCTTGGCGCCGTCGGGATCTTGCTGACGCTTGCATGGCCGAATACGACTGCCTCCGCGCAAACTGCGGATAGAAGAACCGATCTGGCAACGAGGCCGGGGTTCCGGGAGCCCGTCGCGCTGACGAGCAAGGACGGTGTCCTCGAAATTCGGCTCACCGCAAGGCAAGGCCAGGCAACGCTCGACACTGTAGCAGCACCTGTCCAGGGCTTTCTTCTTTTTGACTACGAGGTGATCCGTGGCACCGCGTCCAACGGTCAGAAATCCGGTGGCAATCTCTATCCAGCGCCCACTCTTCAGGTATTCCCCGGCGAACGGCTGATCGTGCATTTCGGAAACGGCCTCACCGACCTGACCATCCGGGACTACTTCATTCCGCAGTACACATTCAAGGGTCAGCCCGTTCCGCTCTATCCGGAGCAGATGACCTCGTCACCTATCAATCTCCACACGCATGGAGCGCACATAAGTCCGAAGGGAAATGCCGACAACGTCATGCTGCACATTCCGCCGGGGATGTCGAACACCTACACCTACGACATCCCTCGGAACATGCCGCAAGGACTGTACTGGTATCATTGTCATCTTCACGGGCTCACTGCCGCGCAAGTGTATGCGGGTCTCGCGGGTCTGCTTGCAATCGGACGAACGGATGGCAGCCTGCCGCTCGTCACCGATAAACACATCCCGGTCCGCAACATGGCGCTGCAGTACAATTTCGTCTTTGATCGTGCGGGCGGTCTCGCCCAGCTCAACAATCCGAACTGGTCGCAGTGGATCAGCACGATAGTGCCACCGAAGGATGGCGAGTTGGCGAACGGCACGTACCGTCCCTTGCTGGCGCCGGTCAACTTCAGCCGCTCCAAGCCAGGAACAAAATACTTCACGGTGTGGCACGCGGGGCCGCTTTCAATCGAAAATCATCGGGGGCAATTGGAGTTCATTCCCAGCAATCTCCAGCAATTCACTGCGACCGACTCGAATGCCGGGAGCGATGTGCCAGCCAATCTCTCGCTTCCGGATTATCAGCGCGATGTGCAGTTCACCGTCAACGGCCAGTTTCAGCCGGTCATCGAGAGCAAGGCGGGCCAGACCGAAATTTGGGTGCTCGCGAATGTGAGTGACATGGCCTACATCAATGTGCAGCTCACGGAAACGAAGACTGGACGGCATCCGCGTATCGCCATTGTCGGCCAGGACGGCAATCCCTACACGGCCGTTCACTATCCGCCGACCGACAATGGCACCCGGCTGCTCATTCCGCCAGCGAGCCGGTTCGCGATTGCCGTGACGATACCAGCCGAAGGCGATCTCATTCTGGAGATGCCGGAGCGCAGCGGCGGCGCCAAGACAATCACCGCCCCCGGCGTGCTCTATACGAATAGTGGCAGCGACAATCCTCCGGCCGTGCTGGGCAGCCTGAGCGTCTTGCCCTCGGCCGTCAGCTATTTCGACGGCTTCTTTGTTTTTCCGACCCAGGTGCTGGCAAGAGCCAAAGCGGCGCAGCCCGGCGGCGTAACGACTCCGTTCGTCGAAGGTCAGCCGCTCGGCGCCTACACGTCCTTTGTCGACCTTGCCAAAGCCACCCCGGACTTCACGCGGCAGATCGTGATATCCGGCGGATTTCTCAACAACCTGGCGAGCACCGAGGATCCGAAAGCGTTTGTCTATGCATTCGACGCCGGCGCATTTCCCAATGTGCCGCTCATCCAGCCCCGGCTCAACTCAGTGGAGGAATGGAAGTTCGTCAACAACAACAACGACGAGCATCCGATCCACGTTCACGTCAACGATTTCCAGGTGATGGATTACTTCGATCCCGTGACCGGTCTGCGAACCGGCCCCGACAAGTTTTCCATCGACAATGCAAATGCGCCGGCACCGAAGATGAATGCCGACGAGAGCGTGATCGAGCCCGGCATTCTCACGATCCGTACCCGCTTCGACGAATATACCGGGCTATACGTGATGCATTGCCATCGCCTTAACCACGAAGACAACGGGCTGATGGCGCTGATTAACGTCATACCGGCAGTCTCGATTTATGCGGTAGCCATTCCGGGCGCGCTCGGCAAACCTGCCGAGGTTCGTTTGTACGACGGCAACGGCGACCGGTTCGTCGGCACGGTCATCCCGTTCTCGGGCTATGAAGGGAACGTCAACGTCGCGATGGGCGATGTCGATGGTGACGGCATACTCGACCTGATCGTCGGCGCCGGCAAGGATCGCGCGCCGGAGGTTGTGGTTTATTCGGGTGCGTCAATACGCGGCAAAGGCACCTTCGGGACAGAGTTGGCGCGTTTCCGGCCGTTCGATTCCCGCGCGCGTGCCGGGGTCAGCGTGGCCGCCGCACAGATCGATGGGACAACTGCCGACAACATCATCGTCGGATCGGGCCCCGGCGTCCAGGGCGAAGTGAAGGTCTATCAAATTCCGCTCGCGTCATCGTCGAGTAGCGGGCCGATTCTGTTCGCGTCCTTCAAGCCGTATGGTGAAAGTCGGTCAGGCGTGAGTGTCGCCACGGGCTTTGTCGATTTTTCGACCGGCCGCGAGAGCATCATCACTGCGCCCGGCCCCGGCAGCCCGGCGGAGGTCGCGGTATTCGCCTTCCCGCTTTTGCAGCCCATCGCAAAGGCCGGAACCAAAGCTGGAACTAAGCCTGATGCCAGGGCCGGTCATGGCGGTGTGCACGCGACGGATAAACCCGTCAAAACGGCCTCTTTTACCCCGTTCGGCAAGGATTATCGGGGCGGCGTTTCGCTGGCTACCGGGTGGCTTGCTGGTTCGCTCGGTGGCGCCAAGCGGATTGTTGTGAGCCAGCTCACCGACCGCGGTTCAGTAAAGATTTTCTCGAGCGGCTCCGCACTGGATGGAGGCCCGGCACTATACCTGCATAGTCCTCTGCACCACGACCATGGTGCCCACTTCGGCGAAATCGCAAGCTTCGAGCCGTTTGATGGATCCGCCGGCACGCGGGTTGCCACGACGAGTACAGCGACTGGCGCTCATCTGCTGGTTAGCGGAGTTGCGCCTGGCGCCACAGATGCAAGCGTCATCAAATACGATTTTTCAAGGCCGAATCCCCAGTCCACGACCCTTCAGCCCGTGCGGCTCGGACAGGTCTGGTCCGGAACAGCGTCTCAGCCTGCGGCGCTCGGCGGCGATTAACGGACGAGATCATTAACGGTATCGAGAGTCGGCCAAGCGTTGCCTAAACCGGCGTCAATGTCTGCTAAGGCGATTTCTCCACGCTACCCGAGGCGGCCCGCCGATTGGCCGAGGCCTCAAGAGCACCTGATCCTGCTCGACCAATCCTCGAAACCCTCGGCGTCATCCTCGCTGTTCTGCTTTGTTCTCGAAGCGACCTCGCATCTCATCAGCGGCATGTCCGCTTGCGTCATCAGCAGACTCGCGCGCGACGCTAGCGTAGAACTTCGACATTCCCACTTCGAAAAATAACTTTGAAACCTCAACGGAATTTCCGCCATTTTGGCCGAAAATTCGACGTGGAGACTTTGCGGTTAGCAGTTGTGGACTGAACGTGGTCTGGCCAACACCTTCCCTTCGCGGCAAGCGATTCGGCTTCATTCTGGTCGATTGCCAGCTATCCAGGTCGTAAGAACGTCGAGTTTAGGACTTAATGCGACGATATCTGCGCGGGCGCCTACGTTAAGCGTGCCGCGTTGATGCTCGATGCCCAAAAAGCGCGCCGGCACGAGCGTTGCGGCGCGAAGTGCGTCATCGAGGGAAATTCGACCGAAGGCTACAGCGTTTTTGACGGCCGATCCCATATCCAAATGAGCGCCTGCCAGCGTTCCGTTTTCGGAGACTAAGCGGCCCTCCCGTAAATGGATCTGCCTGCCCATGAGTTCAAACTGGTTTTGCTCAGTGCCGACGGTGGGCATGGCATCACTCACGAGCGCTATATTGCTCCGATTTTTTGCCGAAAACGCCGCTCGTACAACAACTGGATCAACGTGGATGCCATCAAGAATCATGCCGGCCGTAAGACGTTCGTCAGTAAGCGCGAGGCCGACAATACCAGGTTCGCGGGCGCTCATGGGAGGCATTGCATTAAAGAGGTGTGTAACGCCGCTAAGCCCCTCGTGGATGGCCCTTATCAAATCGTCGGCCTTCGCCTCACTATGACCGACTGAAACGCGAATTCCGCTGCCAGCGAGGCCCTCCACAAATCCCGTCGGTACGCATTCTGGCGCAATTGTCATCATGGACGAGCCCACGGCCGATAACTCCCCGAGCCAATCGAGGTCGTGTAGGCTCGCGGTAAGAATACGGTCGCTCCGATGGATCCCTGGGCGGGACGGATTGATGAATGGCCCTTCCAGATGAATACCCAGAATTCCATCGGTGCCCGCGACGGATTTTGCGGCGGCAATTGCAGCAATAACCTTTGCTGGCCGATCGCTTATTAAGGTTAGCGAACAGCTTGTGGTACCATAGCGCCGATGTGCCCGGGCAATAGCGCGCATTGCCGCCGGCGTTGGATCATCATTGAGAAGGATGCCGGCGCCGCCATTGACTTGCAGGTCGATGAAGCCCGGCGCAAGCATTGTTCCGGGCGACAACACTTCGATCGGCCAGTCGGCTGTGGTTAGGCCATGCGGCGCGATACCCCGAACCACCCCACGATGTACCAGGAGGGCGGCGTTATCATGCCAACGATATCCATCGAAAATACGATCAGCCGCAATTGCAAACTGAGGTCTTCGGACATATTCTGCGGGTCCCGGTGCCATCGCCTCACTTCCTTGTTGGCGATCCTCAAAAACTGCAGGACTTAGTGCCTGACAAGCCTCCGGGGCCGCACCGCCATGCTAGCGGAACTCAAACTGTCAGCAAACGTTCCGGAAGGTGCCGTCAGGACCATTGACGCCTGACGACTGCACAATTCGCGAGAAATTGAATGAGCTCCGCTTCGCCCAACTCTGCTCAGTTTTATATTGGTGTTGACGGCGGTGGAAGTAGCTGTCGCGCCCGCATCGAAGACTGGAAAGGTCGCCTTTTGGGCCAGGGGACCGCTGGCCCTGGTACTACGCGGATTGGGTTGGATAGATCTATGCAAGCGATACGCGAGGCGAGTGAAGCGGCCGTACGCGACGCAGGTCTATCGCCGACCGCCCTTCGTGACACCATAGCCGGAGTAGGACTTGCTGGAATAGACCGTAAAGGAATCCGTGACGCGCTTCGGAGCGTCACCCATCCGTTTCGAAGTGTGGCTTACGCGAGTGATGCAAATATTGCGTGCTTGGGGGCACATTGCGGCCGTGATGGGGGCATTGTCGTTCTGGGCACGGGCAGCATCGGTTACGCTAGGGTGAATGGCCGCGAACTCCGCATCGGAGGATACGGATTCCCAATCTCCGATGAGGCAAGCGGAGCGAACCTCGGACTTCAGGCTCTGCAGCTCGCGCTTCGCGCACATGACGGCAGGATCAAGCCAACTCGGTTTTTGCTCGAAGTAATGGAAAGATTTGGGCCGGATCCAGCCGGGTTGGTCGAGTGGGCCGAACAGGCGACCGCAACCGAGTATGCGACCTTGGCCCCGAGTGTCCTAAGCTCCGCGGAGGCAGGAGACCCCTTCGCCAAAGAGATCGTCGCTGAAAGCGCCCGGCACGTCGAAGTGCTCATCCATTCGTTGGTACAATTCGGTGCGCTGCGGATTTCACTACTTGGAGGGCTATCATCGCATCTGGCTCGGTGGCTTTCACCTGAGACGCTGGGCCTTGTTTCTCCGCCCGAAGGCGACGCGGTAGCCGGGGCATTGCTTTTGGCCCGCGGACACGAGCTGACGGTACCAAAGGGATAGAGAAAGGGTACACAGATATGCTGACTGAGCACATAAGCCCTCGGTTCGTCGATCTCGATTCATGGTCCACGAGCGACATGACCGCAGCTATGTACGATGGACAACTCGCGGCTTGCGCGGCCGTAAGACCGGCATTGCCTGCCATAAATGCCGCCGTCGATGAGGCGGTGGCAGGCCTAAAGCGTGGCGGCCGCCTGGTTTACGTGGGTGCTGGCACCTCCGGCCGCATTGCTATCCAGGATGGCGCGGAGCTTCGTCCGACCTACGATTGGCCAAGCGATCGTCTCGTTTTCGTGATGGCTGGAGGTATGCAAGCCGTTTTGCAGAGCGTCGAAGGGGCAGAAGACGACGAGGCAAAAGGGGCAGAAGCAATAGTCGATGCGGAAATTAATCAAAACGACGTGGTCATAGCTGTCGCTGCGAGTGGGACGACCCCCTTTACTCTCGGAGCTCTGCGATCGGCAGGAGCCAGGGGTGCCCTCACCGTTGGGGTCGCAAACAACCGTGGGACGCCGCTTTTTGAATTGGCCCGGCATCGCATTTTGATAGAGACCGGCACTGAGGTTCTGGCAGGCTCAACCCGCATGCAAGCGGGGACGGCACAAAAGATCGTACTCAATCTTTTCTCGACCGCCGTAATGGTCAGGCTCGGCCGTGTTTACCGGGGCCTTATGGTGAGCATGCGCGCAAGCAACGCGAAGCTCCTTCGCCGTGCAGAGGTTATCGTCAGCCAGATCGTAGGATGCGGCGAGGATGATGCCGCCAATTTTGTTGAGCGCGCAGAGGGCGATGTGAAAATCGCGGTATTGCTCGGTCTTGGATGGGAGAAGACCAACGCCGTGGAAGCCCTGCTCAAACACGAAGGCAACCTGAGAGCAGTCATCGACGAGTTGGTGCATGATCGGACATGATCGATATCAAACTGCCATGGCTCGAGAGATCCGTGAGATTCCGGGTAAAGCAGAGCGCCTCCTGGCCGAATGCCAGTTGATAGAATCTGCCGCGAATCGAATCCGGCGAGCCAACCCACGCGTGGTCATAATTTCCGGCCGTGGCAGTTCCGGAAATGCAGGAATCCTTCTTCGTTACCTATTTGAAGCGCGCGCGGGTTTACTCGTTTCCAGCTCCGCTCCCTCGGTTATTACAACTTACGGCCAGTCGATCGACATGAAGAGGGCCGTTTTCATCGTAATATCACAATCCGGTCGAAGCCCTGATCTTGTGATGGGAGCGCAATCCGCAAGAAAAAATGGTGCGCTTACCGTCGCAATTGTAAACGATTCGACATCCCCACTTGCCCTAGCCTGCGAACTGATCCTGCCGATCGGTGCTGGCATCGAGCATTCAGTCGCGGCTACAAAATCTGTTGTGCTGTCTATGATGATAGGTGTGCAACTTGTTGCGTCACTCACCTCGGATGATGATTTGACTGAACATGTCAAGCAGCTCCCCCAAAGATTTCGCGAAGCGCTTGCCTGTGATTGGTCAGGGTGGACCGATAGCCTTGTTGCCGCAACGGCTGCGTTTGTAGTTGGTCGAGGCTTTGGATTGGGACCGGCGCGCGAGATCGGGCTCAAGGTGACTGAAACGATGCGGCTACCGACATTAAGCTATAGTGCAGCCGAAGTAATGCATGGTCCACTCGCCTGTGCGAACTCTGACACTCCACTTCTCGTGTTAAGGCAGGACGACGGATCCTCCGCGATGGTCGATGCTTTAATAGCCGATCTTCGTACCCGAAAGCTGAATGTCTTTTCCGTAGGCGATCCAAGCGGAACACTCCCGTGGATAGAACCCCGCGATCCAATTTGCGATGTAATCACGATGTTATTGCCGGCATATGCCAGTATAGAGCGGGCGGCGCTGGATCGCGGTTTCGATCCTGACAATCCGCCAAACCTCTCCAAAATTACGGAAACGTTGTGATTCAAGAGGGTATCGTTCCCAAGTCGGCCAAGGTAACGAAGCTAGATCAATGAATGCAACGCCTTCACTGCGGACTCGCGGCTTTCGACAGGAACAATCAAAGTTAATGAATGCGATGAAAAAACATATTTGTCAGCGACAATCCCATGATGTTGCAGAATCTGAATTGCCTTGAATGGCAACTCCGAAGAAACTCCGCCGAAACAGGTCAGGCTCACCGAGCTTAACGTCTCGCGCTGTTTGCGAAAATCTTTGGTACTTTCGAACGTGCGCAGTAAGGTATCGAGCGCCTCCGGATCGGAAGTTATCATGATGCGCGTTTTTCCTTCAGTGAAAGCAGAGGAAAGGAGCTGCGGCCAAGACAAGCCGTTTTGTTCGAGATGCTGCGCTAACTTCTCAAAACCTTGATTAAGGTTCGCCGAATCGATCTCCACATGTTCAATGCGAGCTATCGAGTTGACGGCCAAAACTCTCCCGCTTTCCATCCCCGTAACCTCCTCCATAACTTGCGTGCCGTATTCGGCGCCGCAGTCCCATTTTTTTATGACCAAAGCGACATTTTGGCTTTGTGCCAGCTCCACGCTGCGAAAGTGCAAGACCTTGGCGCCCCAAAAGCACATTTCGGACAACGATACAAAATTCAGTTCGCGCAAGACTTTTGAATTCGCCACCACGTGTGGATCGGCCGAGCAAACCCCATCAACTTCTTTGATAATTTCGCAGCACTCGGCTTTTAGCGCCGCGGCCATGGCGACCGCAGTAGTGTCGCTTCCACCCCGACCTAGCGTGGTGATTTCCCTGGTCACTGGATTCACACCCTGAAAGCCGGCTAAAACAACGATGCGTCCCCGATCGAGTTCTTCGCGCACGCGAACGGGCCGCACATCTACTATGCGCGCGGATGAATGGGCTTCGTCGGTCATCACTCCGGCTTGACTACCGGTAAAACTAATCGCCGGCACACCTAGATCAGAGAGCGCCATGCTCATTAAGGACATGCTGATGCGCTCACCGGTGGTTAGCAACATATCGAGTTCACGGCGGTTGGGTTGCGGGCTAACTTGATAGGCGACCCTCACCAATTCGTCGGTGGTCTTGCCCATCGCTGAGACGATCACAACGACACGATTGCCCCGACCATGCAGAGTGGCAAGACTGCGAGCAACCGCGCGAATTTTCGCCGGTGTTTCAAGACAGGCGCCGCCGTATTTTTGCACAATGACGGGATTGATGCGCATCTGCTTACGAATAGCTTTAGAGGGGCGCACATTAGCGCGAACAGACTGCTAAGGGGGCGAATAGACCGGTTATGCTCCCGCTGTCTTGCGGAGCCTGGCAAATGACGTAGCCGGAAATAGCGATGTTGCTCCCTCAAAAGCAAATCGTTCGTTCCTCTAAGCGCGTCCATACGTCAACAATGCGGCGTTCCCATTTTCTAGCGAAGGTGACCGCGTCCCACCGCGCATACTGCCTCTCTGCAAAAAAGTCTCCCAAAAACGGGAAAATCTGGGAATTTAGTCATAGACTTTCAGCAATTTCTCGCTAAGGTTGTTATGATTCGGAGCTTTGGAGACCAAGCTGGAAACGCAAGAGAGCACGTATTTTGCAGGGTTTCTGCGATTTTCTTGCAATCTAGCTTAGGTTGACTCACTGCGTGGCTGGCGACGCAGTGCTGATCGCACCCGTCTCCGAGCAAATTCCCTGGTATCAGGGAATTTTACAGGGAATTTTGCGATTCTGGGGCTTAGAGACACGATTACGTGCCAAGAGACCGCTGCGCTGCAGCCACTTCTCGAGCAATTCCCTATGCAGATTATCAGCGAAAATATTTTGGGGAACAGCGAATTTTAAAACGGTATCAGGGATTTACAACTCAAGAAACACAGCAGAGGAGCAGAGGACCTCTGCATTCGACTGGCCTTCATGGCGGGACGGCGCAGCAAGGCAACTTTATGGATTTGTTCAACGTTCGGCTCGGACGGGATGAAAGCGGTTGCAGCGAGCGTCCAGATGTTTCGCAGAAACCCGCCCCGTGACCTTCCCATCGACTGTCTCTGGTTCTTGGTGATGCAGGCCCCATGCGGATGCACGCGGATGGCGCATGATTCGAGCCCCCAGTTTGGGAGTTTGAATCACAGGCGTCCGGCCAAACGCAACGCCCCTGGCCCTGGCTCGGCTTCGGCGCTTTCGGGACGAAGCGGACATTTCCCAGCCGACAACCCCGCTGAATCCGTCGAAAAGGACCCACAGCAGACCAATGTCCCCTGACGTACTTGCTCTGTTCAGATTGGATGGTCCTTGCCAGATAGGCGAACTGCTGCAGGTCCGTCGCCAACGGAGTATCGTCGTCGAACTGGTCCGTTGCCGTCACCATGATCCTACTCCTTCGTGTCGACACACCCCGTGTCGTCCTGCAGCCTCCGTCGAATTTGCCGCCCCTTGGCGGAGTCATAGGCAAAGAACGCAGCACTCAATGGGTGCCGTTTAGGCCTCGCGTAGCGCTGAGGCTTAGAGCACCCATCCCCCGGACACTTCGATACGCTGAGCGTTTATCCAACGATGGGACGGGGACAGCAACGCCGCGATAACAGGCCCGATATCGTCGGGCACCCCGGCACGCCCCAGAGCTGTCTGCGACGCGATGAAAGCATTCACCTCAGGTATGTCGCGCAGCGCCCCTCCGCCGAAATCCGTTTCGATTCCGCCGGGCGCGACGACATTCACGGCTATTTTGCGCTCACCAAGTTCCTTCGCGAGATAGCGCGTGAGCACCTCGATCGCACCCTTTAGGGCTCCATATACGGCAAAGCCGGGCAGAGCGACCCGCGCAAGGCCGCTCGACAAGTTCACGATGCGACCGCCATCGGAGATGATCGGCAGGAGCTTTTGCGTCAGGAAGAACACGCCCTTGAAATGAACGTTAACAAGGCGATCAAAAAGCTCTTCCGAGGTCGTCGCGAATGGGGCATCCAGCCCGATGCCCGCGTTGTTGACGAGAGCGTGGATGTTCTCGTGTCCGAGC
>Ga0137398_10000386_pt1 | contig 15404 bp, 11 predicted proteins | sample czorhiz216metaG_FD_106659 | JGI IMG/M metagenome (GOLD analysis project Ga0137398, IMG submission 106659) | Vadose zone soil microbial communities from Angelo Coast Range Reserve, California, USA - czorhiz2.16 metaG | ecosystem: Environmental > Terrestrial > Soil > Vadose zone | place: USA...
CATCGCCGGACTCCTCGAAGACCGCCCCCGCCGGCTGGCCATGGCCGAGGCGGGGCTTCTCTGGGCCCGGGAGTTCACGTGGGAGCGCTGTTACCGGGAGAGCCGGGTCGTGATGGAGCGCGCGGCGGGGGTCCCCGCGGCGTGAACGCCGGCACCCCATCCACGCTCGGCCGGTTCAAGGTGCCGCTCATCCTCCTCAAGATTCTTCTGAGCGTGCTCCTCTTCGCGTACGTGATCGCGAAGGTCTCGCCGCGGAACGTGTGGTCCACGATGCGGTCCGCCGACCCCGGCCTCCTCGCGCTCGCGGCGGGACTCTTCCTCGTCTCGAGCCTGATCGGGAGCTGGCTCTGGGCGAGGCTCCTGCGCGCGCAGGGCGTTCTGATCCCCTATCCCAAGGCTGCCTCGTATTACTTCGTCGGGCTCTTCTTCAATAACTTCCTGCCCTCGAACATCGGGGGAGACATCGCCCGGATCTCCGACGCGTCCAAGCATGCCGACCACGTGAGCCCGGTCTTCTCGGCGACGCTCATGGAGCGCCTGATCGGCGTGGTCTCGATCGGGTTCCTGGCGGTGGCGGCGTCGGTGGTTGCGTTCCACCGGCTGCATCTCTACGCGATCTACGCGACCACGCTCGCGGTGTTCCTCCTGGCGGTCGCGTTCTTCGCGAGCATCTTCCATCGCGGCATGCTCCAGGCGTTCGAGCGTCCCTTCCGGGCCCTGGGGGCGCAGAAGCTCGAGCGCGCCATCGCCCGTCTCATGGATGACCTCCACGGCTTCCGGACCGAGGGGGGGGCGCTCGCGGCCGCCTTCGTGGCGTCCACGCTGGTGCAGGTCAGCCGGATCTACGTCCATTACCTGGTCGGGCTCGCCCTGGGCGTCCGCATCTCCCTTTCCTACTACTTTCTCTTCGTCCCGGTGCTCGCGGCCCTCATCTCGCTCCCGATCTCCCTGAACGGCATCGGGGTGCGCGAGGGCGCGGCCGTCGTCCTCTTCCAGGCGGCGGGGCTCTCCCGGGAGCAATCGTTCTCCATCCCGTTTCTCACCTACATCATCTCGGTGCTGATCAGCCTGCTGGGCGGGCTCATCTTCATCTCCCGGACCCCGCGCAGGGCCATCGGCCGGCGTCTCGAGCGTCGCAAGCTGGAGCGCGCCGTCGAGCGGGACCCCGTACCCCGGGAGGGACACGCGTGACCTGGTCGAAGCGTTGGCAGTGGATCTTCGCCGGGCTGGCGCTCGGCGTGCCGCTCCTGGTTTACCTCCGCACGCTCACCCCGACGGTGCCGTTCTGGGATTCGGGGGAGTTCATCGCGACGTCCTTCATCCTCGGCCTTCCGCACCCGCCGGGGTCGCCGGTCTACACGATGATCGGCCGCCTCGTGTGCCTTCTCCCGTTCGGGACAGCCGCGTGGCGCGTCAACTCCCTGAGCGCGATCTTCTCCGCGCTCACCTGTCTCCTCACCTACCTGGTCGTCTCGCGCACGCTGCAGCGCTGGTGGGCCAGCGAGAATCCGAGGCTCTCGACCCCGTTCCTCTGCGCGATCGGCGGCCTGGTCGCGGCGTTCTTCATGGCCTTCTCGAATTCGTTCTGGGACAACGCGATCGAAGCCGAGGTCTACGCGTTCTCGGTGTTCCTGATCATGGCCTGCGTCTGGCTGGCGTTCCGCTGGTGGGACCGGATCGGGGAACACGGCAACGACAAGCTGCTGGTTCTCATCGCCTACGTCCTCGCGATCTCCACCGGCGTCCACCTGAACACGATCCTCGTCGGCCCGGGCCTCCTGGTGCTGCTGGCGCTGCTGCGGCCGAGCTACTTCGCACGGGGGCGCTTCTGGATCTCGGCGCTGGTCTTGTGCGGGTTCGTGTTCTTCGTGTGGCTGAACGATGTCTCCGAGGAGATCAACGTGCCCGGGGGCATCGTGCTCATCATCTTCGCCACGATCTGCCTGGTCTGGATCGCGAATCGCCAGAAGCTGGTGAAGAACAACGTGGCCACCTGGTGGGCGCTGGCGACGCTGGCCGGCTTCACCATCCAGCTCTTCCTCCTGATCCGCAGCCAGCAGCATCCGGCCATCAACGAGGGATCGCCCGAGACGTTCACGACGTGGAAGGACTACCTGCTGAGAAAGCAGTACGGGCCCACGAATCCGTTCGAGCGGCGCGCCGACATCGGGTACCAGATCAACCACATGTACTTCCGCTACGTGGGCCAGCAGTTTCGCTTGACGGATGGATTCGGCCCCTTCGGGGCCGGCTCCTTCTGGGTCATCGCGGTGAATGCGATCCCGTATCTCCTCCTGGCGCTCGGCGCGTGGTGGAACTGGAAGCGGGACAAGAAGACGTTCTGGTTCTTCTTCGTCCAGAACGTGGTCATGGGTCCCGCGCTCATCTTCTATCTCAACTTCACGGACCACGAGGTGCGCGAGCGCGACTATTTCTTCACCAACTCTTACATGTTCCTCGCGATGTGGATGGGCATGGGCGCCGCGGGGATCCTGGATTGGCTCGGGCGCGCCTTCGAGCCCGTCCGCGCCGCGGCTCCGTCGAGCGCCTCCTCGCCGCCCGGGACGGAGCGCGTCGGCATCTGGCTCGGCGCGGCCGCGCTGCTCGGGATCTCCCTCCTCCCGGCCAAGGAGGGCTGGTACGAGCACGACCGCTCGGGCTTCTACATCGCGCACGACTACGCGTACAACATGCTCACGCCGCTCGAGCCGAACGCGATCGTGATGACGAACGGCGACAACGACACCTTCCCGCTCTGGTACATCCAGGAAGTGGAGGGGGTGCGGAAGGATGTCAGGGTGGCGAATCTGAGCCTCCTCAACACACCCTGGTACATCAAGCAGCTCCGGGATCAGGAGCCGAAGGTGCCGTTCACGTTCAAGGACGCCCAGCTGGACGGCTTGCAACCGTACCAGGACGAGAAGACGGGGAAGGTGATCTGGGTGAAGGACCTGGCGGTCGCGGACATGGTCAAGGCCAACCAGTGGAGGAAGCCGATCTACATGGCCGTGACGGTCCCCGAGCAGCTGGGGTTCGAGAAGAACCTGACCCTGGAGGGTCTGGTGTTCCGCGTGTCGCCGCACGAGGTGGGAGACCACGCCGTCGACGCGCAGAAGACGCTCCACAATCTCTACGCCGTCTTCCAGTACAAGGGCCTGCTGGACCGAAACCGCGACTACGACCGGTCGGTGTACAAGGACGACAACGCCTACAAGCTGGTGCAGAACTACAGCGCCGCCCACGTCCAGGTCGCCTATCAGCTCCAGCAGGCGGGGGCGCCCCAGGAGGCGATCAAGGTCCTCCATGACGCCGTGAAGATGACGCCCGATTTTCCGGGGCTGCTCGAGTACCTGGGCAAGTCCTACCAGGACATGGGGGACACCACGTCGGCGGAGAAGGTGTTCCTGGACGCGCAGAAGCGCTTCCCGAACTCGGCCGAATTCTACTTCCACCTCGGCGTGATCCACTGGCAGCGGGGGCACCGGCTGCGGCGCTCGGACTTGGTCGAGCAGGGCCTCTCGGAGCTCCGGCGCGCGTGCGAGCTGGACCAGCGCTACTTCGATTGGTTCGGCGGCCTCTTCAGCGCGCTCTGGCTCGAGGGGCGAAAGCAGGAGGCGGTGGACGTGCTGCGGACCTGGTCGCGCGCGCACCCCGAGGACGCGCAGGGGCAGAGCTGGCTCCAGACGTACGAGGACTCCCTGCGCCTTCTACAGGGAGGTGTGCTCCCTCCAGGCGGCGCCGGGAAGCGGCACGCGGCACGCGGAGCGCGCTGACCCCCGGTGCGCGCGCTGGTGACGGGCGTCGCGGGATTTCTGGGCTCGACGCTCGCGGAGGCCCTTCGGGGATCGGGATTCGACGTCCTCGGCGTGGACGCCTTCACGACGAACTACGATCCGGCCGTGAAGCGCTCGAACCTGAGCCGGCTCATGAAGGACTCCGGATTTCGCTTCGTCGAGGCGGACCTGCGCGAGGCCGATCTCAAGCCTCTCCTGGACGGCGTCACCCACGTGGCGCACCTGGCGGCGCTCCCGGGCGTGCGATCGAGCTGGGGGGAATCGTTCCGTGACTATGCCGAGCACAACGTGGTGGCCACGCAGCGGCTCCTCGAGGCGGCCCGCGGCCGCGGGCTGGCCAAGGTCGCTGTCGCCTCCAGCTCCTCGGTCTACGGCGCGGCGCTCCACGCCCCGACGGGGGAGAACGAGCCCCGGCGGCCCATCTCGCCCTACGGCGTGACGAAGCTCGCCACGGAAGCGCTGGTGCACGCCTATCGGACCGAGCAGGGTGTTTCCGCGGTCGCGCTGCGCTACTTCACGGTGTACGGTCCGCGGCAGCGCCCCGACATGGGATTCCACCGTTTCTTCGAGGCGGGACGCCATGGCAAGCCGGTCACCATCTACGGCGACGGCGGCCAGACCCGTGATTTCACCTTCGTGGACGACGCGGTGGCCGCCACCGTGGCGAGCCTGACGCGCGAGACGAAGGAATTCGCCTACAATGTCGGCGGCGGACACCGCGTGGCGCTCCACGAGGTCCTGGACCGGATCGAGCGGCTGGTGGGGCGCCCGATCGAGCGCCGGCACGTGGAGCCCCAGCACGGAGACCCGCGGGACACGTCCGCGGACACCGAGCTCGCGCGCCGCGACCTGGGTTACGAGCCGCGCACCACACTCGAACGGGGACTCTCGCGCCAATGGGAATGGCAGCGGAACATCTGATGGAGGCGGGGAAGACGGCCTCAGCACCCTCGGGCGCGGTGGAGGTCAGCGCGCTCATCCCCGTCTACAACGAGGCGGAGAATCTCGAGCCGTTGCTGGAAAAGCTCACGGCCGACCTCCGGGCGCTCGGGAAAACCTACGAGATCCTCGTCGTGGACGACGGCTCGACCGACGACACCCTGACGCGGCTGCGCGATCTCCACCGGCGGATCCCGCATCTGCGCGCCATCGTCTTCCGGCGGAATTACGGGAAATCGGCGGCGCTCTCGGTGGGATTCCGCGCGGCCCGAGGGCGCATCCTCGTCACGCTCGACGGGGATCTGCAAGACGACTCGGCGGAGATCGGCGGCCTGATCCAGAAGCTCGACGAGGGCTACGACCTGGTCTCGGGATGGAAGCAGAAGCGCAAGGACCCGATCTCCAAGACGATTCCCTCGAAGCTCTTCAACGCGGTGACCTCCTCGATGACCGGCATCAAGCTCCACGACATGAACTGCGGGCTTAAGGCCTACCGCGCGGAGGTGGTGAAGACGATCCAGCTGCGAGGGGAGCTCCACCGCTTCATCCCGGCGCTCGCGCACTGGAACGGATTCCGCGTGGGCGAGATGCGCACCGTGCACCATCCGCGGCTCCACGGGAAGACCAAGTTCGGCGCGGCGCGGTTCCTGAACGGCTTCCTGGACCTCCTCGCCGTCATGTTCCTGAACACCAGCTCCCGGCGGCCCCTGCACCTGTTCGGGAGGATCGGGGTCTTCTTCGCGATCGTGGGCGCCCTGATCACGGTCGGATTCTCCTGGCGCTGGGTGCTGGGCGAGGGGCTCCGGTTGAGGCCCGCGCTCCTCTTCGGCGCGGTGCTGATCATCCTGGGCATCCAGTTCATCTCGATGGGGTTCCTGGGCGAGCTCATCGCGAGCACGCGCTCGCACGAGCCCGACTACGCCATCCGGGAAAGACTCTAGGCGCCGGCCGCCTACGGGGCGAGGTTGAAGGCCGCGATTCTGGGTCCCACCTACCCGCACCGCGGCGGGATCGCGCACTACACGACGCTCCTCGCCGGGGCCCTCCACGCGCGACACACGCTTTCGATCATCTCATTCCGGAGGCTCTACCCGGGGTTTCTCTTCCCGGGCACCACCCAGTTCGACTCGAGCGACGCCCCCATCCAGCCCCCCGTTCCCCCCGAGCCGATCCTCGACAGCCTGAACCCGGTGACCTGGTCGCGCGCGGGAGCGAGGCTCCGCGCGCTCGCGCCGGACTTCCTGGTCGTTCCGTGGTGGCATCCCTTCTTCGGCCCCTCGCTGGGGACCGCTTCCCGCCGGGCCCGCGGACGCAACGGAAGGCCGGCGCGAATCTTTCTCTGCCACAACGTCTCGCCCCACGAGGGCACCCCACTCGACCGCGCGCTCACCGCCTACGGGCTCGGCGGCGCCGACGCCTTCCTGGTGCACGCCCGGTCGGAGGCGGCGAAGCTCGAGGCCCTGGCGAGAGGACGTCCCGTGCGGGTTCACCCCCATCCCTCCTATGAGATTTTCAGCGAGGGCGCCCCGAGCCGCGAGGAGGCGCGACGCGCCCTGGGGCTCACGGGGCGCGTCCTCCTCTTCTTCGGCTACGTGCGCCCCTACAAGGGTCTCGAGGACCTCCTCGTGGCGCTCACGCTCGCGCGCCCGGACGCCTGGGACCGGCTGGTCATCGTGGGCGAGTTCTACGAGCCGCCCGAGCGCTATCGCGCGCGGCTCAAGGACCCCCGGTTGCGCGGCCGGGTCCAGGTCGTGAACCGCTACGTGCCCAACGAGGATGTCGCGCGCTACTTCGCGGCGGCCGACGTGGCGGCGCTTCCCTATCGCGAGGCGACCGGCTCCGGGATCGCGCAGGTCGCGTTCGGCGCGGGCGTGCCGGTGATCGCCACACGCACCGGGGGATTGGAAGAGGTGGTGGAAGAGGGCGTCACGGGTCTCCTGGTTCCGCCCCGCGATCCGCCCGCTCTGGCGCGCGCGATCGAGAGGTTCTTCGGAGAGGGCCTGGGCCCCGGTCTTCGGGCGGGGGTGGCGCGGGCCCGGCACCGCTTCGGGTGGGAGGGCCTCGTGGAGGCGATCGAGGGGCTTGCGGAGGAATGTCTCCGGTGACCGCCCGCCCCATCTGGGCGCTGGTCCTGGCGCTCGATCAGCTCCGGATGACCCGCGAGTGCTTGACCTCGGTCCTGGCCCTCGATCCCGCCCCGGACCGGGTCCTCCTGGTGGACAACGGGTCCGCCGACGGAACGGCGGAGGCCGTGCGCGCCGAATTTCCCGGCGTCGAGGTGTTGCGCCTCGAGAAGAACCTCTATTTCGCGGGCGGCGTGAACGAGGGCATTCGCCGCGCCCTCGGCGCGGGGGCCAACTCGATCCTCCTCCTGAACAACGACGTCGTGCTGGATCGGGGGGCGCTCGAGATCCTGCGCCGCGCGCTCGAGGCGGATCCGCGCCGGGCCGCGGTCTCGCCGAAGATCTACTACTTCGACGCCCCCGACGTGATCTGGTTCGCGGGCGGCCTCGTCGGCGGGCTGGGCTTGATCCGCCATCGCGGGGCGAACGTGAAAAACGAGAAGCTCCGCGACGCGCCGCGGGAGATCGATTATGTCTCCGGCGCCGCGGTGCTCCTCTCCCGGGAGGCGCTGGAATCGGTGGGGCTCCTGGATCCCGATTACGTCATCTACGTGGAGGACGTGGACTGGAGCGCCCGGGCCCGCGAGGGAGGACGTGTCCTCTGGTACGAGCCCTCGGCGAGAGTGTGGCACCACGTCTCCGCGACGAGCGGCGGCGGTCTCACCCCCCTCAAGGCCTACTACCGGCTCCGGAGCGGCGGGCTCTACTTCAAGCGCCACGGCCGTCGGTGGGACCGCCCGCTCCACTGGGCGGCCTACCTGGCCTGGACCCTCTCGCTCCTCCCGCGCGCGCTCGCGCGGGGAGACGCGCGCTCCGCGGGGGCCCTGCTCCTGGGATTCGCGGACTTCACGCGGATCCTGCTCGGCTTCCCGCCACCCGTTCGTAGACCTGAATCATTCGCTCCGCAAGCGAATCGACGCTGAACCGGGCCGCGCGCTCCCGCCCCTTCGGCCCGAGCGCGGCCAATTCAGCCGGATCCCGCGACGCCTCGGCGATCACCCGCGCGAGCGAGGCCGAGTCGCCGGAGGCGAAGAGGAGCGCCGCGTCGCCGACGACCTCGCGGATCGCGGGCGCGTCGCTCGCCACGCACGGCGTCCCGGCCGCCATCGCGAAGAGCGGCGGGATGCCGAAGCCCTCGTAGCGCGAGGGGTAGACGAAGAGCGAGGCCCCCCCGAGAAGCGCCGCCAGCTCGCCGTCCGGGACGTAGCCGGGAAGATGCGCCGTGAGCCCGCGCTCCCTCGCGGATCGTGCCGCGTCCCGGGCCAGCCGGTTCGGGGCGCCCGCCAGGACCAGCGGGGGCGCCGTGGCCGGATCGGGGAAGGCGCCCGCCATCGCCTCCACGAGGAGATCGACCCCTTTCCTCGGATCGAATCCACCGAAGTAGAGGACGTAGGCCCCGCCGAAGCGGGCCCGGCATTCCTCCGAATCCAGGGGCGTCGCGGGGCGGAACCACCGGGGCAGAGCGCACGGGACCACCTCGATCCTGGACGACGCCTCGGGCATCCGCGCCACGATGTCCCCGCGGCTCGCCTCGCTCAAGGTCACGACCACCGCCGCGTTCCGGGTGGAGGCTCGCACCGCCCGCCGGTAGAGCCAGCGATGGAGGAACGCGGGCTTGGGCCAGGGAACGAATCGGGGCGCGGCCCACGGGATCAGATCGTGGAGCGAGAGGAGCGAGGGGTAGGGAAGGTCGGACGGAACCCCGTGATTCCAGGTCGCGTGATACAGGTCGGGGGCGGGATCGATGGCGTGGAGCATCTCGGGCAGCTCGCGATGCTCCCAGCGGATTCTCCCGCCGGACGTCTTCGCGGCGCGTACTTCGATGGACTCCGAGACCGGGACGGCATCGATGGCGCGGTCGCTCACCCCGATGAACTGGAAGCCGCGCGGCGTCAGCTCTTCCAGGATCTGGGTCAGGATGAGGCCGATTCCCGTGGACGGGCCGCGCGCCAGGGGCCTCAGGTCGATGGCGACTCGAATCGGGCGGGGCACGCGGGGGCACGCTACGGGAGGCGCCGGGAAAGGTCAACGAGTCCGCGCATGTGACGCCTTGACGCTGGATTGCGGCTCCCCGTACTCTCAGGGCGTGCTTGAACCCGGAGGCTCGCGTGCGTCCCGGCTGGGACGTCGTTTGGCTCAGTGACATTACCTGGGGCAGTCTCTGGCAAAGACCGCAGCAGCTCGCCACGAGATTTCCGGCCGAAACGAACGTCCTGTTCGTGGAGCCCTGGACCCTCGGACACGCCCCCGCGTTCCGACCGGAGCCAGTCTCCGAGCGGATCGCGCGGGTCTCATTCCCGTTTCTCCCGCTCCACGCCCGGTCCCTCGGCCAGAGGCGTCTCGCGTACCGGGTCGGGGGCTCTGCGCCCGGCGCGGGCGCGCTCTTCGCCCTCCAGCGGGCCTGGGCCGGGACCCTCCGCGGCTTCGGCCGTCCCGGGGCGCCCCGCCTGGCGCTGGTCCAGAATTTCCTGGCGCGTCCCTCGCTCGGAGCCTTCCGCGCGGAGCGGACCGTCTACGACATGATCGACGCCCCGCTCCATTTCGCGCCGGTCCCGCCCCGTCTGGTGCCGCACTGGGAGGGCCTCTTGAGGGAAGCGGATCGCGTCAGCGTCACCTCGGCCCCTCTGGCCGCGCTCGCCCGGGCGGGCGGCGCGCGTGACCCACGCGTGATCGGAAACGGCGTGGAGGTGGAGCGCTTCCGGTCCGCGGCGCCCGCCTCGAGCCTGCCGGGGGATCCCGCGGCCCCCATCCTGGGCTACGTGGGCTCGCTCCACTCGTGGTTCGATGTGCCGCTCGTCGCGGCCGTCGCTCGCGCGCAGAAGACCGCGCGGGTCGTCCTCGTGGGTCCCGCGCACCCCGCCACGCGCGAGGAAATCTTGAGATCGCAGGTCTCGGCGCCGAACCTCTTCTGGGTCGGTCCGAGGCCCTACGCCGAGGTGCCCTCGATCGTGCGCGCGTTCCGGGTGGGACTCATTCCCTTCCGCCGCACGCCGCTCACCGAGGCGGTGAACCCGGTCAAGCTCTACGAATACGCGGCGGCCGGCGTGCCGTGCGTCACCACCCGCTTCACCGACGAGGTGAGCGCGTGGGGGGAGGCGGCGCGCGTGGCGGACACGGAGCCTGAGTTCCTCGCCGCGTGCGCGGCGCTCCTGGCCGCCCCGTCCGATTCCGAGCCGCTGGTGCGATTCGCACGGCGCCACGACTGGGACGAGATCGGGAGGCGGTTCGTGGCGTTCTGCCTCGAGGACGCCGCGTGACGCGCCCCGCCCGCGGCGGGAAGCCGCCCGCCGGCCCGCCGAAGCCGCGCGAGGCGAAAGGGGGCCTGGACCTCGCGCGCTGGGGGGCCGCGATCGTCGCGTTCCTGGTGCTCGTCTTCTTCTACCCCATCACGTTCGGCAAGGTGTTTCTCTCGCCGGACTCCGTGGCCCCGGCCGGCTTTGCCCGGATCGCCCTCGAGGCGCTGCAAAAGCGGCACGTCTACGCGCTCTGGAATCCGTACCACTTCCTCGGGATGCCCAGCTTCGGAAGCCTCACGTTCGTCCCCTACGTCTACCCGCTCGACGTGGTGTTCGGGTTCCTGAACAAGACGCTCCATTTCCCGGATCTCACGTGGCTTCTGGCGCATTACCTCCTGATGGCGCTCTCGATGTACGCGCTCCTGCGGGCGTTCGGCGCGGCGCCGGAGGGGGCCACGCTCGGCGCGGTCACGTTCGCGCTCACGCCGAACCTGGTCGCCGTGGGCGCCTTCGGGCACGGGAGCCAGATCATGACGGCGGCGTACCTGCCGCTTCTCCTCCTCCTGCTCGACCGGTTCGCGCGGCGCGGATCGCTCCTTTCGCTCGCGGGGTTCGCCTTCGCGGCGGCCCTTCAGCTCCTCCGGGGGCACGTGCAGATCGTCTTCTACACGTGGCTCGCGCTCTCGGGGTACGCGATCTTCCTGGCCATCTCCGCGGCCCGCGCGGGGAGAAGCACCGAGGCGGGCCGTGCTGTGGGCGGGCTCCTGGCCGGGCTTCTCCTGGGGTTCGGGATGAGCGCCTTCCTCTACCTGCCCACCCACGAGTACGCGGCGCTCTCCGTGCGCGGCGGGGGCGAGGGAGGAGGCGCGGGGCTCCCCTACGCCACGGCATGGTCCTTCGACCCGCGCGAGATCCTGACCTTCGTGATCCCGAGCATGTTCGGGTTCGGGGGCCAGACCTACTGGGGCAGCATGCCGTTCACCGACTACCCGAACTACATGGGGATCGTCCCCTTGGCGCTGGCGATCTACGGCGCGATGCGATGGACCGGAACGGTGCGCTGGTACCTGGTCGCGACGGCCGCGATCGCCCTCTTGATGTCGTTCGGAAAGCACTTCCAGCCGCTCTACTCGCTCCTCTACCACCCTCTCCCGTTGTTCCACAAGTTCCGGGTCCCGGTCATGGTGCTGGTCCTGGTGCAATTCGCGACCGCGGCGCTCGCCGCCTTCGGCGCGACCAAGGCGCTGGAGCGGCCGGCTCCCGGCAAGGACAAGTCCAAGGACCCGGGGAGCCCCTGGGTGCGCGCGGCGGTGCTCTCCGCGGTCGCCGGCGTGGCCACGACGGTGCTCCTGCATGCGCTCTCCGAGCCGCTGGAGCAGGCGGCCCTCCGCGGCCACCCGAACCTGGGACCGGATGCCGCGCGGCAGGCGCTCGACATGGCCTCCCTCGACGCGATCAAGTCCGCGCTCCTCCTCGGCATCGGGTTCTTCGTGATCGCCTTCGCCCGCCGCGGCCGCATGACCAAGGCCGCGGCCGCGATCGCCCTCCTGGCCGTGACGTCGGCCGACCTCTGGGTGATCGACCGGAAGATCATCGATCCTCAAGTGGGATCGGCGGAGGACTACGCGGGGTACTTCAAGGAGACGCCGGAGGTGACCTTCTTGAGGTCCGATTCCACGCTCTTCCGCGTGTATCCGCTCCAGTGGAACGACAGCCGCCTCGCGGCGTACGGGATCGCCTCGGTTCTCGGGTACCACCCCGCGAAACCGAAGCTCTACCAGGCTCTGGCGGACACGGCGGGAATCATGAGCAGCCTGGACATGCTGAAGTTCCTGAACGTGAAATACGTCCTGCTCGACGGCCGTCTGCCGCCGGGGACTCCGGGGCTGGAGCTCCGGCAGGACGGGGAGATCAAGGTCTACCAGGTGCAGGACGCCCTTCCCCGGGCCTACGTGGTGCACCGGCTGAAGCCGGTGCGGGACGACGTGGTCTCGCTCGCGACGATCCGCACGCGGAATTTCGATCCCGCGCACGAGGCGCTCTGGACCGAACCCGACCCGCTCCCCTCGATGGCCGAGCCCGTCACGCCCGATTCGGTGCGCGTGATCCATTACGATTTCAACGAGGCGGAGTTCCTGGTCTCCACCACGGCGCCGGGGCTCTTCGTTCTGGGGGACCAATTCGATCCCGATTGGAGCGCGACCGTGGACGGAGCGCCGGCCGGGATCCACCGCGTGGATTACCTGATGCGCGGCGTCCTGATCGGCCCCGGCGTCCACCGGGTTCGCTTCACCTACGCGCCTCACGCGCTCGAGGCCGGGATCCGGGTCTCCGTGCTCTCCCTCCTCCTCACGCTCGCGCTCGCGGGCGCCGGAGCCCTCCAGTGGCGCCGGAGAAAGCGATGAAGGCCCTCGTCATCATTCCCACGTACAACGAGCGGGAGAATCTGGTGCCGCTCATGAAGCAGATCTTCGCGGAGGGGCTGCCGCTCGAAGTCCTCATCATCGACGACCATTCGCCCGATGGGACCGGGGCGGTGGCGGACGAGCTGGCCGCGGCCGATCCCCGGGTGCACGTCATGCATCGCCCGGGGAAAATGGGGCTGGGCTCGGCCTACGTGGAGGGATTCCGCTACGCGCTCGAGCGGGACTACGACGCGGTGTTCGAGATGGACGCGGACTTCTCCCACAACCCGGACTCCCTTCCGGAATTCCTTCGCGAGCTCGAAAACGCCGACCTGGTGGTGGGGTCGCGCTATCTGCACGGGGTCACCGTGGTGAACTGGCCGCTCAAGCGCCTCGTCCTCTCCTACGGCGCGAACGTCTACAGCCGGGTCATCACCGGGATCCCGATCAAGGACCTCACCGGGGGCTACAAGTGCTTCCGACGCCAGGTTCTGGAAGCGCTCGACCTGAGCCGGGTCAAGTCGGATGGGTACGGATTCCAGATCGAGATCAACTACAAGACCTGGAGGAAGGGATTTCGAATCCGCGAGATCCCGATCCTGTTCGTCGACCGCCGCGCGGGAGAATCCAAGATGAATCAGCGGATCGTGTGGGAAGCCGCGTGGATGGTGTGGAGGCTCCGGATTCTCGACCTGCTCGGCGCCCTCTAGAAGGCCCCCGTGTCCCTGTCCGTCATCGTCGTCCACTACCAGAGCCGCCCGGCCCTGGAGCGCCTCCTTCGCTCTCTGGGGGCGGCCCGGCCCGCCCCGGTGCGGGAGCTCCTGATCGTGAACAACTCCGGCGAGGCGATCGAGGACCTGCTCGAAGGGCTGCCCTGGCCGGCCCGCGTGATCGCGCCGGGACGGAACCTGGGCTATGCGCGCGGGGTGAATGAGGGCATCCGGGCGGCTCGGGAAGATCAGGTCCTGATCCTGAACCCGGATATCGTGGTGCGGCCCGGGTCCATCGAGGCCCTGGTCGGCTGCGCGGCCGCGCGCCCCCGGGCCGGGATCGTGGCGCCCCGGCTCCTGAACCCTGACGGAACGCTTCAGCTTTCGGCCCGGCGATTCTACACTTGGAAGACCCTCCTCTTGAGAAGGGCGCCGCTCGGGCCCTACGCGGCCCGGAGCCGAATCGTACGCAACCACCTCATGGCGGACTGGGACCACGCGGACACCCGCGCCGTGGATTGGGTCCTGGGAGCCGCGATGCTCGCGCGCAAGAGCGCGATTCGCGACGTGGGGCTGATGGATGAGCGTTATTTCCTGTACTTCGAGGACGTGGATTGGTGCCAGAGAATGTGGCGCCACGGATACGAGGTCCTCTACTGTGCGGACGCCACCATGGTGCACGAGCACGCGCGGGCCAGCGCCCAGCTTCGGGCGCGCTCGATCCGCGCCCACGCGGCGGGCCTCCTTCGATTCGCGGAGAAATGGAGTGCGCTCCTCTACGCCGTGAGCCAGTACAAGCGACGCATCCTCTCCCTGGCCACCCTCGTGGCCGACGTGACGGCCGCCGTGCTCGCCTTCCTCGCGGCCTACGGGATCCGCACGTCACTCGCCTCCATTCTCCAGAAGCCCGTGTTTCCGTTTCCCAGCTACGGCGGGCTCCTGTTCTTCACGGTCACGGTCACCGTGGCGGCCCTGGCCGCGAACGGGCTCTACCGCCGCACCACGTTCGCGGATTCGATCGAGCGCGCGTTCCTGATCGGGCAGGCGGTGATCCAGGCCGTGCTCTTCCTCATGGCGGCGACGTTCCTCTTCCAGACGCCTCGCTACTCGCGCGTGCTGGTGCTCCTGCTCGCGCCCATCCTCTACGGCTCGCTTCTCCTGCTGCGCGGCTTCGTCGGGCGTCTCGGGGAAGGGGCGCGCCGCAGGGGATTCGCCTTCCGGCGCGTGCTCCTCGTGGGCTCGGGCCCCGAGGCGGAGCGGGCGCGCGAGGCGTTCGAGCAGGCGCGGGGCGAAGGCTTCGAGCCCCTGGCGACCGTGGTGCCCGCGGGAGCGGGCGAATCGCCGGAGGCCGCGGCGGTCCGGCTCCGCGCCCTGGTGGAGAGCGAGCGCATCCAGATCGTCTGCGTCGCGCCCGAGCCCGCGGAGGTTCCCTACCTTCTCGCGGCGGCTTCGGCCCTTCGCGATTCCGGCGCGGCCACCTACTGGGCCGGGTCCGTCGCCCAGCTCGCCTCCCAGGAAAACCTCGCCTCGCTCGGGGGTGTGCGGGCGGTCCTGCTCCACGCGCCCAGCCGCGGGCTCTCCGTGCGCGCGCGGAAGCGGGCGAGCGACATTCTGCTCTCGCTCTTCGTCGCGCCGTTTCGCTGGGGCGCCCTGCGCGCGTATCTCGCGAGCCGGGGCGAGGGGACCACCCCGGGGCAGGCGTGGGGTCGTGTCTGGACGGGGCGCCTGAGCTGGGTGGGGCGGAGCGCCTACGAGGCGGATCGCTGGGAGAACGTGCCGGGTTGGGCCCGGCTCGCGCTCGAGTCGATCCGGCCCGGCGTCGTGACGCCTCCGAACGGGGTCTCGGGGGATCCGATGTCCCGGGTCGCCGCGGACCTGGCCTATCTCTCGCGGTTCTCGCTCGCCGAGGATCTGCGTCAATTCCTGCGCGCGACGCGCGGGACCCTCTCGTGAGGCGCCGCGCGGCCGCCGCGATCGCCCTCGCGGGCTGCCTCGTCGGGGGCGGACCCGGGACGGCCGCCGCCAGGACCACGCTCTTCGTGAAGAGCTACGTCAACTCGAACGATGTCCAGGGGCTTGTTTCCTGGAACGGGCTCCTCGCCATGGCGACCCTGGGCGGGATCGTCACGATCGATCCCTCGACCGGCGCCCTCTCCAAGATCCTGCGCTCCCCCTCGGGCGGCCTTCCCAGCAATCA
>Ga0137398_10000387_pt1 | contig 15374 bp, 8 predicted proteins | sample czorhiz216metaG_FD_106659 | JGI IMG/M metagenome (GOLD analysis project Ga0137398, IMG submission 106659) | Vadose zone soil microbial communities from Angelo Coast Range Reserve, California, USA - czorhiz2.16 metaG | ecosystem: Environmental > Terrestrial > Soil > Vadose zone | place: USA...
TCGATGCCGAAGAACCAGGGGTGGTCGATGAATGCTAAGGCGACCCGATGCTTCCGGAGGAGGTCCAGCAGCGCGGGCGTCACGAAGCTCTTGTTGCGAACCTCGACTGCGAAGCGCATTTCGCTAGGCAGCGCCGGGAAGAATCGCTCGAGGCGGTCGATGAATGGCTTGGGATCGGGGAACTTGGCCTTGTTGAAGTAGGGGAACTGAAGGAGGAGAGGACCGAGCTTATCGCCCAGTCGCTGCATGACCTTCAGGAACTCGCCAAATTCCTCCGCGCAGCCCTCCAGGGTCTTCTCGTGGGTGATGACTTGAGGCACCTTCGCCGCGAAGAGGAAGCCCGGCGGCGTCTTGTCCCGCCAGCCATCAACCATCCGCTCGGTGGGCGTACGGTAGAACGTGGTGTCGATCTCGACGGTGTCGAACATCGTGGCGTAATGTGCGAGGTAATCGGCCGGGCGCATCCCCTGGGGATAGAACGCACCCTCCCACGACTCGGCGCTCCAGCTTGAAGTCCCGATGCGGAGTCTGTCTGACGTGCTGACCACGCTCAGGAGTATAGCGGAGACGAGTCGGCGGATTTGAAAAGGCAGGGCCGGCGGTGCCACCGGCCTCATGCTGCCTCAGCAGTTCACGGTCGTGCAGGTGTTCCCCCCCTGGGTGAGCTTGCACTTGGTAAAGATGCCGAGCCTCAAGCCGCACTGGGTGTGAATGCCCGGGCAATATTGCTGGGGACAGGTTGCGGCGTGCGCGTCGGAGACCATCGTGAGATTCGATAGTGCCGAGCCGTAGGGACTGCCTTGCTGAGGCGTCGGAGCAATGAGAAGCGACACGGATCCGAGCACGGCCAGGACGACACAGAGACGGAGACCGTAGCGAAGCGATCTGCGCATAACTGTTCCTCTCTTCTCGGCTCTGAAAAGGATGGCGCTGGTCTTGCCGAGTGTGGCTCAGCGCCGCCGGCGGCACCACCGGGCGGTTACAGGTTGAAATCCACGGGTAGTTGGCGGCGACAACTGAAGCACATATACCACCACCTACTTCCGGAGGCAAGTCGAGCGAGCAGGACATCTCGGAAGGTGTGCCGCTGATCCCGCGGCGCTTTTCAGCAATCCAGGGCGCGAACTTGCCTGAAGAGTTCCTCGTCGCTCGGGTGGGCATAGATCGTCGTCGCGAGCAGGCTCACGTGCCTGACGAGCGGCTACGCCAGGGGAAGGTATATGGCCAATCCGGCATCAATTGTGACCCTTGTGCCCCCAAAGGCGTAGAATCCCTGCAGGAGGGAGAGCGTAGAAGTAGCTGCTCAGCGGCAGCGGACCAGCCACAGTCGAATCCCCCGACAAGTCACTGCGATCCGCGTCACTACTCTCAACTGCGACGATGGAATACGAAGGCGAGGTCTGCCCCTTCTGCACGGGCACCGGCCATTGCTACAAGTGCAGTGGCACGGGGGCGCGTGTGACACAGAAACGTGGACTGAGATCGGCACGCTCCGTCGAGTGCAGAGTCTGCGAGGGTTCCGGCAAATGCCAGCTCTGCAGCGGGGCAGCAAAGAGGCAGGCGCAGGAATAGGCAGGTTTCAGCAGCGCAACCCGCGAATGCTTTGCCACAACTCCTGATCCGAAGGGTGCGTGTAGACCGTGGTGGTCAGCGGCGACACATGCCTCGCAAACCTCTGCGCCAGGAACAAGTCCCGCGAAGCCCGGTAGACGTTCGTCACCGCCGTGTGCCGCAGCGCGTGGAAGGGGTAGAGCCGGTCGAACCCAGCCTTCACCTGCCACGTTCGGAAGGCGACCTGGACGCGGCGGGGGGAGATGCGGGTGCGGCTCTGATTGCAGAAAAGCGGATCGTTGGGTCGGAGTCCCTCGCGCTTCGCAACCTTGTGCCGCAAGAATCTCCGGAACTTAGCCGTGAGAGCATCGGGAAGGAATACGTCGCCGGCTCGGCCGCCCTTGGCGATCTCGGGGCGCAAGCGGATGCGGCTCCGTGGCTTTCCCTCCGGGGTGTAGACATCCCCGACATTCAAGCCTACGATCTCCGCCAGCCGTAGCCCGGTTCCGAGCGCCAGGGAGTAGATTAGGTAGTCCCGGAGATTGCAGTCCGTGACACGAAGGAGCACTCGTTGCTCGACGCGGGTCAGAGTGTGCGGGCTGAGATGGGGCACTAGAACCTCCTGACGCCAATTCACGCTTGGACGGGGCGGGAAGTCAAGTTAGTGGACGCGCCTAGGATCGGCGTGAGGAGACCGCCATGCCGCTTTATTACTGCAAGGACGGCTACACGTTCAGCGCCGAGGCTGGTAGCCTGACCATCGAGCCAGGTCCCAGCGCTATCACCCTAAGTCGCTCCGAGCTTGAGCAGCAGGGCTCGCGATCCGTGACGATTATCAGATCCCGCTCAAGGATCCCGAGGAGTGCTCGGTGATGGGCAGCATCCTCGCCACCCTCTCCAAATCCCCCAGAAAATTTGAGGGGCACAGAAACGTCTGGAAGCGGCGCGATCTCAGGAGAGCGATGGTGCTCAGCGGTGGCTGGGATGAACGGAGGGTACAGAGTATCCAGGATCAGAAGAGATTAATATCCCATACACCATGCCGGTCGCCGTTCGGTCACCACATTTCCAGGTCACTCTGATGGCGTACCCGCCTGCTCAAGGTTCTTTCTTGCCTGGTCGAACGATGGCGATATCTGGAGCGCTTCAACGAAATCTCGGCGTGCTTTCTCCCGCCTGCCCATCTTCATATAGGCCAACCCCCGATTGTTGAGGGCCCACGCGTCGGCAGGGTAGAGCCGCAACGACCTCGAGAAGAATCGCACCGACTCGACTGCGCGTCCTCCGTGGAGGAGATCGGTCCCATAGTTGTACAGTGCGGCCGGGAAGCGCGGATAAAGCACGAGCGCCTGCTCGTACCTGGATGCCGCCAGGGCGTAGTTCTTCTTCCCCGATTCGATCACGCCGATGTTATTGCATACCTGGGCGAGGAACTCCTCGTCGCTCAGGTTGCTCAGGAAGATGCCGCGTCGAATCGATTCAGGCGGGATCTTCTCGTCGCGCACGTACTGCTCGTCTGGAATCTGTGCGCCCTCCTGGAACGTCTCGATGTTGATGCGCGTCACCCCGTCGTCGTAGCGCAGGAAAAGATGGGACGGGGTAGCGACCGCCCGGACCGGTAGCCCGAGCCGGTCTGCCAGCACCAGATAGAGGGAGGCGATGCCGACGCAGTAACCCCGCTTGCGCATCAGGACCTGGCCGAGCAACAAATTGTCGGGGTCAGTCAGATCGCGCGACGGCTTGATGCCAAGCTGCCCGAAGATGAAGTGGTTTAGGGCGGCGATCCGCGCCTCGGCACCTTCATGCCCTGCCGCCGTGTCAAGGCGCTCCAGGAAGAGGCGAGCGTCATCCGCGACACGCTCAATTTCAGAGCGGATATTGGTCGTCGCCTCCGCTTGTGGGCAGGGATCGTTACACTGCATTTCAACTGCAAGCAATCGCCCCAGGAAATCAGTCTCTTGCGGGCCCTCATGGGCGGGCCGGCGAGTGGTGTGCGCCGCATGTGTGGGCGACAAGGACGCAAGAGCTATCAAGGCGAGGCTGGATAAGATCGCTACCGACCTGCGGTTGCCCTCAGCGAATTCCCGCGCCACACGAAAAAGAAGTCTCATCTTCAAGTTGAGACTCTCCGTTGAGACTCTACGCAAGCGCATGAAAGAGCGACCTTTCCACGGTTTGTGTCTCGCTTGACTCGTCTCATCGGCTCATGAGTGAGACTTCCACGCTCCCGCGGTGTGACCGGAACATCACATTATCTACCTATGGGCCAACAAGATCACTCGAAGAACATCAGACGGTTGATTCCTTGGCACAGAAGCTGCTCTATCTCCCCCACAGCAATGGATCGCGGCGAAAGGGGGGGCGCCGTCGATGCTCGGCCAGCCATTCATTATTCTGAGCGAAGACGAAGGGCTCGAGAGGATCGTGGCAGGACTCCTGCCCGGGGTTCGAGTCGTCTTCTGCGATTCGGTCGACCAGCACCTATCGGGGTTGGCGTGCCATCGTCAGAGAATTCTCCTTGACCCTCTGAGCGCGACTCCACGGCGCCTGGAAGAGATCCGGTTAATCGAGCAGGGGGTCGATGCGTCGCGGATCCTCGGAGCTGCGGCATCGATCGGTCAAAATGGGCGAGGCCGGCGGCCATCCTTGAGCGCCCGTTCTGCCTGGGCAAACCGCCTTCGGGTACTGAACCCGACCGGCCGCTCGCGAGCGGTGCGGTCGTTCCTTCGTTCTGCGCGCGAGAACGATCATCTCGGGTTCAGCGTGCCCGCGGCGGCCGCTAGCACGGGGGTAAGCCTTCGCCAGCTCTACCGTCTGTCGTGGGGAGCGCTTTCATTACCTCCTGGCGTCATCATCGATCTCACGCGGGTTGTCAGCGTAGCCGATGCGGTTGAAGGTAGCGCGCTACCTATGATGACCATAGCCCGGGTGCACGGGTTTACCGACCAGCCTGCTATGAACCGCCAGTTCATGCGCTTCGTCGGTGAACCTCCAACCGTTCGTCGCGCTCACGCGGTGCTGCAACGTCTCCGCGGGTTGTGCATTTTGGCAGAAAATGCCAATGGTCGTGGCGCCCAAGATGGCGTATTAATGAGGCAATAGATTCATCCTCTCCCAAGGGAGACCGCCATGCTCAGTGCCAGCCACGAGACTCTCCGCACCCGACGACTGCCAGGATTTGCCCTTCTCCTCGTTGCGCTCGCTTCGCTCATCGGGCCCGCGTACGCCCAAAATGAGAACGAAGCGGTCGGGTTTCAGAGTCATCATGCCTTTCAGGACGGCGTGTATGGGGAGAGCATCGATGTCCTGAACGGGGCCGTGAACGTGGTCACACCGATCGGGCCGAGGTATCAACTCAACAAGGATCTCGGCTACCAGTTGCAGAGTTTCTACGGCTCTAAGATATGGGATACGAGCGTCTCTGCCGCCCAGACCGGCTTGGTCAGGCGAGGGGCGCTCGGTCTCGGCAACGCGCTTCATTTTGGTCGGATCTATCGTGACGTCGCCTACGTCGATCAGCAGGTCTTAGTCGCGGGTAACATCGTGACTGAAAGCCAATATGAATGTACCTGGTTCTATGTCTCTCCCGACGGCAACGAGCATGTCCTTCCGGGAAGCAACGGACCCGACCAAGGGTCGCTAACCTGCGCCGGCGACGGCCCGGTGTCGGGGGAATACACCATTGACTCCACGTTCTACAGGTTTACTCAGGCCAGCGGTACGCTCCTTAAGGACTGGGATGGGACCGGTGTTGCGCCGACTCTTTGGATCGAGACCCCTGACGGGATTCGATACATCTTCGACCATTTCGTTCCGGTCTACGGCGGATCTGCGCCAAACCTGGTGGCATACAACGCTGGGAAAGCAGCTTCCGGGAGTGACCCCAAGGTTCGCCGTTACAACCGCGATTACGGCGGATGGTACGTAAGCCGGATTGAAGACACGCGCGCTCAGAGCACGGTTTGGGTGAACATCACCTACGATACCGGGTTCGGTCTCGAGCATCTCATGAGTGGGATCGCCGACAGCGCTGGCCGACATCTAGATTTCACGAACGAGTGTGCGTTCGATGCCGGGACTTCTACGCTTTGCAAGGAGGACAGCTTCGCGAGCAACCCACCGAACCGGCCTGCCGCGAGGGTCAAATCTGTGCTGCTTCCCAGCTTTTCCGGCACATCGGCGGGCACTACGCATCGCGCTGAGTATGATTTCAACTACGACTGGCGAAGCATTACTAACATCGCCGACAACACCATGACCGAAGCGGCGAACGTGCTACTAGGCATTACCTACCCCGCATACACACGACATAACGGAGAGATTCAGTCCTATACCTTGACCTTTTTCTACGACAACGGCTTCGGTGAGCTCACCGGTCGCACACTGCCGACGGGGGGACAAATCTCCTACGGCTACAACGACTACGATTACCTGAGCCTCGGTCTTTTTGGGTCCGGCTTCAATCCCAATGCGCGTTCACGTGAGCTGCAGACCAAATCAGTCTGCCTGACGGGTTCCACCTGCTCGACCTGGAGCTACGCACGTCAGGCCACCCTGGCCACCAATCCGCGTATCGTCTCGGTGACCGACCCCTTTGGCAACGACACGCTCTACTACTATCACGCATCGATTCAAGACTCGGCGGGGTATCTGCACAAGTGTGCGGAGGATGGATGGGCGCCCGAGTGGAATGACGCACTGAGCTACCGCACCGAATACTACGAGGGCAGCGGGGCCACTCGGACGCTTGTGAGGATGCAGACGCAAGAACACGACGCCGACACAGGGCAAATCTGCCAGCTCGGGCAACGAAGCAGGCAAAACATCCGCGTCACCAAAGCCACAACGACCTATATCGATGATGGTGGCAAGCAGAGCAGCGTGTCGAACTCGGATTGGGATACCCGGGGGCATTGGCGATCCGTCACGGAGATTGGCGGCGATGTCAGTGGGACACGTACAACTCGCACGGAGTTTTACGACCATGACCCAGACCGCTTCGTCTATCGGGAAGTGACTGACGGAAAGCGGGTCTTGAGCCGCACTGACAACACCCTCTGGAACGGCGATCCTGTCGTGAGCATCAATCGCCTCTCACTGCCTGCCACTCCCGGCACACCAGCGACAAGCGCGACCGCTCCGGGCGATGTCGTGACGGTCTTGGCCTATGACGCGAACGCGAATCTGACCAGCAAGGTCCTTGGCGACGGGCAAGTAACGGGCAGTGGTAGCGTTTGGCACGTCAGCAACCAGCGGTATGGCATGGAGTACCAGTGGCAAGGCGGATATCTCCTCTCGAAGACGTATTACGTCAATCCGTCGACCATCCAGAAGTTCCCCTGGAAAGCGATCGACCGGGACCGGGACGGGAACACTGGGCTGATATTTGCCACCCGGGATACCGCGGGGATCGAGACCGGCTATCTCTATGACAGCCTCGGGCGGCTCACCGACATCACACCTGTAAGCCCCGAGTACCCGACCCAGATCGACTACGTGTCGATCAGAAAGACATCGGTACGGCAAGGGGATACAACAGTGATGGGAGGAAACTACACCTGCGATCCCACAGCCGGTGATTTCCTCGCGAGCTGCTACGACTATGATGAGCTCGGGCGACTTGTGAAGACTCAAAAGCGACCGTACGACCCATCTCTCGGGAATCCCTACCAGACCATCGACTACGACATAGCAGGCCGGGTAACCTTCAGGTCGGAGTGGTTATGGCCGGGCCAGGCTCCTTGCACGACGAGCCCCAGCTCGCCGAGTTGCGGGACGACTTTCGACTTCCACGACCCCGCCAATCCGTCGCAGTTCGACCCTCTCGGCCGAGAGCGCAAGGTGACGACGGCGGATGGGAAGATCGTCCAGACGGACTATTTCGGTCAGAACACCAGGGTTACGGTTAATGGTATCCAGGGTACGGGTGGACTGTTCAACGCCACCACGACCTATATCCGGGACATCTGGGGGCGGCTGGTCCAGGTTCAGATGCCCAACGGCGGAGGGACGAACGCCGACTACATTTACGACCTTCGAGATAACCTGGTCGAGGCGGATCTCACCGACAAGGGGACAGGCAAGCGACAGAGCCGACTCTTTCAGTACGATGCTCTAAATCGCCTCTACTCCTCCTGGAATCCCGAAAGTGGAACCACTGATTTCGTGGGTTACGACTCGCTGGGCAACCTCACGGAGCAGGTAGATGCCGCTGGCACCCATCTCACTTCAGTTTACGATGGGGCGGGGCGACTGAGTCGCCTCGAGAAGCGCGAGGATCGTGACGCGACGGGGCATGTCACAGTCCTCAAGACGAATTCTTACGACGAAGGGGCGCTTTTCGGACCCTCATGCGTTGGCGGGGGAGGGTTCGCCTGCTCCGGCGGGCGCCTGACCACATCCCGGGACTACGACGATTTCGGCGCACCGACACTCACGCAGACCTTCGCCTATGCGGGTCTCAATGGTCGCTTGGCGACGGTGAGCCCCGTATTCGCCACCAACGTGCTGCCGGGCAGCCTTTCCGTGGCCTACAACAATTTCGGGTTGGAGAGCAACACGGTCTATCCGGAAGGCCTGCAGGGGAAGGGAGGCGCATTCGCGCTCCAGTACACCTATGCGAACGGGTATCTTCTTGGGACGCTCGATGGCTCCACAGGCGTTAGCTATGGCTCGGCAAAATACAACGCTGCGGGAGGCATCCAAACCGTAACCACGAGCGGGAATGTTTCCACGAACGTCATTCCTGATGGTCGCAACAGACCAGCCAAGATCACGATCGGAGCAGGCACGTACGATCCGGCGACCGATAGCTACGCACAGGGGACATTCTACCGAAGCGGAGCGTACGGCTATGACGGCGCAGGTAACATCACGGCGATCGGACAGAGCACCTACCGCTACGACGCCGCGAGCCGCCTGGTCCAGGCTGTGGAGCAGGTCTTCAACGATACAGTCCAAAGACAGCACGTGTTCGGATACGACGACTACGGGAACATGACTACAGACGATTACTCGGAAGGAGGTGTGTCGCGCCTAGGCGATCGTTTCAATGTCACCGAGCAAACCACCAAAGTGAATCTGAATCAGATCCTTTCCCATGAGATCACAACATTCGATCCTGTTACCCATAATCCGACGATAACGACAAACAATTTTACCTATGACCCGCGCGGTAATCTTATCGTGGCGGACACGCAAGAGAGCAACTACGATACCCGCAATCGAATCTCCGGTGTCCGACTCAAGGCGGGGCATCTTGACGTGGCCCGGTATGCCTACGATGGCTCGGCGGCCCGGGTCTGGAAGGAAGACGCGCGGCGCGGGGTTCGAACGTTCTTCGTCCGCGATCCGCAAGGGAGATTGTTGTCGGAATTCAGGATGACTCGTATCGGTGCGGTCATTCCCGAATGGACCAAGCACTACGTCTACATGGGAGATCGTCTGATCGCCATGAGGGAGAATCAGGTGCCCGGCCCGGTCGGCGGTTTGACCGCCACGACTGCGACGGGCAACATCACCCTCTCGTGGCTCCCGAACCCGGCGGTTGAGAACGTCAGTTCGTACAGGCTCTACCGGACCGATTATCCCATCGCTCCAACTCCAATCTGGGTTGGACTCACGATCACGCAACCCACCTACTCCGACAACACCGTTGCGGACGGGCATTGGTATGCATATAAGATCACTGCGCTGGGGGGAGGGGCCGAAGGGTACGCCTCGGACCCCCTCGTCGTGCTCGCGGCCAGCGTTACAGCCCCTCCGGCGCCTACGGGCCTCAACTTTCTTGCAGGGGATCGTAGAGTCGACCTGACTTGGGTCGCGAATGCGCCAGGCGATTCCGTGATCGGCTACAACGTCTATCGGGACGGCGCTACAACCCCGCTGAACGTCGCTCTGCTTGCCATCCCCGCCTTCGCCGATATCGATCTAGCGAATGGATCTTACAATTACGCTGTAACAGCTGTGAATGCCTGGAAGAAGGAGTCGCCGAAAAGCCTAACCGTGACCGCAGCGCCGAGGGATTTCACCCGGACTGCGCCCCCCCAGAATGTATATGCCACCCCTGATTGCGCCGCCGCAACACCCACGATCAATGTGCAGTGGCAGGCTCCGGTGTCCGGAAGCGACGTGTCGAAGTACATCCTCTATCGAGACCCGCCATTCGTGCCGAACTGCACAAGCAATTGCGGCAAGGATGTTGGCCTCGTGACGAAGTACGCGGATACCGGACTCACTTCCGGCACCAGTTTCCGGTATTGGGTTGTAGCGATGGACACCGCGACCATCCCCAATTCCTCTGCCAGTTCACTCGCCACGGTCGCGACTCCGCGCAACGTCTCAGGGACCATCTCAGTCCCGGCGCAAGCGGCGGTCACGGCAGACGATGGAAAGGTGACCCTGCGAGTCGTCTACCCGCAAAACAGACCGTATCCGGTCATGCGGATTTACCGCAAGCAAAACGTGCAGACCACCTGTGACGGGTATGTCCTGATAGCGACTGTCGACACGTCGAGCGGGACCTACTCCAGCACCTACAGCATGTACTACCAGGACTATGTGGATCGAACGGCACCCAACGGATCCGCCTATGACTATGCGGTTACGAATCTCAACGCCAACGGTCTCGAGTCAGGTTATTCCATAACCGCGTTGGCGATACCGACCGCCAGCCCCGTGGCCTACAACGAATGCATCGAGGATCTGCACAGTACGAGTTACGCAAACTATCAGGATGGATCGCTCAAGAACGACAGCGTGGCTAGCTCGACGCTGAAGCGTCTGAAGGTGCGCGTCCAGCCGCCCAACGCGAAACCGTATAATCGGTTAACGGCGACGACCGTCGGCGGCACGCAGTCGTTTCTACAAGGCTATCACCTGTACGATTTCCACACGCCCACTAACCCGGCAGGTCACGACAGCGGAAGCTTGACGCCGGTTGCCATCGATCTGATGAAAAAGCAATGCGGGATCGATACGGCAAGAAACTGCAGCTTGGCAGCCCCCTGTCCCACGGGGCTGATTTGCGACGCTACTGTCAGCCGTTGCATGATTGCTACGGGCGTCGGGTGCATCCAGAACTCGAATTGCTCAGCAGGTCAAATCTGCGCGGGGATTCCGTACCCACATTGCTCTCAAAACATCTTGAATGCGTGCAATGGCCCTGGGACGTGCGCTGGTGTGTGTACCAGCGAACCGGTTACTTACGGAGTGTGCGGAAACGAAACCACTCGACAGTGTCTATTCGATACCGACTGTGTGAATACACCGCCCGGTAACGTCTGCGTATTTCCAAACCTTTACGATGTGTACCTGAACGCATACGCCGACGCCGGCTTCGACCTGCCCACATGGCGGTATGACCTTGGAGAGGGTCCCTCCATACAAAACATCGGGACGTGGCTCTATCAGGATGTAACCCGGGGTTGCCTGGCACTGAAGGCAGTGTACAAGGTATATGCCAATGGCCAGTGGGTGTCGGTTGAGTCGGGATTCAGCGATAACTTCAGTCTGTCGCCGGGCGCACCGTCGGTCCGATGCAGCAACTTTACGCCGGGTACGTTCAATGACAGGTTCTTCCCGGGCTGTGCCGCGGCATCGGACAAGCCACCGCAGCCTCTTGTGGCGCCGAGCGTCGCTTCAACGGCCCCCGACACGATCACAGCCAGCTGGCAGCCTGCTGGCGTCTGTACGAACTCCTTCACCCATGTATGCAGTCCCGGATGTACAACCTACACACCTGGGTCGAGGACATGCCCCTGGCCGCTCTGCCCGGCTGATCAGGTCTGTGTTGCGGATCCACATTACTGGGAAGCCACCTCAGACAACAGCGACGGTCACTGCGTTCCGAAGATTCCGGTCTCGTGTAATGCCCTAAACGGGTGCACAGGGTCTGGACAGGTATGCGAGACCGGGGGAATCGATGGGTACAATCTTTACGTTACGAGTAATGCCTTCATCCAAAGTCGCGCATTCATAGCGGACCACGCGATCGTGCCGGTGGACAAGAACACTGGAAGCCTTACCTTAACTGGAGTCACATCGACAGATGGCTTCCAGATCGCATCGTTTGCCGGTGGCGGTCGGCTCTCAGAAATGTCACCTGCCTCGCCAACGATCACCCCGATGCCCTTGACCTCGACTGATCCAATACCGCCTCCGAAAGAACTCACCATTGACCCATTCAAGGATCCCGGTGGTCTATGGTTGAATTGGTCCGGGGGAGGCACCTATCCCAACAACTTCAGTAAGTTCGAGATTCTCCGCGCCACTAAATCTGGTGGTCCCTACACAGCAATATCGATTCCGGCTGATGTGCTAACCTGCTGGTTGACTGCCTCAGGCGCGGGCTATTGCTACGATTACACCGCCCCCTTCGACAGTGACTCCTTTTACGTCGTGCGAGCGCTGACCAATAGTTCTGCGTCAAGCTATTCTCAAGAAGCAGCGGGAAGGGCAGTGCCGAAGGCGCTGCCAGCAACCCAGCCATTGAGACCTCCGCTAAACCTTAATGCCCGGGCTGTCCGAAGCGATCACCCGGACGACTGGGCCTACATCGAGCTGTCCTGGTGTCCAAAACGTGTCGATACTTTCGATAACTCCCAGTCAGGCGTGACGGGATATCGCATCTATCGAAGCCAGCAGACACGCGGGCCGTACACACTCATCACTCCCAACCAAGATGTCTCGCCGCTGTGCCTCGACGGTAAGCACCGCTGCGCGATCACGAGCTCCAGCGGTATATTTAGCATTGCGTCGCCGGATGATACCAGCTGCACCACCGGCGAGTTAAGCACCTGCCGCATTGTCGATAAGACAGTTCTCTTGCCGGCGGGGAATGGCAACTACGCCGATGAGGTCCAGAGCCGCGTCTACTACTACGTCGTCACGGCGGTTCAAAGAGACGGCTCGGGGGGCATCAGCTCGGAATCTCCCTATTCGGTTGAGAATCAAGGGTGGCCGAACTACTGCAAGGGAAGCGTCGGCGGTTCGTGCGGCCGGTACGACCCTGATAACATTCCGAATCTTCCTTGCCGGTTGCCACAATCGGTCTCGATCGAGGACCCGACATCAGAGTCGTCAACCGAAGCGATCGCACAGATCGAGACTACGGAACAGGAGGAGACGGCGCCCTATCGCACGATTGGGGATCAGCCACCGGTGCAGAATGGCGCAAAACAGCCTCCTCCGCCTCCGCCGGATAACCCGGGCCCGAGCCCTGCCCCACCCACGCCGAACGCCGTTGTCCGGTTTGTCTTCTACCACCTGGACCACTTGGGTAGCCCGATCGTTGAAACGTCCTCGGCAGGGGTGCTTCTGAGCACACACCACTACATGCCGTTCGGACAGGAGATCCCGGTGGTCGCGAGCACCAACACGCGACAGTTCACCGGCCACGAGCGCGACCGCGATACCGGGATGGATTACATGTTAGCGAGGTACTATAGCTCTGGGCTGGGGAGGTTCATGGAGGTGGATGTCGTGGGAAGCCGAGTTGGGAGTCCCCAAAGCTGGAACCGGTACTCCTACGTGAATAACAACCCCCTGCGCCTCATCGATCCTAATGGTATGCTCGCAGTCGACGCCAATCTAGCCGCTCTCTTTCCGAAGGCGGCGGCGTTTATCACGCATCTGACAGTCAAGAGCGCGAAGGAGTATAGCGCGTACAAGAGAATCGGCGGTAAGAACGCCGGCAAAGCTGAAGTCGATCGCGCCTTTACGCCAGGTTCTGGCCCCGTGTTCAAGGTCGAGAAATTTACGCCAAGTGAGAATGGAGCCGGAATCCTTGCACAGTACCACGGGCCATTAAACACCGGAGTTGAACCTTACGTCCTAGAAGCTTTCGAAAAGGGAGTGTGTGGTAGCGCGACTTGGTTAGAAGCGATCGCCAAGCATGAGGCGGCGCATCATTTTGACAGTTTGGATGGCAAAGAGGATTCCGATGAGCCAGGAGATCAGTTTGAACGGGAGGTCTACGGGCGAAAAATAAGTGACGATGTCACCCATTCACTGAATTATGAACGCGCGAATCCTGAAGATGCTTCGCGGCCCAAGGGTCGCTTATCATCTGACCTGTCACAGATGGCGGATGATGCAGACGAACAGAAGAAGAAATTAGAACAGCAGGGGAAGTGGTGAAGCGCGAGTCTGTCCGCGCAAACGTCCTTCCTTCGCCGCATATAGTAGAGGAGCGCGCGACGGCGTCGGGTTCGACGCGACCGTGGACAATGACACAGGGGCGAGATGGGATGAATATTTGCCAGGCCGCGAGTAGATACGTCTCAGTGGTTGTTGTTCTACTCCTGATCGTTGTTGCGGGAGGAAATGATGCGATCTCAAGCTTAGCACTTACCAAGCTATCAGACCTGATTAGCTCCAGTGGGGTGATAGTTCGCGGGCGGGTGGTACGGTCAGAAGTGATTGCGCCTCGCGGCGGTACCTCGACGGTAGAAGTGGAGGAGGTATATCGGGGGAAGATTGCATCAAAGACATTCTCCATTTCCTGGGGCAAAGAGGTTGAAGATCAGAGTCTCGACCGAGTCGGTGAGGAGAGATTATTTTTCCTGAGACGAGACCCAAGTGGAACGTTTCATGGCACACATTATGGGCGTAGCTACTGGCCATTAGTACAAGACTATGATAATCATCGCATAGTTACTCCGTATCTCGGCCGCTTGACATATCTCGATCTGGATATCTCAGGATTAATCGTGAAAACAAAGATTCGTGTTCTAGATGTACCGGAGGAGGCGAACCCTGTGACTGTGGACACGATACCACTCGACCTCCTGATCCCCGTGTTCGCGAAGGAACGCGAGGTGAAGTAGGGATTAGAGGAAGCGGGGGCATTTCTTGCCGCTGCCGAGTCCGTTGAGCGAGGGGATCATGATCCTCTGGGCGATTCCAATCAGAGTTCGCTAATCGCCACACTACACCTCCGAATCATGGTCTTCCATTCAGGAAACTGGTTGGGCTGAGACCTTACGCTTGGCCCGCACCCGAGATTCTCCGGAAGAGATCAAGAGTCTTTTTATCAAGGCGTCATCCAAGGGAAACAGGCTGGCCGGCCCTAGACTCCTGAGCATCTGGGTAAGAGTTGTCTCCGGCCCCCCTTTCGATTCGGTCGCAATGTTGATCATAAATGCATGGCGCTCCTTGAGTCGATCGCAGTACTGATTAAGATCCTCACCTTCGAGTCTACGCCTTCGCTTCCCGAATTCATTCGAATCGACGGTCGCTGTGCGGCCCGACAGTGCGTTTACTAGGTCCAACGCCAGTGAACGGCTCTTGAGCCCCGTCTCGACTATGAGCTTCTCAGTGGCCAGTGCAGCGATCCAAGGGGCCGGCCAGATAACAGGTCCTGACCGTGTCTTGATCTGATGATGGGCGCTGTACTTCCTGCGCTGAGGTTCATCAAGGGGGTAATGGAGCAGTTCAGGAGCCTCCTCGGAGAACGGGCTGAGAGAAAATAGAACCCGCCCTTCTTTCCGAAGCGCCTTTTCAATAAGGGGCGCAACAGCCTCCGCCATCAGGTTCGAGAGGTCGTGGGGGAGAATCTTCCGGAAACCGCGTTCGACTTCCCCCAACACCGATACGATCTCGGCCCTTCCGGCTCTCTTGACCCGAAATAACCATTCAGACGCAAGGACAGCGAAAATCGCTAACCCGCGAGCGCCCGGCTTGCGGAGTTTCTGAAATATGGAGGCCAGCTCCTCGGGGTCACACCTCTTCTCGATCCCTACCTCATCCCGCCAACGGTGGATCACGTCAGCCACCCAATAACTCTCACCCGCCTTCATACACAAGCCCCCGGCCAACACAAA
>Ga0137398_10000388_pt1 | contig 15342 bp, 14 predicted proteins | sample czorhiz216metaG_FD_106659 | JGI IMG/M metagenome (GOLD analysis project Ga0137398, IMG submission 106659) | Vadose zone soil microbial communities from Angelo Coast Range Reserve, California, USA - czorhiz2.16 metaG | ecosystem: Environmental > Terrestrial > Soil > Vadose zone | place: USA...
AAAGGCGATTTTCGAGGGAACCTGGCTCAGGCGACGGCCATGGGACCCGCGGTGGCTCACGCGCCCGCGACGATCATCTGCACCGGAACGTACTGGCGCAACGCCTGGAAATACCAGGCGCGCACCTATCGCCATTTCGGCTGGGACAACGGCACCCTGCTGGCAAATATGCTGGCCGTGTCTTCGGAGCTGCCGTCCGAGATCGTGCTCGGGTTCGTGGACGCCGAGGTGAACCGCCTGCTTGATCTCGATACGCGGCGCGAGGTTTCCCTGTGCCTCGTGCCCATCGGGCGCACATCGGAGAGTTCGCTGCCAGCACCAAGGGAGGCTCCGGCGCTTGGCCTGGAGACGATCCCGCTTTCGCAGCGCGAGGTCGAGTATCCCGCCATGCTTGAGATGCACGACGCGTCTTCGCTTGAGTCCGTAGAGGAAGTAGCTCAGTGGCGCGGAGGGCTACCACTCCTTCCATCTTCCGCTCTGGCCGGCAAGGCAGTTCGCCTCGCGAGCCTGCCGGAAGAAGAACAACCGAAGGACACGATCGAGCAGGTAATCCTGCGCCGCGGCTCAACCCGAACGTTCGACAAGGCGGCATCCGTTACGCTCGCACAACTCTCAACCATTTTCGACTGCGCCACGCGAGGTCTTCCCGCTGACTTCCTTCAGCCTCCCGGTGCGCAGCTTAACGATCTTTACCTGATCGTGCATTCAGTGCAAGGGCTCAAGCCGGGCGCATACTTCTTCCGGCGTGACCAGACCAACCTAGAGCTCTTGAAGGAAGGGGAATTCCGCTCAGAGGCCTATCATCTTGGTCTGGAGCAGGAGCTGCCGGCGGACGCCTGCGTGGACATCTTCTTGCTCGCCGATTTGAAACGCATCCTGGAGCGATACGGAAACCGCGGCTACCGGGCCGTCCAGCTGGAGGCCGGTACCATTGGCGGAAGGATCTACCTGACTGCGTATGCCCAGCGCCTGGGTGCAACCGGGCTGACCTTCTTCGACGATGACGTGATTAACTTCTTTTCGCCGCACGCGAAAGGCAAGAGTGCCGTCTTTCTTCTCGCGATTGGCAAGCCGCTGAAACGCAAACCACAGGATGGCCTCTAGCCCGGCAAGATCTCCTTAAGAGCCCACTCAATCCTTTCGACTTCTTCGCGGATTACTCTGATCGATTGCTGGTTTTTCGATGGGTGAGCCAACGGAGTGATTCCTTCCAGAGCGCCGCGGATTTGATGATTCCGAGCAAAGATGAAGTTAAGCCTTGCGCTCCTCTGCTTCCGATTCCGGTAAGCATCACCAACGAACTTGGTGGCGAGCCAGGCAAATACCAAACCAAACACCACCTCAACCGGAATACGATCGGTTATGCCGTCAAACTCTGAAAACAAAAGTCGATAGACCGCTTCGCCCATCCCAAACGATGCAAACAATACAGTTGCCCCGAACAAGTATACGTTTAGGCGCTCCATTGGTTGAAAGCGTATGGAGTCGTCGCTTCCGTCACGTGCCCGCGCAGAGTTTATCGCCATGCTTTCCCCCATGTCACTGTTCCCGAGGTCGCAATCAGTGGTACCAGCGTCAGCCTCGCTGAAAATGATACTTGAAGTTGCAATCAACGGCGGGGTTCTCTTTTTCCGCTTGAGTGAATGTCACGTCTGCTGGGTTCAACATGCATCGATGTAGAACATCAGTTCTCCGTGTTTTCCGATGGAACTCTGCCATTGTTTGGACAAGGCTCCGCATATTGTCGATCAGAGTGGTTCGTCTCCACGATTGATACACTCCCGACACCAGCTACCTGTCGTGTCCAGCGTCAGAGGACGGCTGCTTCGTCGCCATTGGGTTGACCGAAGTGGAGGATGGCCGAGTACAATGCGGGACGGATACTTGGGAATGCCGTTTTTGGGCGATTGAGTTTGGAAGTGATGTGCAGTAGAGAGGTTCTTCTATGCAGATTTGCTCGTTCTTACCGTCGGCCACTGAGATTTTGTATGCGCTGGGTCTTGGAAACTCAGTTGCGGGTGTGACATTCGAATGCGATTTTCCTCCGGAGGCTGCAAGAAAAACCGTAGTTGTGAACACCAACCTTGCCCCCGATCTCACCTCGGCGGAAATCGACCGCGATGTAAACCAGTATTCCTCTCACGGGGAGGGCCTCTACCGAGTCGATATGCGGAAGCTGGAAACAATCAAGCCGGACCTCATCGTGACGCAAGAACTGTGCGACGTGTGCGCCATCAGCACATCGTATGTAGCCAAGGCTGTGTACCAGCTTTCCTCAAAACCGCAGGTGCTTTCGCTGACACCGCATACCCTGGAGGATGTGTTGGATGACGTTTTGCGGGTTGGCGAGGTTACCGATCGGGATGCCGAAGCTCGTGCGCTGGTGTCGTCTCTCCGGGAACGGATCGCCAAGGTTGGCGAGATGACCAAATTACAGAGACCGACAGTAGTTTGCTTGGAATGGCTGTCACCGCCCTTCAACGGCGGTCACTGGATCCCCGAGATGATTGACTTGGCGGGTGGTGTCGATCCGCTTGGCAAGTTAGGGAAGGACAGTTACCGCATGGAATGGAACCGGGTTTTGCAGGTCGACCCTGACGTGGTCCTTGTCATGCCGTGCGGTCATAACCTGGAAAGGTCGGTTGAGGAATACCACGCCACACAGTTTCCCGAAGGCTGGAAACAAGTTAAGGCCGTACGCAACGGCAGGGTATATGCAATGAATGCAAGTGCGTACTTCTCCCGTCCGGGACCGCGTTTGGTTACCGGACTGGAAATTATGCACTCGCTGCTACAGAACGACCGTCCGCAAAAACCGCCTGCACACAGGTGGACCCGCTTGTAGCCGGGAACTTATTCGTTCGGGTGAAACTCAAATTGGGTCAGTTCGGCAGCGGACCGCACTCACACGCAATATTTGACGTTTCTTTTCCATCGCGGTATAAATCACAAAGTCTGGTATTTGGGAAGGCGGTCAGAATCCGCCACTGCCCCGCAACTGTATTCGCTGAGAGACTGGGCTCAATTACGCCACTGGAAATGTTCCGGGAAGGCTGCTCAGCTTCGACGAAGCGTAAGTCAGGAGACCGGCCGGACGCTGACCCAAGGCGTATTCGACTTCGATGGGAGAGTCGGAGAGCGTTCTGACGATTGATCCTCAAACCCGCGTCTGAAAGCTGCCTGTAGAATCCCGCTCGCGTCAGGGCCATTTCTATGCCCCAGGTGAGCATGCTGGACAAATCTCGAAAAGCCATCACGTTAGTGCTGGGCGGTGTGCGAAGCGGCAAGAGCCGATACGTGCAGACCCTCGCCGCAGGCGTTTCGCCCGTGGCGTTTGTCGCGACTGCCCGGCCGTCAGACTCAGACGAGGAGATGCGCCTGAAAATCGAACGGCATCGGGCCGAACGTTCCCCGGAGTGGCGCACGATCGAGGAGCCACTGCACATCGACCGAGTGCTGGTGCAAGAGGGCTCCAATTACCAGATGCTGCTGGTCGATTGTTTAACGCTTTACGCGGCGAATCTCCTCGATGCTGAGTGCGGGAATCTGATCGACGTTGAGGAACGACTGCAGAGTCTCTACGCGGCGCTGCGCTCGGTTCCTTGTTCGGTCGCACTTGTCTCTAATGAAGTGGGCAGCGGGATTGTCCCTGCGTTTCCCGAGGGACGCAAGTACCGTGACTTGCTGGGAGAGATCAATCAGCGGGTTGCAAGCGCCGCGGATAACGTGTTGCTCATGGTCGCTGGGCTTCCGCTTGCACTCAAGGGAACTGCGGAGGTGCGTCAGTGAATGCATTTGTAGTGGCGGGCACGGGCAGCGGTGTGGGCAAGACTACGGTTGCTCTCGCAATCATCGCGGCGCTGCGGTCGCGAGGTTTTACGGTGCAGCCATTCAAGTGCGGCCCGGACTTCATCGATGGCGGCCATCTCGCGGTGGCGACGAGCCGCCCCGCGCGTAATCTCGATACTTGGATGCTCAGCGCCGAAACTAATCGCGAGATTTTCTCTCGCGCTTCTTCGCGTTGCCATGTTGCTGTTGTCGAAGGAATGATGGGGCTTTTCGACGGTGTAACAGGGAGTTCGGAGGAAGGCAGCACAGCGGAGATTTCCAAGCTGCTCGACTTGCCGGTGGTTCTGGTTGCGGACGCCGGGAATAGCGCGCGCAGCATTGCGGCTGTGATTCGAGGGTTCGAGATGTTTGACTCGAAGCTGCGTTTTGTGGGCATCGTTCTGAACCGCGTTGCCGGCGATGCACACTTTCACATGCTGGAATCGGCGATCCGTCAATCCTCCGTGGTCCCGGTGCTCGGCTGGCTACCAGTGGAGGCAGACGCAGCAATTCCCGAGCGACACCTTGGGCTACACACCGCGGCAGAGGGAATTGGCGCCAGCCTCTCCACTCTCATGGGATTGGGGAACCGTCTCGACCTCGATCAATTGCTGAATGCTACGGTCTACAACCAACGGTCTGAGAATGCACTGGTAACCAAGCCCGATCCTAAGTACGAAGGCATCCGCCTAGGTGTGGCTCGCGATCGAGCGTTTTCGTTCTATTACGAGGACAACCTCGACCTCCTCCGGGAAAGCGGCGCCGAGATCGTGGAGTTCAGTCCGATTGCAGACCCCGCACTACCAGAGAACCTTCATGCACTCTACTTCGGCGGTGGATATCCCGAGCTATACGCCGCTGAGCTAAGCCGAAATGGCAGCCTGCTGCAGGAGATCCGCGATTTTGCGAACGCGAATAAGCCTGTCTACGCCGAATGTGGCGGGCTGATGTACTTGGTTGAAACACTGACTACGATGGAAGGACAAAGTTATCCCATGACAGGCGTCCTTCCTGTCGCTATCGAGATGACCAAGTCCTTAGTTCATTTCGGATACGCGGATGTAGAGTTCGCGCACGATTGTCTGCTTGGGAGAAAAGGAACCCACGTGCGTGGTCACAGTTTTCATTGCTCCCGCATCGTCGCTCACGATTCTTTGCGTTGTGTCTATCGCGTTCATTACTCGCTTTCCGGCCGAAGGGAGCAGGAAGGTTTCGTGCGCGGTCGCGTGCTCGGGACGTACATCCATCTGCATTTCCGCTCCAATCCCTCTCTGGTCTCATCCTTTTTGCAGCAGGCTGGTTCTGCGCGGGCGTTTGCGGAGGTGCAATGAGAATGAGAACGAAATTCGGGACCATTCTCCTGCTGACTTCAATGGCGGTACAGTGCTTCGCCAGCCGAACCGTAAAGGACGAACTGGGACGCTCGGTCGAGGTCCCGGATCATCCCCATCGAGTGGTTTGTCTGGTCCCGAGTGTAGTGGACATTGTGTATTCGTTTGGCGCCGGAGAGGACGTTGTTGCTATCAGCGATTTCACAAAATACCCGAAAGAGGCTCTTCAGAAGCCTAGCATCGGACTTCCCCTCAATCCCTCAATGGAAACTATTCTTGCCTTGCACCCGGACCTCGTCCTTGGCAGCGGCGACATGAACACGCTGGAGTCCGCAGGCCACCTGCAGCGTCTCGGCATTCCTGTGTTCATGGTGGATCCACATGGAATTGAGGGAATCTACGCATCGATTCTCAGCCTGGGGTGGGCGCTGAACCGCGAGACTGATGCCCATACCTTGGTCGCCCGGTTACGCACTCGTGTAGACGCGGTGAAGGCTCGCGTCGCCGGCCAACCGAAGGTGCGAGTATTCATGGCGATCTGGTACGACCCGGTGATGACCATCGGCAAGCGCGCTTTCATCAGCGAACTGATTGAGGCCGCTGGCGGCCGCTCCGTGACCGACGACATCGCGCAAGAGTGGCCGGAAGTGAGTCTGGAAACCATTGTGAGCCGTCAACCGGACGCGCTTCTGCTCATGCGCGGATCGAACATTACGCCTGAAGAATTGAAGACACGTCCCGGTTGGGAACACTTGAGTGCGGTTCAACAAGGCCGCGTCTTTTACACCGACGGTCGGATCCAGTATCCGAGCCCAATCGCATTCGATGTATTGGAGGACTTAGCGAAACAATTTCATCCCTGAGCCTGATCCGTAAACAATGATTGCTTGCGATCTGGGACTCTTAAAACAAAAACTAAACGGCAGAATGTTCGGGAAGCGCGGTGAGAGTCCGCCACTACCCCGTAACTGTAAACGCCGAGAAACTGGGCAGGCAGGTGACTGCAGCCACTGGGGACAGAATCCCTGGGAAGGTTGCCCAGATTCGTCGAAGCGTGAGTCAGGAGACCGGTTCTGCCGGCACCAATATTCCGAGGGGAAAAATGAAATACTTCCGGCAAAACCGACTGTGCGTAAACGTCTTCTGCTTGCTTCTTCTCTCCGGTGAGTTCGCACTGGCAGCGCAGGCCGCAACGGTTCGCGGCACAATCACTGATTCGCTGGGCGCCATCATCCCGAAGGCTCGAGTCGAGCTTATCATCAATCAAAAAGTTATCGCCTCGACGACCGCGGACGGCGCAGGCAGATACGAATTCCGCGATGTTTCCGCGAGCCGCTACCAAGTCCAGGCCAGTGCTCCGTCGTTCGAATTAACCGTCAGTAAGCAGTTCTATGTTGGGGAAAACGCGAACGCCAATATTGATCTGCTTCTGGCCGTTGGCGTAGTGTCCCAGGCTGTGACAGTGACGGCGACGGGCACGCCGACGCCGGAGGCTCAAGTAGGCGCATCTATCACCCTGCTTTCCGCAGACGACTATGCGGACAAACTGGACGTGCACGAAGCTTTGCGGTGGGTGCCTGGGGCGCAAGTCACGCAAACTGCACAGCGCGGAGGACTGGGCGAGTTGTTCGTGCGCGGCGGAAACAGTGATGCGAATAAGGTCCTCATTGATGGCATCCCCGCCAACGACATAGGCGGAGCGGTCGATTTTGGCGTGCTTGCCGCTACTGGAGTCAGTCAGATCGAGGTGTTACGTGGCCCGAATAGCGCTCTGTACGGGTCCGATGCGCTCGCCGGTGTCGTGAGCATGACTACTCCGCACGGCATCACGCCTCTGCCCGAGTTCACCTACTCGATTGATGGTGGGAACTTCGGGACGTATCGCCAAGAGGGAATGCTGGGCGGAAGCTATAAGCAGTTCGATTATTTTTCTGACTTCTCCCGTTTCGACACCGCAAATGACATTCCCCGCAGTTCTTTTCACAATGGAACCTATGCCGGGAATCTGGGCTGGACCCCGAAACCGAACACCGAGTTCCGCGTAACCGTCCGGCGCCTGGCGACTGCGGCCGGAGAATCCAACGCTGTTCAGCTCTTCGGGATCCCCGATGATGCCGGCCAAAAAGATCAGCAACTCTTCATAGGCGCTACATTCCAGCAGCAGACTACGCAGCGTTGGCACAACCTGCTGCGCTATGGAGCGCTTCGGTTGCGCTCCCAGTTTACTGACTACGCCCCGACCGGGATTCCCTACGATTCGCCGATTGCGGGACCAGAGTATATTGGCGCCCCGGTCACGCTTCGCGGAGCAAACGGATACGCGGTAAGTGGGCAAGCGATTTTCCAGTTTGTTCAGCCGTATCCGAATCAGTTCATAGCCAGCACTGATCGCGATTTCGTCTATGCCCAAACGGAATATCAGGTTAAGCCGCTGTTGACGGCGCTGTTCGGATTTCGCTACGAAGCCGAACGTGGTTCCACCCAGCCGAATTTTGGAGTGTCTCCCGCTGATCGTGGCAACTACAGCTACGCTTTGCAACTGGCAGGCAGTCTCGCCAACCGTCTTTATTACACACTGGGCAGCGGCATTGAGAAAAACGCGGTGTTCGGGGTGGCGGGCACGCCACGAGCATCGCTAGCCTATTACTTGCTGCGCCCCGACACGTCGAAAGTTTTCAGCGGGACGAAGCTTCGCGCCAATTTCGGCACGGGCATCAAAGAGCCCAGCATCTCCGCTGCCGGCACGTCTCTGTTCAGCCTGCTTCAAACACTCGGTAATGGAGCGCAACTCATTTCGCAGTTCCACGTCGCTCCCATTGGAGCCGAGCAATCCAGGACGTATGACGGCGGCGTTGAGCAAAGCCTTTTCGATGGGCGGGCAAAACTGGGAATCACCTACTTTCACAATGAGTTTACGCATCTGATTGAATTTGTTCCTACGCAGGGACTGATCGAGCTTGGCGTCCCGCAATCCATCGCGGATTCACTTCTCATAGGATCCCAGTTTGGAGCCACGGTGAACTCCCAATCGTTCCGTGCCCAGGGAGTAGAAACAGAACTCGAATACCGGCTGGGGCGCAATCTCGTCGCTCGTGGCGGATATACATACTTGGATGCGATTGTGCAACGTTCCTTTACCAGCGATGCGCTGGGGCCGAGCTTCAACACCGCTTCCAACTTCCCAACCATCCCTATCGGCGTTTTTTCGCCGCTGATTGGCGCTCGGCCATTTCGGCGCGCGCCTCACAGCGGTTACATGGCGGTCACCTATCATCACGCCCGGTGGACAGCCTCGTTAACTGGAACCTTTGTGGGCAGGAGAGACGACAGCGATTTTCTCTTTGATAAAGACGGGGGCACAAGCCTGCTACTGCCGAATCGTAATCTGGACGCGGCGTATCAGAAGGTCGACCTCGGAGGCAGTTACCAGGTAAATCACGCGCTCGGCGTTTACGCCGATCTCCAAAATGTTCTGGACCAGAGCTATGACGAGGCGTTTGGTTATCCGGCGCTTCCCTTCACTTTTCGCTCAGGCGTCCGCATTACGCTCGGAGGAGAGTCGTGGAAACTGAAATAGTGGAAAAAATCGACTCGGGATCGGCGGCGCGAGATGATCGCCGAATCGGATTATCCGACCATGCGTTCTTCCTTCTTATTCTCTTGGTCTTGCTGGTGGCTGTTGTTGTCGTGCTTGTGTTGTCGATGGGAATGGGGGCGAGCAAGATCGGAGTTCGGGAGGTGCTCGGCTCTTTGCTCGACTGGCATCGCTCGGGGGGCACGAACTCCGTAATTCTTTTCGAAATCCGGCTCCCCCGGGTGCTCGCGTCGGCTTTGGTGGGGGCTGCACTCTCGGTAGCGGGACTTCTGTTCCAAGGGCTTTTCCGGAATCCGATGGCGGATCCGTACGTGATCGGCTCTTCGGGGGGAGCGGCGCTTGGGGCTGGAATTGGACTTTTCTTTCTTCCTCGTTTCTCTTTTCTCGGATTCGGTGCGACTGCCGCCATGGGATTCGTCGGTTCAGTCGCGACGATAGCGCTGGTATATTGGCTGGCTCGCATTGGTGGGCGGGTATCGGTTGTGACGCTGCTGCTCGCGGGGTTCGCGGTGAGCACGATGTTAAGCTATTCCACTTATTTTCTTGTAGTGCTCGACGACAACTTTGGCCTTCGGACGCGAGTGCTTGCCTCCTGGTTGACGGGAGTCATTGCGGTGCCCAGGTGGTCTCAACTTGCGGTCACTGGTGTGATGATCGGTTGCGGCTTGATTTGCTGCTTTCCACTGGCAAGGCGATTGAACACGTTAGCGCTCGGCGACGACTATGCCCGCCAAGTCGGCGTGCATGTTGAAAAAACGCACGTGGCCATCATTCTTACCGGATCGCTCATAACCGCGGCTGCGGTGTCATTGGGAGGAGTCATTAGCTTCGTGGGGCTGATCGTTCCTCACATGGCAAGGCTGGTCCTGGGCCCTGACCACGTTCGGCTGCTACCAGTTGCGGCGATTGCCGGCGCGATTTTCTTAGTCTTGGCGGATACGTTGGCGCGCACCGCAATGGCTCCTTCCGAAATTCCAGTTGGGCTGCTGACGGCATTTATCGGCGGTCCATTTTTTCTCTACCTTTTGCGCCGGACCAGACGGGAGTACGCATTGTGACTCCATTGCTCCAGTTCGTTGATGTGTCATTTTTTTATGAGCAACGCGCTGTGCTTGAGAATGTCAGCTTCTGTGTGGAACAGGGCGAATGTGCAGCCCTGATAGGTCCAAATGGAATCGGGAAAACCACACTCCTGCGCCTTGCCGCCGGAGTGCTTGCTTGCTCTGTTGGCTCGGTTTCGCTCGCCGGTCGTAGATTAGAGACTCTGCCCCGAGCAGAGGCCGCGCAGTTCGTTGCGCTGGTTCCGCAACGATTTGAAGTACCGTTCGATTTCACCGTGCAGCAGATCGTTGAGCAAGGCCGCACACCCTATCTTGGCTTCTTTGCCGGCTTGACGCGGCAAGATCGCCGGGCGGTCGAGCGCGCTCTGGAATTGGCCAATGTTACTTCCCTCCGGAATCGCATCTTCAATGAACTTAGCGGAGGAGAACGTCAGCGCGTTAAGATCGCTCTAGGATTGGCGCAGGAACCTCGTTTGCTGCTGCTTGACGAGCCTACCCAAAACCTCGACTTGGGCCGCCAACTCGAATTGCTGGATTGTCTCCGTGCCCTCAAGGATGAGGGAGTGACGATTTTGGCCGCAATGCACGACCTTCAATTGATTCCCGGCACATTCTCGTCCGTTCTGTTGCTCGAACCTGACCAGGAAGTGCGCAAAGGCCGCCCGCAAGACATATTGCGAGCTGACGTTCTGGAAAGAGCCTTCGATTGCCCACCTCGTCGCCATCCGAAATTAGTCGACAAGTTAGTTGGTGAGAATCCGGCTTTGTTGGAGAAGACACCATGACCACCACGCTCACCGCGGCCACACTTGCCGAATGCATTGGCGAAATTGTTGCGCCCGATCCGGAATTGCTAAAACGTGCGCGCGCGCATCTCGATAACCTGACAAAACCGCTGGGGAGTCTTGGCCGGTTGGAGGACATTGCTGCGCGCTTTGTTGCCATCAGGAAAGGAAACCCTGGCTGGCCGCTGAACAAGGCTGCCTATGTGTTCGCGGCCGATCACGGCGTCGTGGCCGAAGGAGTCAGTGCATATCCCAAAGAAGTTACTCGCCAGATGGTGCTTAATTTTCTAAAGGAAGGGGCGGCCATCAATGTCCTGGCAGGTCTGCACCATGCCGAACTGACCATTGTAGATGTCGGCGTGGACGCGGATTTCGGCGTTTTGCCCCGTCTTCTGCAACGAAAGATCCGGTGCGGCACGCGGAACATGCTGCATGAACCTGCCATGACCGAAGATGAAATGGTGGGCGCTTTGCACATCGGACTAGAACTAGCAACCATCGCTCAGGACAAACGGCAGACGCTCATCGCGGTGGGCGAGATGGGAATCGGCAACACAACTTCAGCGAGCGCGATAACAGCTCTCCTTACGGGCCAAGCTGCCGCCGCGGTCACAGGCAAGGGGACGGGGCTCGACACGGATGTTCACGAGCGCAAGATCCGGATCGTCAATGCTGTCATCCAGAAGCATTTCGACAAAGGTCCCCAAACTTCTGAGGCGCAACCGCTTGAGGTTTTGCGGCGGGTGGGAGGATTAGAAATCGCTGCCATGGTTGGATTATTTCTGGGCGCTGCACGACATCAGATCCCGGTGATCACGGATGGTTTTATCTCGACGGCAGCCGCGGCGTTGGCGTGCGCCCTTGAACCACGAACAAAGGAGTATCTGTTCGCGGGACATTGTTCGAAAGAGCCTGGCCATCACTTTTTGCTGGAGCATTTGGGATTGGACCCCATTCTGACGCTGGACATGCGGCTGGGCGAGGGCACTGGCGCCGTGTTGGCGATGCCCATTATTGAGTCGGCTTTGCGGCTCTACACCGATATGGCAACCTTTGCTTCGGCGGGTGTTAGCGGGCCGGACGCATGAGACGACTAGCGGAAGAATTGCTGGTTGCTTTCCAATTTCTTACGCAGCTGCCGATCTCGCGTATCGCCTACCACCCTGACTCCTTATCGAGGTCGGCAAAGTTTTTCCCCGTTGTCGGCTTGGTCATAGGCCTCGGCGCTTCGCTCTTGCAGCACCTGCTGGCGCCTTACCTCAATCGAACGCTCGTAGCGTTTTTAGTACTGACCTTTCTTGTGCTCATTACGGGCGGACTTCACGAAGATGCGTTGGCGGATGCCGCGGATGCTTTTGGCGGGGGCTGGAATCGGGAGCAGGTGCTAATGATCCTGCGGGATAGCCGGATCGGAAGCTTCGGAGCGTTGGCTCTCGTGCTCTCTGTGCTGGGCAGATTCCTTCTCCTATCGATTCTTCCAATGCATCGTTTTACGGCTTTGGTAGTTTCCGCACACGTCCTGTGTCGTTGGACAACTCTGCCGCTGAGTTATTTCCTGCGGCCGGCACGCGAGAGTAACGACGGACAAGGAGCGAGGATCGCCCGGAAAACCTCTCCTGCATCTCTTCTGATAGGTAGTCTGCTGAGCTTTGCCGTCGTTCTGTATCTGATGCGGAGGGAGTTCTGGATTCCGGTGCTTGTGGCGCTTGGGATCACTGGGTTGAGCGGTCTATATTATTTTCGCCGGATCGGCGGGGTCACGGGGGATTGTTTCGGAGCGACGAATCAACTCGCCGAGATTGCGGTTTATTTTTGTGGGGTCTGGGGCGTGTGACACCTCTTCTTCTAGTTCGCCATGCCGAAACGGATATGGCAGGCCGGTTTTGTGGCCATTCTGATCCGGAACTCAATGAGCGAGGCCGTCAACAACTCGTTGGTCTGATGACCATGTTGTCGGAACATGCAATTCGCCGAGTCTATACCAGCGACCTGCGGCGCGCCCAACAAACGGCCGAAGCGATCGCCAAACACTTTGAGGCGGAAGTCCACGTTCGTCCTGGGCTGCGCGAAATCCATTTTGGCCTGTGGGAGGGTCTTTCGTGGAACGAAATTGAAGGACGCGACAGGGCTGTGGCAGCAAGGTGGGCAGAGACCTACCCCAATTCGACTGCGCCCGCAGGAGAGTCATATCAGCGCTTCGCATCGCGGGTTCACCGGGAGATGGCTTTCTTGCTGGCAGAAGTGGCGAAATCGCCGATTGCGGCAGTTACCCACGCTGGTTTTATTCGTGTTGTGCTAACGAACTGGTGCGGAGTCTCGGAGCAGGAAGCCTGGGATCGGACAGAGGAATACGGATCGATCCTGGCGCTCGACACAAGTCATATCGACAGAGCCAGGATTGAGGATTCCGATTCTGGACGTTCTGGAGTTGACCGCGTACAACAAGGAGAATCGAAATGAGCATCGCAACAAAACGGGGAGATGGCGGACAAACCGGGCTTGCAGGTGGCGTTCGCATTTCCAAGGCTGACCTGCGAGTGGAGGCATACGGTTCGATTGACGAATTGAATTCCACACTGGGCTTTGCGCGCAGCATTTGCCAGAACGACGACATCCGCTCGTGGACGGAATCAATCCAGAAGACACTATTTCGGCTGGGCTCGTCATTAGCCACAGCTCCAGGCACTACCAAGAATCCACCCACCATAATGGTCGAGGACGTCGAACATCTCACAACTCTGGTCCACACGATTGAGGCCACCGAAGGCATTCTGTCCGATTGGTCCTTGCCTGGGTCGCACACGGAGGCCGCGACCTTCGAAATGGCGCGCACAGTCTGTCGACGAGCAGAGCGGAACACCGTCCGGCTGGTCGAGAGCGACGCTCCAGTCGACGCGCAGGTACTCGCATATTTGAACCGTTTGTCAGACGTCTTATGGCTCTTCGGGCGTCTGCTGGAACTTCAGGCTGGCGTCGATTCCAGACTACGGGATGACAAACACGCCGGTGCACATTGGTCGAGGGCCTGGTGATGCCGAGAGCAGGAAAGTTTACGAAGGGCGAGTTGCAGGGAGTCTACCGCGCAATTCGCGAACGGCGCGACGTGCGGTCTGGCTTTTTACCGGAACCGCTAAGTGAGCAAGTGCTGGGCCGACTCTTGGAGGCTGCCCATCACGCCCCGTCCGTGGGTCTGATGCAACCTTGGCGATTCATTCTTATTCGAGCGATGGAGATCCGAAAGGCCGTTCATGACATCTTTCTGCGATCCAATCAGGCGGCACTCGACATCTACGAGGGAGATCGCAGGAAGAAATATGCCAGTCTAAAGCTCGAAGGCATTCTGGAGGCGCCTCAGAACCTCTGCATCGTTTGCAACCCGGAGTGCGAACGGGGGCATCGACTCGGTCGCCTCTCCATGCCGGAAACTGCGCTTTATTCTGCGGTCTGCGCCGTGCAAAATCTGTGGCTTGCGGCTCGCGCAGAAGGAATCGGTGTCGGCTGGGTGAGCATTCTCGACAAGAAAGCGCTTCATGAGGTGTTGCACATCCCCGAAAACATAGTCCCAGTAGCCTATCTCTGTCTGGGGTACGTGGACCACTTCGCCGCAGAGCCGGATCTTGAACGCGCCGGATGGGAACGCCGCATTCCGCTCGACCGAGTGCTCGCGTTCGAACGATACGACCCGCGTTGGAGAGCCCGGGAGGAGAAGAAGCCATAGCCACTCGCGCCATCGGTTCTAGCACTGCGTCTCTCTTGGGAGAGTCGATTCTGCACAACTGCTCTCGTATTCTACTGGTTCTCGTATGACGATCGGTTCGGAGCAAACAAAGACAAAAAGTGCGCGTTTAATCAAGAAACTCTGCGTCTTCTGTGGATCAAGCTTTGGGGTTCGGTTTGAGTACCGAGAAGCGGCGATTCAACTCGGCCGTCATCTTGCGAATTCAGGTATCGCCCTTGTCTATGGCGGAGCGCGAGTAGGACTGATGGGCGTACTGGCTGATTCTGTCTTGGTGGGTGGCGGTCAAGCAATCGGCGTCATGCCAAGATCGCTGGTTGAAAAGGTAATCGCACACACTGCGCTGACTCAATTGCACGTCGTCGAGTCCATGCACCAGCGTAAAGCACTCATGGTCGACCTCGCAGGCGCATTCGTTCTTCTACCCGGGGGATTTGGCAGTTGGGAAGAATTCTGCGAGGTGGTGACCTGGCTACAGCTAGGACTCCACCAAAAGCCGTGTGACGTGCTGAATGTGGCCAGCTACTACGATGCCCTGATGTCGCTTACTGCACATGCGGTCGCCGAAGGATTTCTTCAAGCCTCCTACCGAGAGTCGGTGATAGTGGAGGAGAATCCCCAACAACTGCTGTCGCAATTGGGCACCGCTGCCCTTCCAATGGAGGGAAAATGGGTGACGACAAAGGAGCGGTGAATAGCAAAGCATCTCTCCGCAACTGTACTTCACAACCCAGAGTCGGTGTCGGCGTATTGCTAGTTGATCAGCACAGTCGCGTACTGCTAACGCTCCGAGAATTTCCTCCCGAAGCTGGGTGTTGGAGCATCATTGGAGGCAAGCTGGATTTTCTGGAGGCCCTTGAAGACTGCGCCGTCCGCGAAGTCTTCGAAGAGGTCGGACTTAAGGTATCGATCGATTCTTTACTTTGCGTCACCGACCATCTCTTGCCCGCAGAAGGTCAGCACTGGGTTTCGCCTGCTTATTTGGGACGGATGTTGGCGGGCGAAG
>Ga0137398_10000391_pt1 | contig 15297 bp, 5 predicted proteins | sample czorhiz216metaG_FD_106659 | JGI IMG/M metagenome (GOLD analysis project Ga0137398, IMG submission 106659) | Vadose zone soil microbial communities from Angelo Coast Range Reserve, California, USA - czorhiz2.16 metaG | ecosystem: Environmental > Terrestrial > Soil > Vadose zone | place: USA...
GCCGTCGTTGTCGTAATCCAGAAACTTCGTGGACACACCGCTCAACAGGATGGCTTTGTTGCCGATGCCGGAGCGATAGGTGCAGTCGTCGAACGTTCCATCACGGTTGTTGTGGTAGAGACGATTCAATTCAAAATCGAGGTGCGTGACATAGACATCCTGCCAGCCATCACCGTCCACGTCCGCGGCGTCCATGCCCATGCCCGCTTCGTAGCGGCCGTCTTCGCTCGCCGCCAAACCGGAGACGAAGGAAACATCCAGAAATGTTCCGTCGTGCTTATTGAGGAAAAGAAAATTCGGCCAAGTATCATTGGCGATGGCGATGTCGGTCCAGCCGTCATTGTTAAAATCGGCGAGAACGACGCCCATGCCCTTGGATTCGGGCTTGCCAACACCGGACACATCGCTGACGTCGGTAAACGTACCGTCGTGATTATTGTGATAAAGCTTGGTCTTCTGCCCTTTGTAGTTGCCGGGATTACAGTAAGAGCGGTAACCCGGGCGGCGCTCGCCACACCACAGATTTGTCTTAGGCGTCCATTCGATGTAATTCGTTACCACCAGGTCGAGCCAGCCATCCTTATCGTAATCGAACCATCCGGCGCTGGTTGACCACTGGCCTTCGTCGGCGACACCGGCTTTGAAAGTGACCTCGGTAGATGTTCCGTCGCCGTTGTTGTGATAAAGGATTGCGCGGCCGTAGCCGGTGACGTACAGATCGGGATAGCCGTCATTGTCATAGTCGCCGACGGCGACTCCCTGACCGTAGTGGCCCTCACCGCCGACGCCGGCTTTTTCCGTCACGTCGGTAAACGTTCCGTCACCATCGTTGTGGTAAAGCGCGCAGCGCAGAGGATGCGGCGGTTTGTAAATGTCGGTGGCGGCCGATTGTACAAAGTATAGATCCATGAGGCCGTCCTGATCATAGTCAATCCAGCCGACGCCGGTGCCCATCGTTTCGAGGTAATACTTTTCTTCGGTTTGCGTGGATTCCTGGCGAAACTTGATTCCGGCTGGTTGTCGAACATCGGTATACCGAACCGCGATTCGCGCGTCCTGCGTTTTAGGAGCCTGCCCAGCGGAACTTCTTAGTTGGATAGCGGCAACACTCATAGCACTGAGTGCAAGGATTGCGCTCCAGTTGTTTGTAAGCCTGAATGCCCTGCTGCTCGGTGTGTTTTTCCCCATTCCCAGTCTGCTCACAGTGTCCGGTCAGCGAGCAACAACGCCAGTTGAAGCAGCTGCTGCCTAGCAGCCATGGGCATGGGTTCGCGGAGCGGAGATGACGTCACCGGGGCTTTGGCCAGCGCTTCTTCAATACGATTCAAGTCCAAACCACCGGCTGCGTTGCTGCCCTTGAAACGATTCAGCACTTCCCGGGCTTTGGTGATTTCTCCCGTTTGATAATAAAAAACGCCCAGCGTGGAATAGCTCCCGGGCCATTCGGGCAAAAGGTCCACGGCGCGCTCGAGGTTTTCCGCGGCTTGCGGAGTCTTCCCTTCCAACACCGAGACAATTCCCAAGCCCCAGAGGATTTTCCCGGAGCTGGGAATTCGCGCCAAACCTTTCCGCAACGTCTTTTCGGCGCCGCTGACATTATTTTCGCGGAGTTCGACGAGAGTCAACGACAGGTAATACTGGTCGTTGTCAGGATTGCGGCGGATGGCCTCTTGGAAAATCCCTTTGGCGCGGGCCGTGTCGCCGAGACGCGCATGGATGTCACCGAGCAGCGCCAGGTAAGCATCGTCCTGCTGGCCCGCCGTCGAAACTCGCTGGGAAGCTTCGAGCGCCTGCAGGTAGAGGCCTTTGCGAAAGTAGGCATCCGTCAAATCAAATTTCACGTCGTCGGAATCCGGGTTGGCGCGCAAGGCCGATTGGAAATGCTGAATGGCGTCGTCGTACAAACGGTAGCGGGCCAGCAGTACGCCCACTCCGGTCTGTGTACGGTAGTCGCCCGAGCTGATCTGATCAAGCTGCGCAATTGTTCTTCGAGCATCTTCGAGTTTTCCCAGTTTCAGATAAGTTTCGGCCAGCAGATAGAGGTCTTGCGGCTGGTCCGGATGTTTCTGAATCTGCTCGGTCAGCTCGGTCAAATCCAGTTGAGTCCGCCCCTGAGGCGGAAGGCTGGAGCGGTTATCGAGGTAGTCAAAAAGATGCTGGTACGGGTACGGCCCTGGCGAAACGTCTTTCGAGAGCGTCTGAAAAACATTTAAATCCCTCTGCGCGGCCGCACGCTGATGGAGGCTCCTCTCGACCATTGCCAGCTTGTAATATCCCGAAGCGGCGTTGCGGCTGACTTTCACATATTGTCGAAGCAGCTCCGCGGCCTCTTCGAATCTCTTTTTGGCAATTCGCAGATTCGCCAATTCCAAGAGCGCTTCGGAAAAATTGGGGTTGGAGCGGAGCGCTTGCTGAAACAACTCCTCGGCGCGCGTGTGATTTCCCTGGCGCTCCTCGATGTAGCCTATGTTGAACAGACAGGAGGCGTTGCGCGGATCCTTCTTGAGTCCCTCTTGAAAATACTTCCGGGCTTCATCGAAGCGCCCTAGATGCCGATAAGAGAGTCCCATGAATGTGTAAGATCGCGGCGACGGATCCAGTTGAATCAGTGTCTTAAACTCTTCGATGGCCCTTTCCGCCTTGCCGGACATGAAATAGCTCTCGCCCAACGCGGCGTGGAGATCGACGCGCTGCGGCGCGATTTTCAAGCCCGATTCGAGGAGCGGGATGGCATCTTCAAAATAATTCTGCGACATGCTTACCCGCGCTAGGAGAAAGATGATGTCCGTATTCAGGGGAGCCAGCTTGTGCGCACGAACCAGCAGATCCAGAGCATCGACTGCTCTCGTCTGATCCGCGTAGACTTGCGCTAGCAGATAAAGCGTCTCGGGTGAATCGGGTTTCAATTTCAGCGCCCGATTCAGTGCCCGCTCGGCTTTCGTGTATTCCGCGCCACGAAGATAAGTCTGTCCAAGATTGAAGAGAATCTCGAACGTTTCCGGCTGCAGCGCAATGGCCTTTTCCAGTTCGAGTTGGGCTGCCGGGTATTGTTTTTCAGAAGCCAGTAACACGCCAAGAGTGAAATGCAGTTGGATGTCGTCCTTATTCTGAGCGGACAGTTCGGTTGCAGCTTTCAGACCTTCGGCAGTTCTGCGAGCCTGGAGAAGCGCGCGAATGAGGTTGAAGAGAGTTTGGACGTTCGCAGGGCGCACACGCTGAAAGTGGACAATGGCTTCGGTAGGCTGGCCCTTCGCCATCAGGACCAGGCCCAAGTTGTAGTTGCCATCACGATTCACGGGATCCAGACCCAAGAGTGTCCGGAACTCTTTCTCGGCTAGATCTGGCTTTTCCTCGGCGACATAGACGTTCCCGAGGTTGTTGCGAGTTCTCGTGGAGTTGGGGTCAAGCTTCAGCGCATACTGAAACGCTTCCAAGGCGTTGGCGTAATCTTTTTGGTCGCTGTAGATAATTCCCAACAAATTGTACGCCTCCACGCTGAAGGGATTTCGCTGGAGCTCTTCCTGAATTTTTTCTTTGGCTTGTTCTATCAGACCTTGGCGGAGCAGTTCTTCCACTTCCGGAAAATGGGATTGGATTTTCGCAGTTTGCGTGGCATTTTTCCTGCTTGGGACAGATTGCTGCGCCTCGGATACTCCTGGAAACAAGAAAATTAGGGACAGCACGAGGATGCCCTTAAGTCTGGGACTTCCACCCGTAAACCTCGATGAAGGCCGCTTTGACACACTGAACTTCATCCTTCAGTATGCCTCCCTAAGTGCTCTGTTCGCGCGTTGCCGCAAGGTCACTGTAGCATCTCCAGTTCTTTCTGGGCCACCTTGTGCTGCGGTTGTTGTTGCAGCAGCGCGAGCAATACCTCTTTGGCCTTTTGTTTTTCCTCCAGAATCACATAAAGGCGGGCCAGATTAAGATAGGCCTGGTCAAAGTTTGGAGCGACGCGAATACAGGTCTTAAATCGCTCTTCGGCGTCGGAATTTCGCCGTTCACGGACAAAAAGGACGCCCAGGTTGTTCAGCGCGTCGGGATAATCCGGCCGCAAGGTCACTGCGTTTTCCAAGTACCGGGCAGCTTTTTCGAGCTGGTTTTGCAGCGCGTAGAGCATTCCGAGGCTGTAGTTGATCTCCGGATCATCCGGCGTAATTTCCACCGCGCGGCTCAAGAGTTTTTCCGCCTCGTCGAAGTCACCCTGCCGCCGATACACGTTCCCAAGATTCGTAAGCGCGATGGCATAGCTTGGCCTCAAGCTCAGTGAATGTTTGAAGTTGCCGATAGCTTCGTCCGCGTGGCTTTCCTGCGCGGCCACCATTCCCAGATTGTTCCACGCCTCCGGATAATCCGGACGCAGCTTGACCGTCTGATCGAGATATTGCCGCGCGTCGCGCAAATTGTTTTTCCGGAGATACAGCGTTCCCAGATTGTAATAGGCCTCGGGGTCTTCCGGCTTGGCCGCTATGACTTGCTTGAAGGACGCCGCCGCTTGCTCCAAATACCCGCGCTGGAACATCGCCACGCCGTAGGTAAAGTCGTTGCGCTGAAACGTGCCCTGGTAAAGTACTCCATTGAAAGGAAGCGCCCTCTGAATGCGCTCGGCTTGCGTACGCGGGAACGACCTCAAATCTTCCACCAGCCGTTCGGGATGCAACGGCCCCTGGTAAACCTTAACGATCATGCCGTCCTTGTCGAGCAGGAGGGAAGCCGGAATGGGCAGATCCCGGCGACGGTCGAACAGGTAGCGATAAATGATGTTGTAGATGCCGGCTACCTCTTGTGTCGCGAGTACGTTGGGAAAGCCAAATGCTTCTTTCGAAGCGAATGTTCGCGCCGTTTGTGCATCGCCAGGATCATCGACGTTTACGCCAAGAACACTAAGGCCATTCGTGGCGAGAGCGGACTGGTATTTCTGTAACAGCCGCAATTGTTCGCGGCAGGGCGGCAAAGCCGTCGCCCAAAAACTCAGAAGCAAGGCGCCACCTCGGAACGACCACAGTTCCTGCGTCTTGCCCGCGAGGTCGGGCAAGGAAAACTCCGGCGCGCTCAGGGGCTCGATGAGCCATGTTTCCGAGGACGAAGGCAGAAATTCCGGCTTTTGCGGTTCGCCCTCTCGCGCATAAGGCGGAGGCGAAGCTGCAAAGGGCTTGGCCAGAAATTTATCGGAACCTTCTTGAATTTCAATCCGATGGTTAATAGGCAAATCTTCGAAAGCCTGCGATACCCCGCTGGGCCATCGAATCGAAGCGCGGACAGTTCCTTGAACCTTTCCAACGCCAAAACAAAGCTCCTTGCTGTGCTGCGAAAGAAATCCCGAACCAGCCTGTAAGTATTTCGTCTGCTGATGCGCTTCGGCTTCGATTGTTACTGCAGCACCGATCGCATCGCGATTACTCTTTTGTCCACGCAAACGGAAGGCAATCGACTGACCGAGTTCCTTCATCGCGTTGCGCAAGATCCGAAGTTGCGGCGCGTTCCGGTTTTTCAGGACGACTTCCAATCGTCCGTCCTGGTCCAGGTCGGCGAGTGCAAACGCCCGGCCATCCTCAAGAAAATCCAGGCCCACTGCTCCTGAGACTGCCGAAAATGTGCCGTCGCGATTATTCGCGTAAAAAACATTCCTCTCCCGCCCGCTCCAGGAGTTGTCCGACCGGATCAGCTCATTGATGGCATTCCAACCCTGTTCGTAGCGCAACGACGGCGTCTGGCTCTGGGGCGATTTAGCCACCAACTGTCGCCAGAAAAAACTCGAAAGATCGTTCTTACCGCCTGCGGAATCTTCCGGACTCGAAATATAGCCATTCGCAATGTAGAGGTCCGAGTAGCCATCGTGGTCAAAGTCCCACGCGTCCGAGCACCAGGCCCAGCGGCCCATCTCAACTCCGGCTTCGCTTCCAATATTCTCGAACTTCCCATTCCCCTGATTCCGATACAACGAATTGCCGCGTGCGTGCTGACGATAGAGTGCGCGGACGCTCTCTGGTTCCTTTTCATGAAACCGCTCTTGTTCCGAAACTCGTATTCCCGCGGCGGACCACATATCAGCAACGTAGATATCCTGCTTCCCGTCGTTGTCGAAATCGAACCAAGCAGCGCTCATCCCCGCTCCGACGTCTTCGACGCCTGCTTCTGCAGACACCGCGGTGAATTTTCCTCCGCCATTATTGCGGTAGAGATTGTTTCGTCCGAAGTCGTTGGCCACATAGAGGTCCGGAAGGCCATCATCGTTGCAGTTGCCCCAGGCGCAGGCAAAGCTATACCGGTCGTTATCCACATTCAGCCCCGCCGTCCCAGTCCGGTCCACAAACGTGGCATTCCCTTCGTTGTGGAGCAGGAAGTTCGGCGGGCCATTGCGCGCGTCAAAATAAGGAGCGGGATAGTGATACTGGTCGAGCCCCACATAATAACTGTACAGACAGAAATAAATGTCCAGCCGGCCGTCGCCATCGTAGTCAGCGATGGCGGCATGTGTGAACGTCCCCTGCGGAGGCCGCACGAACTGGAAGGCATCGCGCTTGAGTGAGTATTTTCCGTTCCCTTGGTTCAGGAAGAGTAGCGGCCCGTTCCCGCAAACTACCAGCAGGTCCTGTCGTCCCTTATTCTCGAAATCAGCGAACAGCGCGCAAGCCGTGCTGTCCAACACATCGACTCCGGCTTTTTCCGTTACATCCTCGAACGTGCCATCCCCGCGATTACGATAGAGTCGGTTCGGAAGTCCCGCGGGCTGGCAGACATACAGGTCATCCAGGCCATCTCCGTCAAAATCTCCCACGGCCAAACCGTTGTTCCCATAAACGTCGATCTCGCACGCCCCGTCCAAAACTGTGCGCCAATAATCTATTCCGTGGAGCATCTGATCTCTATACGATTCGGTTTGGCCCAAAGCGTGTGTAGTAATGTCAATGAAAACCGACTCGCGCGCCCGGCTAAGCGTTTCATCGGTCGCTGCCCACCGAATAGCTCGCCACGCATCGGATTCATCGCGTGTCCACTCAGTTTTCCAAATTCCAATGCGCTCTTCGCGCGCCATGTCCGTCCGCGCGCCAACCAGGTCATAGCGAATGTCGACGTGCACCTTCAGTGGCGAACCGCTCATTTCCTTGATCCTGACGATTTCGAATTCAGCCGTCTCCACCCGCGACATCGCCGCGAGGTAGCTCTTCACCTCCTGAAGAAATCGCTCCCGGCCCGTTACCGAAGTGGTCGAAAACCACCGTCGATAGACCTCGATGCCGCTCCCCGTGCGCAAGCCTTTTTCTTGAGTCGGAATCAGCGAACTGGATTCAATCGACGCGTCCAGGAATTTCGCCACAACGGCGAGCCCTGGCGGCGACGACTTAAGAGCTTGGCCCCATTCACCGAGGAGTCGCATGATTTCAAAATCGTACTTTTCGGTGACGTACTCGTCGGAGCCGGGTACAACCCGGCTAAAAAGATCTTCCAGTGGAGACTTCGCTGGATAGTGTGGCGTCAGGTGAAAATCAGCGAATGGAAAATTGACGTTGCGATCGCCCGTCTGCTCGTGGCCTACCGATGGGAAGAAAATCCCCTGGATAGGAGCGGGAAGAAAAAGCAGAGGGGCCCACTGCATCCCTCTCAAGAGACTCCGGCGTGAGAAACTGCCTTTTTCGTCTTTGCGACGCGCCATTCTTAGGTGTCCGAGGAGCTATGCACCAACTTTTGCATGCTAGCACCCAGGCGAGACCGCTCCAAATGCTTAGGCAACTATTCAGGCGGCGCGGGGCCCGAAGAATCTCCCAGGATCAGCTCGGCAGGAATTTGATACTCCTTGCCTTGAGGATCAGCGGAGCGCGAGAGTTCATGAAGAGCGTCGGCCGCCATCTTCCCCAGCATGTCCCGGTGCACGTCCACGGTGGTGATGGAGGGATTGCTATATTCGGCCAGCCGGGTGTTGTCGAAGCCGGTCACAGAAACATCTTGCGGGACACGGCAGCCGGCTTTCAGCAGGCCCTTGATGACTCCAACCGCGGTGAGATCGTTGACGGCCATAACTGCCGTGGGCATGGGAGTTAATTTTGCGATTGCCAGGCCCGCTGCCAATCCGCCTTCGAAGCGCAGGTCGCCCGATAAAACTGGTCCCGCCTCGAGTCCCAAATCCTGCATGCACTTTTCGTAGGCTTGCAACCGGGCAATATTGGACTTAAGCCTGGGCCTCCCGGCGATGAAGGCGATCCGCCGATGTCCATTGGTATGGAGATAGTTGACGATTTTTTCGACTCCCGAGAAATAATCAATTCTCAAGTTGCTCATGTAACTCCGAACCGGGGCGAGGTCGAGGAAAGTCACAGCGATCCTTCTCCGCGCAAGTTCGTGAATCAATCGCAAGCTGATCTCGGAGGTCATGACCGCGACACCGCGGACATTGTGCTCCATCATTCTCTCCGCAGCCTTTCGAGTTCTGCGGGGATCATAATTCGTGTCGCTGAGAATGGCGTCATAACCAAGCTGGCGGGCGCGGATTTCGAAACTCTTGATCACTTCAGGGAAGAACGGATTTTCGATGTCGGACACGATGATTCCTAGTGTGTGGCTATCGCGCGAAGCGAGGTGCCGCGCATGAACGTTCGGGAAGTACCCGAGGCGTTTGACCGTAGAGAGCACCAACAGGTGCGTGCGCCGTCCCACTTTGCCCGTCTTGTTCAAGACGTTGGAGACAGTGGCAGTGGAAACGCCTGCAGCCTTCGCAACATCACGAATCGTTAGACCCATACTCGATTAATCAGTCGCTCGCACGCGGATCAGATTTACTTCCAGCTCTCGGGAGCCCGTCAGCCACCGCGGAAGTATAGATTAAAAAATTTGCTTGACAAAATGCAATGAACGGTGTATTAGCTGGCCCACTAGGTTAAGCGTTTAAGTGGTTTGGGGGCCCGATTGGTATCGCATCATACATCCATTCTGGCGCTCAGGGGTCTCAAGAAAAATATACGTTGGTGCCGCGCAGCGGTATTTGATCGTGCTTCGCGCGTTCGATGGGCTGATCGGTCAAGCCGCCGTCCGCAGGAAGTGTTCGAGGAAGGCTCGGGGGAGCGCGTTTTTTGTCTCCTGTATGGTCGAGGAGCAGGCTTAGAGTGAAAGCGCTTGCAAGAATTGCTGCGCATTGTTGCAAAGGACTGAGGAGGAACGGATATGAATCGGAAGTCCATTTCAGTTGGGACCCTGCGAGCTTCCTTGGCGACGATGGCCCTGGCGATGTTTGTGTTCATGAGCGCGCAGCCTCTCCACGCTCAAGTTGATACCGGCTCCGTCTTGGGAACTGTGTCTGACGCCTCGGGCGCACCCATCCGCGGTGCCAAGGTCACCTTGACGAACGAAGGTACAGCCGCCGTGCTCTCGACCATGACAGGTGCCGACGGCATTTACAAATTCACGCCAGTCAAGATTGGCAATTATAAGATCAGCGCCTCCTTCCAGGGCTTTCAGACAATTACCCAGACAGGTGTCGAGGTCAACGTGGGCGCGGACGTCGTCGTCAATTTCGCACTCAAGCCCGGCCAAGTAACCGAAATCGTAGAGGTATCGGCGGCCCCTCCCGTGCTTGAAACGCAGAATGGCTCTGTCGGACAAGTAGTGGACTCCAAGAGCGTCAATGAACTTCCCCTGAACGGCCGCAACTTTACTTTCCTTGCCCAGCTCGTCGCCGGCGTGAACACGCCCCAAGCTGATACTCGCGGCAACGCTTCCACCGGCGCCTTCGCGGCGAATGGACTTCGGCCCGCGCAGAACAACTACTTGCTCGACGGCATTGACAACAACTCCGACACTGTGGACTTCTTGAACGGTACGAACTTCGTTGTTCTTCCTCCCGTCGATGCTATCCAGGAATTCAAAGTTCAAACCTCGGGCTTCAGTGCCGAATTCGGCCGCTCCGGGGCAGCGATTCTCAATGCCACCATCAAATCCGGCACCAACCAGTTGCACGGCGCCATCTGGGAGTTTTTCCGCAACGATAAGCTCGATGCCGCGGATTTTTTCGAAAACGCGAACAACATTAAGAAGGGCGAGTACCGCCAGAACCAGTTTGGATTGTCCGCCGGCGGTCCAGTCGTAATTCCGCACCTTTTTGACGGTCGAAACAAAGTCTTCTTCTTTGCCGATTATGAAGGTCTACGAAGGGTCCAAGGGACGGTTCATTTCGGGAGCGTACCTAGCCTCGCGGAGATAAACAGCGGTTACACCGATTTCTCAGATCTGATTCTCGCTCAATCGACGCCGACAAATGATAAGACAGATGCCTTGGGCCGCAAGGTACCCGTTGGGACCATTCTAGACCCTGCCACCACACGACCGGTTACCGCGGGTGCGGTGGATCCTGTGTCAGGCATAGTGGCTGTCAGCTCTGGATATGTCCGCGATCCTTTCGGTACCTGCCCGGCTAGCACGATGGCCTTTACGCTCCCGGCCTGCGGCCTGAATAATCTCGCTCCAGCCATCGCAAGCGGTCGAGCTATGTTAGACCAGAACGCCATTAAGCTGCTAGGGCTCTATCCGAAGCCGACCAACAACGCCACCGGTTCCCTTTTATCCAATTTCGCCGATACTCCGGCCACGCGGGAGCAACGCAATGCCTTTGACTCTCGAATGGACATCAATTTCAGCCAGAAGGATACGTTGTTCTACAGATTCAGCTATGTGGATGACCCACAACTTATTGCCGCCATCTTCGGTGGTATCCCCGACGGCGGCGGCTTCCAAGAGGGGAATCAGACCGCAAATTCGCAGCAGAGTGCCTTGGGCTGGACCCATACGATTTCTCCAACCCTGGTAAACGAAGCCCGTGCGGGGTTGAGCTACCTGCACACTACGCGCGTGTCGCCAGCCGCAAATAATCTGGCCGGAGCAGGGGGAGGTGGCCTTCCTGCAGATTACGGCATCTTGGGGATTCCGCAGGCGTCCGAAAATGGCGGACTCCCAGCTTTCGGAATCAGCGGACTTTCTACCTTGGGCAGTAACGCCTTCCTTCCCTCTGATGAAGTTAGTACTACGTTTCAATTTACCGACAGCGTCACAAAGATTTACGGCAAACATACCTTCAAAATGGGTTTCGAGTTTCAGCACGTCAAATTCTCCACGCTGCAGCCCCCTTGGTCTCGCGGTGAATTCGATTTCAGTGGCCTCTACACAGAAATCCCGGGGGTAGGAGGTAGCAACACTGGTCGTGTGCAGATGCTGCTGACTCCGAAAACAACTAACCTTGCGGCTGGCCAAGGTGGAATTGATTACGTCGGTGGTCCATCTGGAAATGCGGATGATGGCGGACTTCATAACGGCATACAGATCTCCAACATCTCCTTGACCGATAACGGGAAGAACTACTATGGGGGGTTTGCCAACGATGACTGGAAGATTACTCCCAAACTGACCCTCAACCTGGGTTTGCGCTGGGATTTCTTCGGGCTTGTGTTCGAGCATCATGGCAACCAGGCCAACTTCATCCCTTCGGGCGGTCCACTGAACGGACCAACCTACTTGATGCCCGGCGGGAAGAACACCTGCGATGCCACCACCCTATCGAGTGACCCGACGACCGGCTTTATCGCTTTGCTCGCCAAGGACGGTATCCAATGCGCGGCCACCAACAAGTACGGTAAGGGACTTGGCAACTCGCAGAAGGCGAATTTTGCACCCCGCGTCGGTTTTGCCTACCAAATGAACCCTAAATTGGTTGTGCGCGGCGGATTCGGCATCTTCTATAACGGCTTCGAGAACCGTGGGTTTTCTCCAAACCTCGGTGAAAACTATCCTTTCCAATTCAACTTTTCGTTCCAGCCACCCGACGCCGGTCACCCCGTCACATATCCGGGTTGCACCTCGGCGGGAGCAACTCCCATTGGGAGCGCCAAGCTTGAGACCGGGTTCTCTTGCACCCCGCTGAGCCCGCTCGTGGTCAAAGCTGGTGGCCTGGCGTTGCGCGGAATTCAATTCGATTACCTCACTCCTTATTCGATGGGCGGCAATCTTACTGTTCAGTATCAACTCACTCCTTCGATGTCCGTTCAAGCCGCCTACGTGACTTCCCTCGCGCGTCATTTGGAGTCGTTTCCAGGCTCCAACCGCCCCAGCCAAATCGTCCCTACGAATTTGCCGTCTTCCATACCATTTGCCTCCTACCTGCCTTTCCCGGATTTCCAGGCAAACCCGAGTTATGCCGCAACCGAGGGGAGCAGTGCCTATCACGGCCTTCAGACCAAAGTGGAAAAACAATTTGCGGGTGGCTTGAATTTCCTGGCCACCTACACTTTCTCCAGGACTCGCAGCGACGCTGGAGACCTTCTCAACGGAGGCAGCCTGGCAGGCTACCGAGCTCCGTATGTTCCAGGTTTCGGAATCCAAGGCGACTATGGCTTGGCAAATTTCGATATCCGGAATGTCTTCCATTTCAGCGGCGGCTACGAACTTCCATTCGGCAAGGGCAAACGATTTATGTCCGACGCCTCAGGGGTTGCGAATAGAATCGTCAACGGCTGGAGCCTCATTTGGATCGCCACGCTTCAGGGTGGCCAGCCGATTACGCTTACTTGCCCCTCCGGCACCGGCAATGGGTCGGGGTGCTATGATCTCGTCGTTAGCGGTCAGAGCCCGAAGCTCGGACTGCACAACGACAGCCACGGAAAACTGAGCTGGATCGGAAATGCGGCAGCATTCACCCAGCCTCCGCCATGTACCTTGGTAGCTGGTACGCCAACAAACTGCGGCCTCAGCGCACTCGGTGGTTCACCGGCCCAGATTCCAGGACCAGGCTTCCATAGACTGGACTTCTCGATCTTCAAGGATTTTCCGTTCAACGAGCGCGTCCGGCTCCAGTTCCGTTCGGAAATCTTCAATATTTTCAATCACCCGAACTTCAACTCGCCCGGATTCGGTGGTAACGGCGTGGTCGCCATCAGTGGCTCGACCAATTTCACCAGTTCCAACTTTGGCGAAATCGGCGCAACTCGTGATGCTCCACACGATCCGAGACAGATTCAGTTCGCTTTGAAGTTGTACTACTAGACCCCAAGTGAAACCCCTCAAAGGGCGCCCCAATTGGCTCGGGGCGCCCTTGGTTTCACCCTGGCTTGGCTGTATCCGCTGCTCCCGCCGGCCACGGCGCGGTGGTAATCTGCAATCATCGTGACGATGCAAAAGCGGTCGATCTGTTTAGTTTTCTTCCTGGCCCTTCTAGCGTGCCTTACAACAGAGGCGGCTGCTGGGGGACAGCAGAGTCGCGAATTCCAGGACGCCGTCGCTCAGTACGACTCGGGCCATTACGCCGAAGCTGCCGCAATACTGGAGAACCTCGTGCGCGAAGCTCCAGAAAGTTTTGAAGTCCAGGAACTCCTGGGATTGGTCTATGCCGCGCAATCCCAGGACGCCAGAGCCACGCAGCACCTCCAAAAGGCAGTGCACCTGAAGCCGGGTTCCGCGCCCGCCAGAACCAACCTTGCCGCCAATCTCGCGCACCTGGGAAAACTCGATCTCGCCGCCGAGCAGTTCAAGAAAGCGGTCGAGCTCGACCCGCGCAACTTCGACACGAATCACAACCTCGGCGAAGTCTATGTTCGCTCCGGCAAAATCGCCGACGCCGCTCCCTTCCTCGAAAAGGCTCAGCAAATCAATCCCTCCTCCTACGATAACGGCTACGACTTGTCTCTGGCTTACATTCAAATCGGCCGACTCGAGAACGCCCGGCAACTGATCCATGATCTTCTAAAGCGCAAGAACACAGCGGAATTGCACAACTTGCTTGGCGAAGTGGAAGAAAAAGACGGCCAGTTCGTCGCTGCAGAAAATGAATACGAAACCGCCGCCCATATGGATCCTACAGAGAGCAATCTTTTTGATTGGGGCAGTGAACTCCTTCTCCATCGCACGCTCGGACCCGCCGTCGAAGTCTTCCAGCAAGCTTCCCAGCGCTATCCCGCCTCACAGCGCCTGGTGATTGGCCTCGGCGCGGCTCTCTACGCCCGCGGCAACTATGACGACGCCGTCAAATCCCTTTTGCGCGCGGCCGATCTCAATCCCGCCGATCCTGGCTGCTATGTTTTTCTCTCCAGGGCCTACGATAGCTCCCCCAGCCAGGCGGGCGAAGTCATCCAGCGCTTCCGCCGCTTCGCGGAGCTTCAGCCAAACAACGCGCGCGCGCGCTACTATTACGCAATGAGCCTATGGAAGGGCAAGCGCGCCCAGGATCCCAGCTTGGATCTGCATCAAATCGAATCCCTGCTGAGGAAATCGCTGGCGCTCGACCCCAAACTTGCGGAAGCGCACCTGCAGCTCGGCAATCTCTACTCCGACCAGAATGAGTACGCCCAAGCCATTCCAGAATATACGCGCGCGCTCGAACTCAATTCCGATCTTGCTGACGCTTACTATCGTCTCGGCCAGGCTTACGTTCGAACTGGCGAAAAAGACCGCGCCCAGCAGCAGTTCCAGGTGTATCAACGGCTCCGCGAACAGCATTTGGCTGATCTCGACAAGCAGCGAGCGGAAATTCGGCAATTTGTTTATTCGGCGAAGGATTCCCCGACCGCGAAACCGTGATTCACTCCGGGTTCCGCGGCGCGGGCATGAAAAAGGTTTCAGCGTCTGACGGATGTCTTGACACCGATTCGGCCGCGTCGTAGTTTCTACGGAAAGCGTTCAGACTGAATGAGTTTCCATCCTTCATCGCGAAGCGCAATGGACCGGGCTCGCCTGGCCGCCGCGAAAGCATCCACTCTTCAAGAACTTGCGCGCCATCTCGCCTGGACCCGCCGCGAATTTCTGCGTACCGGCGCTGGAATTGCATTGGGCAGTTCCCTTCAACCCTCCAGCCTGTTCGCTCGAACGGGGATTCCTGCCGGCAAGCGAAAAGTGGTCGTCATCACCTTCGGCGGCGGCGCGCGCGACCAGGAAACCTTCGCTCCTGAAGGCCAGGAAAACATTCCGCACCTCATGCGCGAACTCATCCCTCAGTCCACCTTTTTCACGCAGGTGGTCAATCGCGGAATCCTCGGCCACTACGTCGCAACCGCCAGCCTCGCGACTGGTGTCTACGAAACCATCAACAATTTTGCTTCCCTTCCCCCCGAACATCCAACCGTCTTCGAATATTTCCGCAAGGACTTGAAGCGCCCCGCCTCCGATGCCTGGGTCGTCGCTCCCAGCAACGGGTTCAATCGCATTGGAGAAAGCAGCCACCGATCCTACGGCCCGGGATTGGGCGCAAGAGTAATTCTGCCGAAGCATCTTCTGGCAGCTGCAACTTCCGGCGGGGGCCCGGACTACGAACATCTCCTCCGCGATAAC
>Ga0137398_10000392_pt1 | contig 15296 bp, 17 predicted proteins | sample czorhiz216metaG_FD_106659 | JGI IMG/M metagenome (GOLD analysis project Ga0137398, IMG submission 106659) | Vadose zone soil microbial communities from Angelo Coast Range Reserve, California, USA - czorhiz2.16 metaG | ecosystem: Environmental > Terrestrial > Soil > Vadose zone | place: USA...
AAATGGCTGCGTATCTACCGCTACTCAGGTCTGAAAGGGCTCGATATCAACCGTTGGTATGTCGACATGGTCAAGGACAAGATCCTGACCCGGATCATTCGGGAGTGCCGCCATGAAGTCGGGCTTGCCGTGCAAAGCAAAACCGAGTGCCGCAGAGCTCGAACTAGCTTGGGTATTTCATGGTGGAATCTTTTATTACGGCGTCCGCAAATACATCTACGAGTCTCCGGTGCTCGAAGACAAGGAGCGGATAATCAGCGATGCCCTGGATGTCTGTCTGGCCGACTTTGCGCGGATTGCCGAAACCTCGACCGAAGTCCGGCGTGCTCCGATGAAGGTCGCCGGATAGATCAGCCGCTATTTCCCGGCCATCTCGGCGCGATACCAGTCACCGATCTCACTTGCGGTCATCAGCGCTACGCCGTCGTGACCGATGACATGGTCAAGCAGCGCTTCCAGATATTTGATGCGGTGCGGCACGCCGGTAATGTAGGGATGAATCGAGATTGCCATGATCCGTGCATTCGAAGCGCCTTCGAGGTATAGCCGATCGAACTGATCCGTACAGCGCCTCAGGAATTGCTCGGAGGGCAGATGCTGCAGCGCGTGGATAACGATATCGTTGGTTTCGACTGAATAGGGGATCGTAGTTATGGTGCCGTGAGGTGTTGCGATATCCTGCGGCAGATCGTCGATCACCCAATCCGCCAGATATTCGATGCCGTTGAGGCGCAGAAGATCGAGGGTTTCCTCGGTCTCGGTGAGGCCCGGACTTTCCCAGGATCGCGGTGCCCTGCCGGTAAACTTCGCGATCGTCTCGACCGCACGCTTGATCGCGCCGGCTTGATTGTCGAGCCTGTGCATCGGGCCCTGCACGAAGCCATGGCCCATGAACTCAAAGCCGGCCTCAAGCGCAGCAGATGCGACCCGCGGATAGCTGTTGCAGACATTGGCGTTCAGCGCCAGCGTCACCGGCATTTTGCGATCGGTCAGCGCCTTGAACTGCCGCCAGAATCCGGCGCGCATCCCGTATTCATGCCATGACCAGTTCGGTACGTCAGGCAAAAGCGGCTGACCCATCGGAGGGCTCAGCACGGTGCGCGGCATCGCATTCTCGATCCGCCATTCCTCGACATTGAGGATGATCCACACTGCAAGCTTCTTACCGCCAGGGAGTTTTAGTCTTGGCCGGTCGATTTGAGCTTGATAGGGGATGCGATCACTGAGAGCCACGGTAAATTTCCTTGAATTGACTAACCTATCCGGCGGCCTTGGAAGAGCCGGAAATGCCTGCGTTGACCAACGGCATGACCTTTTCGGCCATCAGGATCATCGACTGACGTCCGAGGTCGCGCTCCTTCCAATCCTTGCCGGCGTAGAGCAGCGTGCCGAATGGGCCGGTTTCTTCCTGAAAAGCCAGCAGCTGATCAGCCACGCTGTCCGGGGTCCCATGAATGACAAGCTTGTCGCAGATCGACTCGAGGGTCACCTCGTCGTCGGGCTGATCACGTCGGGCCTTGAACAACTCGACGCGGCCGCCGCGCTTCAGCTTGGTGAACAGCGAACGGTAGTAACAGACGTACGGCCCGTCGGGATCGGTAGCATAGGCCTTCGCGGTCGCGGCATCCTTTGCGACGAACACGCTCTTGGCGACCCGCCAGTTCGCCGCGTCTGCGGCGCGATCAGTGCGTTCGCAACCCTCGACGTACTTTGGCCAGTGGCTCTTTACCCAGGCCGGCATCAGGAAGTTCGCCGAAATCGGATCCCAGCCGCGTGCGGCCGCTTCTGTCACGCCTTTTGAGAACGGTGCCACCGCGGTCACTACGATCGGCGGATGTGGCCTTTGCAATGGACGCGCGATGAAACCCTGACCGATATCCTCAATCATGGTCTTATGTACCGATAAATTCCAATATTTGCCTTGGAGGTCATACGGTGGCTGGCTCGCCCAGATTTCGAGAACCTGATTGATCGCCTCCAGAAACATTGCGTTGCGGTCTGCCTCGAGATTGCCGAAAACTTCAGCGTCCGACAGCAGCCCGCCGGGGCTGATACCAAAGATCAGGCGGCCGTCGAGCATATGGTCGAGCATCGCGATCGAGGCTGCCAGCGCAGCCGGATGGGTGTTCGGCATGTTGACGGTGCCGGTACCCAATTTGATTTGCTTGGTCGCTGCGGCGAGCCAGGCGATAAAGGCGATACAGGACGTGATGTTTTCCGCCTTGTCGGTAGTGTGCTCGCCGACATAGGCCTCGCTAAAACCCAACTCGTCGGCCAGCAGGAAGGCTTCGCGATCCTCCTTGAGCGATTGCCGCCAATCCTTATCGAGAGGATGGATCGGCATCGTAAAGAATCCGAGCTGCATGGTCTGCTCCTCCCCAAGGCAGGCTTTTTGTTTGGCAGGAATCGTGCGTCGTTCGCAACATCATAACAAGTCCAAAAGTCATGGGCGTCGTAATAATCGCTCGATAAACAACAAACTTGACCTTTAAAGGGTGTGGCCGTCTAATCCAAAGAAAATTCGGCCGGGGGAGGCCACGTCGAAATGAAGGCTTCGGCTTTCGCTTACGCCCGCGCTGCCAGCGTCGTGAATGCGCTGGAGTTGCTGGCCACGCATGGCGACAAGGCCAAGGTCCTGTCGGGCGGCCAGAGCCTGATGCCGGCGATGAATCTGCGCCTGATCTCCCCTGAGCTTGTTGTCGATATCGGCGAACTGGCTGAGCTTCGCGGAATTGCGGTCAAGGGCGACCTGCTGACGATGGGCGCGCTGACCCGCCATGTCGACGTGCTGAAATCCCCCGAGATAGCCGCCCATGCCCCTCTGCTGAGGGAAGCGATCTCCCATGTCGCGCATCTCGCGATCCGCAATCGCGGGACGCTCGGGGGCAGCCTTGCGCAGGCGGATCCGGCGTCGGAACTGCCGGCCTGCATGGTGACGCTCGACGCAACCATTGTCGTTCGTGGGCTGCGTGGCGAGCGGCGGATCCCGGCGAATGAATTCTTCACCGGCATTTACGAGACGGCGCTTTCTCCACAGGAATTGCTGGTCGCTGTCGAGCTGCCGGTGGCGCGAAAAGGTGCCACGCACTTCTTCCATGAATTTGCTCGTCGCCATGGCGATTATGCCATTGTCGGCCTGGCAGCGCAGGCGATCGTCCGGGGCGGACAGCTCGCCGATCTGCGACTTGGCTTCTTTGCTGTCGGCGATCGGCCATTGCTGGCCGGCGCCGCCGGCAAACTTATTAACGTCGCTGTTACCCCGGAAATATTGGCCAACGCTTCTGCCGTGCTGAGCGAAGAACTCGCTCCCCAGGAGGATCAGCAGGCGACGCCGGCTATGCGCCGGCACCTGGCGCAAGTGTTGCTCTCGCGCTGTGTATCCACGCTGCTATCCCGCTCCGATCTGCGCGTCGGAGCATCGGCATGACCTGTGTTCCCCTTTCACTCGAGGTCAATGGCGAACGCGTCGACGCCCATGTGCTGCCGCGGCTCAACCTGGCAGATTTCCTGCGAGAGCATCTAAAACTGACAGGTACACATGTCGGTTGTGAGCACGGAGTTTGCGGCGCATGCACTGTGCGCGTCAATGGTGAGATCGTGCGTTCCTGCCTGATGTTGGCGATTCAAATGCAAAACGCTTCCGTCGAAACCATCGAGGGACTGTCCGACAGCGGCGAGATATCCGATCTGCAGGCCGCATTCCGTGATCGCAATGCCCTGCAATGCGGCTTCTGCACGCCGGGAATGCTGATGACGGCGCAGGATCTTCTGAAGCAATCATCGATGCCGGATCGCGAGCAGATTCGCCAACACCTTTCCGGCAATTATTGTCGTTGCACCGGCTATCAGGCGATTGTCGACGCGGTGGAAAGCACAGCGCGGGCGCGGGCAGGACGCGGACAATGACGGCGGTCCCGCTAGATCCCCAGGCGATTTCGGTGCTTGACCGGCCGAACTCCTATATCGGCAAGACGGTGCCGCGGCCGAATCTCGACCGACTGATGCAGGGGAGGGGGTTGTACGTCAGCGATATCGAACTGCCGCGAATGGCGCATGTGGTGTTCCTGCGCTCGCCGCACGCGCATGCAAGAATCACCGGCATTGAGACGTCGGCAGCCAAACGGATGCCGGGCGTAATCGCCGTCGTCACTGGTCAGGAACTTGCAGCCGTGATCACGCCGTGGGTCGGGGTGCTCTCGCATTTGAAAGGCCTCAAGTCTGCCCCGCAAAGTGCGATAGCGATCGGCCGGGTGTGCTGGCAAGGCGAGGCGGTCGCAGCCATCGTCGCGGTCAGTCGGGCGGCTGCGGAGGACGCGGCAGAACATGTCTCGGTCGTGTATGAAGAGCTCGACGCCGTAACGGACATGCGCACCGCGCTCGACCCGGCAACGCCGGTCATCCATCCAGCGCTCGGAGACAACCTTGCTTTCGAGCGCAATCACGTCGCTGGAGCCGTCGGCGAAGCTTTTGCTGCCTCCGACGCGGTGGTGGAAGCGGAATTCGTCTTTGGCAGGCACACCGGCGTGACGCTGGAGCCGCGCGCGGTGGTTGCCGACTGGAACGCCGCCGAAGCGAGGCTGACGATCTATCAGGGCACGCAGGCCCCACACATGGTGCAGAATATCGCGGCGCTGCATCTTGGCCTCCAGGAGTCCCAGGTCCGTGTGGTCTGCAAGGACGTCGGCGGCTCGTTCGGCATCAAGGTCCATATCTATGCCGATGAGATGGCGACGTACGCGCTTTCCAAGCTGTTACGGCGGCCGATCAAATTCGTTGCTGACCGGATCGAGAGCTTCAACACCGACATCCATGCGCGCGACCATCGTTGCAAGGGAAAAATCGGCGTCAGGCGGGACGGCACCATCACGGCGTTCGAGATGGATGACCTTACGGGCATCGGGCCCTATTCGATGTATCCGCGCACCAGTGCGATTGAGGCCAATCAGGTCGTTAATTTGGTCGGCGGGCCCTATGTCACCAAAAACTATCGTGCCCGCGCGCGTGTCGCGTTCCAGAACAAAAACGTCATGTGTCAGTACCGCGCCGTCGGCCATCCCATCGCCTGCTCAGTGACGGAAGGCCTCGTCGATCTGGCGGCGATGAAGATCGGCATGGACCCGATCGAAATCCGTCGCCGCAATCTGATCGCCGATGATGCCTATCCCTGTGCCTCGCCTTCGGGTCTGCGCTTCGAGCAGTTGTCGCACCACGCCTCGCTGGCGAAGCTCATCAAGATGATGGATTACGATGCGCTGCGCGCCGAACAGGCCGCATTGCGGGCAAAGAATATCCATCGTGGCATTGGGATCGCCAGTTTCATCGAGGTCACCAATCCCAGTGCGGCCTTTTATGGCGTCGGCGGCGCCAAAATATCGTCGCAGGATGGTGTCGCCGTGCGGCTCGACGCTCAGGGGGCGGTCATCTGTCAGACCAGCATCACCGAGCAGGGGCAAGGATCGGAATCGCTTACTGCGCAGATTGTCGGCAGCGTACTCGGGGTCTCGATGGACCGCGTGCGCGTCATTCTGGGCGACACCGACAACACACCCTACGGCGGCGGCACATGGGCCTCTCGTGGGGCCGGTATCGGCGGCGAGGCCGCACTTCAGGCCACCAAGGTGCTGCGCAGGAACATTCTCGACGTCGCGGCTGCCATCCTGCAGTCGACCCCCGGCGAGCTCGATATCATCGATAACAGCGTTGTGACTGCCGCAGATGGCACGCCACGCATTGAACTGAAGGAACTGGCCAGGATCGTCTACTTCCGCCCCGATACGCTGCCGCCCGGTGTTCAACCCGAGCTGATGACGACCCGGCACTTTGTCCCGCGTGAATATCCCTTTGCCTTCACCAATGGCGTGCGGCCTCATGGCTGGAGGTCGACGCGGACACCGGCTTCGTTAAATTGCTGAAGCATTGGGTGGTCGAGGATTGCGGTACGATCATCAATCCTCAGCTGGTCGATGAACAGATCAGGGGCGGGGTGGTGCAGGGCCTCGGCGCAGCGCTGTTCGAAAAGTGCGTTTATGACGAACGGGGCCAACTCACCAATGCCAACATGGCCGACTATCTGGTCCCGATGTCCGGTGAAATGCCGGACATCGATATCGGCCATGTAGTCTCGCCGACGCTGGAGTCGGAATTGGGTGCCAAGGGCGCAGGCGAAGCCGGTACGGCGGGTGCGGCGGCTGCCGTGACCAACGCAGTCAATGACGCGCTCCGGCCGTTCGGCACCATCATCACGGAGATTCCGCTGACGCCTCAGATCATCCTGACCGCGCTGGGTCGAATCTGAGCAAGAGCGGGGGCTGATAGAATGCGTGCTGCCTTACTCGGCCGCAGCGTTTGCGATCGCGCTCGCCTGTCGGTTGGTGACGACCACCTTGATAGTATCGTCAATGCGTTCGCGGGCGTATTTTAACGCGATCGCCAAATCGGCAAGCGGAAATGTATGCGTGTGAATTTTCGTTTGCGTCGAAGCGCTTTTCGGCCATAAGCGCCATGGCGCGCCGGGTAGCACTGCGGCCTTCGCCGCGAATGCCGTAGGCGTAGATGTTGTTCTTCACGAGATGCGCGAGATCCATCGTGACGGGATCACGCGGGAATGCGGCGGGGCAGATCTTGCCACCGCGGTTGGTCATGTAAATGGCCTGACTGATTGTCGCCTCGGTCCCAGCGCATTCCACAACATAGTCGGCGCCGATCCCGTCGGTGAGCTGTTTGACGATCTCGACGGCATCCTCGTCGTTGATATTGACGGTGCGATCGGCACCAAGCTCCTTGCCGATCGCGAGCCGCCTGTTGCGTGTTCCCGTGAGAATCACCGGGCTTGCGCCGAGCGCCTTGGCGACGGCTACAGCCAGTAGTCCAATCGGTCCCGGGCCAATCACCACGACGCTCTCGCCGGCCACCAACCCTCCCAATTCGGTAAGTCCGTACATCGAAGTGCCGGCGGTAACGACCAGCGTCGCCTCCGCGTCACTCATGGTGTCGGGTACCCGCGCCAGCGTGTTGATGTGATTGCTGCGGTCTCGAGTTGTTGCACCGCAAGGTCGGGATACTGAAGTGCTAGGGAAGCGAAGGCGGCGAATCGTTCGGGTCGCGCTGCACAAAGCTCCGCCAGCTTCTCGTTCTGAACCTTGACGATCTGGGCTGCCGTGTCGCGGTCCTTGCCGTACCAGAACGGATTGATCGACAGCACCTCCATATCGCTGGCCACCGCGTCCATTTCTCTCAGTCGTTGTTCGATGACGATGAAGTGCTCAGGCACGCCCTTGACCGGCGGCAGAACCCTGTCGGCTGCTTCACCCATCAGGTTGATGGCTTCATGGAAATGGCAGTGGGCGTGAACGTCGACGGTCAGGACACGCTTGCCGTTAACTTTGACCGGCAGTCGAGCGGTCTTTGACTGCGCCCGCACCGCATCGAGCAAGCCGCAACTACAAAAGGCTATGCCGCTCGCGGCAGCGCCCTTCAAGAAATTCCGTCGCGTGGTCATGGATCGCATCCTTGCGTTTCCTCTGGCCGGTCGATTGACGTGCCGGCTCATTCTTCATTTTGTTGCAGACCACATTGCCAAGTTGGATGCAGACGGGCAATCATTCTCCGCATGACTGCGGCCTATGCCTGAAATGTCGATACCAGCGGAGAATCCGAAATGCGCCTGCTTCACGCACTGATCCCGGCGCTCGCGCTGGTTTTTGTCTTTCCTGCAAACGCGCAGACGACCTATCCCGACCGGCCAATCAAGATGATCGTGCCGCTGGCTGCGGCGAGTGCGGTCGATGTGGCGGCCCGAATCGTGACGCAGAAGATGGCCGACAATATGGGGCAGCAATTCGTGATTCTGAACCAGCCGGGTGCTTCAGGGCTGATCGGGGCCGAACAGGTCGCGCGCGCAGAGCCGGACGGTTACACGATCTGCGGCTTCAACGACAGCATCATGACCATGGTGCCCAATCTGCAATCCAAAATGCGCTGGGACATATTGAAGGATTTTGAACCGGTTTCGCTGGTTGCGACCGTAGAGTGGGGACTAATCGCCAACAACCAGGCCAGCTTCAAGAGCGCGGCGGATCTGATCGCGGCGGCGAAGGCGGCGCCCGGTAAAATCGATTACGGCTCCGGCGGTCCGGGAAGCCCCCAGCATCTGGCGATGGCGATGTTTGCCTCGGCTGCCGGCATATCGCTGACCCACGTGCCGTACAAGGGTGCGACCCAGGCAGCGACCGACGTTGCCGCCGGCCAGATTCCGGTCGGCTTCCAGGGCCTCGGTACGGTCGCTGCTCTCGTGCGCGGCGGCCAGCTCAAATTGATCGGAGTGACCACCGAGAAGCGGTTGGCGCAATTTCCTGACGTGCCGACCGTCTCGGAATCCGGCTTACCCGGCTTCTTCTTCAATTCATGGTTTGCGATTCTAGCTCCGGCAGGCACGCCAAAGAATATCATCGCCAGGTTGAATGCCGAGGTGCTTAAGGCCGTCGGCGATCCCGAGATACGCCGCAAGCTGGAGGAATTGGGTTTCGCGGTGCGAGGCAGTTCTGCGGAGGAGCTGGGTACCATGACGCGTGATCAGCTCGCCAAATATGCCCGTGTGATCAAGGAAATGGGGATCGCCAACGAGTAGATGGCAGGGCGGCAGACGCAATGGGCGTCATCCGTTCTAGGCTGATCAAAAAGCAGGCGTAACGTCGGCCGCTACCGCCGCCAATATCTCTCGGGGCCGGCTATTTCCACGTGACGGGATTGATGCGGTCCGACGGAGGCGCGGCTCGATGGCCGTACCATCTGATCCTCGGTCCCAAGGTTATTGGAGCGTTAATGCCGGTGCTGTTTTTTTGTACTTCGGCCGTCAAATCGACGCAGTGAGGTGCTTTCCGGTTGAAATGCCAATCGGCGTTAATTACGGAAGAGCTGCATCCCGAGCAATGTCTGGAGTTTGACTGGCGTGCCTCAACAAAGGACGGGTGAAACTCACGAATTCTCGAGCAGCAAACTGTCGGTCTTGCGCAAGCATCCGTATTTTGCCGATCTCGAGCCGGAGGCGTTCGAGCAGCTTTGCCGCTACGCCAAACATTCCATACTGAAGCGGGGAGCCACCATCTTCTCCAAAGGGGATCCTGGCATCAGCCTGTTTGCCGTGATCTCGGGCACGGTGAAGATCAGTATTTCATCGCCGGATGGCCGCAACGCAATTCTGAACCTGATCGGGGCCGGCGAGATCTTCGGTGAGATCGCATTACTTGACGGTTCGGCGCGCTCGGCCGACGCTACCGCGCACACTTCTTGTGAACTCTTCACGATCGACCGGCGCGAGTTCATTCCCTTCGTGCGCAGCCAGCCGGCGCTTGCGATGAAGTTCATCGAATTGTTGTGCACGCGCCTGCGCCGGACCAGCGATCAAGTCGAGCAGATCATCCTTCAGAACCTGCCGGGAAGACTGGCCAGCGCGTTGCTTCGGTTGACGGAGAAGCACAAGCTTGGGCCGCAGGGTCGAACCATTGCGATCACCCAGCAGGAGATCAGCGAGATGGTCGGCATGACGCGGGAAAGCATCAACAAGCAGTTGCGGGCCTGGGCGGCGCGCGACTGGGTGCGGCTCGAGCACGGCGTAATCGTTGTGCTGAAGGCCGAGCCGCTGCAGCTGCTCGTTGACGCCGGATCGGGCGACGAAGGCGAATAGCGGCGGATGGCGCGCCCGTTTGCCGACGGATCGACGGCGCTCTTCACAAAGGGGTGAACGCGGAGAAGGTGTGAAGCAATTCACGCGCGGGATACCTGCACCGCGGTAAGCCCTCTGCCGGTGCGCACATCCGCTCTAGGGAGGCATCCATGCACGGCCCGCTCGACAAGCAGCCCCAAGACGGCAAAAGCGTCTATCGGAACTGGGACATCAAGCTATTTGCGCTACCCATCCTTCTCGTGGTCGCGCTGATCGGTTTCGCGGTCAGCCACCCCGGTGCATCCAAATGGATTTCGGACGCAGCCCAGGCCGAATTCGTCGGCACAGACCTTGTGCCCGACCTCGCTCCACCGACGCGCCTTGCCCAGCCGACCAACGAAATCCGGACAGTCAAAGCCAATTAATTGGCAGAAAAGACATTGGCACCGCGTTCGATCGTGAATTCGATGTCAAGCCTATTGCGCACTGTGCTTCGCTCAACGTCCGACGCGATATTTTACAGGTCGAATACGCCACGGCGCGGATCGGGGAGGCGGTCCCACCGCGCCACTTCATCGGCAAACCGATGAATGTGAATTGGCCTCTGGCGAGCAGCGCTTCAAGATTGCACAGGCCCTCGATGTGGGTGATGTCGAGGACAGGCTTTGGTGAACGAGCGCGTTCACGGCGCCCTCGGGGCCGGGCCGCATCGAGTCGATTCCGAAATGCACGATGCCCTGCTTTGCTAGCCATTCGGTCGCGGCGACATTCACGCCGGAATTGTCTGTCGAATATTGCTTGCGTGGGAATGTGCGTTCGTGGTGACCGGTGCAGAGCAGAACGGTACCGCCTTTGGGCACCGGCACACCGGCGCTCTTCACCGCCGTCTCGAGGTCAGAGGGTGTGATCTCGGCGCGCGGCGCGACATGACGCAGGTCGATGCAGATCCCCGGCACAATACATTTTTCCAGCGGATACTGGTCGATCGATATTCCGGTCTTGCCGAAATGCCGGGGTGCATCGATGTGGGTGCCGGCATGGTCGACCATCGAAATGAACATCGAGGCAAGTCCGTGCACATTGCCGGACTCGGCGAACGATTCCTCGTGGGTCTTCCGGACGCCGTGCATAACGGGCGGATGACCGGGGTAGATTGGGGTTCGGTGATAGAGCTCGCGGCTGAGATCGACGATCTTCACGGGAGGCCTTTTTGCGAGGACACAAGTATCATTGCGGGCAAAGCGAATGATCCGGAGGTATTCCGAATTGCTCGGTTATCTTGCCCCTCGTAAAGGCGAAGGTCTAGACCGATATGGGCCACCGCGCCGCCACGAAAGACAACGCTTTGTTCTAGAATCCGAACATCCTTGGCAGCGCCAGCGACAGCCAGGGCACGTAGGTCACGATCATCAGCACCGTGAACATCACGTAATAGAACGGCCAGATACCGCGCATCACCTCATCGACCGAAACCTTGCCGATGGCGCAGCCGACGAACAGCGTCGTACCCACCGGGGGCGTCAGCAAGCCGATGCCGAGATTGAGCAGCATGACGATGCCGAAATGCACCGGGTCTATGCCAAAGCTCTTCACCACGGGCAGCAGGATGGGCGTGCAGATCAGCAGCAGCGGCGCAAGGTCGAGAGCGGTCCCTAGAATCAGTAGCATGATATTCAGCCACATCAGCAACATGTATTTGTTGCTCGAGATGGCGACGAAGAATTCGGTCATTTTCGCCGGCATCTGCATCAGCGCGGCGACATAGCCGAAGCATGATGCTGTCGCGACCAGTGTCAGCACCATCGCAACCGTTTGCAGCGTTCGGTAGACCAGCAACGGCAGCTCGGACCATTTGTAGTCCCGGTAGATGAACATGGTGACGAAGAATGCCCAAACGCAGGCGACCGCGCCGGCCTCGATCGGTGTAAACACGCCGGTGAGGATGCCCCCCAAGACGATGGCGAGCGTTACGATCCCCCACACGGCTTCACCGAGCATTCCGATCGCCTGGCGGATCGGCACAGGCTCCCCCTTGGGATGCCTGTCGCGATAGGCGTAGAAAAGGCAGAGCAACATCAGCGAGAAGCCGAGCATCAGGCCGGGGAGCACGCCAGCCAGGAACAGGCTGGTGATCGACACAACACCGCCGGTCGCCAGCGAATAGATCACGGAATTATGGCTCGGCGGTATGATGATCGCCTGCAGCGAGGCGCTGATGGTCACATTGGTTGCGAACACCCGCGGATAGCCCTTCGCGGCCATTTGGGGGATCATTACCGAGCCGATCGCGGACGTATCGGCGACCGACGATCCCGAGATGCCGCTCATGATCGTGGTCGCGAGGATATTGACCTGCGAGAGTCCGCCTCGGATCCGTGTGAAGCCGACGACCACGGCTGCAAAATCGACCAGCCGCCGGGCCATACCGCCCTCGGCCATGATGGCGCCCGCCAGCACGAAGAACGGGATGGTCAGCATCGACACCTTGCCGACGCCGCTGGCAAATTGCTGCATGACCGCGCCGACCGGCAAGTCGATCCAAAGCGCGCCGACGAGCGCCGACAGCGCCAATGCATAGGCGATCGGCATGCCAATCGCGAAGAAGAAGCACATGCTGAGCAGGAGAACCGCGATATCCATGCGATTTACTCGACCGGTACGTGGGCGTCACTGCCGTCGCGGGGTGGCGGCCCAATGGTTAGGCGTTCGACGACGAACAAGAACATCATGGCGCCGCTCAACACGATCGGAAGATACGTGATGCCGACTGACAGCCACGGAAATTCGTCTACCGAATTCTCCCAGGTGGTGTGAACAAGGCGCAGCCCCCACACGACCATGAACAGCGCGATCACGCCCATCAATATTTCGCTCAGGAAGAGCGATGCACGGCGCAAGGGCGGCGGCAGCAGATCGGTACCGACCGTCATGTTCATGTGGATGCGCTGGCGATAACAGTTGGCCGAGCCAATGAAGGTGATGGCGACCGTCAGCAACACGGCCATCGGCTCGGGCCACGACGAAGCGCTGTTCAGGATATATCGGGTGTAAACTGCCCACGGGATGACCGCGGAGACCAGGACTAGCGCGGCGCAGGCGACCACCGCACCAGTCCAATAAACCGCATTAACCACACGCCGGAAAACCCCAGCCCCAGAATCGGACATCTTGACCTCGGAAGTAGCCGCGTTCCAAATCGCTCCGCGGGCCGGGGAGTGGTCGGAGCGGACACCGTCCGACCAGTCCTCGACCGTGAATTTGGCGCTAGTTGACCGCTTCGATGCGTTTCACCATGGCAGCGTACTTCGCACCATACTTGTCCCAGACGGGCTTCACGGCGTCCTGGAACGGCTTCTTGTCGATGTCCGTGATGATCTCGGTACCCGCAGCCTTCATCTTCGCGATGGCGGCGTCCTCCGCTTCATACCAGAGCACGCGCTGCTCGGCCTGCATTTCCTTCGACAGTTTCTTGATCAGCGCCTGGTCTTCCGGCGAGAGCTTTTGCCAGGAGATGCGCGAGAACACCACCAGTTCGGGAATGATCAGGTGCTCGGTCATCGTGTAATACTTGGCAACCTGATAGTGGTTCTGCGCCAGGAATGACGGTGCGTTGTTTTCCGCGCCGTCGACCACGCCGGTCTGCATCGAGCTGAACACCTGATCGAAGCCAAGCGCGACGCCGTTGCCGCCAAGCGCGTTCATGGTGTCGACGAACAGTGGATTGCCCATCATGCGGACCTTGAGGCCCTTGAGGTCGGCCATGGTCCGGATCGGCCGCTTGTTGTTGTAGATGTTGCGTGAGCCGGCATTCATCCAGCACAGCGCGATCAGGCCGGTCTTCTCGTTTGCCGAAATCTTGGCGAGCAATTCATCGCCGATCTCGCCGTCGATCACCTTCTCCATGTGCTTGGAGTTGCGGAAAACGAAGGGCATGTTGAAGACGTTGACGTCGTCCACGACCGGTCCGACGGCGCCGACCGAAATACGGGCGATCTGCAGCGCGCCGAGCTGCGCCTGCTCGATCATTTCCTTTTCACCGCCGAGTTGCATCGAGGGGAACATCTGAATCGTCAACCGGCCATTGGTGGTGGTTTCCAGCTTCTTGCCCATCCGGACAACGGCTTCGACCGTCGGGTAGCCAAGCGGGTGTACGTCCGATGCCTTGAGGACCATTTTTGCCTGCGCGAATGCGGGTGATAATGGCGTTGTGCCCGCCATTACCGCCCCAAGTCCTGCGCCCATCTTGATGAAGTCCCGGCGTTTCATGCTATTCCTCCTGACGTTGTTTATCGTTTTGTAGATTTCCGAATTCTAAGGTCGTTGGTCGAAATACTCGGGATTGATGTGCTGCGTGGCGGAGATATTGTCGAGAAGGCTTTCAAGGTGGCCCGCCATCGCCTGCCGCGCGCGCTCCGGTTCGTGCGCCTCGATCGCGGTCAGGACGGCTTCGTGCTCGCCGATTACCTTGGCGATCCGTCCGAGCTGGGGCAGCGTCAATAGGCGATAGCGGTCGACGTGGACCTTCACCTGCTGAATGAACTTCCAGATTCCGGGATATCCGGCGACGCCGGCGATCGTGGCGTGAAATAGCTCGTCGGCCTGATGAAAGGCGGCGCTGTCTCTGGCGGCGTTTGCCTCACGCTGACGTTCCAGCACCGAGCGGAGGGTCAAGATCTGGCTCGAGGTGGCGCGTTCCGCGGCCAACCGTGCGGTGGTTTCCTCGAGCGCCTTGCGAATGATGATGGCTTCCGGCAAGGCGGCGATCGGAATGCGTGACACGAAGATGCCTGACTGGGGATAAATATCGAGCAGGCCTTCGTCCGATAATTTCAGGATGGCCTCGCGAACCGGCGTGCGGCTTACCCCGTAGGAAAGCGCGATTTGGGCTTCGGAGATCGCCTCGCCGGGGCGTCGTTGCAGAGACACCAGCTCGACCCGAAGATCCGAGTATATCCGCGACGCGGCTGTCGCCGTGCGCGGCCGGCCGCTGCGGCGATTGCCGGGGGTTGGCCTGCGAACCGAAGTCTCGGTCCTTCTCTTCGCGCGAGCGGGCATGGCTGCTTTCAAATCCGATTGATATATTAGTATATGAATCGACTTTGACAAAGCCGAAATCGCTTGGATGCCCACTTAGTTGCCGCCCGCAGGGCGGTGCCCCCGGTGATGCGGGTTGCTTGCCCGGCCTTGAACGAACCGGATCGCGGTTATTTGGAGCCGCTGATGAAGCCTGCGCGCTCGCGCTTCTCTCGTTCCGTAGCGCCGATCAGCAAACCGATCAACGCCAGGGCCTCGGGGGCGTGAGCGACTTGCGAGGTAATGCCCGCCGTGTACATGGTCGCGAGTTCGTAACCCGGTGGCAGCGTACCGGACAGCTTGACGCCCTTGGTACTAATGATTTCCGTCGACTGCGTGCAGCCGATCGGACGCCGCGCATCCGACGCCGCCAACTCGCGCATCGCCGTCGCGCCATTCGGGAAGACCTTGAGCCGATCAGTGACCTCATCGACGATGCCCAGCTTCGCCAGCACCTTTGCGACGTGAATTCCGGCCGTCGACGCCTTGGTGTCCGGTACGAAGATCGCCTCCGCTGCAAGGAACGAATTGCGCAGATCGGCGGCATCCCTGACCGTGACCT
>Ga0137398_10000394_pt1 | contig 15279 bp, 11 predicted proteins | sample czorhiz216metaG_FD_106659 | JGI IMG/M metagenome (GOLD analysis project Ga0137398, IMG submission 106659) | Vadose zone soil microbial communities from Angelo Coast Range Reserve, California, USA - czorhiz2.16 metaG | ecosystem: Environmental > Terrestrial > Soil > Vadose zone | place: USA...
GAAAACTACCGTCCGTTGATCGAAAAACTTTAGGCCCTGAAATTTACTGACTATCGATCCACAGAACTTCCAACCCTTTTGCAATGCTTCTCCACAGCATTCACATATGGCGCGCAAGCTGCTCCGAAGTATCAACCTTTCGGTAACCTATTTCACGATGGCGGCGCGAGCTCGCACGAGGAGGTGAGCTCGATGGCGTTGTGCAACGTGCGGTAGAGCGGGCAGTTCATGGCGTACATTCCGTGTATGCGCTCGATTTTGTCTTTATGCTCCGCGCCGGCGACCAGGCGCATAGCTACGTGAATCCGGCGGATGACCAGGACATGATCCTCGGTTTCGACTTCGCCGGTGACTTCCGCGGTGAGCTTGCCGTTGCTGGCATCAATCTGGCGCGCATCCAGCGCACCTCCAAAAGTGCCCAGCATTCAACCGGCGGTCGCGGAGATGACGTAATCAATGGTGGCGGCGTGCGACTCCCCCATCTTGGCGGGATCAACCTTGTAGTGCTCGGCGATCGCGCCATGCACGCTGTAAATGACGGGCTGTGCCTCGCCGGGCAGGTGCGCCACGCGCAGCGGCCCGCGTTTCCGTTCCAGCCGCGACTTCGAGACATAAACGACTTTGCTCATCGCTCCCTCCCCCGTTTGACTCCTATACTATGCTGCCTAACGCCCTATCCCGGGTGTTTGCGTATGAGTGCAACGCCACGCGGAAGTGGCCCCGAAAATCCTGGGGCCGCTACAAGGGACAAAGCCACGTAGAAGATTCAGGCCTCCAGCTCCTGAAGGTCAGGGACCGAAGCGGGCGGCGGCTTTGGCTTTGGATTTCGCAGCTTCCTGTTCGCGATTTTTGGGCGCGGCGGTGGTTTCAAGGGAGCGGAGTAGCCGAGTGGAGATGGCGGCTACTTCGTCGATGGCCGCTTGGAATTGGGGTTCGTTGGCTCTGGAGGGCTTGTTGAAGCCGGTGATCTTGCGCACGAATTGGAGGGAGGCGGCGCGGACTTCCTCAGGGGTTACTGGCGGATCGAAGTTGAAAAGCGTTCTGATGTTGCGGCACATGGGGTTGGCCTCCGATTTTATTTTATGCGAGTTTTAGTGGGGAGTTGAAGGGTTGGGCAAATTCCGTGACCACCATGCTAAAGCCCTTCCCGCCACGCCCGTTTCCATGGGCCTGAAGGCGCCGCTGCCCCGGACCCTTCGAAGGCCCGGGAGGCACTAAAAACGAAAGGTAAAAAGCAGGAATCTTCGAGCCATCGCGTTTCGGGAGGACCCGCGTCGGCAAGCATCCTGCGGGATCTAAAAAAATCTAAGTGCGCTGGACGAAAATGCAGGCCAGGTGCTGGCGATGATAGAGCGCTAAAACGATCCACAGGAGCGCGACTACTAGGGCAATCACCAGGCCCATGCTGTTCATCAGCAGGTGATAGGCGAGGATGTTGACCAGCATGGGGCCGAGGAGAACTATCGCCAGGGGTACGTAGCGATTGATCAGCAGCAGTACGCCGCTAATCACCTGGACGCCGGCAATGAGATAGAGGTAATGGGAGGCAAAGAGCGCGGATATGAACTGGCCCGCGGGGCCGGGGGGCAGCGGCGGAGTCGGAAGAAAATTCAGGATGCCGTTGAGGCCGAAGAAAGTGAACACCAGACCCACGAGAATTCGGGAAACCAGTGCGACGATTTTCATTCATTTTCCTTTCGTGCGCCGGTTAAACCGGCGAGGTGTAGTGAATGCAAAAGTCATACGAATGTGAGCTAGCGACCCACATCGGCCCCGAGTCATGCGGAGCCGCTCGCAAGGGCGGCGTCGAAGCGTTGACAGGGGAACGTGCGGGCCGGGTATTCAGCCGCGTAAGAACCTTCCTCCGGGCAATCATGATCCCTACTGCGACTAGACCTGATGAAGGAAGCCGCATGTACTGATGCGGAGAGGGCCCTGGACGTTACGCTCCCCAAACGATGTTCAGGGGCTAAAGCCCCGACCCCCCCTAACGACTCGAAGCACTACTCGGAGCGGAGGGCCTGGATTACGTCGACGCGGGCTGCGCGGGCTGCGGGCAGGACGGAGGCGACTACCGCAGCGGTCAACAGGACCAGCGCGGACGCCACCACCGGCAGGAAGCTGGGCATACGGATGTCCGGGATGTAGCCGCCGGCCAAGCGGGCTAGAACGTATCCCAAAACGGCGCCGGCGACGACACCGGCCCCGGCCATGAGCGCACCCTCGGCGATGACCGCAGAGAGGAGCTGTCCGGGCTGCGACCCGACGGCCAAACGGATACCAACCTCGCGGGTGCGGGCGCTGACGGAAAAGGCGAGCACGCCAGTGACGCCGACGATGGCGATGGCCAGAGCGACGGCGGCGAACCCGCCGAAGACGATGCTGTTGAGGCGATCGGGAGTGAGCACTTCGGCGCGGATATCTTCTAGCGTGGCGGCGTGCTCAACAGGTTGGTCGGCGGCCATGTCGCGGACGATGCGCGTGATCGGAGTTACCAGCGCGTAGGGATCCATTCGCGTGTGAACAAACAGGCGGCCGCCAAACAGGGGCAGTTCCTTATTGGCGGCATCATCGGGTATCTGACCGAAGGGATGGTACACGGTGAGCGCCTGGCCAGGCACGACATGCTCGTCATCGACGTCGGCGGCGACGCCCACGATGCGGCGAGGCCCGGTACTGACAAAGATGAAATTCATCACCGGGTCGGTCCACATGATGTGGCGGTTGATCGGATCCTGGCCCGGGAACATTTGCTGAGCGACGCTTTGGCTGATAATCACCACGGGCTCGCCGCCGCGGCGATCATTGTCGTCGAAGTCGCGGCCGGCAACAATCGGCACTCCAAGAGCGGCGAAGAATGACGACGAAACAACGCGAAATTGCGCGCGGGGATCTTCTTCGCGAACCGCTTTCACATGACCCTCGCCGGAAAACGAGAAGCCCGGACCGAAGCCGCCAGCGTCACGCCAGGGGACGTTGGTGCCCAAAGGGTCGCGTTCCACGGCGGGGATTTCGTTGATGCGGCGGATGGTCTCCCTATAGAAGTTGATGATCTGATCTGGAGTTTTTCCGTAGGACATGACCGGCACGTTCATGGCGAGAACGCGATGCATGTCGAAACCGGTCTGTGTTGCCTGCAGCGTAAGGAGAGTTTTGATGAGCATACTGGCTCCGGCCAGGAGCATGAAGGATGCGGCGATCTGGATGACCGCGAAGACGCGCAACCGGCGGCTGGTGCTGCCGGTGATGCGCACTCCGCCGCTAGCGAGCCCGAATCCCTGCGAAGCGCTGGTGGAAGGCAGGCGGGGGACAAAGGCCAGAAGAACCGAGGCGAGGATGGCGAGTCCGGCGCCAACCCAGAGCATGCTCGAGTCGATGGTGAGATCGAGCGCGCGGACTGAGAAGCGCGAGGCGTAGCGAGCAAGAATGGCGACCATTGGACGCGCGCTTAAGACGCCCAGAATCGCGCCGGCGCCGCAGAGCAGAAGGCTTTCGGCGAGGAGCGTACGACGCAGGGCTCCGCTGCTTGCGCCCAATGCGGCGCGGATGGCTAACTCGCCCTCGCGACGAACGCTGCGCGCGAGGATCAGGTTTGCAACGTTGGAGCACGCAATGATGAAGACCAGGATGGAGGCCGCCAGCAGGACCCACAGAATGGTTCTCGCCCCAGAGGTGATTTGGTCGCGCAGGAGCACGGCATGAATGCGGTTGTCGGCCTTCTCTGAGTAAGCCTCGGCATGGTCGCGAATCATCGCGGCGTAGACGGTGCGTAATTCGGCGTTCGCTGACTCGAGGGTGGCACCCGGAGCGAGGCGGCCGAACAGCTCGGTCATGCGGTGGACGCGGCCGGTGACCATCGTTGCGGAGAGATGATGCGGGCTGGTGACCACGTTGGCGATAATTTCAGTCTCGGCAGGATAGGGAACGGAAGGCTCGAGCACGCCGACGATCGTGGCGGAACGCTCGCCGAGCCGGATCTGCTTGCCGATCACGGAGGGATCGCTTTTGAGAGTCATGGTCCAGAAACGATACGTGAGGACTGCAGCGCCAGCGGCGTTGGGGCCGTCGTCGCGCATGTCGAGGAGCCGGCCGAGGACCGGGTGCAAACCCATTACTTCAAAATAGGAACCGCCGACAACACCGGCGCGGACTTCGCGGGGCTCGCCGAGGCCAACCAAGGTAAAGCCGATGGTCGAGAAGTCGCCAAACTCGCTGAGCGTTTTGATCCCCGCGCGCAGATCTTGAATTTCGGGTACCGAGAAATTGGCATTTTCGATCCCAAGGCCCGGGGCGCTCTGGCGAATGTAGATGAGGCGGGTTTCGTCGCGATTGACCAGCGGGCGCAAGAGCACTCCGCGCACCAGGGTAAAGATCGCCGCGTTGGCGCCGATGCCGAGAGCCAGGGTCAGCACCACGGTGATCGCCAGCCCCTTGGTGCGCGCCAGCGAGCGAAGCGCAACTCTCAAATCGCGAAGGAAGGACATTTGTTTTCTCCATCCGGGCCGCGGTCGGCAACCCGATTCTAAATCAGCCCCCGGCGATGGCGCCTACAATCAACAACGGCTCTTTCCCGGACACCACGGCGTCGGGCAGCGGGGCGTCCGGCGATTCGTGGGACAGATCCTCTTCGCATGCGAAGAAGCGCAAGAATGGGCGGCGCTGTTGCGTGACGTGATCGCGAATGGTGCCATGCAACATCGGATACTGGGCCTCGAGCGCATCGACCACCGCGCGCACCGTTGGTTGGCCGGCGATTTCGAGCTGCACTTCACCGCTGATGCGAGCGAGCCCGCGCAGGTGCGGAGGCAGCACGACGCGGATCATGGCAGCGTCTGGACCTCGACGGAAAGCACCGCCGGAAGATCTCGGACGATGGGCGCCCAATTGTCTCCGGCGTCGGCGGAGGCGTAGACCTGGCCGCCGGTGGTGCCGAAATAGATGCCGCATTTATCGAGCCAGTCGACGGCCATGGCGTCGCGCAAGACGTTGACGTAGCAATCGCTTTGCGGCAGGCCTTTGGTGAGCGCTTCCCATTCGTTTCCGCCGGTGCGGCTGCGATAGACGCGCAGCTTACCGTCGAGCGGGAAATGCTCGCCGTCGGACTTGATGGGGACGACGTAGACGGTTTCAGGCTCGTGGGCGTGCACGTCGATCACGAAGCCGAAGTCGGTGGGCAGATTGCCACTGACTTCGGTCCAGGAATCGCCGGCGTCGTCGGTGCGCATGACGTCCCAGTGCTTTTGCATGAAGAGCACCTTCGGACGCGACGGGTGCAACGCGATGCGATGAACGCAGTGGCCGACTTCCGCTTCGGGATCGGGGATGTATGGGGACTTCAAGCCGCGGTTGATCGGCCGCCAGTTTTTGCCGGCATCGTCGGAGCGAAACGCCCCGGCCGCGGAGATGGCCACAAAGATGCGCTGAGGATTGCCAGGATCGAGGACGATGGTGTGCAGGCACATTCCGCCGGCGCCGGGTTGCCACATCGGTCCGGTGCCGTGGCCGCGCAAGCCGGCGAGTTCGTGCCAGGACTTGCCGCCGTCGGTCGAGCGGAACAAGGCCGCGTCTTCCACTCCGGCGTAGACTGTGTCTGGATCGGTGAGCGACGGTTCAAGATGCCAGACGCGCTTGAACTCCCAGGGATGCTGCTTGCCGTCGTAGAACTGATGGGTGGTGAGAGGCTTGCCGGTTTTTTCGGAGATATCGTAGGCGAACTTGTTGCTGTCGCCTTTGGGCATGTCGCCAGGCCCAGGGGCGGGTTCGCCTGGCGGCGTGCCGGGTTGATGCCAAGTCTTGCCGCCATCCTCGGAGCGCTGGATGATTTGCCCGAACCAGCCGCTGGTCTGCGAAGCGTAGAGGCGATTAGGGTCCGCGGGCGAGCCTTTGATGTGGTACAGCTCCCAGCCGGCGAAGTGTGGACCGCTGACGTCCCACTTGGCGCGCTTGCCGTCTGAAGTCAGAATGAAAGCGCCTTTGCGCGTGCCCACTAGAACCCGTACGCCGCTCATCTTTCCTCCCCGCTGTTTTTGCAGAAGCGCGCGCCCCTATTAAGCGAGCTAGAAACATGTTTAGTCAATCCGGAAATTTGCAAGGCGCTGTTTCCCTTCGGCGACAGGATGCCCACATTACTTGCAAAATGCAAGTTAAAAATGCTAGGCTCGGACATATGCCAGCTAGGAAGGCCAGCCCCTCGCGGCGATCGGGTTGTCCGCTGAATGCCTCGGTTGAAATGTTGGGGGATCGCTGGTCGCTGCTGATTTTGCGCGACATGATGTTGCGGGGATTCCGGAGCTACGGGGAATTTCTGGAATCATACGAAGGGATCGCGACGAATATTCTCGCTGATCGCCTGAAGAAGCTGGTCGCTCACGGAATCATCACCACGCAGCGTGATGCAAACGACGGCCGAAAGCTGAACTACGTGCTCACCGCCAAGGGCATCGATCTCGCGCCGGTGCTGACGGAGATGGTGCTGTGGGCCGCGCGGCACGAAAAAACGGAAAACCAAGAGCTGGTCCGGACCATGCAACAGGACAAGGAGCGTTTTCTGGCGGCCATCCGGCAACGCTGGGAGAATTCGCCGAGGTAGCCGGCGGCGCCCTCACTCCTGGCGCAACGCGCTCATGGGATCGATTTGTGTCGCGCGTCGCGCGGGGATATAGGTTGCCAGCATGGCAACCGCGAGAATGGCCAGCGGCACGATGAAGTACAGGCGCGGCTCGCGAAGGTGCAGGCCATAGAATATGGCGTCGAAGATTTTCGGCAGCGGCAACGCCAAAACGAGGCCGATGACCGCACCGACAGCTGTCCTCTTCAGGCTTTCCCACAAGATCATGCGCAGTACGCTGGGGGTTCCGGCTCCCATGGCCATACGTATTCCGATTTCATGCGTGCGTTGTCCCACCGAATACGCAATCAGCCCGTAAATTCCTATGGCGGCGAGGATCAGCGCGAGAAGGGCGAAGCTGCCCAGCACGCGGGTGAAAAATGGATTTCCCGCCTTCTGGCGTTCGATCACCGTGGGCATGCTCATCACGCGAGCCAGCGGCAGTTCGGCGTCCACTTGCGCAACGGCGTCGCGCAAAGCCGACGCCAGGTTATTCGGATCGGAACCGGCGAGAACCATGAGAGAGAACGAAGACACCGGGCGCTGAAGGAAAGGCTCGTAGACCTCGGGATCGTCATGAGTATCTTCGGAATACGTTTTCACATTTCCGACGACTCCGACGATCTGGCTCCACTGCGGCGTGGCGCCGCTTGAATCCAAGCGGAGCTGTTGGCCGAGGGCATCCTGGTCGTGCAGATGACGACGCACGAATTCTTGATTGACCAGCACGACAGGGGGCGCCGCGGGGTTGTCCATCTCCGTAAAGGTCCGGCCACGCAATAACGGGATGCCCGCAACGCGGAAGTACTCGGTGGTCACCGCAACATGGAGCGCACTGAGCCGTTGGTTGGCAGACACATCGGGCTGGTTCTTGATTCGCAGCGTGACGCTGTCCGGTCCACTAGCCGGCAGTTCGGAAGCAGCGGCAACACCTTGAGCTCCGGGAAGCTGTTGGATCCGGGGAAGCAAATTGCGGACGAACAGGGCCTGCTCGGAAGCGTTCTTGTAGCGCGCGGCATCGAGCGTCACGCCCGCAGTGAGCAGTTGGTCTGGGCGGAAGCCTAGATTCTGGTGCTCAATCAGGGAAATTCCGCGGAGCAGCAACCCGGTTCCGATCAAGAGAAACAAAGCCAGGGCGATTTCGCCGGTAACCATCACGGACCGGAGCCTGCTTTGGGACCGGCTCGGCGAGGTTGCGCGGCTTTCGTCTTTCAGGTTGGTGTTGATGTCGGTTCGCGAGGCGTTCAAGGCCGGCACGATGCCGCACAGAACTGCGCAGAGCAGGGAAACCGCCAAAATGAACAGCAAAACGTTGGAATCGAGTTGCAAGGGCACGGCACTGATGGCTTCATTGAAGTTCATATTGGCGCGAATAAAATGGATGCCCCAATTGGAAAGTAAAAGGCCCGTACCACCGCCCAGCAGGGCAATCACCAGGCCTTCGGTCAACAATTGCCGAACGATGCGCAGGCGGCCGGCGCCGAGCGCGATGCGAATGGCCAGCTCCTTGCGGCGCCCGGCGGCGCGCGCCAACAGCAGGCCAGCTACGTTGGCGCAGGCGATCATCAGAACAAAACCGACGGTGGTCATCATTACCACTAAACCGTTGCGGATACCGAAGCCGTAGATCAGGAAATCGGGCAGCGTGCGCACTGCAGCGCCCCAACCCTTTTCGGTGTCGGGGAAGCTCTCGAGGGCGCGGCGAGCCAGGGTGACCAGCTCGGCGCGGGCCTGCTCGATGGTTACGCCGGGTTTCAGCCGGGCGAACAGACGCAGGGAACGGTTGCTGCGGGCGGCTACGGTTTGATCCGCGGGGGTCAGCACCAGGGGGGTCCACAGTTGCGGCGTGAAGCCCAACAGATGGAAGCTCGCGGGCATTACGCCGATCACCGTGTAGTCTTCCCGGTTTAGGCGGATGATGCGGCCGATGGAAGAAGCGTCGGAACCGAACCGGCGTTCCCAGAGGTCGTGACTGAGAATAACCACGTGGTCGCGCCCAGATTGGTCTTCGCCGGTCTCGAAGGTGCGCCCGAGCTGCACAGTGACGCTCAGTACGCTGAAATAGTTAAGAGAAACGGCCGCGGAACGGATCACCTCCGGCTGACCCTGCGAAGTCAAATTGACGAAGCGGTCTTCGTCGGCAGCGGCCATATCCGCGAAAACATGATTGGCTTCGCGCCAAGCGAGGTAGTTGGGCGCAGAAACCGGATACACGTCGGCCTGGAACGCTGGATTGGGATTCACCGAGGAGACCACCGCTACGCGCTGCGGATCGCGACCCGGCGGACGCCGCAGCAGGAAAGCGCTCACCATGCTGAACATCGTGGCGTTCACGGCGATGCCCAGCGCCAGGGTGAGCACGGCAACCAGCGTGAATCCCGGCTTTTTCAGGAGCATCCGGACGGCCAGCTGCAAGTCCTTCGTAAAGGTTTCCATGAAGAGCTAAACGCAGTTCGCCAACGAGATGTTTCAAATGAATCCATCTTATTCGGCCTAAGCCTCGAGAGCGACGGGTTGCGGCCCATCGATCGGCGCGCGATGGGGTTTGGCGAAGACGGTGGCTACCAGGCCGCAGGCCGCGGCGAACGACAGCCATAAGCCGGGAATGGCGCGATTGCCGGAGATATGAATCAAGTAGGTGCTGAGGGCGGGAGTGAAGCCGCCGAAGATGGCGGTGGCGAAGCTATAGGCGAGGGCAAATCCGGAGGTGCGAACCTCGACGGGCATGATTTCCGTGAGGAAAACGACCATCGCGCCGTTGTAGCTGGCGTAGATGAAGGAAAGCCAGAGCTCGAGGGCCAGGAGTCTGGCAAAGGAAGGCTCGCGAACCAGCCAGAGCATCGCGGGATACGCGCTGACCAGCATCAGCACGGTACACACAAATAAGAGCGGGCGACGCCCGATGCGGTCGGAAAGCGCACCCATGATCGGGAGCCAGAAGAGATTGGAAGCGCCGACGCAAAGCGTAACGACGAGGCTGTCGATGCTCGCCAGGTGCAGCACGGAATTGCCGAAGGTGGGAGTGTAGGCGGTGATCATGTAGAACGAAACGGTGGTCATGGTGACCATAAACGTGCCGACCAGGACGATGCGCCAATTGGCGGCCAGGGAGCGAAAAATCTCCGCCGTGCCCGGATGATGCTTGCGCGCGACGAATTCATCCGTTTCGGCGAGGGATTTTCGGAGCCGGAAGAGAAAAGGAATGATGATGCAGCCGAGAAGCAGTGGAACACGCCAACCCCAGCGCTCCATCTGATCCAGCGGAAGACTGGAATTGAGCACCACGCCCACCGACGCCGCGAACATCACGGCGATCTGCTGGCTTCCGGATTGCCAGCTCACGTAAAAGCCTTTGTGGCCAGGAGTGGCGATTTCCGAGAGATAGACGGAAACACCCCCCAACTCCATGCCCGCGGAAAATCCTTGCAGAAGGCGGCCGAGGACAACCAGAAGCGGGGCCACGAATCCGATGGTGGCATAGCCGGGCATAAAGGCGATGGAGAAGATGCCGACCGACATCATCGCAAGAGTAAGCAGCAGACCGGCGCGGCGACCGTGACGGTCGGTGTAGGCGCCGAGCACGAGCGCTCCCAAAGGGCGCATCAAGAAGCCGGCGCCGAAGGTCATCAGCGAAAGCATGAGAGAAACGAAAGCGCTGCCGCTGGGGAAAAATGCCTTTCCGATGGCCGCGGCGTAATAGCCGAAGACCATGAAGTCGTACATTTCCAGGAAATTTCCGCTGGAGACGCGGATGACCGACCAGATTTTGGATTTGCGATCGGGCGAAGAGATCATTGCGGCCCCTTTGTAGAGGCAAACGTGCTTTCCGTGCTCGTGTTAAGGTTCGGAAACGAGCAGCTTCAGATTTCTATCGGAAGTCAGCCCTACCAAAGGACGCCCGTCACCTTGAAGCAAACACTTAAACTGGGCGCATTTGCGCAAGACTGATGTTGTCCGACTTGATCCACTCGATTGCGCTGCCGTAATCGTCGGCTTTCTCTTCGGGCGGAGTATTGCCCGTCTCAACATCACCAAGTTCACAAATTCGAGCGCAAACTGGAGGGAGGGAGCCAACAGCCCCCTCGCGCCCTCCGCATGATGAGTTAGAAAATGAGCTTCAGACCAAATTGGATGTCGCGACCCTCGGTAGCCGTCTGGCTTAAGACCACCGGAATAGGATTGGCGCCGAAGCCGATGGTGCTGGTCCCCGCGTCAATATTCGGCGCCTGGAAGTTGGCATGGTTGAAAAGATTAAAGAACTCCGCCCGGAATTGAGCGCGCAGTTTTTCAGTAATACGAGTGTCTTTTAGGATGGTGAAGTCAAAGTTGACAAGGCCCGGGCCAAACAGGGAGTTTCGTCCGTGGGTGCCGACGACCGGACCGGCGACCGTCACAGTGAGGGGCGCGAAGCAAGCGTTGTTCAGGTACACCATGCCGGCAGCTCGGAAATTGCCGACGTACGGGTTGCACCCGGACAAACGATCCGGGAAAGACCAGGGATCGGTGCTGTTCTGTCCCAAGGCGTCATTTGGCAATACGACCGTGAACGGCGTGCCCGAGCTGGCGGTCATAATCATCCCGATTTGCCATCCGCCCGCAAGGTGATTCACGATCGCGGAGTCTGATCGCGGATTGCCAAAACTATAGAGCGTGTTGATGGAAAGATTCTTGTGGATGTCAAAGTCGCAGCGACCATGCCTTTCCTTCTTATCAAAAAAGATCAGCGACGGAACAGAAGTCAGGAAAGGGTCGCCAAGTTGCGCGCCCGATCCGTCGTCAAAGCACTTGCCAAGCGTGAAGGAGGCTTGGCCTTGAAAGCCGCGGAGTCCCTTGACCAGTATCTGGGATTGAAAACTGTTGTACTTGGCACTGCCGTCGAAAAAGATGGGACGAATGTCGCCAACATTTCCATTCAGCAGCGGTCCGCTGCCTACCGGCAATGGCCAGGTCCATACTCCGTTGACGAGCCGCACATCGGGAGGAGCAACCTGGTTGCTATCGTCGGTGGTGAACGCCTCATGTACGCTATGCGAACCGACATAGCCTACCATGGCGGATATTTTCGATGTAATTTCCCGTTCAATGTTGAGGTTGTAGTTCAAAGCGTAGCTACGGTGCGGATTCTGTTCAATATAACGAGACAAAGCGGAGTTGCCCAGACTATTGGGATCAAAACCGGTGTGATACGTGCCACGGCCGCTCAGCTGTTTTGCAAACGGTACGGAAAGGGAGTCGCCGATGCTGTAGACGTACGGCAGCGGAAGAATATCAAATATCCCAAAGCCGCCGCGGAGCGCAGTTTTTCCATTCCTGAAGGGATCCCAGGAGAAACCAATCCGAGGCGCAAAATTATGGGTTGTGGGGTTCGATTTCCACATGGTATTGACGGGGACGGTGCAGCCTGGAGTGTTACTAACAGCAATCAACGCCGCGCAGCCGCCAACCGCGGCGGGCGCGAAGAGCTGATTAATGACCCCGAACCCGTTATGAGCTTCTCTAGGAAGCGTCAGCATTTCGTAGCGCAATCCGAGATTGAGAGTCAGGTTTGAAGCGATGCGCCAATCGTCCTGGAAATAACCTCCGAAAAGGCTGTCCCGGCTACCCACCTCCTTACGGATGGAAGGGTCGAGAAGGGCGATGGTCGTTGTATTGTTCTCGATGAAATTTTCAACGCTGGAATAGCGGCCAAATCGGCCATTGGGGTTGAGTTTGGAAAGAACGTTGTATTGCAGACGTTCGAAAGCAAATCCCGCCTTAAAGGAATGCTTCCCGCGAGTCAGGAAAACGTCGTCATAAAACTGGTAAGAATTGTAATGGTGACCGAAAAAGGAGGGGTTGCCCAATCCACCGGCGGATGTCAGGCCCGCGACGTTGATTAGCGGTGCGAACAGGCCAGCGCTAACGCCCAAAGCCGAATCGGCGGCCGCCGGATTGATGGCTTTTACGGGCGAATTCACCAGCCCTACGACGCGGTTAAAACCAACTCTGGCTATATTGGCCAGCGCCGGGCTGAATATGTGGCTCTCCGTGATGCCCACCATTTGCCGTTTGGTGAACACCTGATGTACCACGTTATTCAGACTGTCCGGGAGATTCTGAGGTGCTTTGTCAAAGAAATAGCTACCGTTGAGACTGTCTTTGTCGGAGATCTTGTGGTCGGCCCTAATGGTGAAATAATCTTCGACAATGGTCTGCAATCCGGCAGTCCCATAGGTGGCAACATCGCCGTTGGTAACGGCGTTCGCCGGCAATGGGTAGAGGGCCATGAGCTTGGCAGTGTCCGCGTCGGGAATAACTACGTCGCCGTTGGCGAAGATACCCGCTCGTGCATTGGCGGAAGGCACGTTTACGTTTGCCGACTGGCTCTTTGTCTGGCGAACGCCTTCATAATCGCCAAAAATGAACGTCTTGTCTTTAATGATTGGTGCGCCTGCCGAGCCTCCAAATTGGATGCGCCGGAAAGGAGCTTTTGAGCTGGCGAAGAAAGGCTTGGCATCAAATATCTTGTCCCGATCGAAGAGATATGCGGAGCCATGGAGATCGTTGGTCCCAGTCCGGGAAACGGCATTGATGACCGCTCCGGAGGTGCGGCCATATTCCGCCGTGTAATTGGTGGTGACAACGTTGAACTCCTGGATCGCGTCGACACCTAGCGCGGCTCCGAGCACGCTGCCCGGAGAGCCATTCGAGTAGTCATTGATGTTGATGCCGTCGATGCGATAGGTGTTTTCATTCGGACGGTGTCCGCTGTCGGAGAGCTGATTTCCGAACCCGCGGTTGCCGCGGTTCGCGGTGCTGGCGTTAGAAGCTTGTGCGCGAACGCTGATGACGCCGGGCTGTAGAGTGGCCAGTTGCGTCCAGTCGCGTCCGTTGAGCGGCAGCTCAACTACGGTCTTTTGCTCGACGGTGGCACTGACTGCGGAGGTAGTGGTCTCGACGGCGGTCGCGGAAGCATTCACCTCAACTTCTTGAGCTAGTTGTCCGATCTTCATTTTGAAATCAAGCGGCTGCTCGCCGCCGACATTCAGTACTAGCCCCTTTTGCGTCATCGGTCCAAAACCGACAGCCGTCACGGTAACATCATAGGTGCTGGGCGCGAGGTTCGGCGCAGAGTATATCCCGTCGGTGTTGGTCCGCACTTCACGAACGTCACCGGTCGCTATGTTCCTGATTGTGACTTTGGCACCCGCAACTGCGGCCCCAGATTCGTCGGAAACTACGCCCGAAAGATTAGCGCCGGCCAACTGTGCGTGCACGGGTGCCGCTAAAACCGCGATGGCGGCTGCTAATTGCAGCACCACTTTGAGTTTATCAATCATTTTCACCCCTTTGGCGTATCCCGAAACTGCCGGGCTTCCCGCGCAGGTGATGCCTGCCAAGAAGTTGGAATTCGCCACTGCAGTGGTGACTATTTCGCACAGGTCAAGGAGGAAGCGCAATCCGCGATACGTCCAATCGAAGGCATTTCTACATCCCGCGCTTTGCCGCTGAAAATAAGAGGCTTAGCTTCCAAAATCACGCGCCCTTTTGACCCTCATCGTCAATCGGCGCTATACTCCCCCATCCTTCGTTCACGATATGCAACGCACTTTTACCTCTCCGAGAATAATCCGCTGCGGCGCTTTCGAGATTGACCTCAACGCCTTTGAGCTGCGCAAGCGTGGTTTGCGGCTGAAGCTGGCCGAGCAGCCTTTCCAGATTCTGGCGATTCTCCTCGAGAAACCCGGCGAGCTGATTACGCGTGACGAGCTGCGCGACCGGTTGTGGTCCGGGGACACGTTTGTTGATTTCGATCACGGACTCAACAATGCCGTTATGCGTTTGCGCGAGGCGCTGGGCGATTCCTCCGATCGTCCGCGCTTCATCGAAACCGTGCCGCGGCGTGGCTACCGGTTTATCGCGCCTATCGGCGAAATCCAGCCATCGGCGCGGGCGCCGCTTTCAGAAGCGGTGGAAACCCCATCGGGCATGGCAGGAGCTCAGGCGCAAATCGCGGAAGCGCTAGGCTCGAACGACGCGCCACACTGGATTTCTCGAAACGCAAAAAAGTGGCTCACCTTGCCCAGAATTGCCTGGTTATCGGTCGCCGTGCTGGCCGTCGGGCTGGTTTCTTTCCTGGCCGCGCACTATGTGCAGGGCATGGAGTCGGCGAAGGCCGCGCACAGCATGTCCCTCGTGGTGCTCCCACTTGAAAACTTGTCGGGCGACCGGGAACAGGATTACTTCGCCGACGGCATGACCGACGACCTTACCGCGAACCTGGCGAAGATTCGGTCCTTGCGGGTCATCTCGCGCTCCACGGCCATGGCCTACAAGGGTACGCACAAGCCGCTTTCGGCCATTGCACGAGAGTTGCACGTCGACGCCGTTGTGGAAGGCACCGTGTTGCGGGCGGGGGACCGCGTGCGCATTACCGCGGAACTGGTGCAGGTTTCCACCGATCATCATCTTTGGGCGGACACCTACGAGAGTCAGATCGGGGACGTGTTGGCCCTGCAGAATCGCGTGTCATCCGCGATCGTCGACCAGATCCGGATCAATCTCAGCTCCGAAGACAAGGAGCGCTTGGCCAAAAATCCCTCGGTCAGTCCAGAGGCTTACGAGGATTACTTGAAGGGTCGCTACTACTGGAACAAGCGCTCCGGCGAAGGCTTCGCCAAAGCGATTGGATA
>Ga0137398_10000396_pt1 | contig 15271 bp, 16 predicted proteins | sample czorhiz216metaG_FD_106659 | JGI IMG/M metagenome (GOLD analysis project Ga0137398, IMG submission 106659) | Vadose zone soil microbial communities from Angelo Coast Range Reserve, California, USA - czorhiz2.16 metaG | ecosystem: Environmental > Terrestrial > Soil > Vadose zone | place: USA...
CTCTACGACGCCTTTCACGCCCTGCGCCCCGTCAAGAAAACAGGCGGCCGGAAAATCATTGCGGACGTCGTCGGTCCGGTGTGTGAGTCAGGGGATTTTTTCTCCCGCGGCCGTGAGTTGCCGACGGCGAATGAAAGCGATCTTCTCGCGATCCTTGACGCCGGCGCGTACGGAATGTCGCTGGCATCGAACTACAATACGCGCCCTCGGCCAGCGGAGGTGCTGGTTACCGGAAAATCCGCAAAGCTGATCCGCAATCGCGAAACCATCGCTGACCTAACGCGCGCTGAAATTTCTGCGCTCCGCTAGATTGAAGAATCTGTCAGTTAATTCAGTACGGAATCTCGTTCGTAGGCGCACGCAACGCTTTCTCGTAATCATCCGACGTGGTGCGGTAGCAGCGCAGCCGTGCCTGACGAAAATCGAGATCAGCGATAGGCGAGTACTGCGCGTACCTCCACCGCATGCCGTCGGTCATCGAACGCCGTGGCGGCGGCTGGAGAGTGCGCATTTGCCACAAGCTCTCGTCACAACTGGTATCGCGAACCGCGCGGACTACGTGCAGTAACGAGTAATTCAGCCCGTAGCTCGAAAGCGGCGACTGATATGGAAGAAAGTCGTAGACCACTTTGATAAACCGGCTCTCCTGATTGGCGAGTTCCTGCTCAGCTACGAACACTTCGTCATTGGAGAAAAAGGAAGACCGTGGATACGAAACCGCCAGCGCAATCAGACGGAACTGAATTGGCTCTTTTCGCAGTGACCAGTGCAGTTGGCCGTCAGCGACCGGAGTGCCGCTGATCAGAACAAAACAGCCGGCGACCAATGCAAAAAATGGAAAACGAAGCCGCTTCATGAGGTCTTACTTTCTGGATCCAATGCGAAAAGGAACCAATCTGGGCACTTGCAGAAAACTCAAAAGTGCCTCCACGGCGCAATTATACCGAGGTCAGGGCTAAGTAGCGTGTGTACCTAATGTAAAATCCGCAATCTGTGGTGCAACGTCCCGTGATCATGACTGGCCACCAGTCGGGGGCTCTTGGCCGAAATTTACCGTGCTATAATCTGTGTTCGCCTGCAGGAATTCAGGCACCGAGGCGGCAAATGTCTCCCTCGCGCGGGCGGGTCCAGAGCAGCGAATTCAGCGCCAACCAAGTCCAGAGAGCATGAGGTATACCCATGTCCGGCCACTCAAAATGGGCGACAATCAAACATAAAAAAGGCGCACTCGACGCCAAGCGAGGCAAGATTTTTACTCGCCTCATTAAAGAAATCGCTATTGCCGCTAAGAACGGCGGGGATCCGGATATGAATCCGCGCTTACGCACCGCGATTGCCGCGGCCAAAGCAGAAAATATGCCTGCCGACAATATCAAACGCGCGATCCAGCGCGGCACCGGCGAACTTCCCGGCGCGACGTATGAAGAATTTCAGCTCGAAGGCTACGGCCCCGGCGGCGTCGCCATCCTGCTCGACATCAACACCGACAATCGCAATCGCACCGTCAGCGAAATTCGCCACGCTTTCGGCAAGAACGGCGGCAACATGGCCGCAGCCGGCGCCGTCGCCTATCTGTTCCACAAGAAGGGCGACATCGTCATTGCGAAAACTGCCGCCAAAGAAGACGATCTGATGAGCATCGTGCTCGAAGCCGGAGCCGACGACCTGCGTGACGACGGCGACAACTGGGAAGTGTTGACCGAGACTTCGGCGTATGAAGCCGTGCTCGAGGCCGTGAAGAAGGCTGGAATCGAACCCGTCTCCGCCTCCGTCACCATGATTCCGCAAAACTACATCAAGCTCGAAGGATCGCAGGCCGCCACCATGATTCGCTTGATCGAAGCCTTCGAAGAGCACGACGACGTGCAGAACGTCCACGCCAACTTTGATATTGATCAAAAGTTGCTGGAGGAAGTTGCCGCGAGCTGAGGGTCACCAATTTACCCGCTGTATTCCTGGCACAAAATCAAAGTGCCGGTCTTTGCTCAACAGCGATAAGCCGTGTTGACGGCAGAGCGCCGCAATCCACAAATCATTGGTTGGGATTGGCTTGCCAGCGGTCCACAGCTCGAGTCTGATCCCCGCATACTGACGAGTAGTTCCTTCATCCACATCCAGAACCCTGCAGTCGAGAATCAAACCTTCCAGCCAGCTTTCATACCGCGCCTTATGGCGCGATTGCGAAATGCCATAGCGATACTCGCCTATCGCCAAAACCGGCAGCGACATTTCATCGGCATGTGCGAGGATCGCGGCCACGTCTGGATCCTGGTCTGCAACCGCCGAGATCGCATTCGTGTCGAGGATCATTCGTGTGGAGGATCAGCGCCACATCTCGGGGTCGATGTGTTCGAATGCGCCGTCGATGACTTCGTTGATCCGCTCAGTTTCCTCGTGCAGATCCCTCAGTTTGCCTACGTGCTTCATCCAGGGTTTCGGGCCTCTGCCCGAAGCCGCGTGCAATTTCTCCTCGACCGCTTCAGTTATAAACTGACGCAAGGGTATTCCTTGTTCCGCAGCCTTCGACTTCGCGCGGCGAAACACCTTGTCCGGAATTTCCAGCGTAGTCTTCACTCCTACATACTCCCATATTTATGGGTGTCTCTGCAAATGGCGTTTTTCAGCAGCCAGCCTGACCGATACCGGCGAGGCAACCCATACCAAGCCATAACGGGTACATTGCTGTGCCGTTGACAATCTTCCATATCTCTCTTAGCATCAATCACTTGAATCACATCCAAAACTCCTGCGCGAAGAGGCAAACGTGATTAAACTCGACATCATTAATGAGGTCGTCAACCGCACTGGCATTACTAAGACCAAAGCCGAAATGGCGGTAGAGACGGTTTTCGAGAGTATGAAGCGCTCGCTCTCCAAAGGCGATCGCATTGAGCTGCGGGGATTTGGCGTGTTCAACGTTCGCCCGCGCAAGACAGGAATCGGTCGCAATCCGCGCACCGGGGCCGAAGTTTCCATTCCGCCGGGCAAGGCGGTTCGCTTCAAGCCGGGCAAGGAGTTGCAGTCGATCGAATAGCCCCTCCTCGTCGAGCCTAAATTCCCGATTCGTACTTGGGAGTTGCACTTAGCATCGGACCTGCTAAAGACCCGATTCGACGAAATGCTAAGTGCTAAGACTCCTGTGTTTGAATCCAAATAAGCAGCGATGCCAGACCACGATTCCCCAGAAATTCTCGTCAACGGCGAGGTGCTTTCGCCCAGCACACCCCATGTCATCTACGTCCGGCCGCCCCGGCACAAGTACTGGCTGCACATCCTGCTGCTGCTGGCAACTTTTTTTACGACCCTAGTGGTGGGCGCGCGGTTGCAGTGGAACTTCATGCATGGTTTGCCTCCGTTTGAGATGTATGTCGGAGGATATTTCCCACTCTCCTGGGCGGTGCGTGGACATCATCTGCTCTTAGGTCTTCCCTTTTCGCTGACGCTGATGCTGATTCTTCTCGCTCACGAGATGGGGCACTACTTGTATTGCGTGAAGTACCGGGTTGCCGCGACGCTTCCCTTCTTCATTCCTTTTCCGACCCTTATAGGAACTTTGGGTGCATTCATCCGCATTCGCTCTCCGCTGCGTTCTCGCAAGATACTTTTCGATATCGGCATTGCCGGACCAATTGCCGGCTTTGTGGTAGCGTTGGTCGTCTTGGTTCTTTCTTTCGGACGTTCACAGGTTGCGCCATTGCATGCAGTGCCGCAAGATATTGAGCTCGGATACCCATTGATTTTTAGTTTGGTGCACAAACTCCTGGTTGCCACCGGCAGCGCGCCGGCGCTGGCAGGAGTTTCGCTGGCAAGGATTTACCTTCATCCCGTAGCAATTGCTTCATGGGTGGGAATGCTTGCCACTTCACTCAATCTTCTTCCCGGCGGACAACTGGATGGCGGCCACATTGTTTTTGCAGTTGCACCACGTGCGCACAAGCAGGTCTCCCGGCTCACTATTGCAGCGTTGATCCCGCTCGGCATCTTCTTCTGGACAGGCTGGCTGATCTGGGCGGTGCTGCTGCGCGTTGTGGCCATGCGTCATCCTCCGGTCCCCGCGTGGCCGGACATCAATCCTAGCCGACGCGTGTTGGCTGGGTTCGCGCTGATAATGCTCGTACTCACCTTCATGCGCATGCCGATTGCGCAAACTCCGCTCATTGATTTTCTCCGCGATCTTCTCCACCACAGCTCACACTGAGTCGGCGGGCAATCGGGAAATCATTTCGATTGCTGGGCAGTCGGTTGTCAATCTTCTACAGCCGGCGCGCTCATCTCCTGCGCCGGTTCTCCTCCCACCATTTGTTGCGCGACAATCAGCCGCCGTGCTTCGCCCCGGATCTTTGGCAGGCGCAAGCCGAAGATTGCTGCGCCTCCAAGTCCCGCGACCGCCCCCATACTGACTGCCAGAGGTGCACCCAGCCGGTCGGCAACCGCCCCGCCCAACAGCGCGCCAAAAGGCGCCATGCCCATAAACATCATGGAATACACCGACATGACCCGGCCGCGAAGATGATCAGGCACCATCGCCTGAATCAATGTGTTTGAAGATGACATTTGCAGCATCATGCAAAACCCTACGGGTACAAGCAATGCCGTCGAGAGCCAGAAGCTGCGTGACAGCGAGAACAGAATTAACCCGATTGAAAAGCCGGCGCAGGAAAACGTCACCCAGCGGCCCAAGCCATGGACGCCAGTGCGAGTAGCCAGCGTTAGAGCTCCAAGCAGCGCTCCCACTCCGGTTGCCCCCATCAGAATTCCAAGCCGCACCGCCCCAGGGTGCCGCGACCCAATCAACACTGCAAAATGTTCCGCTCCACCGTGCAGAACCTGGTCTGCAAAAATCGGCATGAGCACCGTGTAGGGCATCGCGACCAGGCTCACCAGGCCCAGCAGGAGCAACAACGCCCAGATTGGCGCTGTGTTTCGCACCCAACGAAATCCTTCGATGATGTGCTCTAGCGGCGAACCGGTGAGACGCTGATGACGTGGCTGTACACGCATCATCAGCAACCCCAGAATCACGGCGATGTAGCTGACCGCGTTTGCGGCAAAGCACCAGCCCTCGCCAATTTTCGCCACCAGTATCCCCGCGATTGCCGGACCGATGATTCGCGCCCCGTTAAACATTGAGGAATTCAGGGCTATAGCATTGATCAGGTCTTCCTTGCCGACCATCTCAACCAGAAATGCCTGCCGTCCGGGGATATCAAATGCGTTCACGATCCCCAGCAGCGCCGCCAGAATGAAGATTTCGGGAATTGTGATCCGATGGGCGACGGTCAAGGCGGCCAGGACAAAAGCCAGGACCATCGACGCCGTCTGCGTGGCTATGATCACGCGATGGCGGTTACATCGATCGGCGACAATGCCGCCCAGGGGAGCTGCGAGAAACACGGGAAACTGGCTGGCAAATCCAACCGAGCCAAGCAGCAAGGATGATCCGGTGAGTTTGTACACCAGCCACGCCTGTGCAACGTTTTGCATCCAGGTGCCAATCAGAGATATCAGTTGGCCGCCGAAGAAGAGCTGGAAGTTGCGGTGTTTCAGGGCGCGCAGGGTTACCGGCAAACGAACGCCGCGCTGGGCTGCAGCAGATCTTGTTTCTGAAGACTTCCGCGTAGGAATCCGCAAGTAGGCCACGTTCTCGGTTTATGATGCGGCGCGGCCCGGCCCTGATGCAAATCGCGTCGCATGCCCCGGCCGCGATTGCAACAAGTCCAGCCCGCCAGCGAGTTCTGGAACTAGCAGTTTTCTGACTACCGAAAACACCAATTCAGGAGTAAAGTAAACGTTTCTACTTAGCCGATGTCCAACACAGAGCAAAACCGAATCGAACGCCGCTGCGGCCAGCGCTTCATCGAGTTCCAAGTCCCGGTACTGTTGCGGGCAGCCGACGGACGCACGGGCAGCGGTTTCACCTTGGACTTGAGTTCACACGGAGCGTTGGTGTGGACAGATTTTCCCTTGTCCCACAATCAGATGATCGAGATGACGCTCGTCATGCCGTCGGAGATCACGTTGGCGGAAGAAATGAATGTGCGCTGCAGCGCTCGCGTACTCCGGTTCGAATTCCATCGGGAGCGTGCAACCCCGGCAGCGGCGGTCAAAATCGAGCGCTACGAATACCTGCCGCGTCACTTGGCAGTTTCGCATTCGGTCTCAGGCAGCGATCAAGTGCGGCCTTAAAAGCCCGGACAACACCTCACGCCTTCACTATTGCTGCTTTTTCAAACGCCTCATACACCGCAGAGTTCGTGCAAACCTCATAAATCAAAGCCTGACTCCATTGCACCAGACTGAAATTTGCGCTTTGCACCAGAGGAATGTGGCTCACCCGAATGACGATGCGGCGGAAAATATCAGCGCCTACCGGTATCACAGCGCTGTAAAATGACGCTTCTTCGCTGCCCCACAAGCGCGCACAGTCCAGCGAGCAGCAAGTCAGTGAGACTTCTTCGGCGAGTCGCTTAAATGCGGCCTCGCTCAATCGAATGCCGCCTACGTTGTACTTGATCGGGTCGGTCTCCACGCTTTCGCTGCCGCGAAACTCATAAACGTGGAATGGTACCGCCATACCCTGCATAGCCTTGCGCATGCGCTTGTCGCAAGAGGACAGCCGATCACTTTCATTAAGGGCGTCAGAAATCATGATTCGATGTTCGCCGTCGAGCAGATAAGTTGGCGCGGAATTCTGGTATGAGATGCCGATCCCGATTTCCAGCGCTGGAAGTCCGGCGCGCTGCAGAAGGTGATTGTATCCGCCCACGATTTCCATCATTTCCCGCGCCAGCACGCAGGCGCGCGAAACCGTCAGGCCGGGATCGCCTTCGTTCTCCAGCAAAGCCAGAATGATGGCATCGCCTTCGACGAAAACCTTACTTGCACGATACTTGGCCAGCAACTTGTTGACTGGCTCATAGAAATTCAAGCTGAAGTACGATGCCGGGTTCATGGCCCGTTCTGAAAGCGATCGTGTTACTCGCGATGAATCACGAACGTCCGCCTTCAAAATCACGTGCCTGGCGATGGGCTTCTCGCCCTGGGCCTTGCCCTCGTCGGGCAGCAGAACGTCATAAAGCGTGCCGTTGAGTTTCGAAAGCTCCGAGAGGCGTTCGCTGCCGATTACATTGATTCGCTCCATGGCCCGGTTCAGGAGTTCCAACCGCCGGAGGTCGCGGTGATAAACGATGAAATCACGCAAGAACCTGGCAGCGACTTTGGCACGATGTGCCTCGCTCGCCTGGGCCACACGAGAAGCCGCTGCTTCCAGGCTTTTGAGCGACAGCTTGCCATGCTCTTCAACTAATTTCTCTACCCGCGCCCGCTCCTTGCGGAAGACCAATGCATACTTGAGCTGCTGGGGATCGAGTAGTGGAGTAAATTCCGGCAACAGTGGCACAACCTCGTAAGCCGCGATCGCCAGATCAAGTAATTTCTCGCGTTCCAGCAGCTCCGTCCATATTTGCAATCTTTCCTTTTGTGCCCGCTCAGCAGGTTCACCCGTGCCCACAAGCTCATGGGCATTTTCCGGAGCGCTCAGCCAGCCGTCCAGTACCGAAGAGTCACAGTTTTCCGCGTCCGGGGCTACGGTCTTAAGAAACTCGCATGCTATGCCGCGAATGTTTCCAATCGAATCTGGATCGTTTTCAAACCCGCCGATCAGGACGTAGTGCTCTGCCTGGAGGTAGGAATCGCGTCCCTCTTCGTGAAAAATGAGCTGATTGACGAAAACCTGATAATCGGTGCCCGGTGGCTCTCCAAACAACGAACGCCGCATGGTCGCCAGGGTTTCGCGCTCGATCTCCCGCAGTGTGCGAAACAGCTCCTGCCCGACCTGCCGCAAAATATTTTTTTTCGCGATCTGGAACGACGCTACAGTCTCGCGATATTCCAGTGCTTTCTGCTGACGTACTCCTTCGTAGCCGCGGAGGGTTGCGCGGCAGCGTTCCAGCACTCCTGCAAACTGGTTGTTCAGCTCAGCGCGGAAAAACTTCAGAATCGCCGCCCGTCCGAGCAGGTCAATTCTGAGGTCCTCCCCAGCCTTGGCACGAAGCAGAAGCACCTTATGCAGATCGCGCAGCAGTGGCTTGATTTCGGCGCTCTTTTTCGAAAGTCCGGACAAAAGCTTCGTCAACCCACTGCGGTTAATGCCTGCGGGCGTAGCAGTAGCGGCCATGACTGACTCAACGTTTCCATATTTGGCTATCAGATTGCCAATGCTGTCTCCGGCTGCCTTGCAGAAAGCCGGGCTGAGCCAGACGTCGTGCCGCAGATTGTCAATTCCAAGCTGCAGTCCATCCAATGAAAGTGAGGAGAAATAACTCGTCAGCCGTGGTGGCTGCACGGGCTCCGACGAGCCGAGTTTGAAGAAAGGAATACGCGGCACAGAATTGTTACTGGAGCACGCTCGCGCGGGACCACAGATCCCTTTTCGGGCTGCGGCGCTGAGCTACCAGTCCACCTTGGAGGGTACTATGACTGTCCTTTCGGACGATGGTTACGCAAGGTTATTGGTCAAGCGGACGTGTACCTGCGGGTATGTGGATCGCCTCAGATCTTGATGAAAATGCGCTTGCGGTAAAGCAGGGCCATTGCGCCCCAACAAAAGGCAACGTACATCAGGGCGAACAGCAGCGACGCATTGGCAGGGCTGGCGAAAGGCACGAACAGCCGCTGGTAAATGGATTGTTGTATGGTCATGCCGCCAATGTGAATGTTCTCGATCAGCTTGGCGACGAACTCGGAGAAGAAATAAGCGGCGATGGCGTTGGTACCCAAAACCAGTATTACCTTTGTCCAAGCCCCGCGAAGCCGCTTGACGTCTACCATCCAGTAGCACGCCGCCAAACACATCAGGGCCAGTCCCGCGGTGAAAATGACATAAGAACTGGTCCACAGTTTCTTGTTAATAGGGAACCAGACGTCCCACGTTCTTCCCACCAGAATCGCGAGGACGCCAACCGCGAGCATGGATACAGCCTTTTCCACCCCAGAGTTCGCCGTCCTGAGCCATTTGCCGGTCAGCAGGCCGGCTAAACAGGTTGCTAGAGCGGGAATTGTACTCAACACACCTTCGGGATCGCGAGTGCCTTCATAAAGATGTCCCATAAGCACCTTGCGGTCGAGCCAGGCAGCAATGTTGCGGTCAGGATCGAGCAATGGGATGTCGTGTGTAGGAATACCGAACCCCGGGACCGACACATAACGCATAAGGACCCAATATCCTGCGATACAGGCAACTGCTACCGCCATTTGGGCCCGCCAGCCGGTCCACAGTTCCAAAGCAGAAGTGATGACGTAGCAGATGGCAATTCGCTGGAGCACGCCGTAAATGCGCCAATGATCCAGACCGAAGTGATTCGGGAATCCGTTGAGAAACACTCCCAAGGCAAACAGGACTGCCCCTCGCCAGAGTACATGGGTAAACAAATGCTTCCGCGCCTCTCCGCGCTGCAGGCGCGAGGTAAACGAGAACGCCATAGCCACGCCCACAATGAAAAGAAAAAAAGGAAAGACGAGATCGGTCGGCGTCCAGCCGTTCCAGTCAGCGTGCCTTAAGGACCAATAGGATGCACGTCCGTCGCCGGGGTCATTGACCAGGATCATGAGAGCGATGGTCGCTCCGCGAAACAGATCCAGCGACATCAGCCGACTGGAAGCCGCGTCAGGCGGCGCCTGGGCGGAGACGGGCTGAGCGTCGGAGACTGTCGTCAGGCTTGCGTGCATGGTTCCTTCTCAGCGGTTCTCATTGTTTGGTGTCGGCCGGGTGCTTTGACTGCTCGTGAAATTCATTCTGTAATTTCAAGCTGGTCTGGTCAGCTTTGACGGCGCGAATGGATTCCACCACGGCTTTGATCCAGCCGTTCATCTTCCATTCACCCAACTGCTGGGTGGCCGCTGATCCTTCGCCGGAGTAGTGGTTCGGAAAACGCGCATACCACCAGATTGCGGCGTAAAGATTTTCGGGAAGGTGCAAGCGTGCCTGGTCCGCCCCCGACTGCTGGTTGGCGCGGTCGAGGTGCACGAGATCGGGCCGTGAAATCATCATCATCGAAGTTTCCGACTCGCCCGCATGCATATCCATGGAGGTCTTTTTCTTAGGCCCGCCCGGAGGTGTTTCCACCAGTCCAAGCACGTAGACAACGTAGTCGTGCTCCTTCTCGAGCTGTGATTGCGCAAAGAACGGCAGCAGGCTCTCGTTTCCGCCGTGGCCGTTCACAATGATGACCTTCTTGCAGCCGTTTCGGGCCATCTCGTCAGTCGTTTCCTGCAGAAGCTCCAATTGCAGGTGAGTGCTATAGGCAACCGTTCCCGGCTGGTGCTTGGCTTCAAAGATCTGACCAAAGTAATACTCCGGGAATACGACGGCATACTCCTGCTCGGCCGCAGTTAAAGCAGCGTGGCGAACGTCCAGCAAATCGGTGCCTAAAGGAAGATGGGGCCCGTGCTTTTCCAATATTCCGAAAGGCAGTAAGCAGGTTCCGCCTGACTGGTGGATTCCCTGAAGAAAATCAGCCGCGGTAAGTTCCTCCCAATGCACAGAGAGTTTTCCCTGGCCCCACGAAACGGTTGAACCGCATATCACGAGGAATGCAATTATCAGATTGCGCATGTTAACCCTCATCGCGCGCCATTCTAACATCCAGACTGCTGAGATCGCCTGCCACGCCCTGCTCGATTTGCGAAGACCCATCGGGGCGAATTCAACGGCTACCCAATTCGGGAGGCACGATGTTACTCCGGTTACCTGTTGGCGCATGACTTTCAGCGGTAAGATTCCGTTTCAGAGGATTGTCATGAAAAGACCTCGCTTCGTGCTGTCGCTGACGACGAACGACAACGATTATCAGATGGAGCAGGCGACGGCTGCGCAGGAAACCGCCAACCGCCTGAAGGTCGACCTCGAGATTTTGTATGCGGACAACGACGCCATTCAGCAAAGCCAGCAACTGCTGAAAATCATTCAGTCGAATGCCGCGTCGCACCCGGATGGAATCATCTTCGAGCCAGTCGGCGGTACCGCTTTTCCGCAAGTGGCAAAAGCAGCCGCAGCCGCCGGCATAGGCTGGGTGGTGCTTAACCGTGAAGTCGAATACCTTTCAGATCTCCGCCGCGATTTCAAGCTTCCCATTTTCGGCATCAGCTCTGACCACGAAGAGATTGGACGCATTCAGGGACGGCAGATTTCCGCACTTTTGCCCCAAGGTGGTTCCGTGCTCCTGATTCAGGGTCCCGCGGAGAGCCTGGCAGCCAAACAACGCACCACCGGAATGTATGAGACCAAACCGATCGGCGTGCAGGTGAAAATTATTCGAGCCAACTGGACTGAAGCCAGCGCTTACAAAGCCGTCAGTTCCTGGCTTAAGCTCTCTACCTCCATGCAAACGCCTGTCGATCTTGTTGCCGCCCAGGATGATTCAATGGCGCTGGGAGCCAAGAAAGCATTTCAAGAACTGCAGCACGCGGCCGGCAAAGATAAATTTTGGGGATTGCCGTATCTGGGGATCGATGGAGTGCGAACCACCGGACAAGCTTTGGTGAGGCGTGGAATGCTGACCGCCACCGTGGTCGTGCCCACAAACTCTGATATGGGAATCGAAATGCTCGCGCACGCAGTGCAGACAGGAACGATTCCAGACCAGCAGACACTCACGGTTCCGAAATCTCTGCCCATTGTTGAAGAACTCGCAAAAAAGCAACTGACCAAAGCGCAAACAGCGGGATCAATGTAGACACCCAGAGAAGCCATAACGACCACAGTGTCTAGTCGACCCAGAGCAGCACCTTTCTGTTCTCACCTCGACAGGCTATTCCAGTCTGAAGATTTGCTCCCCGCCGTGGCTCTTAATTCGCACCTCTTTCTCGGTTAGGAATGTCACAGCTTCTCTTGCTTCTTCCCTCCGGCCAGAGAGCAGGAAGCGTTGAAAGAGCTCAGCTTGAAACGATTCGTGCCTGCGCTTTCCCGCGATAACAATAATGCCAGCATGGCTACAAACAGGAAATGATTTATGGTTCATCCCTGTTTCGGTCGTTACCACGATCCTCGATTCCTGCAGAGCGTAGTCAACCACACGACGATCAGGCGCACCTCGGATTGGAAGTTCTCGCATGTATTCAACATTTATTGCAGAAGACGAGTCACGAATACGGCGCGCAAGAGGGTCAGTAATTGCTTCATCCAGCAACAATCTAAGGTTCGTGCTCAATCGGCTGCTCCAAGACTGCACCGGCGAAAGAAACCGCCTCTCTTACCTGTTCGATTGTGAGATCCGGGTAAGACGTAAGCGCTCCTTCGATACTCCCCGAATGCTGGACCGCGTCAAGCACCATGTACACAGGAATTCTCGTGCCCGCGATTCGTGGACTACCGGACAAAATGTCATGATCCATCGCAATGGAACCGAAATCCTGCACCGCGCTGTGGAGCACTGATTCAAAGGAGATACTGAAATCCTTCCCCAATACCTCACACTCATCCGCGTGACGATGGATCGTCCATCTGTAGTCGAACTTGTTCGATAGTGGAGTATGTCGGAAGGAATGCGGCCCGCAGATGTGTTTGCGCCTATTCGTAGCACTTTTCATGTTTTTCTGTCTTCCATCAGGGAGTCGACGACGGATGCCAGCGCCCGAGCGTCGTCGTTCAATGTGAACCCCTTAAATCTGATCCTTCTATCTGCAATTGCCTCAACGAACCACTTCGATTTTCCTTGTTGCAATATCACCTTCGAGACGTTCTCCGGCTCCTTGGGAAGCCTCAATGAAATGCCATTGATTTCCGGGTCTCCCTCGATGCTGGTCTTGAGGGGCAGCGGAAACTTGCTTTGTCTTGATGCCAGCGGATACACATAATGCAGATGCATGTGGGCGTTACAAGTCTCGTGTCTAAAGAACTGACCCAACCATTCCATGAAATCCTCCGCACCCACCTTGTCCCCGCCGTCGCTAGTTTCGTGGTTATGCGGATTCAACTCCTCTTGGAGGTACCCAGCATGAATGTTTACTTCATCCTTCTCCACGCCAACGTGGACATGCAGATGGTAATCGGCCGAACGGGATCTTGGGAGTATGACGGCGTCCCACGTCTGCCGCCATTCGCCCTTTTTTCCGAGAAGCTCAAAAACTTTCCGCAAATCGAACTTCTCCCGGCTCGTCCTAATATAGTAATGCGCTTCATCAAGGTCATAGCGCGATATGGGATCCGACACTCGATCCACATCCGTGGTGCGTTGGGACTTGTCGCGTACGGCGCTCCCATCCTCTGGCATTGATCTCCGATTTTGCCGACCTGACCTAGTTCCTACGAGCGTAAGACGTGATCACCGTCAGCCGCCCACAATGGTATTTGCCCAATCGCGTCTCGTAGAATCGTACCACTCTTTACAAGTGAACTGGTGTGCGTGGTCAACCCTAGCAACACTTAGCCCCATGGCCGAGTGTGGACATAGGTGCGGGCTTAAGATCAGCCTGATCAAACTTTCACGGTGTTTCGATCAGCTCCATTTTCCCGTCACGGGTACGATGCAGAATCATCAGCTTGCCTTTCTGATCTCGGAAGACAAAAACGTCCCGGTCGCGAAAATGCGCTTCCTTAATCGCCTCTTCTAACGTCATGGGACGCATGGCAACGGCATCCTCAGAACGCACCAGGTGCACTTCCGTGGATTTCGCGATCGCGGGAAACTTGTGCACCACCATCGAAACCATTGCCGAGTCGCTCGAGGCAGCAGCCACCGCCTGGGCCACAGGCTCAGGAGTTCCAATTCCGTTCCACTTGCTATTGTGATTGCGGCGCTTGCGCGTAATGATGCGGGTCTTGCCCTTGAGCGCCTGTTTTTCCAGGTGGCCCAGCGCCTCTCCAATTGCGGCCGACATGTGAGCGGCTTGAGCCAGACCGACCAAAGGCCCCACCGATGAATGGATACTGATTTCGGCTTTATGCCGGTGCTTCTCAATCGAGAGAATCACCTTGGTATCGAATTTGTCGCGAAGAATTTTGCGGATTTTGGAGAGGCCGGCTTCAACATCTTTTCGATTAGCGGGAGTAACTTCGTAGTGCCTGCCAGTGTATTCCACGTTCATGTGCAACCTCCGGGTTGAGGTTTACAGCGGCACTGCAAAAAAGGCTCTTAGCCTTTAGCCTTTAGCTTTTAGCCAAACCACAAAGCTTTTAGGTTCAAGCTAAAAGGCTAAGAGCTTATTTCTTCACTCTCCTCTGATGCGTGCTGGGAATTTTCATGTCTTCCCGATACTTGGCGACGGTGCGCCGGGTAACCTGAATTCCCTGCGATTGCAGGATACGCGTGATCTGTTCGTCGGTCAGCGGTTTTGAGGTGTCCTCTTCATCAATCAGCTTCTTGACGCGCCGCTTCAGGATCAGCAGTGACGTGTTCCCGCCCTCGGGCCCGTTCACGCTCTCGCTGAAGAAATAGCGCAGTTCGAAGACGCCCTGCGGTGTATGCGCGTACTTGCTGGCTACCGCCCGGCTCACGGTCGAAGGATGCACGCCAATTTCCTCGGCGACCTCTTTGATCATCATCGGCTTCAGTTCGTCGATGCCCTTTTCGAGGAAATCCTGCTGCCTGTACACGATCGCATAGCAGACTTTCATAATCGTCTGCTTCCGCTGCTCAATGTTCTTGATAAGCTGAATTGCGCTCTTAAACCTTTCCTTCACGTAGTTGCGGGTATCGCGATCATTCCCATCCTTACTAAGTAAGCGGCGGTACGACGGATTCAGGCGCAGAGTCGGAACATCGTCATCATTCATAACTACGATCCACTCATCACCGTTTTTTAAAAAAGCCACATCGGGTTCAATGAGTCTGGGCTGGCCTTTGTTGTATTGAAGACCGGGACGAGGATCCAGCGTACGGAGATATTCAAGGGCAGCCTGAATTGATTCAATCGGTCGGCTGAGAGCGCGAGCAATTTCCTTATGCTGCTTGTTCTGGACCGCTTTCAGTTGCTGTTCGACAATTGCGATAGCATCAGCAAACTCCTGGGCTGTTCCGATGTCATTTTTTCCTAGTTGCGCCTGGTGATAACGCAATTGGCACAACAAGCACTCGCGCAGGTCGCGGCAGGCCACGCCTGGGGGATCGAACTGGCGCACCATTTCGATCGCGTCATGCAGCTCGTCCCGCGTGAAATTCGTCTTGAAAACAGGCCGCGTTCCGTTGCTGGAAGCCGCGTGCGCCGTGGTCTCTGCCGGGGCGGGCTGCGCAGCAGCAGCGGGAGCGGGAACGGTCAAACTCTCGTACTCGTTAGA
>Ga0137398_10000397_pt1 | contig 15259 bp, 13 predicted proteins | sample czorhiz216metaG_FD_106659 | JGI IMG/M metagenome (GOLD analysis project Ga0137398, IMG submission 106659) | Vadose zone soil microbial communities from Angelo Coast Range Reserve, California, USA - czorhiz2.16 metaG | ecosystem: Environmental > Terrestrial > Soil > Vadose zone | place: USA...
TCTAGAGAAGATTGTTCCGGTAGGGGTGCACCTGGTGAGTATTGAGCCCCGGCATGAAAAAGGACAGGTGCAGGTGAAACTGCTTGTCGGCGCGATCAGCGACGAAGCTAAGCTGAAATTCCTTCGCGCCCTTGAAGCATCGCCGGCCTTCACTCATGTCGAGGAAACCCACGAAATCGTGGTCGCCTCGACCACCGGCGGCTCGGACCGCCTGCAGATCGAGCTTAAGGTTGTGTATTCGAGGAGTTGATGCGCCACGATTTCAAACTGAGAGAACGCGCGATCATTACCGTGTTGGTGATGCTGATTGCGGCGGACACCGCGCTGGGGGCGTACGCCTGGAATCTGGCATCGGCGCGCAGCGCGCAGCAGAACTTGGATTTTCTGAGCCTCAACCGCGACCTGCTGAAAAAAGACATCGCCCGCGCCGAAAATATCAGCCGGCGCATCCCGGCCATCCAAAAGGACTGCGACGCGTTTGAAGCCTCGTTGTTTCCAGAAACTACGGGATATTCTTCGGTTAGCGCGGAGCTCGGCTCGCTGGCGGCAAAATCTGGTTTGCAGCTGGATAGCCGCGCCTTCCGCCCCAAGGAAGTCAAAGGCCGGGCGCTCACCGAAGTGGAGATTGAGGTCAATGTCGCCGGGAGTTATGCTGGTGTGGTGCGCTTTCTGAACGGACTTCAGCGATCGCCGAATGTTTATGCGGTCGAGGGGCTGTCGGCGAAGCCGGACGCTCCGATCCAGGGCAGCCCTAAGGGTCAGTTGCGGGTCACCGTACACCTCAAGACGTATTTTCGTGCAGCGTGATGAGTCAAACGAAAAAAGGAGGGATTCTGGGAGTGTTGGTCGTCATGGCCGCGCTGGTTGTTTATTTTGATACGAAAGGACCATCGCTCAAGAACAGCACGTCCTTGATCGAGAAGCAGACCTATACCCCCTTGCCAGTCGAAAATCCGGAATTGCAGCGTTGGAAACAAGAAGCCAGCCGTAGGACGGAATACAAGAGCAGCGGTAGGGATCTGTTTAGCGCGAGCCTACCTCCGCCGCCGTCGACTAAGATTGATGATCCGCCGAAAGACCCGGGACCTGTGGTGCCCGCGGAACCTCCGCCACCCGCGCTGCCCGCGAACATGAAGTTTTTCGGCTATGGCACCATACCCAACGGTACGGCCAAGCGCGCCTTCCTGAGCGATGGTGAGGGGGTCTATATCGTTGGAGAAGGCGATACGTTGGTCGGAAGATTCAGAATCATAAGAATTGGCAATGCCCGGCTGGAATTTGAGGAAATTGCCACCGGCAGGCGCAACTCCGCGACGCTGGACGAAACGGGGGCGCCGCCATGAGAATTGGGTCTTCCTACACCGTCTCGGGCCACAGCCAGCGGGGCTTTGCGCTGATGATGGTCATGTTGTTGACCAGCCTGGTGCTCCTCGGAGCGATTGTGGCGGCGCCTTACGTGCGAACCGAGCGGCAGCGCGAAAAGGAAGAAGAGATGATTTGGCGCGGCAAGCAATACGTCCGTGGAATCAAGCTCTTCTATCGCAAGAACGGGCGCTTCCCGACCTCCGTCGACGATCTAGTCAAGCCGAAGGTAGGTTCGCTCCGGTATATGCGCCAGGCCTATAAAGATCCCATGAACAAAGACAATGGCGCGTGGCGGATGATTTATGTCGGCTCGGCCGGCCAGCTCATCGGAAGCCTGAAGCCGCCACAGACATTCCAGATTCCCGGAATCGCTGGAACGCAGCCCGGCACTCCCGCGGGAACTACCGCGCCACAGGGTAGCGGGAACGACTTTGGCTTGTCTAGCTCTGCCGCAAAAACCAGTACCGCTCCAGGCGCTAATGCCGGCGGGCAGCCGAACTCGGGGGGGAACGGCGACGGCGGCAATGCGGCTGATGCCTCCAATCTAGCTCCGAGCGGCCTTGTGAATGGAGACAGCCCGCTGATCGGTGGCAACATTATTGGTGTCGGTAGCAAAATCAACAAACGCTCGGTAATTGTCTACGACAAGGCGAAAAATTACCGGCTGTTTGAGTTTGTGTGGAATCCCTCGAAGGACCTGGCTAACGCGATCAATCAAGCGGGCGCACAGGGGGGCACGGGGAGTCCGAACCGCCCGGCGACTGGGCAGAGCGGCTTCGGACAAAGCGGTTTCGGGCAACCTGCACCCGCGCCGGCGAACCCGCCAACGGATCCGAATGAGATGCCCATGCCCAGTCCCCCGCCAAACCCACCACAACGCTAGTTGCCCAACAGCCTTCAGAAATGCCTCACTGCGTCGCGAGTGTGGATTTGTTTGCAGAGGCCGGCAGCGGCGCGGTTCGCGCGGACGGCGCTTTAGCGCCGGCGGCGCTCGACTTGCGCTGTTCGTAGGTCCGCTTAACGCGCCGCACGTAGGTAATTGTTTCCGCAAACGGCGGCACGCGGCCGTAATGCTGCACACGGTCGGGGCCGGCATTGTAGGCACCCAGCGTGAGCGCCAGGTTGTTCTGGTAGAGCTGAAGGAGGTCGCGCAGATAGCGCGTGCCGGCGTCAATGTTTTCCGCGGGGTCGAAAATATTTCTTACCCCCAGACTGGCGGCGGTGGCCGGCAAGAGTTGCATTAGCCCCCGCGCGTTGCGCCGCGAAATGGCCTTCGGATCGAAATTCGATTCCGCAGCGATGACGCTGCTGATCAAATCGGCATCGACATTGTAGCGCTTTGCCGCCGCTTCGATGAGGTCACCGAAGGGGCCCTTGGAGACTTCAACGGGGGGTAGCGGCGTAAAAATCTCCTGCGGTTCGATGGTTACTACCTGCTCGGCAGGCACGTCCACGGTTCCGCCGTTCATCTGCAAGCGGTAACTGTCGCCGATGCGCTGGTAGCCCGTGACGCTAAGGCGCTGTCCGCTGCGTAGCACGAAGTATTCGGCACGCAGCACCGGAGCGATGGCCAGTAGCACCAGGGCGAATAAGGGGAGGCGCACTATGCGCATGGCGCAACCTCCCGCAATGCAAACTGTTCGATCGCCACGGCCACGCCGTTTTCGTCGTTGGAGCAGGTTTCGTGCCAGCCGAAGGCGCGCAGCTCCGGAACGCAGTTGCCCATCACCACCGCAACTCCCGCGAAGGACAGCATCTCCATATCGTTGTGGTTGTCCCCAATGGCCATCACTTCTTCGCGCGCAAGTCCTCGCAGGGTGGCCCATTCCTTCAGCGACGAGCCTTTGGAGCAGCGCGGATGAATCACATCGATCATCCCGAAATCGCGACTCTGATAAACGGTGGACGCGATGCCAAAGTTTTCCGGAGTTTGTGCGGCCCGCAATACCGCTTCCGCGTCCTGCATCGGCGCGACTTTTCCCGAAAACATCACCTGAAGAGGGTCTTCGGTAAGACAACTCTCGAGCGGAACGGCTTGGGCCAGGAACTCTTTGTTCCGGGCGTAATAGGCGGAGCGGATGGGATCGTCGGTATCCAGGATTTCGAGAATCACCTGGTTCTCGCGCGGACGATCGAATACCACTCCGGCGCCGTCGCGCCACGGTTTGGTGATCTCGAGAACGCGCGCCGCGGTCTCGCGCGGGAGCAGATGGCGTAAATGAGTCCCGCCATCGTGCGTGCGAATCAGGGCGCCGTTGCTCACAATCATCGTCAACGGGGCATCGATTTTGCGCGCAATGGGCATGGCGAAGTCATAGCGGCGGCCGGTGACGAGCGCAACCTCAATGCCGCGGCGCGTCGCTTCGGCGATGGCACAGCGGTTCGCTTCCGGCAGCTTCCACTGGCTGTCTAGCAGCGTGCCATCAATATCCAAAGCGATGAGCCGTACAGCCATCCCGTCATTGTAGCGTGAATTGGGGCCTTTTCAGGTTTGTCTGGGTGTCGTTGCGCCTCTGGGGAGAGGGCCAATTCGGGTGTGCTAAACTTTTGAGTTTATGGCCACTCCCAGGAATGTCGTTGAGCTCGAATGCTCAGAATGCGGGAAGAAATATGACGCCGCGGCCGAGCAGCACTTGTGCACCTGCGGCAAGCCGCTGCTCGCACGCTATGACCTCAAACGTGCCGCCAAGACACTTTCTCTGGAGCATTTGTCTGCGCGGCCGAGAACGCTTTGGCGTTACCGCGAAGTCTTGCCGGACGGTGAGGCGGTCACCCTCGGCGAAGGCATGACGCCATTGGTGCACACGTTGCGGCTGGGCGCGTCCCTGGGCCTAGAGCATGTGTACGTTAAAGACGAGGGGCTGAACCCCACCGGTTCGTTCAAGGCGCGCGGCATGACCGCGGCGGTCACACGCGCCAAACAGCTCGGCGCCAAGACTCTGGCGGCACCCACGGCAGGAAACGCAGGAGGGGCGCTCGCGGCCTATGCTGCCGCGGCGGGCATGGCGGCAGTCATCGTGATGCCGGCCGATACTCCGGTCGCCAATGTGATGGAGTGCCAGGCTTTTGGCGCGAAAGTCGTGAAGCTCGACGGGTTGATCTCCGACTGCGGTAAATACGTTGCCGATCGCAAGGACCGCGAAGGTTGGTATGACGTTTCCACGCTCAAAGAGCCATACCGCGTAGAAGGGAAAAAAACGATGGGTTACGAACTCTGGGAGCAGTTCGGCGGGAAATTGCCGGATGTGATTCTCTATCCCACCGGCGGCGGCGTTGGGTTGATCGGCATGTGCAAAGCGTTTGACGAAATGCAGGAGATGCGGTGGATAGGCCCGGAGCGGCCGCGCATGGTGGCGGTGCAAGCGGAAGGCTGCGCGCCGATTGTGAAAGCCTGGGAAGAGCGCCGGGATTCCGCAGAATTTTTCCCGAACGCGGCGACCATGGCTTCGGGATTACGCGTACCGGGGCCCCTTGGCGATTTGCTGATCTTGCGTATGCTCCGGCAAACCAGGGGTACGGCGCTAGCGGTTTCCGATGACGAGATGCTGCAAGCGGGAAGGGAACTCGCTTCGCTGGAAGGGATTTTCGCGGCGCCCGAAGGCGCTGCAACGGTGATTGGTGCGCGAAAGCTTGCGGCTTCCCGTTGGATTAAGCCCAACGAAACCGTCGTGCTGTTTAACACTGGGACGGGCTACAAATACGCAGAAGCATGGCAGCGGGCGCTGGAGGCCTAACATGGCAACGCGCCGGCTCTATTACGATGATTCCTACCAGCGCGAATTCAGCGCTCAGGTGCTGGCCTGCGACCCGGAGTTGCTCGGAAGTACGCCGGCGTGGGCTGCTCTGCTCGATTCTACGGCTCTCTATCCGACCTCGGGCGGGCAGCCGCATGACTTAGGCAAGCTCGGCGATGCCAATGTGCTCGACGTGCGGGACGACGGCGAAGACGTTGTGCATGTTGTCGACCGTCAGTTGCCGCCGGGTTCCGTAGCGGGTTGCGTCGACTGGGGGCGGCGCTTCGATCACATGCAGCAGCACACCGGGCAGCACTTGCTTTCCGCCTTGTTTCAGGAACGCTATGGGCGGCCGACGGTTTCGTTTCATCTCGGGGACGACCTCTGCGCCATCGATTTGCGGGGACCGGAGCCCACGAACGAAATTCTCGAAGGTGTGGAGCGGGCGGCCAATCAAGTTATTTCCGAAGATCGTCCGATTGCCGTGCGATACGGAACAGCGGAGGAGTTTGCCGAGCGCGGCGTGCGCAAGGAAGTCGAGCGCAGCGGGATTTTGCGCGCCATTGAAATTGAAGGTGTGGACTTACAGCCTTGCGGCGGCACGCACGTCAAGAGCACGGCGCAGATAGGCATCCTGTTAGTGCGGCGCAGCACGAAAATGCGTCAGGACTGGCGCGTGGAGTTTGTGTGCGGACGCCGTGCCGCGCGTGTGGCGCGGCGTGATTTTCACCTGTTGCAGCGTGCCGCGCAAGCATTGGGCTCCGCCCTCAACGACGTCCCGACTTCCGTCGAGCGCGCCGTCAGCGAGCGCCAAGCGCACTTTAGGAATGTGCAAGCGCTGTTGCAGCGGCTCGCGGAAGCGGATGCCGCCGCGGCGCTAAAAGCGACACAGGTCAATGCGAACGGAGTCCGCATAATCTCGCGCGTTTTCGATGAAGAGAGCCAGCCGGAGTATTTGAGCAACTTCGCCACAGAGCTTGCAAAGTCGGAGAAAACGGTCGCATTGCTCGGGAGGTTCCCGGGCGGTCACTTGATTTTCGCCCAGCATTCAACCGTCGGGAAAGATATGAATACGTTGTTAAAGCAGGTGTTCGCTCAATTTGCGGGGAAAGGCGGCGGCGCACGCGATTTCGCGCGTGGCAAATTGAGTGACGCGGCCCACGCCGAGAGGGCCGTGGCCGTCGCGGAGCGGCTGTTATCTTCTATCTAGCTCCCGGGGCAGAGGGTGATATTGTTCCTCGGCATCACCGCGAGGGACGCATGAGCAGCAAAATGAGCCGCCGTGCAGCACTGAAATTGGGAACCAATGCCGCCGTGTCGGCGGCAATGACACCGCTTCTTTCAGCAAACCCTATGGAAGCAAGCCACGCATCGACGAAGGAGCTGGACGCATCGCCGGATATTTGTTTCTTGCGCGCGGTGGACATGGCGGACCTCATCCGACAGAAAAAGCTTTCGGCGCGTGAACTAATGCGGGCGCACTTGAAGCAGATCAACCGCGTCAATCCCAAGGTGAACGCGGTGGTTACGTTCGTTCCCGAAGAGCAGTTGATGGCGCAGGCCGCGGCCGCGGACGAATCGTTGGCCAACGGCAAGTGGCTTGGCCCACTCCACGGACTTCCGGTCGGAGTGAAAGACTTGCATGAGACCGCGGGCCTCCGCACGACCTACGGCTCATTATTGCATCGCGATTTTGTTCCGGACTTCGACTGCCGCGTAGTGCAACGCGAGAAGGCCGCCGGAGCCATCGTCATCGGGAAAACCAACGTGCCGGAATTCGGTCTCGGCTCGCAAACGTTCAATCCCGTGTTTGGCGCGACGCGCAATCCTTACGACGTGACCAAGACCTGCGGAGGCAGCACCGGAGGCGGCGCCGTGGCGCTCGCTTGCGGCATGGTTCCGCTCGCCGACGGCAGCGACATGGGCGGTTCGCTGCGCAACCCTCCCAATTTTTGCAACGTCGTGGGCATTCGCTGCTCGCCGGGACGTGTACCCAATGTGCCCACGAACCTGGGCTGGTTCACGCTTTCCGTGCCGGGGCCCGTCGCCCGCAACGTCGCAGACTGCGCATTCTTCCTGAGCGTTCTGGCCGGTTACGATCACCATTCGCCGATTTCCATCGACCAATCCGGTGAGCAGTTTGCAAAGCCGCTCGCGGGCCGCAGCTTCAAAGGCGTGCGCGTGGCGATGTTCAAGGATCTTGGCTTACCCTGGGAGTCTGAAGTCAAGGATGCGGTGCAAGCGCAGCGCAAGGTATTTGAATCGTTGGGATGTGTTGTCGAAGAAGCAGAGCCGGATTTTCGCGACGCCAACGAATCATTTGTCGCTTGGCGTCACTGGTCGACGGAACTGGCCTTCGGCGACTTGCTGGCCAGCAAAGGCGATCAGCTCAACGAATACATCCACTGGCACGTCCAAGAAGGGCGCAAGCTCACCGGTCCCTATCTCTCGCGCATGGAAGCGAAGCGCACCGCCTTATTCCAGCGCATGGGAGCGTTCATGAACCAGTACGAATTCTTTCTCTTGCCCGTCAACCAAGTCCTTCCCTTCGACGTAACAACGCATTACCCGATGGAAATAGCCGGCACCAAAATGGAAAACTATATCGCCTGGATGAAATCAGCCTATTACATTTCCGCGGTGGGCAATCCAGCAATGTCGGTCCCCTGCGCGTTTTCATCGAGCGGGCTTCCCATAGGTCTGCAGATTGTTGGCCGCCACCACGATGAATGGGGCCTGCTGCAAATGGCCTACGCCTTCGAACAGGCTACGAACGTCGGGAAACGCCGGCCCAACGTCGCGTAACGGTAAAGGACGGTTGGGCGAAGGAACTCGACTTCTCGGAAATATTGCATAAGCGCCGTGTCGATTCCTTGTGGCTTCAACGGGGGAACAGGCGCGCGGCGTTGTCATACAAGATTTTACGTTTTGCTTCGGCCGCAATGGGCAGCGCGTTGAACTTCTCAATGTTCCCTTTGATGGCCGGCACGCCGGGACCGGGCCAGTCCGTGCCCCACAGCACCTTGTCCGCTATGTCTTCGATTCGCGGGAAGTACTCGAGGAGTTTCTGCGGCGGGATGCCGGATATATCCATGTACATGTTTTTGTGCCGGCGAACGAGGAAAAAGGCTTCATTCATCCACAGGGGTCTCCCGCCGTGAGCCAGGATGACGACAAGGTCGGGGTAATCGATGCCCACGTCGTCGCAGAGCATCGGTTGCGCATGCAAATTTCTTGCGCCCGGGAAAATGGAAGTTCCCGTGTGCACCATTACCGGTAGCTCGTTTGCCTGAGCCCGTTCGTAAACCGCTGCAAGCCCGCGGTTGCCATCCATGTAGTCATTGGGAGAGAGCACCTGGTGTGAGGGGTGCATTTTGATGGCGCGAATCCCCAGCTTTGCGATGCGGTCCACTTCGGCGCCTGGATCGGGCACGGTACCGGGGAGAACGCCGCCAAAGGCAATCAAGCGATCCGGAGCGGCCTCACAATACTTCGCGCTCCAGTCGTTCACCTCTGGCGTGAATCCAATAATTTCGGGTGCGACATAGTTAATCAGCCCAGCACGTTCGACGCCCAGGCTGTCGAGCAATCCCAGAAATGCTTTGGGATCGGCAGAATAGCGCTCCACATCAGCGTAGTCCTTGCGCCCGTGCTTGATCAATGCAAGCGCCGAAGGTTTTACCATGTGGTAGGGCATGATGTGGACGTGAATGTCTATAATTGGTTGCAAGGATTCTCCAGGGCAGCTTTAGGCCGGCAGCAACTTCGTTTCCCGCCCACTGTCAGGTCGTTTGCATAGCCCATATTCAACCGGCCGATAAATCGTCCAAAGCTATTACAGTCTCTCCGAGCGAGCAAGTGAGGGGCGAAAGCGGCCGCTGGGGGTGTGCGATGGCATAGCGATTCCCGCTTGGCAGTCTCGGGCATCACCCTCTTGGAGTTAGCGACGCTCGCGAGTAAGGTCCGCATCCAACTCAAAATCAGCCTCGAATCCTTCCTGCAGGAAGTCGAGGCCCGGTTCGTGGTCCTGCTGATTAGTGGCTCTGCGTGCGTGCGCGCCATTGGACTTCCGGCGGCTTATTCCAAAGATCCCGCGGATCGCATCGGAGCTACGGCTCTGGTAGAAGGGCTGTCTCTGCTTACTGCCAACCGTAAGATCCGTCGGTCCAAAGCAATCCAGACGATCTGGTGAGCAGGGCACGGAAGAGGCATTATTTGCGTCGAGAAGCGGTCGCGAGGCGCTAAATTTTCCTAATAACGGGCATAGCGAAGCAGCTCTCGAAGGTCACCGATAGTCGCAAGCCTTTTCTGACATTATTTACCAGCGCTGGTCGAAAGCACCCGATGCACACGCCGCCGGCGTGCCGGACACTTGGATAGAGGACCCCAGCGGATCCGGCGTCCAGCAGCTCGCCCGCCAATCGCTGCGAAGCCTTGTAGCTCGATGGATCAAGACAATTTGCGAATCGGGTAGCGCCTCTAAGATCGTGAAATTCTCCGCGGAAATCGGCAAGGAAATCGACATAGGTGAAGACTTCTCTTTCGGCCCAGCGTATTTCCTTAAGCTCTTGTGATCTGTGATAGGCCACTTCGAGCTCGGAAGTTTTTCTCGAAAAGCCCGCGTACCATGCGCCTCGCTCCGGCCCGTTAAATCGGTTTCCCAGGGGGCTGGTGTGCGTGAATGCAGCATTTACAACGTGCGAATACGACAATCCGAATACGAGCTCTCGCACAGTGATCCCGGGCAGAAGCCCAGACTCCCCAAGGAGTCTGTCGTTCGTGGCACCTTCGAGCTCAAACAACTTCTGCAAGTCCTTCGGATCTTCGGTAAGTCTGGTGAGCACCGTCTCGTCTTTGTCAACGTAGCGAGAGGGGATTAAGCGGTGGGTGTCGTCCTGCTTGATTTCGGCGGTTGGCGGAAGCACCTAGCGGCCGCCCCGCCGGGAGTCTACGAGCTGTCTCACGCGTAGCATTCCGGGAAGTCCTCCACGAAGCATGTAGGCCAGCGGCGTTCCACCTTCGAACATGGGATTGTCGTTGGGCAATTGGATCCAACGGTCGGCCAGCTTCTTGCTGTACAGGATGTTCAACGACTTGAAGATTCCGGCCAGTACCGAGATTCTGGTCATCCGATCCTGATCCAGAGTCGCAGGCGTCTTCCTCTTTAGTTCGTAGAAGGCACCATTGGACATCCCTCCGAGCAGCGCTCGGGCGTCTTCGTCACGTAGTTCCCACAGCTCATGAATTCTCAGGAACGCCCGCAAGGCGGGCGGAGCCAATTCTCGCAAGACCTCCTTGTCGGAGAGGTCCGCAGGTCTTTCCCACGCTACTCCAGCGCCCAGTCGGTGCAGCGTGGCCATTGTCAATTCTCTCCGGCATCCATTATTGGAGAAGTATACGTCCATTATTGGAATAAGGCAAGTCCAGCAACGCAACGAAGACAAGAATATCTCCGAGCGGGAGTTGAGCAGCAATCAACCGCCAAACATTTGAGGCCATGGGCTGTTCAGAACAGTTAGAATTCACTCGCTGGTTAAGAGACTGCAACTGATATGTTCTCAGCAACCGACGTCGCAAATTTTCTAGCCTGCCATCACCTCCGAACGCTCGACCGTGCCCAGGCCGCGGGAGAAATCAAGAAGCCCTTTTTCCACGATCCCGGCATTGAACTTCTGCGAGAGCTCGGAGCCAAACACGAACAAGCGTATTTACGCCACTTGATTGATACCCAGGGCCTCGACATTGCCGAGATTCCCACGAACGTTTCTGGGGCAGAAGCGGTCGCCCTGACAGTCGATGCGCTTCGCCGCGGCGTCGGTGTCATTTACCAGGCCACTTTTGAAAATGGCCCATGGCATGGCCGCTCTGATTTTCTTGTTCGAGTTCAAAAACCTAGCGCCCTCGGGACGTGGTCATATGAAGCCGTGGAAACGAAACTTGCACGGTCAACGAAGGCAGGAGCACTGATACAACTCTGCTTTTATTCTGACCTCCTCTCGCAGATTCAACAAGTCCAGCCCGATTGGATGCACGTCGTGCTGGGGAGGGGCCTACCAGCAGATAGCCACCCAGTGGGGCAATACATTGCTTACTTCCGCAAAATCAAACGAGATTTCGTTAGAGCTTGTAACAGTCCCGCAAATACCTATCCAGAACCGACAGAGCACTGCAAGGTATGCTCTTGGGACCCTCTCTGCGACAAGCGACGCCGAAATGACGACCACCTTTCCCTTGTGGCGGGCGTCACACGGAATCAACGGAAGGCACTTGTGGCCCACGATGTAGGCACCGTCGCTCGCTTATCGGAGCTTGATCTGGCTGCCAACCCGAAGATCGACGGTATTGGGAAAGCAGCCCTTCTGCGAATCCACCAACAGGCACACTTGCAGGTGGAAGGGCGCGACCGGGGCCATCTCGTTTACGAACTGCTGAAAACGACCGAGAGCGACACGGGTCTGGCCGCACTGCCGGGCCCGTCGCCGGGAGACGTCTTCCTTGATCTTGAGGGAGATCAGTATGCTTTTGAGACCGGGCTTGAGTATCTGTTTGGCGTATTGACCTTGCCAGAAGAAGCGGCTGCAGAACCCTCTTATGAATCACTCTGGTCCTTCGACCGAGCACAAGAGAAGGAAGCATTCCGTCAATTGATTGCAATGGTGATGGAACGATGGCATCGATACGCGGACATGCACGTCTATCATTACGCAGCTTATGAGCCGACCGCGATCAAGCGCCTGGCGGGACAGCACGGAATCTGTATCGATGAAGTTGACCGACTACTGAGAGCGGGTATCTTCGTCGATCTCTACAGGATCGTAAGGCAAGGCGTCAGAGCGTCGGTTGAAAGCTATTCCATCAAAAAAATGGAGCCCCTTTACGGCTTCAAGCGGGCTGCAGCGGCGCGGGATTCAGTCTTGGCGCTTCAAACATTCGGAGCAGCGCTGGCATTGGGGGACGCTCAAGATTGTGGAAGAGAGCTTCTCGCTGCCATTGAATCTTACAATCGGGACGATTGTCATTCGGCATGCCAGCTTCGGGGATGGCTCGAGGATCGCCGGCGTGAGCTAGAAGCGCAAGCGGGAAGAGTGTTACCGAGACCCTTATCAGAGCGGGGCGAAGCACCAGAAGATCTCGCCGGGCAGACCCAACAAGTTCGTGCCGTCATGGCCCGTTTGGTCGCTGATCTTCCAGCGGAGGAGACGGAGTGGACTTCCGAGCAGCGAGGGTCGTGGTTACTCGCCCAAATGCTGGAATACCACCGGCGAGAGGATAAGTCCGCATGGTGGGAGTACTTCAGGTTGTGCGAACTTTCCGACGGCGAATTGCTTGAAGACAAGAACGCGATGGCAGGACTCGTTTATATAGGCCCAGTCGGTCAAATCAAAAAATCGACTATTCATCGGTATCGCTTCCCTCCGCAGGATCACACCATTGACCGGGCGCGCGCCGTTCATGATCCGAAGACTAAAAAGGGCGCAGGCGAGGTTGTTGCCATAGACGACCGCAGCGCAACCATCGACATCAAGAGGGGTGCCTCGTCAACTGTTCCGCATCCAACCGCACTCATTCCCCAAGATATTGTGGATTCAAAACCCCAGCGCGACAGCCTTTTTCGCCTTGGCTTCTGGGTGGCAAATAACGGGATCAGTGGTCCCGGTTCTTTTCGGGCGGCACGGGACCTTCTGCTTCGACAGCCTCCGAGAGCGTCGCTTGCTGACGTAGAGCCGCTGATCGATGAGCGCCAGCAAATGAGCGATGCTGCCCGACAACTCGTGCTCTCTCTATCCTCCCAGGTCTCGGTGCTTCCGGTTCAAGGCCCGCCGGGATCCGGGAAAACCTACACGGGAGCCCGCATGGTTGCGGAGTTGGTGAAACACGGGCGACGAGTCGGAATCACCGCAGTGAGCCACAAGGTCATAAGCAAACTCTTACAGGACATTTGCAATGCTGCGAAGCACGCAGGCATACGGTTGAGAGCCGTACAGAAGGCGAACGAAACCGACGGCTGCCCGGACCCGATGGTCACGCAAGTAGACGACAACGAAGAAGTTTTTAACGCACTGGCCGGTGGCGCAGCGCAGATCGCAGCAGGAACATCTTGGTTGTGGGCGCGGGATGATATGGCCAATTCCGCGGACGTACTTTTCGTCGACGAAGCGGGACAAATGTCCCTCGCCAACGTTCTCGCTATCTCGCAAGCCGCTACCAGCGTCGTACTGCTCGGCGACCCGCAGCAGCTAGACCAGCCGCAACGAGGGGTTCATCCTCCGGGTGTTGATGTGTCGGCATTAGCTCATTTGCTCGACGGGCATGCGACAATCGAACCTGGCAAGGGGCTATTTCTCAAGGAAACCTGGCGTTTGCATCCTGACATCTGCGCTTTTACCTCCGAGCTTTTTTACGATAGTCGGCTGGCGGCTCGTCCTGAAAACAAGGATCAACGTCTCAACACCGACGGCTACCTAAACGGCTGCGGCCTACGGTTCGTTCCGATCGAACACCTCGGGAACCAAAGCGAGTCACCCGAAGAAGTTGAGACGATCGCCGCATTGGTAGACGGATTATTGCGAACTGGGGTGACGTGGACAACGAACACGGGGAAAACACTTACTCTGAACTTGTCAGATATCCTTGTCGTCGCTCCTTACAACGCCCAGGCGTCAGCCCTAGCACAAAGGCTTCCGAGTGGTGCTCGTGTGGGGACAGTCGATAAATTTCAGGGACAGGAGGCTCCCGTTGTTTTCTACTCGATGACCACCTCCACGCCCGAAGACGCGCCAAGGGGAATGGAGTTTCTCTACAGCCTGAACCGACTAAATGTCGCAATATCCCGAGCACGATGTCTTGCTACGATTGTTGCAAGCCCAGCTTTGTTCCAGGTGCAATGCAAGTCTCCACGACAGCTCAAGCTCGCGAACGCGCTTTGCCGCTATCTAGAGATGGCACGCGTCAATTGACGACAATCTGTACCGGCTAACGTCGGAGACGATTTGCGGGCGCTCCCGGTGGGATCAATGGCGCGGTGAGTTACAGCTACGATGCGGTGGCCAATCGTAAGCAGATGATTTCGAGTCTGGCACCAGTTCCGGCGGGGTTATTCAACTACGACGCGACGATCGCTTCGCTGCGGGCGACACCTAAGACAACGATGGCAACATCGTGTCGTCGGGCGGCAAGCCAACGTCTACGACTTCGAGAATCACCTGATCCAGCAGGGCGGCGTCACGATGGTGTATTACGGCGATGGGAATCAGGTGTTCAAGACGGTGGCGGGGGTCAAGACCGTGGCTATTTTGACATAGCTCGAAAATACTTAACGCCGTCAATGCAATTAAACTGTGTAACGGATGTTCCCCTTGTTCCAATTGGCTGGAGCAGGAAGCTGCAAAGCGCTGAGAGCACAGGCCTTGTTTTAGTACTTGTCGATTGAATCCCCACCGCCCCTGCCGTCGAGCAGCAGAAGCCTAGACTTAGGACGAGCCACTGAAGTTGTGCCGCTCGCGAGTGTGGCGCCTTCTGCAAGTACATTGGCGTATTCTGCTAGTGACGCCCCACCGTCTCGAGCACTAACCTCTTCTCGGAAAAGGAGATTTCAATGCGATACCGGCTTTTGGGCCACTCTGGACTTCGAGTTTCGGAGGCCGCGCTCGGCACCATGACCTTCGGCGATGAATGGGGTTGGGGTTCGGGTAAGGATGAGGCGAGGAAAGTGTACGATGCCTTCCGGGAGGCGGGCGGAAATTTCATTGACACCGCCAATTTTTACACCAGCGGAACGAGCGAATCGTTTCTCGGCGAGTTCATGGAGGACCATCGCCAAAGTGTGGTGCTGGCCACGAAATACTCCAACGCTGTTCCGGGCACGGATCCAAACGCAGCCGGCAACCACCGCAAGAGTATGATGCAGGCGTTGGAAGCGAGCCTCGATCGGCTAAGGACCGACTATCTCGATCTCTACTGGGTCCACATCTGGGACCAGATCACGCCGGTCGAAGAGGTTATGCGCGGGCTGGATGATTTGGTTCGCCAGGGCAAAGTGCTCTACGTCGGAATCTCAGATGCACCGGCATGGTGGATTGCGCAGGCGAATACACTTGCGCAACTGCGAGGATGGTCGCCCTTCGTCGGCTTACAGATTGAATATAGTCTGATCGAGCAGA
>Ga0137398_10000399_pt1 | contig 15227 bp, 8 predicted proteins | sample czorhiz216metaG_FD_106659 | JGI IMG/M metagenome (GOLD analysis project Ga0137398, IMG submission 106659) | Vadose zone soil microbial communities from Angelo Coast Range Reserve, California, USA - czorhiz2.16 metaG | ecosystem: Environmental > Terrestrial > Soil > Vadose zone | place: USA...
CGTAACGGATCGTCCCTGGAGCACGTGCAGGAAAAAACGAGTCGCCGAGGCAAACCTTATGTCGCTGAAAATCATGGTTGTCGACGACGAACCGCTGAGCCTGCAACTCATCAGGTCTCTTGCCGCCCCCTCCGGTCATACGGTCTTAACGTTTGAAGACAGCCAGGAGGCCGGGGAACGTGCGGAGAAACAGCGGTTCGATGTGACCTTCGTGGGCATGCGCATGCCCCAACTGGACGGACTTGAGCTGGCCCGCCGAATCCGCAACTCACAGCCCAACCGCGAGACCACCATTGTGATGCTCAGCGCCACGGACGACATTGGCAACTTACGGAAGGCTTTCGGCGAGGGCGCCGACTTCGTTCTCACCAAGCCCGTGACCGCGGCTCGTCTCCGCCCGATGCTGGCCGCTATGGACTCCTCGGGGTGGAAAGGCAAAAGGCATGCGGCCCGTCTACCCCTCTTTACGGAGGTCGTCTGCAAGTGGGATGGCCGGCAGATTCCCTTGCGCAGCATGAATATCAGCGAAAGCGGCATGCTGCTGCAACCCACGGTGGATGTAGAAGTGGGCCAGGAAGTTGCATTGGAGTTCAAGATCCGAGAAGTTCGTACCTCGCTGAACGTGCTTGCCCGCATCGTACGCAAAGAGGGAACCGAGCGCGTAGGCATGGCATTCCTAGGGCTCGCGCCGGAAGATCACAATGCCATCCAGCTTTACGTCATGGGACGCCTGCAGGAATATACGCCGTCACGAGACTTCTCGGGCGTTGGAATGCGCAGATTATTCAATCCTTAGGACGGAACTTCCGAAGTCCCGCAGCTTCCAGAACTTTGCACCCTCACCGGATAAGTCCGCATTGCGAAGCACCGTTTGTTGTTGGCTCTTTCAGGGGCTTGCTACAATTGCCGTGTTAGAGTTGGGGCAGAACGGGACGCCTTTCGGGAACAGTGCCCGCAGCAAGATTATTTCCCTCGGAACCTATCGCGGGTGGCCGGACAGAAAGCGCGCGATCCACCTTTCAGCGCCGGCCCCGGCTAGGTCGGGGCCGCTAGAAGCGAGGAGAGAAGTATGGCTGGATACGGCGGCGTAGACTTCATCGATTTTGATTCGCAACTGAACGATGAAGAAAAACTGGTGCGGCAGACGGCGCGGCAATTTGTCGAAAACGAAATCATCCCGATCATTGAAAAACAGAACCGTGAGGGGGTTTTCCCGAAGCATCTCGTGCCGCAGCTCGGCGAGCTGGGTTTTTTTGGCGCGAACCTGCACGGATACGGTTGCGCGGGAATGTCCAACGTCGCGTATGGATTGATGACCCAGGAGCTGGAGCGCGGGGATTCCGGGTTGCGCAGTTTTGTTTCGGTGCAGGGCGCGCTGGTGATGTATCCGATTTATTCGTATGGGAGCGACGCGCAGAAAAATAAATGGCTGCCGCTCTTGCAGCAGGGCAAAGCGATCGGCTGCTTCGGCCTGAGCGAGCCGCAATTCGGATCGAATCCCGGCGGGATGCTGACGCGCGCGGTGAAGAAGGGCAACAAGTACATCTTGAACGGCGAAAAGATGTGGATTACCAGCGGCTCGATCGCGGACGTGGCGGTGGTGTGGGCCAAGACCGAGGACGACAAAATCCGCGGATTCCTGGTGGAAAAAGGCGCCCCCGGATTCAAGACCTGGGACGTGCACGGGAAGTGCTCGCTGCGCGCTTCGGTAACCTCCGGATTGGCTTTCAGCGACTGCGAAATCCCGGAAGAAAATCTGCTGCCCGGGGTTTCCGGCTTGAAGGGGCCGCTGAGTTGCCTGAACCAGGCGCGCTATGGAATCGGCTGGGGCGCGCTGGGCGCGGCGATGGCGTGTTATGACACGGCGCTGCAATACGCCAAGACGCGCAAGCAATTCGCGAACAAGCCCATTGCTTCCCATCAACTGGTGCAAGAGAAACTGGCGTGGATGATCACCGAAATCGTGAAGGGACAATTACTGGCGCTGCACGTTGGCCGGTTAAAAGACAACGGAAAAGTCGATCCTTCGCACATCTCCATGTTGAAGATGAACAACGTGGCGATTGCGCTGGAAACGGCACGCAAGGCGCGCGATATTCTGGGCGCGAACGGGATCGTGGACGATTACTGCATCATGCGGCACATGAACAATCTCGAGAGCGTGTCTACCTACGAGGGGACGAACGACATTCACAAGCTGGTGATCGGCGAGCGCATCACGGGGATAGCCGCGTTCGTGTAGGGACCGAAAGGGCGGACTGAAGTCCGCCCTTTCAGTTTCAATCCAAGCCATCTCCAAGCGGGCCGAATCTTGTATGCTGTGGGCGCAGCATGCTGCGCCCCTACGAGGAGCACTTTCTTATGCGTCCACCTCCGACAAGCTTGATTCGATTTCTCCGCTATTCGATTGCCGCACTGCTCATAACACTCGCGGGCAACTGCGGAATCGTTCAGGCACAGCAGAAAACTGCGCCGGCGCAAGAGAAGCCCAAGATTCGCGCAATTACGGCGTTCATCAACCTGGATCGCACGCAATACCAACAGCAGGTGGCGGATGCGTTGAAAATGCTCAGACGCGCGCAAACGGTGTTTGAATCGCGCGGATACCAAGTCCAGACGATCCGCATTGCGACGCAGCCGTTTCCGGAATACACGAAGGGATTGACGACCGAGCAGGCGGTGGCGTTTTTCAAGCAGTACGACGCGCTGGCGGCAACGGAAAAGTTTGCGGCATCGATTGGCCCGGCGATGGCGAACTCCGGGGACAGCGATTCCGAGGCTGACCTGCTCGCGGAAATCCTGAGCAATACGAAAACGCTGAATGCCAGCCTGGTCGTCGCGGGCGAAGACGGCGTGAACTGGAAAGCCGTGGGTGCCGCGGCCCGCGTGATGAAGAAACTGGAGCAGACGGAGCACAGCCAGGGCAATTTTCATTTTGCGGCGATGGCGATGGTGCCGCCGCTGACGCCGTTTTTTCCAGCGGCGTATCACACCGGATTCGGGCACCAATTCGCGATCGCCTTGGAATCGGCAAACCTGGTGGCCGCGGCGTTCAAGGATGCGCCGGACCTGGCCACGGCCAAGCAGCGGCTGACGGATTCGCTCGCGGCTAGCGCGTTTGACATCGAGCGGCACGCGGGGCGCGTCGATCAGGACACCGGCTGGACGTATATGGGGATTGATCTTTCGCCGGCGCCATCGGGAAATGTTTCCATTGGCGCGGCCATCGAGAACCTGACGACGCAGCCCGTGGGCATGAGCGGAACGCTGACGGCGGCAGCCACGATTACCGCGGCCGTCAAAGACGTCAAAGTAAAACAGACCGGATATTCCGGTTTGATGCTGCCGGTCCTAGAAGATGCGCGGCTGGCGCAGCGCTGGAGCGAAGGACACATTTCGATCGATGCGCTGCTCAGTTATTCGGCGGTTTGCGGCACGGGCCTTGACACCGTTCCCCTGCCCGGCGACATCACCGCCGAGCAGCTTTCGCTCATCATTGGCGACATGGCCAGTCTAGCGTTTAAGTGGCGCAAGCCGCTTTCCGCCCGGCTGCTGCCGGTGCTTGGCAAGGGGTGGGGCGAGATGACGGAGTTCGACGACCCGTTCCTGGTGAATGCGAAGCTGCAGTCGCTGGACGTTAAGTGATAGATCCTTCTTGCCCGATGGACGTTCAGGACCAGATGCCCTATATCGGGTGTCTAGTGATAGACCAAACCCCGAAGGGATGCGGCACCCGAATCTTCTCATCCAGCTAAGGATGCTCCACGCGCCTCCACCCGCCCGGGCTCTTGCAGAGCTCCTCTCAGCAATGAAATCTGCTTGCTAAGATTAGTTGTCTTCGTCTCTAATCGTGGGCGTAGGAGGAAGCCTCCTTGAAAAATTGCGCAGAGTTTACTTTCTCCAGGACCGCCATACTGCTGGCCATCTCTTTGACAATTTTATCCCCGGACGGTCTTGCGCAAACGCAAATGGTGCTGGTTACCACCGGTTCGACAATGCTGGAGCCGCTGTACATGTTGTGGGGAGACGAGTACCACAAGTTGCACCCTGAAACGCAGGTTCGCTACCTCGCGGTGGGAACCAGCGAAAGCGCCAACCGTGTTCTTTCAGGAGCCGGAGATCTTGGCGGCGGTGATGCGCCGATTTCCGAAAAGCAGTTGAAAGAGGCGGCGCACGCGGCCGTGGAATTGCCCACGGTGCTGGTGGGCATTGCGGTCTTCTACAATCTGCCAGGCAGCGCGACGAGCATTCGCCTTTCGGGGCCGGTGCTTGCGGATATCTACCTTGGAAAAACAACCTCGTGGAGCGACCCAGAGATTGCCGGGCTGAATCCTGACGGCAAGCTTCCTGATTTGCCGATCAAGGTGCTGCACCGCACGGACGGAAAAGGGTCGAACTACGTTTTTACCGATTTCCTTTCTAAACTCAGCCCAGAATTCCGTGCCAAGGTCGGAAAGAATGTTTCGCCAAAGTGGCCGGTGGGCGCCGCTTTTAGCCGGTGTCAGGATTTGCTGGCCAGCGCCGCCAAAACGCCGGGGGCCATCGGTTATGCCGAGCTCCGGTGTGGGGAGAAAACCGGGGTACCGATGGCGCGAATTCGGAATGCTGCCGGAGAGTTTGTGAAGCCATCGACGAAGAGCATCAGTGAAGTGGCTATGGCGATGGAGTCCAAAATGACGGACGACTTTCGCGTTTCACTAACGAACGCGCCAGGCAAGGAAAGTTATCCAATCGTGAGTTTCACCTGGTTTTACGTGCCCCTGCATCCGCAGGACTTGCAGCGGAGCCATGCGGTCAGCGAGTATTTAAGCTGGGTGTACGCGTCCGGACAAAAGATCGCGCAAGCGCAAGGCTACGCCCCGCTGCCGTCGTCGGTTCTGCAAAAGGTGCGCGAGAGATTAGCCGCGCTGCACTAAACCGCGGTGATTATCTAAACATTGAGGGTCAGGGAGACCAGGCCGGTCCGAAGAGGCGCTGGCATCGGCGGCCTGATGCCCCGCCCTCGGTCTTTAGAGGGTGGGCGTTTTTGGCGCGCGATGCCGAAGGGGTTAAAACGGCACCACGGTCAAGGTCATCTTCATTCCTGACGTTCAGTCGCTCCTGGCGGCGGTGTTAAGCGTGCTCCACCCGCCAGTTGGATAGTTTCAAGAAGCCCACTCGGGGCACTGATGGCAACTTCCTTAGATCGACCAGCCTTGGCGGTAGTCGCGGCGCAAGTAGTCGTTGGCTTGGAGCACGTTGGTGACGCGCATGTTGGCGCCGTCGTAATAGATCTTTTTTCCGGCGCGCAGCGCCACCACGCCGAGGAGCATGACCTCGGTGAGGCGGGCGGCGTACTCGAACGGAGAGGAGGCTTCCACTTTTCCCTTGGCGGCGTCTACCCAGTTCATTTCGTGGCGTTCTCCGGCGATACGTGGGAGTTTCTGCGGAGGCTTACCGAAGGAATCGTGGAGCGACTTGGGCAAGAGCCGGGGCTTGAAGCCGTAGGTGTCGTGGAGGAGCTTGCCCTTGGTGCCGATGAGCAGCGCGCCGCCTTCTTGTTTCAATTCTTCGTCGCCGAGCTCTTCGGGTTTGTTGGGCTTGAGGCCGCCGTCGTACCACGTCAGTTTCAGGGGCGGCATCGCACCCCGCGCGGGAAACTCGTAGAAGGTCAGCGTGGCGCTCGGGTAAGAGGCACCGTTGAAAGGGGTTGACACGGTCTCAACGCTGGTAGGAAAACCCAGGTTGAGGGCCCACATAGAGTGATCAATCAAGTGCGCACCCATGTCGCCGATCGCGCCGACGCCCCAATCGGTCCAGCCGCGCCAGTTGAACGGGTGGTAGATGGGGTGGTAGTCCACGTTTGAGGCGCAGGTGCCTTGAAAAAGATCCCAGGCGAGCCCGCCGGGAATGGGGTAGTCGCCGCAAATGGCCGCGGCAAGCCGAGCGTTGACGTCGCGGCCGCTCCATTTTAGAGGTTCGGGCGCGGCCTTCAGCGGCTCCGGGCGCGGCACGCCTTGAGGCCAAAAGCCGAGGGGCCGGTTTGTCCAGATATGCACCTCGCGCACGTCGCCGATCGCGCCGCTCCACACGTACTCGACGGCGGTCCGTCCATCGTCGGAAGAGTGGCCCTGGTTGCCCATCTGCGTGGCGACTTTGGTTTCTGTTGCGCGACGCGAAAGCTTGCGAGCCTCTTCAACCGACCAGCAGAGCGGCTTCTGGACGTACACATGTTTGCCAAGCTCCATGGCCGCCAAGGCAATCGAGGCGTGCATGTGGTCGGGCGTGGCGACCATGACGGCGTCGATGTCCTTCTGGCGCTCGAGCATCTGGCGATAGTCGGTATAGCGAGTGGCTTTCTGGAGGTGGACGGACCTGAGCTTGATCATCCCGTCAATGCGCGCCTGCGCCTTGACGGGATCAAAAGGCGCCGATGACTCGCCGGGCTGCGGCGGGGCGGGCAGCTCGATGCGCTTCTTCAACCTCTCGATGTCGATTTCGAGCCGGTCGAATCCTTTGTCGGCATAGCGCCAGTCCACGTCGCAGAGCGCCACGATATTCTGGCTTGCGAGGTTGATCAGATTAGTACGGCCCATGCCGCCGACACCAACGGCGGCGATGTTGAGTGTGTCGCTTGGCGGAGTGAATCCACGGCCGAGGACGTGTCTAGGAACAATGGCACACGCGGCTCCGCCAGCAGCAACTTTGGTGAGGAAGGTGCGACGCGAGATTTCTTTCTTTTTGCTCATGATTATCTCTCCAGGGCAGCCTGCATTATCGCGCGCTCTTGGAGCCTTTGTGAAGGCAAGCTTTCAAGCTTCACGCGGACGAGAAGGAGGGCGGGCGCTGGTTGGCGACGGCGAAGGCGCGCTCGAGGGCGATGCCCACGCGGCCGAGGGTGCCTTCCTCGAAGAGGCGGCCGATCAGGGTGATGCCGTGGGGAACGCGGCGCGGGGGAGAAAATTTCGGCAGCGGATTTTTTGGATCGGGGGCCCAGTCTGAACGTGCCTCGGAAACTTCGACGAAGCCGGCGCGCAGGGTGAGCGAGGGATGACCAGTCTGGTTGCTGATGGTGAGCATTTCGTCGCGCAGCGAAGGTACCAGCAAGAGATCCACTTGCGAGAAGATGCGCGCCATCTCCTGCGCTACTTTGCGGCGGAAGCGGTCGGCCTGGACGAAATCCACGGCGGAGAGGAAGCGCGCCTGCCGGAAAAGGTTGGGCCAGGCGTCCGGCGTTTGCACTTTGAGCTGGTCCACGCCGTGGCTCAGGGTGAGCTCCTCGAAAGCAGCGGCGCCTTCGGCGAAGAGAATCAGGTTGAGCGAGTTATACGGCCAATTGGGAAGAGCGACCTCCACGGGAACCAAGCCGAGCTTCGGTAGCATGTTGAGGGCGGCGCGATCCACATCGGTGGCGGGATCTTCCTTCATCCAGGCGGGGAAATAGCCGACGCGCAGGCCCTTGATGCTCGCGTTCGAATCAAAATCGAGAAGGCTGGGCACGCTGGAAAGATCGCCAGCGTCGGGCCCGGAGATGGCTTGCAACACCAGCAGCGCATCTTCGACGGCGCGCGTCATGGGGCCGAGCTTATCGAGGGACCAGCAGAGGGTCATGGCGCCGGTGCGCGGAACGCGGCCGTAGGTGGGCCGCAGTCCGGTGATGCCGCAACGCATGCTGGGGCTGATGATGCTGCCGCCGGTTTCGCTGCCAATCGAGAAACCGACCAACCCTGCCGCAGTGGCGGCGCCGGGGCCGGCGCTGGAACCGGAGGCGCCTTCCTCGAGGAGCCAGGGGTTCACTGTTTGTCCGCCGAACCAAATATCGTTGAGCGCCAGTGCGCCGAGGCTGAGCTTGGCGAGGAGCACGGAGCCCGCCGCGTGGAGGCGCTTCACGACGGCGGCATCGTCCTTGGGAATGCGATTGCGGAAAGGCTCGGCGCCATAGGTAGTCGGAATTCCGGCGGTGTCCAGAAGATCCTTGCCGCCCCAGGGGACGCCGTGCAGCGGTCCGCGGTACTTGCCGGCGGCGATTTCTTCGTCAGCCAATTTCGCTTGAGCGAGCGCCAGATCGCGCGTGAGGGTGATGATGCAGCGGAGCTTGGGATCGAATTGTTCGATGCGCCGCAAATAAATTCGCGTGAGGCGCTCGGAGGTGAGTTTGCGCTGCTCGATCCAGCGCGAGAGCTGAGTTACCGAGGCAAAAGCGATGTCCGCGTCGCTGGCGGGCAGGGGACCGGGGTCGGTCTTGGTGCGGATAAATTGATCGCGCTGGGGGCCCGCGGTCTGGCCGGGGAGCACGGAATTGTAGCGCGACCAAGGCGCTAGCGCGGGTTCGAGTGCGATAGTGCGGGGACCGCTGCGGCGCTCGTAGAGGGAGGCCACGTTCACGCGCCAGGTCTCTGCTGCTTGGGCGCGGTCTGTGGTTGATAAATTCACTTGCACGAGCTTTTCTGCTTCGGCAAAAGTCGCAGGCGAGACATCGGGTCCAACGGCCGGGCCGGTGCCGAATGCGGGCGGGGCTCCCGGCGGGAGTTGCGTGGGCTCCTGCGCGATTTCATTTGTGTGATCCTGCCGGCCGCTGCTCGAGGCGACGGCTGCGCCGATAAGACCGAGCGAAGCCTGGGTCAAGAAATGCCTGCGCGATTTGGACATGGCCCCCCCCGCGCAGCATTGTAACTGATGTCTTGCTTGGAGAGCAGGAACGGGCCTGAAAAGAGAAAAACGCCCGTAAGGATGCCGGCGCTACCGGGCACGGGATGATTGTTATTCGTTCGCGTTGTCGGCGGCGGCCGTGGAGGAAGCCGAAGATGCGGCTGGCTTGGCGGCGCTGCCGGCGTCGAGGTGGTCGAAGTTTAGGATGGCGTTGAAAATCAAGAAATAGCTGCCCATGGTTTCGCCCCGCCACATGGGGTTGTTGGCAAAGAGCACAACGTGGCCCTTGCCGTGGGGAACATCGACGACGGCGGGCTTTTCGGCGATTTCGCTGCCGCCGGTAATCAAGCCGCTGAGAAGCAAGTCTTTTTCGGCAGCGAAGCGCAGAACCACGCGTGGTTGCTGGTCCTTGGGCGGAATCGCAAAGCGGGCAAAGTCCGGCAGGTCTTCGGGAACGTAAAGCTCTTGCTCGTGCGGGGAGCGCTTCACGGGCTTTTCGGGAGGCTCGTAGGGGCGGGCCTGGATGACGTCCGGATCGCTGGCGGTGCCGCGTCCGCTGGAACGCGAGGGAGCGCCTGCGTTTTCATCGGGTCCACCACCTGGACCGCCGAAATTGCCGCCGACAGTGATGATGGGACCCTGGCGAAAATAGATGTAGAGCTGATCGTCGTAACCGTAAGTGATGGGGCTTTTCTTGTCGTCGATGGTGGAGAGCACGACGCTGCCGGGGGCCTGCATGGTGCGGGCGTCGGAAACATTGACCATTTCCGTCATGCCGCCGGCGACGGGCAGCGAAGCGCTGCTTTGCACAGCGATGAGCAAGCCGCCATCGTGGACAAAGCGCTCCACATTGGCAAGGCCCTGGTAGCCGAGGCCGCCGCGAATGTCGTCGGTGGAATCGAGCCCGGGGGCGACAAAGTTGGGAGTTTCATCGGAGTTTTTCCAGGGGCGCCGATCACCGCGCATCGGCAGGCCACGCAGCACGGCGCTCAGTCCCGCGGGACCTCCGCCACCCATTGGCGGATAAATGATGACGTCGAACTTTTCGCGGAGGTTTTGGGTTTCGCGCAGCCAGGTGTCGGCGACGTAGGTGTAGGGGACTTTCAGCTCTTCCATGGGGATGCGGAACCAGCCGTCGTTTTGCGTGTTCTGCCAATTGTGGACGAGGGCGACGCGAGGGGCAGCGAGCGGATGCGTTTTGACGCTCAGCGTGGCGCTTGTGGAGTGGACTTTGATTCCGAGATCCTTGGCGGCTTTTTCCAGTTGGGCGCGGTCGGCGTTACGAATGAGGAAGGAGCCGGCTTTGAACTTGATGCCATCGGCTTCAAAGGAATCTTCGGCCGCTTCCATGGAGACGTTGGCGAGACGATAGCGCAGTGAGGCGAGCGTGATGTCTGTGTTGTGCTGAATGAGGAAGGCTTTACCCTGGCCGTCGATTCCTCCGGGGGCATCGATCTTGCTCATTTTTTGCATGGCGGCGCTGAGGATGGAGAGATCGGCGACACGCGTGGTTTTGACATTGCGTAGTGCGCCGAGGGTCCAGCCGGTGTCGTCGTAGGAGCGAGGATCGCGCGGGCTGTAATACTGGGTGTCGAGGGCCATATCGGCGAGACGGCTGTAAGGCTGGTCCATGCGCACGACATAGCTGCCTGAAGGGATTACCGTTTCAGAGGGTTTCTTTTCGTCTTTCGGTTTGGCCGCGGCATCGGATTTTTCGGCTGATTTTTCTTTGTCCTTTTCCCTGTCGCTTGCGGATTCCGGCGCGCTCTGGGCTGCCGGAATCCGCAATTCTTTTTCGAGGCGGTGAACTTCTAGGCCTTGAAGCTGCAAGAGATTCAAGAGGTTGGCTTGTTCGGCGGGACGCGGGTCGTCCGCGGGAAAGACCCAAGCCGCGGGGCCTTCGGTACGGGCTTTTTCGACGGCACGCTTGCTCTTCAGATAAAAATTGTTGAGAAATTTCTGGCCGTTGGAGGCGAGGTTGTTCATGCCAAAGAGGATGGCGCTCTCCTGCATGTTGACATTGTCGCGGGCGGACCATTTGATTTTGGGAAGTGGCGGATTGGGGCGGTACCATTCGCGACTCGTGTCGGGGGCATGAAGCGTTCGAACGCGCGTGTCGGCGCCGCCATTGCCGAAAGTTTCATAGAAACGGCCGATGGAATTGTGATTGTTGGCGATAGAGAGGAGATAGTTGGGAGCCCAGCCGTCGTAGAAGCCGTGAGTCCAGACGCCGATGACCCCGCGCTTGGTCATCTCCTCAATTTCGTGATAGGCCATCTCCTGCCACTCGCTGATGACGATGGGATCGAGCCAAGCGTTGTAAGGACCAGTGCCGGTCATGATGTAGAGATAAGCAACGGACTCGTGGAGATCGTGCATGACGGTGGGATGCCAGTCGAGAAAGGTCTTGAGCATGTTGCGGGAGAGAGCGAGACTGACACCCAAATTGTCGCGGTTATTGTCATGGGCGACGTAGTGTCCCCACCAGATGAGGGGATAGGGTGGCTGGTCGGGATGCTTCTTGTGCTGCATGTAGATGTCAACCATGCGGTCGTGGCCATCGGTTTCGACGATGGGGGTGATGAGCACGATGGCATCGCGGCGGATTTTTTGGATGAAGGGCGTGTCTTCGACAGCGAGACGGTAGGCAAGTTCCATGAGCATTTCCGGGGAGCCGGTTTCCGGGGAGTGGATGCTGCCGTCAGCCCAGTAAATGGGCTTACCTTCGGCGATGACCTTTTGCGCTTGGGCTTCGCTGAGGCCGCGAGGGTCGGCAAGGCGAGCGGTGATTTCCTTGTAGCGATCGAGTTTCGCGAGATTGGCTTCGTCGGAAACGGCTGCGACGAGCATCTCGCGGCCTTCTTCGGACGTACCGATGGTCCACACTTTGACCCTGGGGCTCTTGCTGGCGAGCAAGCGGAAATAGGCGTTGATGTCCTGGGTGTAATCGAGAACGTCGGGCGCTCCCACGATGTGATGAAGAGAGGCGTCGGGCGCGGGAACGCAAGAGCTGAGAGGAAGATGGTCCACGAGTTCGGTGCTGAAGAAGGGTTCGCTGGTGAATTCTTTGATCTTCTTGGAGTACTCGGTGTGGTCGCTGAGGGAACATGGGCTGGACTGGGCGGAGCTGCTGGCCGCAAACAAACACAGGGAGAGAGAAACGCCGAGCAAGCTGCGAATCATGGAACACCTCAGGGCGATGCGATCGCGGGTGATTTTATAGACTGTTTTCGGCGGAGGCGCAACCCCAACGTCGCGAATGTCGACGATGTGGGGCCAATTGGCCTATGATTGGCCGCCGTTGGCACTGGGAATTGAGGAGAGAGACGGATGGAAGAACAACTGAGCCTGGATTTTTTGCGGGTGGTGGAAAACGCGGCGATTGCGGCGGCGCGCACGATGGGATTCGGCGACCGGCACCACGCCGATGAAGTGGCCGTGGAAGCGATGCGCAAGACCATGGACTCGGTGGAGATTGACGGAACGATTGTGATCGGTGAAGGCGAGCGGGATGAGGCGCCGATGCTGTACATCGGCGAAAAAGTAGGACTGGCGACGCACGCTCCGAAAGCATTGTTTCCGCAAGTGGACATCGCCGTGGATCCCCTGGAAGGAACGAACCTTTGCGCGACGGGCGCGGCCAACTCGATCGCCGTGCTGGCGGCGAGCGAACGAGGCGGCTTGCTGCACGCCCCCGACCTGTATATGGAAAAACTAGTAGTAGGGCCGTCGTGCAAGGGCGCGGTGGACCTGGATGCGCCGGTGGCCGACAACCTGAAGTCCATTGCCAAGCGGCTGGACAGGGACGTGGATGATCTCGTGGTGATCGTACTGGACCGGCCACGGCACGAAAAGCTCATTGAAGAGATACGCACCGCCGGCGCGCGCATCCGGCTGATTGGCGATGGCGACCTCTCTGCCGGAATTTCCGCCGCGGTGATTGGGACGGGCGTGCACGCAGTGATGGGCACGGGCGGCGCGCCGGAAGGCGTGTTGACGGCCGCGGCGCTGCGCTGCTTGAACGGACAGATTCTTGCGCGGCTGGTGGTCAGCAAACCGGAGCACGCGGAACGCTTGGCAAAAATGGGCGTGAAGGATCTGAAGCGCGTTTACGACACCGAAGATCTGGCGCCGGGCAAGAAAATGATTTTCGCTTGCACCGGCGTGACGGACGGGAACCTGCTGAAGGGTGTGCGGTTTTTCGGGGAAGGCGTGCGCACAAGTTCCATGATTCTAACGCTGGACGACCGGCAAGTGCGCTTTATCGATTCCGTGCATCTGGAAAAGAGGCCGGATATCAAGGTGCGCTTCAACTGAATCCTGAAGTCAGTCCGAGGAGCGTTTCGCTCGGCTGGTATTCAGGAACGAGCTTCGAGAGCGCGCCAATCAGTGCGGCGAGGTTTCGCTTCCGTACACTCTGCGAAATCTTTTGCAGCGAAGCATCCAGAACTTGCGCGTTACACTTCGGACCAATCGCGCGGTAGAGCCGCTCGTCGCTCGAAGGTTGCAGCGCCTCGTCGGCATATAAGAGCTCTTCTTCCAGTTTGTCACCCGGGCGCAACCCTGCAAGGACGATCTCGATATCCGGCAGCAGAACACGTCGCGCTGACGTTTTAAGGGGGCCTTATATCCCCGGCCTGAAGTCCGGGGCTTTACGGCCCAACGGGTAAAGTTTAATGCTGCTGGTTCGTGATGGCCAGGAAGACGCGATCATCAATGGCCACCGCACGGGTGAAGAGGGTGGCGGCGTTTCCGCCCATGATGGCGACGTGCCCGGCATTACTGCTCAAAGCCGGAGCGGCGGGCTTTGCGCCGGAGCCCGTCCCATCACCCGGCTGAAGCGAAATCCGGGTCGTCTTCGGCGTGCAGTTCGTCGCCCCGAGACAGGTATCGCGGATGAACACCTGGCGGTAGCCGCTATTGGTGCCGCTCTCGGGAGTCTTCAACGGAGAGGAATCCTGATTCGAGGAATGGCTAGGTGAGATGGCCAGAAACGCGACGAAGCGTCCCGAAGAGCTGACGGAAGGCAGAATGCTTTCCGTCCCGACCAATGCTCCGTTGGCATCGGTGGAGATTAAATGTGTCGAAGGCTTGCAGGAATCTCCGGCCCCAGCGCAAGTATCGAGCAAATAAATCTGGCGCCCCGGTGCGGCATTTTCCACCAGATTCGTCGCCGCCGAGCTGAAGGCCACATAGCGTCCATCGGAGTTCATTGAAGGTGTGTGGCTTGCTTCATTTGCCGGAGTGCCATCGGCTGCCGCCGAGAGAAGAGTTGTATGCGGTTGGCAACCTGCGGCAGCGCCTTCGCAGGTATCCTGCAGAAAGATCTGGGCGTCATCGTTGTGAATCGCGGTGTAGGCAACAAATCGCCCGTCGAGACTCAACGCCGGCGTTTCTTCGGCAACCATTGCGGTAACGGCGGCCTTTGCTGCGGCTGCCGGTGCGCAAGACGATTGTCCGGCAGCGCAAATCGTGAAGATCAGGGGAGCACTCGAGCCGCCGCCACCGCCTCCACTGCACGATGTGATGCAGCCCGCCGGTGGAGGAGACGGCGGATTAAAAACAGTCACGCTGGCCGTCGCGCTAGTTGAGCCTGCGTTCGCGAACGCGTTTCCCATAACACTCGCTTGAATTTGTGCCGAAGTGATGCTCGCGACAGCCAATTTTGTTTGGGTACCGCCCATACTCCAATTCACCTGGGAGGCTTGCGCCGGATCTGCGTTCGCAAGGAAGTTCGTTCCTGTCAATGTGATGCTGAGCGTCTGCGACGGCGAAGTGCTGGCGGGAGAGGTGTTCGGATTCATGCTCGCGAGGCTCGGCAGCGGATTCGGCGGCGGATTGATGATGAAGGCGATGGGATTGGAGAGGCCGTTATTTCCGGCGCCGGAGGCGGGATTGAGAGTGATGACGGTGGCCACGCCGGGCTTTGCCACCAGCGCCGCGGGGACGGTGGCGGTGACGGTGTTCCCGAGAGCGGCTCCCGTACTGTCGGTTGGGACCGTTGTGGCAAGAGGCTTGCCATTCCATTGCGCAACGGTCTTTAGAACGAAGCCGGCGCCTTGGATGGTGAGCGTAAAATCACCGTTGCCAGCGCTGATTTGCGAAGGGGACAGAAACGACAACGCGGCACCCGTATTATTCTGAAAAGTGTTGCCGTAATCGTTGCAGCCGGCTACCGCAAAAATCGCCACTAGAGCGACAGCCAATGCTGCCCAAGACCGCTTCATTAAGACTCCTTTATCTTTTCTGATGACCCCGGCCGTGCCGGGGCCAACTTGCCTGCGCGAACGGAGGGAGCCGTGGCGCCAGCGCACTTTGGGGGTGTGATGCCAAATTCGTGCTGCGCGTTGACCGCGACGAAGCCGGGATCCGGGGAACGCCGCCCAGCCTTTATCCACCCCTGCGTGAGGTCGCACTTTGCCACGAATCTAGAGGACTCAGGCAGCCCTACATGATTACCATCTGTACGGGGATGCGGTCAATGCGGATTCGAGCTGGATTCGAGGGCGGGTCACGGACAGGATGTAAGGATAGCCGTTGCGTTTCGTCCAATCCTGAACACCGTGTAAACAATTCTCTTATTCCGCACCCAGCGATGC
>Ga0137398_10000402_pt1 | contig 15176 bp, 8 predicted proteins | sample czorhiz216metaG_FD_106659 | JGI IMG/M metagenome (GOLD analysis project Ga0137398, IMG submission 106659) | Vadose zone soil microbial communities from Angelo Coast Range Reserve, California, USA - czorhiz2.16 metaG | ecosystem: Environmental > Terrestrial > Soil > Vadose zone | place: USA...
CATCGGCAGCCGTGCGCTGGTTGGCCGGCTGGATCAAGAACTCCTGGATGCCCGGGATGCGCAAGGCATTTCCCTGCAAAAGGCGATCGAGGACTTTGGGCTGAATCCCGAAAAACTTCCTCAGGCTGAACTCGAGAACAATACGCTGGGTTACCTGGAATTTCATATCGAACAGGGACCGGTTTTGGAGAAACTGAATCTGCCGCTCGCCGTGGTGGAGGCCATTGCTGGTCAGAGCCGATTAGAGTTCACGTTTCTCGGCCGCGCCAACCATGCGGGCACAACCCCCATGCATCTTCGCTGCGACGCGGTTGCAGGTGCGGCGGAATGGATCTGCGCAGTGGAGCGCCTAGCTCACGGAGTCCCAGGCTTGGTCGCCACTGTCGGAAGGATCACAGCCAAACCCGGAGCGACGAACGTGATCGCGGGCGAAGCGTGGCTGACCCTCGACGTGCGTCACAGCTCCGACGAGATTCGAACTCGCGCTGTGGTTGATCTCATTCGCCAGGCTGAGGAAATTGCGGCGCGCCGCGGCTTGTCTGTGCGGGAAAATACGCGGTTCATCCAGCACGCCGTCGCAATGGATGCGTTTCTCAGCGATGAAATAGAACAGGCAATCCTCAAGACAGGATGCAAGCCGCATCGGATGGTGAGCGGCGCTGGTCATGATGCCATGATCATGGCGGAAAGAGTCCCTAGCGCAATGATCTTTCTGCGTACTCCCGGCGGCATCAGTCACGATCCCGCGGAATCGGTCGCGGTTGACGACGTAGAGAAGGCAATCGAGTGCGGATTGCATCTTCTCGATCAGTTGGCTGCTTCGCCCGAATTTCAAAAAAGGATAAACCGTGCATAATCTTGGCCGCACTCGAAGCTCCCAACAAGCGAATCATTTAGTGTTGACTGCCGACACGTTTGTGCGTACGACTCTGCCGGGAATGAAGGCGTGCTCTGCAATTGTGCATGTCAGTCCGGCATTGGGCGCCGGGTTCACCCAGTACACCGCCGAGTTTGAAGCAGGAGGAGAGCTGGGCAGCACGCCGGCCCAGCGCGTCATTTTCGTGATCGAGGGTGGCGTGAACGTGGAGCTTGGCGGCAAATCAAGCAAATTGGACGCACGCGGTTACGCCTTTGTTCCCCAGGGATTGCACCATCGAGTGGTGGCGGCCAAAGCGAGCCGTCTCACTGTCATCGAGAAATTCTATCAGGCGCTCGATTCGGTCGCGTCGCCACATTTAATAATCTCGAACGAAGATGCGGTTTCCTCCCATGCGCTTGCAGACGATCCCAGCCTGCAGGTCAAATGCCTGCTCCCCGACGAGATGAGTTTCGACTGCGCCGTGAACACGATGGTCTACCAGCCGGGGGCCTCGTTGAGCATGGTTGAAATGCACGTAATGGAGCACGGGCTCATCATGCTAGAAGGGGGCGGAATCTACCGGCTCGGCGATTCCTGGTATCCGGTGACAGCCGGAGACTTCATCTGGATGGGACCATGGTGCCCGCAGTGGTTCGGAGCCATCGGCAAGGTGCCGGCAAAATATCTCATATACAAAGATTGGAACCGGCATCCCCTGGCTGGCCTGCAGCGATGAGTTTGACCATCGATCGAGATCGCCTGCTCTCCGAAATCGATGAGCTAGCCTTATTCTCTGATGCCGAAGCTCCCGCCGTGACTCGCATCGTCTTCACGCCGACCGATCTTAAGGCCCGCGCATGGGTGAAGGCGCGTTGCGAGAATGCCGGACTCACGGTGCGCCAGGATGCCGTCGGAAATACTTTCGCACGATGGAATGGTTCTGATCCGGCCGCGCCGGTTGTCGGCACCGGCTCGCATATTGACGCCATTCCGAACGCTGGGAAATTCGACGGTGTTGTAGGGGTAATGGGAGGGCTGGAAGCGATCAGAGGTTTACAGCAGAGTGGATTTCGTCCCAGGCATTCGATTGAGTTGCTCATTTTTACCTCCGAAGAACCGACGCGTTTTGGAATCGGATGTCTTGGAAGTAGGCTGCTGTCTGGCTCCCTTTCTCCGGAAGCGGCGAGAAAGCTAACGGACAACGATGGCATCACACTCGAGGAGGTTCGCCGTGCGGCTGGTTTCGGAAGCGATCTTGATCGAGTGAAATTGCCAGCTGGCTACTACGAAGCATTCATCGAATTGCACATTGAACAGGGACCGCTGCTGGAGCGCCAGCAGACTCCTCTCGGCATTGTCATTAAAATCGCTGCCCCGGCGAGTCTTCGTATCTTGATCGAGGGCTCTGGCGGACACGCCGGAGGTGTTTTGATGCCCGACCGTCGCGATGCTCTGTGCGCCGCCGCCGAGCTGATTCTGGCGATTGAGAGCGCAGCTCGTACCAGCGGAGCGCCTGACACGGTTGCAACCGTCGGCATATGCGAAGTGTTTCCTGGCGCGGTCAATAGCATTCCGAGCCGGGTCCGCCTTAGCGTGGATATCCGCGACACAGATCTTCAGCGGCGCGACAATGTAATGCGTACGATTGAAACCACTTGTGATTCGATTGCAGCCGAACGGCAAGTGTCGGTCCGCCCCGAGTTGCTGAACGCCGACGCGCCGGCGGACTGTGCTCCCGCGGTAGTCGAAGCACTTTCTCAATCCTGCCGTAAGCACGAACTGAAGTCTATTCTGATGGTGAGTCGCGCTTATCATGACTCGCTTTTCGTCGCGCGCATCGCCCCGGTTGCGATGCTGTTCATCCCCTGCCGCAACGGATACAGCCACCGTCCCGACGAGTATGCAGCCCCGGAGGATATCGTGCGAGGAACGCTCGTGCTCGCCGAGACTCTCGCTGCCCTGTCTAGGTGACATTCTCAGAACCTGATTTTGACTATGGCACGTGAGGAACGGCGGACTCTCGTTCCGCCCAGTGCTCCACGAGGTCTCGTACCACCCTGTCTCCAACGATCTGGGCTGCCTCCAAAGCTGGCATGTAAGCCGAGTAATTGCCGGAAACCATCTCTTGCAGACTTTCAGCCGCGGTTACGCCTGGCGCTTCTCGATCGTAGTTACTGACCGTGCGCAGCACCAGAACACGTCCGAAATCGACGCGCTTGGCTTGACTCAAGAATGTGAGGGCTTGCAGCGTGCCCGAATCTTCCATGGCTGCGACTACGTAATTACCTTTGCTGGCTGTGTAGTAGCGAGTCCAAGCGTTGGCCCACTCATCCATCTTCGAGCCATGCCAGAACGTACTTGCCGACAAGACATCGCCTCTCGCTACGAACGGTGGCTTCAGCGCATTAGGGAAGCCCGCGAACCGCGCCCGCGACTTGCGCAAGGAGTCGGAGTCAGTAAGCGACAAATCTTTCGTGAGATGAAATGCCCAGCCAACCAGTTCCTGGGTCAATGTGTACGCTTCACCATAAAGGTCGCTGGAAGGCTGCTCGTAAGGACTTCCTTTTTGTAATGGCACATAACCAGTCGGCCAGCTCTCTGGAATTTGTCTCGCATCGATCTCAAACGCTAGGTCGCCATCAACAACGTGATTCGCCCAAACCGCCGACCCAACCGATACGTCTGCCGGGTCTCCGCCGCCGATACCGGCAACAATCCAATAGGCTTTCGAGAGTTCGAACCTGGGGTCGAGGCCCAATGCCATTACGGATGCGGCCGCCTTAGCAGTTCCGACTCCAGTGACCATGCCGAGCACCCCGCTCTTGTTCAGCCGCAGCTGGTGATAGCCGGAAGGGAGCGGAAGAATCTGGTCGAGATGCTCTCGTTCCACCCAGAGCTGAAATTCGCCAGGAGCGTCATCGGTGTCTTCTCCGCGCTCAAACATCGTGACGATGACGACTTTGATACGGATCGGACCAACCGCAGCAGCGCTCTGGGCAGAGAGATACGCAGAACAGAGCCCGGATACCGCAAACGTGAGGACGAACTGCCTGGCAAGACTGCACATGAAATCTCCAATGTGCCTACCGAATGTCAGACCGACATCTTTCCCGATCGATTCCCAATCCTCGCGTAGCCAGGCTTGATAGTGGAATAGATGAAATGAATGCGCTCCTTGTAAGGTAGGAAGGAGCTTTTCATCGCATTGATGGTGATCCTCTCGAAGTCGTCCAGAGAGAGGCCAAATGTTTCTGCGGCTGCTTCAAATTCCTGGCTCATGGTGGTGCGACTCATCAGCCGGTTATCCGTGTTCAGCGTGACCCGGAATTTCTCCTGATAAAGAATTTTGAAAGGATGCTCCGCCAAACTGGGCGTGGCCCCGGTGTGAACGTTGCTGAGCAGGCAAATTTCCAGGGGAATGCGCTTGTCGAGGACGTATTGAGCCAGATCACCCAACTTCACTGCCTTGCCGTCCACCACTGCAATATCATCGATCAGCCGGGTGCCGTGCCCGATACGGTGCGCCCCGCAATACTGAATCGCTTGCCAGATCGATTCTTTTCCGTAGCCTTCGCCGGCGTGAATCGTGATGTTGAAGTTCTCGCGCTGGATGTAATGAAAAGCGTCCACGTGCTTTTTTGCGGGATACCCGCCTTCTTCTCCCGCAAGATCAAAGCCCACCACGCCGCGTGCTCGGAAATCGACAGCCAGTTCCGCCATCTCCAACGAGGTGTTCATGTTGCGCATCGCGCAAATGATTAAACCGGAGGCGATCCCGAAATCTCTTCGTCCCCGTTCCAATCCTTTCAAAACCGCCGAGACGATCTGCTGGTGGGTCAATCCTTTCTGCGTATGAAAGACCGGAGCAAAACGAGTCTCGAAATAAATAACTCCATCTCGACTCAGATCCTCTGCCTGCTCGTACGCAACCCGTTGCAGCGCCTCTTCGGTTTGCATCACCGCAATCGTATGGGCGAACCCTTCCAAATATTTCGCGAGACTCCCTTGATTCGCTCCGCGAAAGAACCATAGAGAAAGGGCATCTGGATCGTTTGTAGGCAGGCCCGTGTATTTGACATCCCTGGCCAAATCTGTGACGCTTTGCGGCCGCAACACGCCATCCAAGTGCTCGTGCAAAAGGACTTTGGGAAGACTTACCAGTAGCTCTTTATCAAATTTCACGAAATGCGGCTTTCTTCGAGCAGCGCAGTGTCCCACGAAGCAGAGAAGCGTTGAAAAATCATACACCACTCGGGAATCAGATTCGCTTCGAAATCACCAGACGATCAGTGTTGTACAATCCCAGCCCAGCCTAGTCGAGACGAAGGGGAGCGCGCTGTCATGGCGCAAGCCGCAGAGAAAACTTTTCAGAAAGCGGATTATGGGCTGCGTCGCGAGATTTTATCTCCGATGGAAACCCTGGCGCAGTCTGTCTCGACGATGGCTCCCACCACCACTCCCGCGGCCACAATCCCGCTAGTGTGCGCGCTTGCCGGCAACGGCACATGGCTTGCCTATGTGCTGGCGACAGCGGCCGTGCTGCTTGTCGCCTTATGCATCTCGCGCTATGCCCGCCATTCGTCGTCGCCCGGTTCGCTCTACTCCTATGCATCACTGACTCTGCCACCGTGGCTTAGCGCGACCGTCGCGTGGAGTCTCTTGTTAGCGTATGTGGCTACAGGATCCAGTGTCATCGGTGGTTTCTATCATTACGCCAACCTACTGCTGCGCGATGCCACAGGCCACGTTTATTCCGCTGTGTTGCTGGCTACGCTGGTCACCAGCGTTTCGATAGGGATTGCCTATCGTGACGTTAAGATCTCCGCGCGCCTCATGCTTTGGATTGAGGCAGCGTCAGTCTCGGTTATCGTGATTGTCGTCGCGCTGCTGCTCGTGCGCCATGGGTGGCATTGGGACGGAGTACAGCTACATCTGGAAAGCATGACCGGCAGCGGACTTCGGCTGGGATTGGTGCTGGCACTGTTCAGCTTCGTTGGCTTCGAGAGTGCGACCACGCTGGGATCGGAAGCGCGCGATCCGCTTCACACGATTCCAGGCGCTGTCATTCAAAGTGCCGTTCTCGCCGGGGCTTTCTTCACAGTCTGCGCCTATGCTGAGGTGCTGGGATTCCATACCGTTGGCCAGGATTTGGGCACGAGCCAGGCTCCAATGTATGTGCTGGCTTCTGTTGGCGGCGTACCCGTGCTGGGACTGCTGATCGATGTTGGCGCTCTCGTCAGTCTGTTCGCCGGAACTCTGGCGTGCATCACGGCAGCGGCCCGGGTGCTGATGCAGATGGCCCACGGCGGCCTTGCCCACGGTTCTCTGCGCAATACACATGCTCGGAATCAAACTCCAAGTCGTGCGGTGGTCATTACTGGCATCGCTGCGCTGCTTCCCGTGGCGCTATTGGCAGCACGCGGCGCCAGCGGGTTGGATGTCTACGGCTGGATGGGCTCGCTGGCGACCTATGGCTTCATTGTGGCCTACGCTCTGATTTGCGTAGCGCTGCCTCGCTACCTGCGCGATCGTGGTGCGTATCGTCGCGGAATGCAAATCGTTTCTTGGCTGGCAGGCCTTGCCATGCTGCTCGCGTTGGTGGGAAATTTCTATCCAGTGCCAGCAGGACCTTACGGAAAACTGCCTTACATCTATCTTGCCTATCTGACCGCAGGACTGCTGTGGTTCGCGATTCGCGGCCGCAGGAAAGATACGGCATTCACTCAAACCTAATACTGCGAACCCGTCGCTGCGATAGAAATATCTAATGCGGTCCAAAGAAATTTTCACTGGTAAGGACACTTTTATTCCGTAGGAAACTCGCGTAGAGTCGTCACTCATCCTGGACGCAGGACCGGGCAAGCAGGCCATTTAACCGCTGAGTGGACGGTCCGCACGAGCACATTTATAGACTTGCGGGAGGTTACTAATGCTCAAGAGAACCGGACTCGCCGCTCTTGCACTAGCGGCATCCTTCTGGATGCCATTCGCATTTTCCCCGCATGCCCAAGCGCAGCAGACCCTCGGCGGCATCACAGGCACAGTTACAGACAAGACCGGCGGAGTGCTGCCGGAAACCGTTGTAACGATCGTAGGTGACCAGACAAAACTCACGCGGACCCAAAAGACGAATCCAAATGGCATCTACGATTTCGTCAACTTGCCCATCGGAACCTACACGCTCACCTTCGCGCACGACGGTTTCCAAACCGAAAAAATTCCCTCCATCACCGTGCAGGCCGACCGCACTGCCACCGTCAATACCTCACTGCCTGTCGGTAAGGTCGGGACGGTTATCGAAGTCGAAGCCGTTCCTTTGCTGAACGCCGTCGACACTACCAACGGTTACGTCCTGGAGAGAGTACAGATCGAAGCTGTGCCGCTACCCACCGGCAGTTTTACGGGGCTGGCAATTCTCTCTCCCGGTGTAAACGCGGAGCTCCCCTCCGGCACTGGCGCCAACACCGGCCTCGGCAATCAGCCGATCTGGGCCAATGGCCAGCGAGATACCAGCAACACCTTTCTCCTGAACGGAGTCGACGCCAGCAATCTGTTTAACGGCAAGAGCACTAGCCAGGTGGCCTCGGCCCGCATTGTGAACAACACCGGAGTGGCAGGGGCCTCCAGCACCACCGCGGAAATTATTCAGAGCACGGCGTCGCCATATTTGGCCATTGGCCAGGCTCTGCCTACGCCTGCCCCGGAAACTGTTCAGGAGTTTCGTGTAAACACCTCCATGTACGACGCGCAACAGGGATCCACCAGCGGCGCCCACATCGACATGAGCACGGCCTCAGGCACCAACGCCCTTCACGGCAGCGCTTACGTCCACCGCGGAACGGATTGGCTGAATGCTGCGCCGTATTTCTACAAGCAGGACGTTAATATTCCCAGCAACGAAAAAGTGCCCCAGTTGCACCGTTACACTGCCGGGGGAACCATCGGCGGGCCTCTCATCAAGGACAAGCTCTTCGGTTTTGCCAGCTATCAGCACATTCACGTTTCCGATTTGGAGATTGGAACTTCGCGCACCGCGGCGCCGTTCGGACTGACCGACGATCGCAGAGCCGCGACACTGGTAAATGTCGCCAACCAGGATTTTCTACCCGGTTGCGACGGCCCTCCTCCCGCACCACCCTGCTTGCGCACCAGCCAGGTGGATACCGTCGCGCTTGGCTTGCTGAACTATAAGCTGCCGAACGGCCAGTATCTGTTCCCGTCGGCGAACCCCGCTTCCACGCCAACCATTAACTTCCCGGAAAATGTTTTCCTCACGCAGCCGGCATTTTTCATTTCCGATCAGGCCGTCGCCGATCTCGATTACCTGGCCACCTCCAAGGACACACTGTCTCTGAAGTACTACTACCAGCACGATCCGACCACGGCCCCTTTTGGATTCTCCTCAGTCAAAGGCTTCTCCCAGCATTTGGACGCTGGCAGCCAGGTCGCATCCCTTACGAACACCCAATCCATTCGCCCGAACTTTAGTGTTGCCGAAGTGTTCGGCTTCATCCGCGAGAAAATCTACAGCACGATTGGCCAGCCCTTCACCCCTCAATCGGTGGGCATCAATGCCTTTGGTTCGAACGTTTTCCCTGGCATCACGATCGTCGACGACTTGGGAAATTTCGCCACGCAAAATACTGGGGGGTGTCCGCCCGCCAACCCGTGCGGTCCCTTTAATGCGGGCTTGAATATCGGCTCGACGGCGGCTTCGCAGGGCGCCTTCACCGGCATTTTCCAGAACCGCTGGATGCCTTCCGTCAATGCCGTTTGGAATCGCGGGAAACACACGCTTACCTTCGGCGGAAGTTTTTCTTATACGCAGCTCAACGCGCGTGATAAAAGAACCAATACCGGGATGATCGGCTTCACCAATTTCGCCAACTTCCTCACGGGCTCACCCATCACCTATACGGCGAACGGATTCATCAGCACGGACTTCTTGCAAGGCGATGCCAACCGCTACTACCGCTCGAAAGAGACGGGCTGGTATCTCGAAGACAAGATTCAAGTCCGTTCGAACCTCAGCATAAGCGCCGGCCTGCGCTTCGACTACCACGGAGGTTTGACAGAAAAAAATGGACGCATTTTCAATTTCGATCCGTCACGGTACAACTACGACGCCACAACGGACACCATCACTTCGAACGGTTTCATCGTCGCGGGGAACAATCCTCTTTTCCCGACCAAGAGCGTCAGCGATTCGACTCTGACCGGACGGCAATGGGGCTTGGCACCGCGCCTCGGTTTAGCGTGGAGCCCGAAGCTGTTGCATGACAAGGTTGTCATTCGTGCGGGCTGGGGTATGTACTATGATCGAGGGGAACTCTTCACGTACCTTTCTCCGGGGTTTGCCTCCGGAGTGATCGCGGGCGGTCCCTTCGGCGTGAATCAGTCTCCGCCTTGGGTGAATTCTCGGGCTTGCAGCCCCTATGCGTACACGGTGTGCAGCAATCTTGAGAACCCTTGGGGCTCGACGCTCGGTCCAAGCCCCTCGGGAAATCCCGCAGATCTCGTTATACCCAATGCGAACACAATCGCAACCGGCCTGCCCCTATTCTCGTTCGCCGATTACAACCGTGCCAATAAGCTTCCGTACACTCTCAACCAGACACTCGACATTCAGTGGCAGCCGCGTAACGACCTCATGATCGAGGTCGGCTACGTGGGTAATCTCGGCCGCCATGAGGTGGTTCCCATACCTTTCAATCAGGCGCGGATTGCCTCGCCAATCAATCCCATCCGGCCGGGGACGCCGTTCGAGCAAGATTACACATACGGCTATTCAATCGTCAGCACCGCCAACACCTTCAATCCGGCGCCACTGCCCAACGGTCAGCCCTACCTGCAGACGTTCGAGGGCGGAAATGTTGACCTCCGCGTTCCCTACATCGGCTATTCCGCTGAATCGGAGTCATACACCGCAGCCGGCATCTCTGCATACAATGCGCTCCAGGCCCACGTGGAAAAGCGAATGACACACGGCTTGCAAGTGGGCTTGTCCTACACCTACTCTCACGCGACCGACGAACAAAGCGCGATGGGCCTGTTTTACAACGGCAACAATCCGTTGAATCTGCGCTCTGGATACGGCCTATCCGACTTCGACCGCAAACACGTGCTCAATTTTACCTACACGTACCAACTGCCGAAGTTTTTTTCGGTGACTTCATTCCAGGGGAAGATTGCCGATGGCTGGGCGATTTCCGGCCTGACCGTCATCCAGAGTGGACAACCGTACAGCGTTGTCGATTACTCAGGAGCAGTCGGCAGCATATTCTATGGCGTGAACGATGGCATTACCAACCCCATCGTCCCTCTCGTCGGCTGTTCGCCTCAGCAAGCGCTCACCGGAGCACCGGGTACGGTCCCCGGTTCTCCGGCGCTCAATCCCAATTGTTTCGGGCTGCCTTTGCTGAGTCCGGGCGCTTTGAACGGCGCGATCCCTTCCAATGATCCGTACGAGACGAACTTCATTGACCACGGCCAGCGTAATATTTTCCGCCAGTCCTGGCAGAGGCGCGCGGACGTTTCGCTCACGAAGATAACGGAAATAACCGAACGCTCCTCCCTGAAGTTCACCTTCGATATCTTCAACCTGACGAATACTGCGAGTTTCGATATCCCGATTGACGACGTGACCCAGAACATCAACTTCAACGGCTTTCCGGCTGCCGGTCAATCTCTATACGTCAGCCCGACGCTGAGCGGATTGGGCATCACGAACAAGACCATCGGAAGCCCGAGACAGATTCAGATGTCGATGAGATTCATGTTCTGATCCCGTCGCTAACGGGAAGGGGAACGACGGGACCATTGCGCTCCCTTACCTTTATTTTTCCGGAGGGTAGGCTGAACACCAGCGACAACTCTTCGTAAGCCTGGAGTGCAGGCCTGGGCCATGTGCGGCAGGACGCAGCCATCACTCTAGCCCAATATCTTCGTTCCATACAGCAGGATTCGAGCGAATATACTCTCTCAACAGCGAGATGCACTCCCGTGAGTCGAGATCGATCACCTTGACTCCGAGCGAGCGCAGCCAGTCGACGCCGCCTTGGAAATTTCGGCTCTCCCCCACAATCACCGTGCTAAAGCCAAACTGTCGCACCAGCCCGCTGCAATACCAGCAGGGCGCCAGCGTCGTGACCATGATGAGCTTGCGATAGCTGCCCTGACGTCCCGCATTGCGGAAGGCGTCGGTCTCGCCGTGCAGCGATGGATCGCCATTCTGTACGCGGCGGTTACGGCCGGCGCCCACGAGTTTGCCGCCTCCGTCAAAAATCGCAGCGCCGACGGGAATGCCCCCCTCCGCTAGACCCTTGCGAGCTTCCGCGATCGCCACTTCCAGCATTGCTGAATAATCGGAACTGGACATCGTCCTTAGAATTATATGAGGCAAGGCTGGAAAACTCGAACAGAACGCGGATATTGCACGAGGAGTGGTGTCCACAGGAGAGGAGACCGATGCGGACAAAGCCACTTTCAGCGTCATGCAGGAAAGTGTCCGGCACAGCTGGAGCAATTGCCAGCACCCTCGACAACCTCGATCGATTCAGCTTGGCTTGAAACTGATTTGGTAGCACCTGAAACAATCGGGACTGCAGATACCCGATGATCTCTCCAAGCGCTTCCGTGGAAGATTGAATACGGCAGTCGTGAAACATTAGCAGGGAAGGCCGGCGCATCGCTTCCGCAGAGCGGAGCATTCTGAGGCCGACACCGCATTACAATTCGGATATGTCGCAACTACTGGTGAAGCGATGACGCAATGGCACAAGGGGAAAGCACCCAAAACCTGATTTCAGGAATGGATTTCCGATGGGCGATGGTTCCGATGGTGGTTTGAGTACTTATGATTTGTCCGCTCCAACTTTCGATCGCCGCGTACGAATCTTCGTTTCGAGGTATTCCTCGAGGTGACGGCAGGCAAGGTCAAGCGGCTCTTCCTTCCGTTGCAGACGACTCATCATCGAGCTTCCTTCGAGCGCGCTGGCAATCAAGGTGGCCAGTTTCGCGGAATCGACATCGGGCCGAACCTGGCCGCGTCCCTGCCCCTCCTCGGTAATCGATTGCAGACGACAAAGCCAGGAAGCGAGAGCCTGGCGGGCTTTCGCTCGCAACTGAGGGTTGCCGTCGTCGGAATCGATAGCCGTGTTCATCAGAGGGCACCCTCTGTTCCGTCGAAGCGTATCCATAGCGATTTTCCAGGCATGGTCAAAGGCGTCCCCCGCAAGCTCTTGTTTGCTCTCAAAATGTCGGTAGATTCCGCCCTTTTCTAACCCTGTCGCTCGCATGAGATCGGAGAGGGCAGCGCCGCTATACCCTTTCTGATTGAAGATCGGGGCCGCCTTGCGAATGATTTCCTGCCGGGTCTGCTCGCCTTTACGCATGTCGATACTCCTGGTGAAGTCGATTAAGCGACCGTCTGGCCATTTTATTGCACTATGCGAACAATTCGATGAGACCGAGTGGTCTCTAGATACATCAAAGGGACCTGGGAGGATAGGGACATGAAAGCGCTTCCGATTGCCGAGCACGGAATCCTGCAATAGTGGTGAAACTGGTGGACATCCGCGAACCCGATTCTCCAAGGCCGGATGAAGTCTTGGTTGCGGGATTGGGCGCACCGAGCGCGGATTCCTCCCCCGTTCCTTGGTGAAGTCGCTGCTATCCTCGGATTTGGCGAAAGCCAGGACGGGTGTTCAAAACTTTCAAGCAAAGGGAGCTCCCGAATCAGCTCGAACCCACAAGCGACCTATAATTACGCGATGGCAACCGCAGAGCATAGCTCCCAGCAGGATCATCAGACGGAGGACGTTCGTCTTGTGCTTGACACGATTCCGACGCTCGCGTGGGCCGCTCGTGAGGACGGCTCCGCTGACTTCTTCAATCAGTGCTGGCTCGAATATACCGGCCTTTCGGCCGAACGGGCGCGTGATTGGGGCTGGACGGCTGCCCTTCACTCGGACGATCTGAACCGACTTGTGGACTACTGGAGATCGGTTTTGGCTTCTGGCCAGCCAGGTGAAATTGAAGGACGACTGCGCCGTTTCGATGGCGTGTATCGTTGGTTTCTCTTCCGTGCGACTCCGTCGTTCGACAACGATGGCAAGGTTGTCAAATGGTTCGGAACGAATACCGACATCGAAGACCGAAAGCGGGCCGAATGCTTGCTCGCCGGAGAGAACCATGTTCTCGAAATGACTGCCCAGGGCAATTCGCTAGAATCCATTCTCGAAGCCCTATGCCAAGTCGGAGAACAGAATGCCAGCGGATGTCTTTGCAGCGTCATATTGATCGATCCCACCGGCTCGAAAATCCAGCAGGCGGTTGCTCCGAGCCTTCCATCCAGCTATAACGACCGCTTCCCAGGCACACCGGTGGATCGCGAAGGAGGACCTTGCACTGAGGCAGCGCGGCGCAAGACACAGGTGATCGTGTCGGACGTGGCTTCGGATACGAGATGGGACACGTACGGATGGCGTACGGCCGCGTTGGCGCACGGTCTAAAGGCATGCTGGTCGACCACAATATTGGCGCCAAATGGCCTAGTGTTGGGCACTTTCGCGATCTATTGGCGCGAGCCGCGCACGCCAGGCGAATACGAACAAGAGACCATCGAGCAGATTACGCATCTGGCGGCGGTTGCCATTGAGCGTAAGCGCAACGAGGCAGCGCTCCAAGAGAGTGAGCAACGCTTCCGTCGGATCGTAGACACCGTTCCTGGCTTTGTATGCACCTTAAGTGCGGCGGGCGAAGTCGAACTGGTCAACCGCCAAGTCTTGGAATATTTCGGCAAGACGACTGAGGAACTGAGAGACTGGGGGACCAGCAACGTTGTCCATCCAGAGGACCTTCCTCGCGTGATCGATGCGTGGAAGCGCTCGGTCGAAACCGGGCAGCCGTATGATCTTGAACTCCGGCAGCGCCGTGCTGATGGTGTATTCCGCTGGTTCCAATCTCGCGCCTTCCCAGCGCGAGACATGGAAGGCCGTATCACCGGCTGGTACATGTTGTTGACTGACATCGACGACCGGAAGCGGGCTGAGGATGCCCTCCGCGCCAATGTGCAGAACCTGCGCCAGATCGTCGACAGCATTCCGGGGTTTGTGTCTACCGCGAATGCGGCAGGCGAGGTCGAACTTGTCAACCGTCAAGTCCTGGAATATTTCGGCAAGACCACTGAGGAATTGAAGAATTGGGCCACGAGCGACGCCCTCCATCCGGATGACCTTCCTCGCCTGACCGACGCTTTTAGGCACTCGATCGAAACTGGGCGGCCGCGTGATGTGGAGACTCGTAGCCGTGGAGCCGATGGCGTGTACCGTTGGTTTCACCTACAATCTCGTCCTCAGCTTGATGCCGAAGGTCGCGTTGTACGTTGGTACACTTTGGCCACGGATATCGACAAGCGTAAGCGCGCTGAAGCTGAATTAGAGAAAGCTTTCGAAGAAATCAAGCGGCTGAAAGACAGCCTTCACGACGAGAACGTTGCCCTCAGGGAGGAAATCGATCAGGCGTTCATGTTTGAAGAAATCGTGGGCTCCTCCCCCGCCTTGAAAACGGTCATCTCCAGCATTGTGAAAGTCGCTCCCACTGACTCTACGGTGCTGATTACCGGCGAAACAGGAACCGGAAAGGAACTGGTTGCGCGCGCTATACATAAGAGTTCGCAACGTGCTGGCCATCCTTTTATCACTGTGAATTGCTCTGCAATTCCTCCTTCGCTCATCGCGTCAGAATTGTTTGGCCACGAGAAGGGGGCGTTCACCGGCGCTCTGCAACGCCGACAAGGCCGTTTTGAATTGGCGAACTCGGGCACGATTTTTCTCGATGAAATCGGCGAGCTTCCCGCGGAAACTCAGATTGCATTGCTTCGAGTGCTCCAAGAGCACCAGTTTGAACGGGTGGGGGGCAGCCGCGTCATTCCCACTGATGTCCGAGTCATCGCTGCTACCAACCGCGATTTGGCGGCCGCTATTGCTTCGGGAACATTTCGCGCCGACCTGTTCTACCGGCTGAATGTTTTCCCGATTGAAGTGCCATCTCTCCGGCAACGAAAAGAAGACATTCCAATGCTGGTTGAGTACTTCGTAACGCGCTATGCGGAAAAGGCGGGAAAGCAAATCAGCAAGATCGACAAAAATACCCTCAAGCTATGCCAGTCCTACGTTTGGCCGGGAAACATTCGTGAACTCCAAAATATCATAGAGAGATCGGTAATCCTCTGCACCGGGGATACCCTTAGGATCGAGGAGGCCTGGCTTTCAAGTAAGGACACACCTCGCCGGAAATCGTCAGGTGCTCTCGCCGA